>Ga0163144_10004666_pt1 | contig 30776 bp, 24 predicted proteins | sample OliLak19BULKMAT1_FD_123175 | JGI IMG/M metagenome (GOLD analysis project Ga0163144, IMG submission 123175) | Freshwater microbial mat bacterial communities from Lake Vanda, McMurdo Dry Valleys, Antarctica - Oligotrophic Lake LV.19.BULKMAT1 | ecosystem: Environmental > Aquatic > Freshwater >... | reverse complement strand
AGATAAACTCGAACTCGGCGAGTCGCTCAAGTGGATAGGTTACGTGGACGAGGCCGATAAGCCATCGCTGTACCGGATGGCCGTCGCATCATCGTACCCCAGCCGGTATGAGGGATTCGGATTTCCGGTGTTAGAATCAATGGCATCAGGGACGCCCGTCACCGCTTGGGACGTGCCGGTCATGCGCGAAATTAGTGGAGAAGGCGCATACTTAGTCAAAAGCGCCCGTGAACTGGGCGGGGCGTTATTGGCGCTGATTAACCAAACCCCGCTGCGTGACTCGTTGGTGACGCAGGGGTTATCGCAGGCCACACGCTATAGTTGGCGCAAGACGGCGCGTGAGACGGCGGCAGTGTTTGACCAAGTGCTATCACAAGGGGGATGATATGGCAGATAAGCGTGGTAAAAAAGGTCTGTTTCGGCGGTTATTAGACTCGCTGATTGAACGGCGCACCGGCAACGAATTGGTCTATCTAGCCATCGGGGTCTTGGTCGGCGTGGTCTTATCCCAAATCCTCACGTTGATTTCCACCCAATTATCCGGCTTCCTATATAACCTCGCGCCAGAAGCAGTGGGCATCGTGTTCACGGTGGTGGTGCTGAACCGGTTGGATCAAATCCGCGAAAACCGTCAGACCTTTGAGCGCCTCGTCCGCGAGATGCACAGCCGCTATAACCAATTCGCGCTGCAAGCCATTGAAGAACTGCGCGTCTTAGGCTGGCTGTCCGATGGGCGGCTACGCGGGTATGAACTCAAGGGCAGCGATTGGAAGGGGGCGAATCTCTACCAAGCCAACCTGATTGAATGCGACCTCCAGCGTGTAAATTTTGAAAACGCCGACCTCTACCAAGCCGACCTGACCGACGCGAAGGTATCGCCCGCGCAATTGCGACTCGCTAAGACTATGCGCTATGCCACCATGCCGAACGGCAAAAAGTACGATGGCCGCTACAATCTGTCTCACGACCTCGAACTGATGGCCGACCCGCGACCCGCCTTTTACGCTGACCGCAACGACCCCGCCCAAGTCGCCAAATTTTACGAGGTCGAAGTGGAAGACTATCTCAACGGCCAGAGGCCAGAAGTCGCCAACGCCCCGTTCGAAATCTAAAACCAATCGTCGTAGGGGCGACCCGATGAGTCGCCCTATTGACTCGAACGGATAATCGGGTTTTAATTAAATTCAAATAACTCATTTGTTCGACATAAAGGGAGATATCATGGCCGATCCGTTGGTGACATCTGATTATGAGCGCATTTTCTTTCAAACCGCCAAAGCCGAGACCGGGCGCAGCGTTGACGAATGGATGGATCTCATCCGCGAGTCGGGGCTGACCAAGCACGCCGACATTCGCGAGTGGATTAAGACGAGCTACAAACTCGACCACATGAAGGCGACCTTTTTGACGTTCATCTTTGAGAACGGCGGCAAACCGGCCTTCAACCCAGATGAATTGGTTGACGCCCTGTTCGCCGGAAAACCAGAGGCGCGGGCGCTGACCGAGTCGCTGCAAGTGGCGATTGGGATAGCCCAACTTAAAGTCCGATTCGTCCCCAAGAAAACCTATATCTCGCTGGACGGCGAAAAGGTATTGGGCTGCGCCACACCAGCGAAAGATAGTATCCGCGTCGGCTTAGATTTGGGCGACATGCCATTCGAGGGGCGTGTGCAGAAGGCGAAAGGTTTGGGCGCGATGCCCAACGTCACCCACATGGTCGAGGTACGCGCCGCCGCCGACATCGACTCCGAATTGATGGATTTGATGGCCGTCGCCTACGAGCGCACCCGCAAAATCAAAAAGGCGAAATAAAACGCGCTGTGATCTGCATTGGGGAGCGTGTCCAATCTTAAGGGGTCAATTCAATCCCGCTATCAAGACGGTTATAGTCAGCGCTCTCTTGGTCAGTTGCGCGATTAGCAATCCCGTATATGTATTTGCCAAGTCCTACATGCTCGATATTAAGGCGATGAGTCATTGCGATATACAACCAAGCAAAGAGCCTAAAGATGCCATAACCTATTAAGAATCCTAACGTGTTCATGATTGCGTCGTTGATATCAATTACGCGATAGGGATATCCTATGATCAATGAAATCACCAACTGGATAGCCTCAATGCTGATTCCAACAGCAGGCGCTAGCCAAAACACATTTTTCGCTCTAAAAGGAACCAGAAAACTAAGGCCAAAGCCAAAGGGTACCAGTAAAACAATGTTAAGCCCTAATTCTAGAGTTATACTACTAATTTCGGGAGAGTAGGGGAAATTAAATGGGATTAGGTTAAACCCTGACATAAATGAACCTGCTCTCATTGCGTCCGCAAAACCCCCAGCGATATGAAGCGGAAAAAGTGTGTTTCGGATAACAAATAAAAGATAAATACCAAAAATGGCTGCACAGGTTGTGTGAGAAAGATTGCGTGTCCTAATCCATGAAATGATCAACATCATTATCAATATGCCAATCATATAGTTCGTAATACTAAATCCATAACGATCTGTGTAAATCACCATATCCAGAGACATTGCCAAACTCCTGTCATTTTAGACTCTAAAAGCATAAGGAATGGGAGAAACCTCCCACAAAAAGCGGTAAGCTTAGGTTTGCACGCCGTGGAACCGAGGTATCCACCCGCGCCAGATGGAGCAATATCTGGTGCGGGAATTTATCGAGTTGATGCGTGACGGGAGCAAGTCGCGTTCTTGGAATTACGGCGTATGCAAAGTACCGGCGATTGATAAGTAATACTTTCGCCAAAACGGACACGTCAGTGCCGTGTCCCTACGAAAAACCGGATATTCGTAGGGACAACACAGGCATTGGTCGCCGTCGCCTACGAACACACCCGCAAAATCAAAAAGGCGAAATAACCGCCTAAAACAGACTCAATTGCTGATAGCCGTCGGTTTTTTCAGTCGAATCGTCATCTTCTTCGGCGGCGTGCCACGCGGCGCGTTCGAGCGTCTCAGCCAAGACTTCCCCCGTGAGGGGTTGGCCTTCAACGTCATGTGGAATCAGGTTTTTCTCCACGCACGACGGACACTGACACTCTAAGGGGTGACGGTTTTCAAGTTGCTCCAAGACGGCGGCGGGCGGAGTCGGCAGACCAGCGATGTCCGGCACGAAATCGTCCGGCATCTCCTCAGCCCGCATGGTCGCTTCCACATATAACCCTTGCAACTCTGATTCGCGGAATCCGACGCGAGTCATAATCCCGCTGAGGGTTTTCAGAGTCGCCTTCTCGTCAGCCTTAGCCGTCTCTTTATAGTGTTCGCGCAGACATGAGCGCCATTCATCGGTAAACGGGCTGTCATTCATTGGTGACGGCTCCATTCGGTTGCTCTTGACGGGTGAGGATACCCAAGATTTCCACGCCATACTGCTGTGTGCGCCACGCCCCCAACCCTTCGATGCCGTCGAGGTCTTCTATAGTAGACGGCGCTTTATAGGCCAGAGACCACAAGGTTTGCTTGGTGATGATGACATCGGATTCGACGCCGCGCACCTCTGCGCGTTTTTTGCGCCATGCGTGCAGCGCGTTATAGCGGTCTGCGATGTCTACCGGCACGACTTCCGGCTGCGGTTGCGTCCGCAAATCGGCGGTCAGACCGCGCTTAATCGCCTCCAGCCAGACATCCCCCCAGCGGCGCATCCCATTGGGCGACAGGCCATAAATCCCGCGCAGTTCATCACGGTTAACCGGTGCGCGTTGCGCCAGTTCGACCAATGTGCGGTTCTGCGCGACATTCATCGGCGGGAAGTCCGCATGGGCGGCCAATTCCTCGCGGATGATATACAACTCCCGCAAGACCGCCATGTGGCGCGGCGATAAGCGGGCGGGGATGCCGATTTTCCAGTAGCCTTCGGTGTCGAAACTGCGCCCTTCATGGGCGTGCGTCAGGCGGCTGAGGTCATCGAACGTCTCGCGGGCTTCTTCCAGATGGTTACGCGCTTCCAATTCGACCAGCAGCATATCGCGCAAGTCGGGCAGATAATGGGTATCGAGTTGGGCATAACGCAAACAGGCGACGGGTAGCGGGCGCTTGCCCCAGTTGTCGCGCTGATGGGTTTTGTCTAGTTCGATGCTCAGATAGGTCTGGACGAGGTTTTGCAGCCCGATTTGGCGGATTCCACAGATGCGCGCCGCCATCATCGTGTCAAACAGGTTGGTGACTTCAAACCGGTAATCGCGCTTGAGGCACATCAGATCGTATTCAGAGGCGTGAAAAACCGTCTCGATGCGTGGGTCGGCCAGCAAATCACCCAACAGCGTGAGGTCGGGCAACGCCAGCGGGTCTACGATATAGTCGGCGCTACGGCTGCTGATTTGGATGAGGCAGACGCGCTCGGTATAGGCGTGCAGGCTGTTGGATTCGGTGTCGAAGGCCAACAGCGGTTCACGTCGGAGTGAATCGACCATCGTAGCCAGCTTGCGCGGGTGGTCGATATAAGTGGCAGGGAGGATGTTAGGTTGCTGAGACATCATTAAAAGTCGTTGCGCGTTTGCCGATGAAGAGTCATGATTGTGGTTAACAGTATACATCGTTAGCAACCTGTGTAACGAGGTTGGGAAGTGTGTCAAAGAGGTGTATATCGTTAAGGGATGTGGGAAAAGCGGGCAAATAGGGCGTCCGATTTTTACACGTTGTACGGAATACTTTAGTTCCGTGCAACTTTGGAATACACCGACGTTAGATGTTCTTTGACACGTCTCTCACGCTTGTGATAAAATACACACAGCAGTCTCTTTAAGGCGGAGGCAGCAGGGCGTAGAGTGGTGACTCGTCGCCACGGCTTCGCCCGCATGGACAGAGGTATAAAGAATGGCAACCGCAAACCCCACACAAGCCCGCGCAGGCGCAGTCGCGCAAGCACCAGCGGTAGAAGTTAGCCCCGTCAGCCGCCGCGAATTCCTCTATTATATTTGGGGCGCGTCGATTGCATTATTGCTCGGTGAAGTCGGCGCAGGGATTATCTGGTTCGCCCTCCCGCGCTTCAAAGAAGGTGAATTCGGCGGCAAATTCCCCGTAGCCGTCACAGATTTGCCCGTCCTCGGCGATGCGCCAGTCAGCGTACCGGAAGGCCGCTATCACCTCAGTATGGTTGAAGAAAACGGCATAACCGGCTTAGTGGCGTTGTATGGCGTCTGCACGCACCTCGGTTGCTTGCCGAAGTGGGAGCCGGTCAATACACGTTTTGCCTGCCCGTGCCACGGGTCGCAATTTCAAATGGACGGACGTTATATCGCCGGCCCCGCCCCACGCGGTCTTGACCGTTTCCCGCTGACCGTCACGTTGGCTGATGGCAGCGTCCGCACCAATAGCGCCGACGGTTTGCCGATTGATCTTTCGGACATCACCGTTGACCAGATCGCTGGAATCGTGATCGACACCGGCAAGAAAGTCACCGGCCCCGCGCACGGTGCGGCTCCTGCGTTGAGCGTTGGTAAGTAGGGTTTAATGGTAGTTTTGAGTAGGCGAGGAGAGGCTTAATGTCGGTACTTCCCTTCCCGTCCTTCCTTGATGACATCAAGGAAAAGGGTCTAAAAAAGGCGATTTTCGAAGGCGTCGATAATATTGTCGAGCGCATCACCGCGGGTATGAATATCCAAGACATCCGCGAAGCGCTGCGGGGCGAAACCCCAACCCGCCGCCCCAACCCGCGTTTGCAGCCGCACGCTGACGGTTTCTGGCTGCACATGCGCCCGTCATTCTTCCACAAGGACATGACGGGTCTATACCCGACTTTACGATTGGGCTGGCTGTCTACCTATTTCGTGGTGTTCGAGACGATTACCGGCATGATTTTGATGGTGTGGTACACGCCATCGCCGCAAGTGGCTTACGGCAACATGGTCGACATGCTGTCGAATGTGCCGCTCGGTCAACTGATGCGCGACCTGCACCGCCTCGGCGCGGAAGGCATGGTTCTGATCGTCACCCTGCACATGCTGCGAACGTTCTTCACCGGAAGTTATAAAAAGCCGCGACAATTTACGTGGTTTACGGGCGTGATTCTGCTGTTCGCCACCCTGTTCCTCAGCTTCAGCGGCTACCTATTGCCGTGGGATCAACTCTCGCTATGGGCGGTGACGATTGGCGCGTCGATGATTGAGGCGACCCCGCCAGAAATTGTCGGCACGAATCTGAACCTGCTCATCCGAGGCGGCCCAGAAATGGGCGCGAACGGTCTGCTCCGCTTCTATCTGTTGCACGTCCTACTCGTGCCAGCCGTGCTGTTCATCTTCACCGGCGTCCACTATTACAAAGTGATTGTTCACGGTCACTCGCTACCGCCTAAGAGTGAAAATATCGGTGAAGACACCGCCAAGCGCGTGCCGCTGGACAAGCGCGTGTACTTCATCCCCGATGTGCTGACCAGCGAAATGATGTGGGTTGCGGTCTCGACCCTCGTCCTGATCGTGCTGTGCATCTGGTTCTATCACGCCCCGCTGGAAAATCACGCCGACTCGCAGATTACCCCTGTCGGCACGACTGCCCCGTGGTACTTCCTGTGGATTCAAGGCGCGCTCAAGCTCGGTGATAAGGTGCTGTGGGGCGTCATCTTCCCCGGCGTCTACCTCGCATTCTTGGCGGTTGTCCCATATATCGACAGCACCAAGAGCCGCCGTTTCGCGGATCGTCGCGTGGCCTTGACCGTGTGCTTCGTGCTGATGTCCGCCACCACCGTCCTCAGCTATATGGGTTTGGCAGAATATGGTGTGGCGTCATCGGCAGACAACAAGATTATCCACGAACTGACCAAAGAACCGGCCTATAACAAGATGGGTATTTTGCTGCCCATCCCGTTTGACCGGTTGGTTGCGGGCGCATATACCACCGACCAATTTGAAAGCGATGCCGCCGACAGTGCGGCCATCACGTTCAATACCGAAATCGAAGAGAACGGCCTGCGTGAGGGTTTGACTACGCAGTTGGAGAAGGTTCACCTCGCCACCAACTTCTTGGGTCTGCCGTTCGTGGCCGTGCCTGACAACGCGCCGGAACTGCACCTTGCGATGAAAGAATTCCACCACTTGTTGGAACAGAACCATGAGGAACTCTACAACGCATGGGGCGCGGTCATCGTCACGCAGAACCAAGACGGTTTGAAGCGGATTGATGTCGTCATCTCATGGGATGAAGTTCAGATGGAAGCCGGTCATGTGGTGAAGGGCGCGGACGGTCTGCCCATCCTAATCTACGATACCGACGGCAACACCATCCGCCGCTGGAGTACCGACCACATCTTCGTCCACGAAAATTCGGCCTACTTCCAAAACTAGGTCGTCCCGTCAGACCGATAGAATCGGGCAGGGAACCGCACACACGCGCCCCTGCCCGATGTGCTTAATGATATAAAGACACTAAAGGACTTCGCCACATGTTTCAGACCGGACGGATGCTCTTTGAGCGAATTGAAAACCGCGTCCTCGTCGGCGTCATCGCTTTTGTCAGCATTATGGTGCTGGTGGGGTGGGTCGCCATCAACGAGAATGCGCGTATGGCGTCTTTCGTACGCCAATATAATGCGCGTGCTATTGAGCGCGGCGCGGAATTATACGCGGCCAACTGCTCGACCTGTCATGGCGCTGACGGGCGCGGCGGCGGCGGTGTTGCCCCCGGCCTGAACAACCCGCAGTTCTTCGGCCATGACTTCATCGAATCGACCCGCAAAGAGTTGGCTTCGCTGAACAAGCAGATTACCGACCTCAACACCGAAAAGACTACGCTTGAGGATGAAAATACCGCCTTCGCCGCCGAACTGACCACTGAAGGTCTGGCCGATGCGCGCAAGGCCGAAATCGACGCCCGCAAGGTCGAAATCGCAACCCGTCTGGCCGAAATCGAGGTTGAACTGGTCGAACCGATCCGTCTTGAGCGCGTCGCCGTCTTAGAGGCCGAAAAACAAGCCTTTGCCGACTCGGTAGTCTTAGCGAGTGACGTGGGTTATGATGTTGAAAATCCCGCCCGCACCGGCATTTTGGGCTGGGGCGGCACGCAAGAATCCTTCATCATCACCACGCTCATCCACGGACGTCCAACCAGCGGCGCATATTGGCCGAAGGCCATGCCCGCATGGAGTCAACGCGCCGGCGCGTCGATGCGTGACGACCAACTCGAAGACATCACCGCCTATATCATTAACTGGGATAAGGGCGACGCTTGGACAGTTGAAGACCTGCTGGCCGTCAAGCAATTCGGCATCATCCCCGGTCAAAGTGGTGAAGTCACCGCCGACCCGGTTGGCGCAGATGTCGATGCAGCGCTGATACAAGTCGCTGCGTTGGTCGGCGACCCGACCCGTGGCGAAGCCCTCTATACCGCCCGCGAAGCCACCCAAGCCTCTGGCGCACGCCTCGGTTGCGGCGGTTGCCATACCGCTGGCTCACAAGGCCCAATCTATGCTGGGACGTATGAGCGCATCGTCAATGAACGCTTGGTTCTGCCGCAATTCGCTGGCTACACCCCTGAGCATTACATCATTGACAGCATCATCAATCCGGCAGATTATATCGTTGAAGGCACATTCAGCGGTCAAATGCCGTTGAATTTCGGCGAAATCCTCAGCGCACAAGACTTGGCTGACTTGGTGGAATATATGAAAGCCAGCGACCCCGCTTATGTCCCGCCGGTACAACCGGAAGCGCCTGCGGAAACACCGATGGAAACACCTGTCCCGTAAGGGCGACATCTCATCAAACCTCAAAAGGGCGGCCATCACAGGTCGCCCTTTTGCGTTGGCAATCGTCGTGGTAGGTCTGTGGATAGGCCAAGACATCGGCGCGATGTCGCTGGACTCGTTCATCGAACGAGCGCGGCGGATTATCGCAGAGAAAAACAGCCTGTAAACAAGTCGAATCGTATCCGGCAGTTTGCGAGTCGTCCGATACAGACCAAGTTAGCCTCAGATAGGGGTATACTTGATTGATGGTCAAGAAACATAAACTTTTCGAGATTGAATCGTGCGTGATTACCATATCAATATTTTCTGGGGCGATGAAGACGGCGAATATATTGCTGACATCCCAGATTTAAAGTACTGTTCGGCTTCCGGCGCAACACCGGAAGAAGCGCTACACGAGGTCTTAATTGCGAAAGCGCTCTGGTTAGAAGTGGCACACGAGCAGGCGTTAGACATCCCAGAGCCGCGTTATCGGCCAGCCATCTACCAACTAGGAGCATGAATTTTGACCCTCATCCGCCGTATTGTATTGGTCGCGTTGTGCATGGCGATAGTCAGTGCCGCAGTCGCACAACCCGCCGAACCAGAAGCTACACCCGAACCCGCCGCTTGTGATGACTCCGCCGCGCTCTCCGCGCAGGTGGCCGACTTGTATCTGACGCTGACTGACCTCCGCGAACGCCTTGACGATGGGGATGCGACGGCGCTGGGCGGGGTTTATGAGGTCGGCGCACGCTATCAGGCTATCGCGCTGGAATGTGGCTATTTGCCAGATAATGTCAACGAATTGGTCATCAATATCACCGATATTGACCAAGTGCTAGAGGTGTTATTAACCCTCAATGGCGACCCGCTGAAGGGACAATTGTTGTACGACGCGCAAGAACCCTCTGCGGCGGGCGATACATTGGGCTGTTCCGGCTGCCACACGCTGGGCGAAGTCGCGCCCATGACCGATGGGACATGGACGCGCTGGGATGAGGAACGCAGCCAAGAGGAGCGCTTCGCGGAGTATGATTTCACGCGCTACGCTGTCGAGTCGATTTTGCTGCCGTGGGATTATTTCGTGGCGACTTACCCCGAATACACCATGCCGGATTTCTACCACGAACAACTCAGCTATCAAGATTTGGCCGACCTCATCACCTATCTCGAAAGCCAAGACCAACTGCCATAAGGGCAGTGATGCGTTTGGAGTGATGCGTGATGCGTGGGTCAAGCCAATCTCTGGGGATATGTTTTCTAAATGTGATGAGAAAACACTGTGATGGTGCGGACAAGGCAGCCTTTGTCCCTACGAAACCGATGTTACTTCCTGTACGGACGCCTCATCACGCTACCTACTCCAAACTCATCACCTGCCCTTAACAGCGCCACCCTATCACTCTTACGCGGGAGTCTGATAAAATTCATGGAATCAGACACACCAGCATTCAGAGACATGAGGTACATAACTGGTGACGCAAGTTCGTAACGACATTCGTAACATCGCTATTATCGCACACGTTGACCACGGCAAAACCACACTGGTTGACGGCATGTTAAAACAGTCGAAGGTGTTTCGTGACGCCTCTTCTGCCTCCTCTGCGGGTGAACGCATCCTAGACAGCAACGCGCTTGAGCGCGAACGCGGTATTACCATCCTCGCCAAAAACACGGCGGTGACATGGCACGATACCAAAATCAACATTGTAGACACGCCGGGACACGCCGACTTCGGTGGTGAAGTCGAGCGCGTTTTGAACATGGTCGATGCCGCCCTGTTGCTCATCGACGCCGTAGAAGGCCCGATGCCGCAGACCCGTTTCGTGCTGCGGAAGGCGCTCGGCCTCGGTCTGCGCGTAATTGTGGTCATCAACAAGGTTGACCGCCCGCACTCGCGCCTCGAAGAAGCCCTCAACGAGACGTTCGACCTGTTCATCGAATTGGGCGCGACGGACGAACAAGCCGAGTTCCCAGTGGTCTATGCCATCGGCCTTGACGGGCGTGCCGGTTATAGCGCCAAGACCCTCGCGGATGACTTGTCGCCGTTGTTCGAGACGATCATCAACTATGTCCCAGCCCCAGTCATCGACGAAGACCAACCGGCGCGTATGCTGGTTACAACCCTTGACTATGACAACTATAAGGGTCAAATCGCCATTGGGCGCTTGCGCTCCGGCAAGCTGACCAAAGGGCAAGCTATCGCTCGCATCACCCCCGATGGCGTAAAGACCACCGGTAAGGCGGAATTCCTGTTCACCTTCCACAACCTCGCCAAAGTCGAAGTTGAAGAAGTGTTCGCAGGCGACATCGTGGCGGTGGCTGGTCTGCCGGTCATCGGCATCAGCGATACGCTAGGCGACCCGTCGATTAGCGAAGCCTTGCCCGCCATCATGGTTGAAGAGCCGACTGTGCGTATGACCTTCGGCGTCAATACCTCGCCATTCACCGGCAAAGAGGGCAAGACCGGTCAAGGCACGTCGCGCAAACTGCGTGAGCGCCTTGATACCGAGAAGCGCTCCAACGTCGCGTTGCGCGTGAGCGACGGCGAAACCTCGGAGAAATTCGTGGTCAGCGGGCGTGGCGAGCTTCACCTCGGCATCTTGATTGAAACCATGCGCCGCGAGGGGTATGAGTTCGAGGTCAGCAAGCCGGAAGTCATCATGCACGAAGACCCCGATACGGGCGAGACGCTTGAACCCGTTGAGGATGTCCATATCGAAGTCGCTGATGTGGCTGCCGGTGTGGTGTTCGAGTTGATGGGAACCCGTCGCGGTGAACTGGGCAACATGAGCAGTGAGAACGGCACGACCTTCATGGAATATCGTGTCCCGACTCGCTTCCTCATCGGTTTCCAGAGTCATTTCATGCGTTCTACCAGCGGCATGGGTCAAGTCCATACCGTGTTCGCTGGCTATGAGCCGTTGCTTCAGGTCGAGACTCCGCGCCGCCAGTTTGGGTCGCTGATTGCTGACCAGCCCGGTACTGCCACCGCCTACTCCATCGTCGGTTTGCAACAACGTGGGACGTTCTTCATCCCCCCCGGCGCAGATATTTATGAAGGCATGGTCATCGGCGAACACATCCGCAACGAAGACCTAACCATCAATATCGCCCGCGCCAAACACCTCGACAACTTCCGCGCCAAACCCACCGAGACCACTGACGGCCTCGTCCCGCCCCGTGACATGAGCCTCGATGACTACATCGAATTCATGGCCGAGGACGAATTGCTGGAAATCACGCCGAAGTCGATGCGCTTGCGTAAGCGTATCCTCGATAACGATACGCGCCAAAAGAGCGACAAGGCCAAGAAGAAATTGGTCAAAGCGTAATTTTGGCTCATCCTTCACAGGATTTGTAGGGACACGGCAGTGCTGTGTCCGCTGAAAGGGGCGGGATTAACCGCCCCTTTTTGATTCCTAATACGGGATTATAGGCGGACGCCCAGAAGGGCGTCCCTACAAATCGTGTAGATTTTCGGCGCATGTATTTTGTAGGGACGGCATTCTTGCCGTCCGACAAGCGCGTGGGCGATTAACGCAGCGTGATATACCGCGCACTACTTAAATCATCGAGATACAGCGTCCCACTGCCGATAGATATGGTCAGCGTCAGTTTAACCGGCGGGTTCGAGGCTAGGAATGAGGCGTCATCCGCGACTGATTTCCAGTCATACGTCCCATTTAAGGCGCTGGCCGGTATGCTGTAGCTGACCGTTGAGCCGTCTTGGAGTTTGACCAAGCCTTTGATTTTTGCGCCGGTCACGTTAACACCTTTAACCAAACCGAGAAAATCTATGCCGTTATAGGGACTGATCAGCAAAGGAATCGTCACAGTCTGGATGAGTTTACGCCCTTCCCCCGCGACACCTTTCAGCAAATAGGCACATTCCCCGTGTAGGGTAAATTCCTTGTCCACAGGGGACTTGGGCGCATATTTATTGCACACGCGCTTGCTGCCTGCGCCTGCGCTGGCGATATTCCATTTTACGGGGATATTTTTCGTCGCGCCTGAGACTTCAAACCCGCCGTTGAACAGCACGCCGTCGCCAAACATATCACCGTTATGGGTCACAAGGATATTGAAACCGGCGCCGACTGGCATCGCAGAGCCGTCAATGTTGATGATGCGCCACTTGTTGCTGGCGTTGTCATACTCTACGCCAATCGCTTCGTTGTTATAGGTACTTCCGAGTGACCAGTTTTGGGTGACGAGGAATTGCGCGCTGACGTTGTTATTCAGCCAGATGTTGTCGATTTCGGTCTTGGAGGTGCTGACGATATTCCCCCCTGTCGCCGTATGGGTGAAGCCTGTGCTGCTATCCTTCAACACTTGGACGTTGAAGGTCGCACCGATGGGCATGGGGTTAGAGATATTCTGGTTGAATATCCTCCACTTGTTGCCCGAATAATACACACCGATTTCATTGTTGTTATAAACCCCATTCCAGTTGGGGGTAACAATGATGAGGGCGATTGGGGTGTTATTGAGCAGGGGATGGTCAAGTGCTGTGATATGACTGCTGGTATTGGACGCCGTAACGGTATGGGTGAAGACGGTATTTCCGGCTCCCATCACTTGAACATTGAACCCGATACCAGCAATCATAGGATTGGTGTTGGTCTGATTAAAGACACGCCACTTATTTTGTCCGTAATACACGCCATACGGCTCGGCATGATAGGCGGTGCTTTGGGTGACGTTGCGCGTCATAAAAACCATCGCGTTGGGGTTTTTATCGGTCATCGGACTCTTGTTGGCCGAATATTCCGAATTGAGATTGCTGTAGTTGAGGGCAATGTTGTCATTGGATGTGCTATGCACAAAGGCGTTGCTGTCATCCACAGGTGAGATGCTGCCCCCGCGTGGGAAAGGCAGTTGGGCGGATGCTGTTAAGGCGAAAGTAACTAAGATGAGGCATAAAAATGCCACACGAAAACGACGCATGATGGGATTCTCCATGAGAACTTATCTTATCTTGATGATAGGATGTTTTTGAAAAGGCGTATGAATTTCTTGCGGTACGAATGTCCCGTTGGGAGTCCGCCACACCTAAATCTATACAGTGGGCGCTAAAAAATCAGGGCGCAGCCGGGGGCGTCTGACCGTCCGGCAAGAATATGCGCTTGAGGTCAACCGTCTGACCGCCTAACACCGCCGACACCAGCGACTCCTCATAACTGTAGACCCCCGCCTCGGCCAAATGCCCGTCCGATAGAGTGAACACCTCGACCACCCCGCCATCAGGGTCTACCAGCCAATATTCCTCAACCCCGTGATCGCCATAGACCTTGCGCTTCTCGCGCCGGTCACGCACTTTGGTGCTGGGCGACAATATCTCAATCACCAGCGCGGGCGCACCGTCCAGATATTTAGGCGTGACACTGCACAAACCACCGCCTTTTACCCATAGTAAGTCCGGCTGATATACGCGCCCACCGAGCTTGACATCTACGGGTGCGAAATAAATTCGGCCATTGGGGATGAGTTGTGACAGCAATAAAACGAGTCGATAACTGAGTTCTTGGTGAAATGGAGTGGGCATGTTGAGAATCATCACCTTATCGTCATCAAATTCCATTGGCTGATTGGTGTCAGGGCGATTCAAGTAATCCTCAATCGTCACGCCGATATAGAGTTGGGTGGGGTCGGCCAACATCGCTCACTGCCTTCCGGTTATTTTCCTCTTATTATAGCGCCGAAAACCGATTTTCCGTTTGTAAACCCGCTCATAAATTTCTTCCTGTACGGACGCTCCATGGGGCGTCCGCCGCACCTGAAATCATTTGCGGATGAACTTGCGGGTGCATACTGTGTGGTTTATGGGATTGTGAACTATAATCTTCTGAGTTTCACCTTAACCCACTGACCATAACTCGGAACTGTACTCCGAATGACAGACGACTTTCTCGGTAAAACCATCGGCGGTTACGTCGTAGAAGCACCCATCGGGCGCGGCGGCATGGCGACGGTTTATCTCGCCCGCCAAACCTCGATGAATCGCACCGTGGCGCTCAAAATCTTGCCGCGTGACCAGATGAAAGACGACGCCTACTATAAGCGCTTCGAGCGCGAGGTGTCGATTGTCGCGCAGCTTGAACATCGCTCCATCGTGCCGGTATATGACCACGGCGAACATGAAGGCCAGCCGTTCATCGCCATGCGCTATATGTCGGGCGGGTCGCTGGACGCGCAGGTACATGATGGGGCGATATCGCCTGAACGCGCCCTGATGCTGTATCAGCAAATCGCGCCCGCGCTGGACTACGCCCATGCCAAAGGCGTGCTACACCGTGACCTCAAGCCGTCCAATATCTTGTTGGACGACGCGGGCGGCGCGTATATCACCGACTTTGGGATTGCGCGGGTGTTCGGTGAAAATACCACGACGCAAGTCACGCTCACCCAACACGGCGTAGTCGGGACTCCGGCCTATATGTCGCCAGAACAGGCGCAAGGTCAGACGCTTGACGGGCGTAGCGATGTCTACTCGCTGGGCGTGATGCTGTTCGAGTTGGTGGTGGGGCGGCGTCCGTTCCACGCCGACGCGCCCTATAGCATCGCGGTCATGCAAGTCACCGCAGAGCCGCCCAGCCCGCGCCAATTCAACCCCGCCATCAGTTTTAGCCTCGAACAAGTCATCCTAAAATCGCTCCGCAAGCGTCCTGAGAATCGGTTTCAGACCGCCGCCGAATTGACCGAGGCGCTACGGATTGCGATAGAAAACCCGTCCGGGTTCAACCCGCACGACACCCAGCCCAACCGTCGCCCGCCCCTTGCCGAGACTCAGCCAGTGGTCGTCACGCCGCCACAGCCCGCCCCGTACCACCCAATTCATACGCCGACACCGCCGACGCCGGTCTCATCTATGCGGGCGGTGCGGGTTGGCAATCTCCCCAAGCGCAAACGCGAATCGAACGGCGCGGTCTGGATGGGGATGACCGTCGGGGCGCTCATCGGCTGCATCTTATTGACGCTGATTGGCGCGGTGCTGGTCTTGATGAGCGGGCAGTTCTTCAACCGCGCAGCCGCCACCGCGACGCCCACCGAAGAGTCTGTCGTGACGCCGGATTTGACCGCCACGCCTGCCCCCGGTGCGCTGCAAACCGAAATCGCCAGTGATGAGCGCAACATCGCCAACCTCTCCACGCTGGAAGCCTTGCGGAGTGACGGTGCAACGCCCGCCCCATTGGACGAAGATGGAGCGTACAGCGGTCAATTAATTTACTCTGGCATGATTGCCAGCAGCACACGCATGACCCAACACCTGTTCTCACGCCCGATTATCGCAGGGACTCCGATTCAACTGACCAGCGGCGACACGGTGAACACTGCCCCCGCCGTCAGCCCAGATGGGCAGCTTATCGCGTTCGTCAGCGACCTCGACGGTGATTATGACCTGTATATCATGGACATTGATGGGGGCGAAGCGCGGCGCGTGCTAGAGACCGCCGTAGACGAGTTCACGCCCGCATGGTCGCCAGACGGCCAACATCTCATTTTCGCCTCCGATTTATATGGCGACGGCGCATTAGCGCTGATGCAAGTCTCTACCGATGGGACGGGGACGGTTGCCGTGCTGTACGAGGAGTTGGGGATGCGCGCCTTCAAGCCGGTGCTGTCTGACGACGGGCAAAAACTGGCGTTCGTGCGCGGGATGCCCTTAGACGCTCGGACGTGGGAAATCATGTTGATGGATAGCACCACGCGGCAGATTACGGCGTTGAGCCAAAATAAACTCATGGACAATTGGCCGGTCTTTAGCGCCGACGCCCGCTGGGTCTATGCTGTCCGCACCAACGCAGACGGTGCGGAAATCTGGCGGTTGCCGACGGACGGCGTTTCCGAGGCATCCCCGATTTACGCGACCTCGGCATGGGTCAGCAACCTGACCCTCAGCCCAGATGGGTCATCCCTGTTGTTCAGTGAGGGCGCAAGCGACAGCCCCAGCGGTCAAATCCTCGTATTATCGACCAGCGGCGGGCTGCCGCGTGCGCTGGGAATCATCTCTGGCTTGAGCGCGGACTGGATTCCATGACCAAGCCCGCCACGTTGGGTCAGACCGTAGCCGATGCGTTGCGCGACGCATTACGGGCGGGGGCGATTGGCGTGGGCGAGCGCTTGGTAGAATTGGCGCTCACGCAGCGGTATCAGGTCAGCCAAGCGGCGGTGCGCGATGCCCTGCATCAGTTGGAGCGCGAGGGCTGGGTGCTTTATGAGGCGCGGCGCGGGGTGCGCGTGCGGAAATTCACCCCCGACGCCGCCCATGAGGTGTTCGCGCTGATGGCGGAAATCGAATCGCTGGCGCTCATCTGGGCAGCCAAAGAGCAATCGCGCCGCATCCTGTTAGACTCACTCGCCCTACCATTAGAGGCCGCACGCCGCGCTCATGACGCTGGAGCATGGCCTGAGCGTCGGGCGGCGCTGTTGACGTTCCATGCGACGATTGCGGCGCTCTCCGCCCGCCCGCAGACGCCGGTTTTGCTGTCGGTGCTACACAATCAGGCGACGTTACTCCTCACCGATTTTGAGCTATACGGCACGCCGGACGCGCACCGCGACGCGCAAATGACCGGATATGAACACGTCTACGGGGTATTGCGATTCGGCGGCGCGGATGAGGCTCAGGCCGCCTTACGCGCCCGCATCCACGACGACGGCACGCCCATCGTGCGCTGGCTGGCGGGGCGGTGAATACCCCCATTTGGCGTGTACAACCAAAGATGTTATTTACCCGCCCGTCGCAGGTTTTCCGCCAATAGCCGCTTAAGCAATTCCTCGTCACCATCCGGCGTCCGTAACCGGCCTATCAAATCTGCCCATCCGTACATTTCTAAAACGGCTTTGTCGAGCGCGTCATGTAATTGGGCTAGGCGTGGGGCGAAATTCCGCGCTTCCGGCTGCAACGCAGAGACCTTAACCGGCTGACCGTTGAGTGAGGTGCGATGCGCCGCCAGCGCGTTATACAAATTGGTGAGCGTGCGCCCGTTTTTACCCATCACGCCGTCACCATTCCCGTTCAGGCCATGGGTATTGAGCCACGCATCGCGCTCGGCGTGCAACACAGCGGCGGCGTCTGAGATGGCCGCTTGATTGGGCGACATAGGAAACGGGAAGGTCTCAAATGTTGTGGTGGGTGTATACCGTGGGTCATTTCCCTTCCCCAACCATGTACCGAGTCGCAACGCCCAAATCTCATGGATGGTGCTATGCAACACGCCAAAGAAATAATCATCATCGCGGGCAATGGCGATGAGTTGATGGTCTGGAAGCACGCTTTTTTCCAACCATACAAACAGCCGATATTTCGCAACGGTGGGGGTGACGATATAGCGACTTAACGGCGCTAATGCAGCCAGCATCGTGGGGCGCGGCGCTTCAAACAACCACCAATTCTCACGGAGTTTCTGGGTTTTATGTTTGTCCCTAAACGGGAGCTTTACGTTTTCGATGACGTGCTGCATGGGTAACTTATAGGTCTCAGCTTGTGCCAGTGTAAGCCCCGTGAAATTCACAATCCAAGTGCTATTTGTGCGTTGGGTAATATCTTGACCATTCAAGAATACCCATAATACATCAGCATTTCTCACATCGGCTTTGATAAATTCGGCAGCTTGGTCATTTGTAAGCGCGAATCTACCCGTGGGCGTAATACCCATGAATCCCAAATTCGCATTTTCGATCAAGCTTACCGCTGCCGCCGAGTTGAAATTGCTTTCGAGGTTGGAATTGATGATTTCTACCGGCTGGCCGTTGAGCATCCGCTGTTCATCGACTTTTGCCGTAAATCCTGTAATCGAAATTCTCACCGCCGCGCCCGCCAACACCCACGGGTTATCGCTCCATGCCATAAAAATATCGCCGCTCTGTTTAATGCGGTCAAGCACAACCCGGTTTGCCCCGCCGCGTATCGAATTGGTCGAAATCAGCCCGGCGCGTTTGGTGTTGCCCGCTTCAATGTTTGCGCGGGTTTTTTCAAACCAATAAGTCACGAGGTCGGCCTCGTGAGGGATACGCCCTTGATAGACCATGAATAGTGAGTCTAAATAGTGGTCGCCTAATTCCCCGCGTAACATTTTCCCGCCCAAAAACGGTGGGTTGCCGACAATCACAGCGGTGGGCGGCCATTCTGGTTCGTAGGCTTTGCCGTCATCCGTGTGGCGTAAAATCGCGTCGGCATTCAGGATACGTGGTTGCTGACCGTGGTCTAAGCGGTCATCAATGACAGGCGTACCGACGTTCGCCATCAGATTCGCCTTCAAACTTCTGCCCTCATGCCGGTAGCGCCATTGTAAGTAGCCAATCCACACCACCACATGTGCCAATTCTGACGCAAACGTGTTGAGTTCAATCCCGAACAATTGGCGCGGCGTGACAACATCACGTACCGGCTGCTTGAGGGGCTTGAAATGGGCGTGAACGTCGTACTCTAAATCCTTGAGCGCCAACAGGCTGACATATAGGAAGTTGCCAGAACCGCAAGCGGGGTCTAATACCGTCGTGGCGGCCAATTCACCCAACATTACCTCATACAGCGCGGCCAATTGGGTCTTAGCCTCGGCTTGTTGGCGGGGTAAGTCACTTGCGAATCCCGCCCAAAGGTTGGCCGTTTGGGACAAAACTTCCGCCCAACGGCGACGAAGCGGACTCATTAGCACTGGCTCAATCACCAAGCGGATGTCCGATTCAGTGGTGTAGTGTGCGCCCAATTGCGCCCGCTTGGTCGGGTCTAGCGCACGCTCGAACAACGTTCCAAAAATGCTGGGTTCAACATCTTGCCAGTCGCGTAGATTGACCGAAAACAAGATATGACGCACATCATAGGTCGTCTTGAGGTCAAGGATGATGTCGTCCGGGCGCGGTTCAAACAGCCCTCCGTTGAAATACGGGATGCGCTGCATGTAAAAGTCACGCCGATTGCCCGCCATCGTCTCAAACAACATATGAATGATTTCGGGGAACGAATCGGGGTCAACTTTGGCCTGTTCAAAAATATATTCGAGGATTTTCTGACCGCGCATCACGGGCAACAGGTCAATGTCCTCCGCGAACATGGCAAACACCAGCTTTGTCAAAAAACGCGCCACTTGCATCGGCTGATAGCTGGCTGCGTCCTCGTCTTTGATGGATGCTAAAATCACGGCCAAATCGCTGAATTGTCCGGCTAATTTCTCGGTGATGGCCTCACGCCGATTGATTTCTCCGAGCCGTTCACGATAAAACGAATCGGGATCGGTCAGGACGCGCCGTAGCAAATCGCGCCCGTATTCGGTTTTGAGACCTTCATTCAGGACAATCCACGGGGTACGATCAATATTCGGCCATTGTGGATGGATGCGGTATTCCATCAAGTCACATACGACCAGCAACGGGGGATTATTCAGGCTAGCCGAATAGCTCTGGAGTTGTGAGTAGGCGGCGTCGAGGTCTTTTTGCTTGCCTTTATATTCCCACGCGAAGCGCCCCTTGTACCAGACATCCGCCCGCCCCGCGCCGCCGCTGTCTTTGGTGACATGCTCCTCGAATGTGAAGAACTTGCCCTCTGGGTCGGCCTGTGTTGGGGTTTGCACGCCTAAGAGGTGGCATAATTCATTAAAGTGGCTCTGGGCGGCTTGTTGTTCGCGTAGATTGGCACGCGCCCAGCGCTCTACAAAGTCTTCAGGGGTCATCAGTTTATCTCAGTGAAATTTTTATCCATAGACGTTCATATTACCTTCCACCTCGGTAGATTGACAACCTCATGGATGGATGGCGTCAGGGCAAACGCATCAAAATTTAGATGAGAGAAGAAAATGGTACAGGGTGATGGACGCGCCGTTGCGCGTCCCTACCATAATCGTCATTCGTAGGGACGAATTTCAATCATGATGTTATGCTTCCTTCACACAGTTGCGCGTCCCTACCATAATCGTCATTCGTAGGGACACCCAACGGGGTGTCCGCCTAAACGAGGTCGTGTATGACGCTTTTGGTTTGACGGCGGGCGAACGCGGCCTGATTGAAGAAGCCACGCAATACCCCTATGGCGAGGTATAGGGAAGGGATTACCCTCGCGCTAGTCTGGCTGATTGCCCTACGCCTACTCGCCGGACGCTGACGGCGGCGCGGGGCGCTGTGCTACAATGCGGCCATTATGACAGTCCCAGAGGGGCAAAGCATACCCTATGCGTACCATTCCCGGTTGGTTGTTCATCCTCGCAGTTGGCGCGTTCGTGGTCGCCACCGTCATCTGCGCGTTCGTCGGTTACGGCATCGCCCAGCAAGTCGCGCTGGACGCAGGCGAGGCGGGCGTCGATACCGCCATGATTTCGTTCGACCTGTTCCGCCAGCAGCAGCCCACCGTCACCCCGACAGTCACGCCTGCCCCGACCAGCACCACCCCGCCGACATCGACTCCAGAGCCGGGCATCACCGTCACGCCCGCGCCGACGGCCACGATTGACCCGATGGCTGACATCCCAGAATTGACCGACCCCAGCCGCCGTACCATCCTCTTAATGGGGATTGATGAGCGCACCGGCTATACCACCGAACAAGCCTATCGGTCAGACACGATGATGCTGGTCAATATCGACCCAGTGCGGAAGCGCGTCGGGATTTTGTCCATCCCGCGTGATATGTATGTGGTCATCCCCGGATTCGCCGAGAATCAGCGCATCAATACGGCCAATTATCTGGGTGACCTGAACGACTACCCCGGCGGCGGCGGCCCCGCCCTAGCCGCAGAAACCATCCGCCAGACCTTCGGAATCCGCGTTGATAACTACATCCGCATCAACTTTGACGTGTTCGAGACGTTGGTCGATACCCTCGCGCCGAACGGGATTCAAGTCTGCCCGACAGAGGCGATTGACGATCCAAAATATCCAGATGTCGGGTTCGGCACGCTCAACGTCCATTTTGACGCCGGATGCCAGCGCCTGAACTCCGAGCGTTTGCTGCAATATGCCCGCACCCGCGCCACGCAAGGCGGCGACTTTGACCGCGCCCGCCGTCAGCAAGAAGTCCTCAAGGCGGCGCAGGCCGAGTTCCTCAGCTTGGGCGGCATCGCCAACTTCTTCGTCCAAATCCCAACCGTGTATAGTGCGCTGGCGACCAGCGTTAAAACCGACCTGACGCTAGATGAACTCATCGGCTTGGCGCGTGTGGCGGGCGACATCTCTAGTGAAAACATCACCAGCGGCGTGATCGACAGCCGTTATGTCAACTTCGCCAAAGACCCCACCGGCGCGGATGTGCTTGTGCCGAATATCGGGGCGGTGCGCGGCCTGATTCAAGAGATTTTCAACCCGCAACCGGCCAAGACGCTGGCCGAACTCCGCACATTGGCTGAAGCCGAGGCCGCGACGATAGCCGTCTATAACAGCACCAGCATCGGCGGGTTGGCCTCGCAGACGCGAGATTGGTTGACTAGTCAGCAGGTGCAAGTCGCCAGCGTGGGCAATATGCCGACGCCAGATGAGGGCGTGACGCGCATCCGCGATTACACCGGCAGACGGTGGACGGCGCGCTATCTGGCGGCGTTAATGGGGTTGCCAGAAGATCGAATCGAGGTCGGCGGCGACGGGTTGGTCTCGCAGGATATTTTGGTCGTGGTTGGCACAGACATCCAATCCCTGTTAGCGCTCCCCCCGACGGCCACGCCGTAACCCAACAAAAAGGGCGACCTAATAGGTCGCCCAATCATCCGTAGCCTCAATATCGCACGCCTGTCGGGGGCGTTTCGTGAAGTAGGGGGCGACAGCGTGCTGCGCCCACCTACTTTTCCCGACCTATCTATCCCCCGACATCCGCCCGCCGTAAAAAGCGGGCGCGTGTCGCGGCGGTAGCGGCCAATTCTTCTGGTGAGAATTGCCCCCAGAACGCCGCCGGACTGACCACCCGCCCGGCGTTGGCCGCGACATACCGTTTCAGGATGCCGAAAAACGCCTCGCTACCGAGGTCTTGCCGCATCTGATGCAGCATCCGCACACCGTTCAAATACACCGCGTTGATATAGGCGCGGATGGTCGAGAACTCATATACCGTGCTGTCTACGAAGCCTTCCGGCGAATAAGCGTCGATGCGGAAATCCCACCACCAATCGGAGAGGGTCGGGTAAAATTGTTCGATGAAGGCGTATTCGCTGTAGGTCGATAGCGCCTCATCCAGCCACGGGGTCAGCGCGGAATCGCTACCGACCTGTGTATACCACCACTGATGCGCGACCTCATGCACGGTAATCAGGGTCAAGAACCCGTCCGGCTGGCCGGTATAGCGCTCAAACCATGTCGTGCTGACGAACGAAAACGCGCTAAATTCCATCCCGTCGGGGAAGTCCCCTTGCACGATAATCATGCGCTGATACGGGTATGGGCCGTACAGTTGGGCGAACAATTCCAGTGAACGGGCGGCCATTGTCAAGGCGTGAGTCGCGCCATCGACCACTCCCCCGGCGGTTTGGACTTCCGTATTGCCCAGCGTATAGACATCTACCGTCACGCCGTCTAGCGTGATGTCCGTCGATTTGACGAAATCTGGTGACAAGCTAATAGAGTAATCGCGGGCGCGGGGCAGTTTCCCTAGATAGCGCCCATTGCCGTATTCGGTCACATCCCCCGGCGCGGCGGCCAACCACGTCTCATCGTTGACGCGCAGCCCGACTTCCCAATCGGCCACATCGAGGACGTTCTGCTCCCCTGCGAAAAACGCCTCACGGGTGATCCAACCGCCATTGGCGCGGACTGCTACCGTCGGCAGCCAATGACCGAGGTTGAATTGGCGGTCTGTATAGCCGAAATAGCCCTTAAACGCCTCGACCCCTTCCGAGACCGGCGGCACGGTCAATATGAAGGCCAGCGTCACGGTGGTGGCGCAATCGGCTTCTAGCGGCGTGGTCAGCGGCACGGTCAGCCGCCGCCCAGTGATGCTAGACTCGCCTACGCCGTCGCCTGTCACACTGGTGAGCGCGAACGCCTGTAGCCAATAATTCGGCTCGACATTAAACACGAGGTCATTCAGTGGTGCGCCGGTACGGTTGAGGTAGCGCGTGGCCTGAGTCACCGTCACGGTGTGAGCGGCAATATCGACCTCAGCATCGACTCGGTGCTGCGCGATGGGCGCATCGGCGGGCAATGCACACAGGTCGGCGGCGGCGGCGGTGGGCTGACTCTGGGTGGCGGTAGGTTCAGGCGTGGCGGTGGCGTTCGACCCCGCTGGCGGCAGGGTTGACAGTCGAGATGCGAGGGTTGGGATGACTGCCGCGCTGAAGGTCGTGGCGGTGGGTCGGACGGCGGGGGCGGGCTGTGATAAATTGCAGCCGCACAGCAGCAAAGCGAGCAAGGTGAGCAGAGGCATGAGTGGGGGCATCAATCGTGTGTTCATGCCCCACAGTCTACCATATTCCCCTCACGCGGTAACGGGCGGGACGGCAACGGCTTGGCGTCGGTTTATGCTATACTTTCTCAATTGTGGGGCTATTGCGGCAATTTGAAAGTGTTTGATATGGATGAGTTTTTAGATAGAAGTATTTAGCGCTGATTTTGCGGCGGATTGAAGTCTGCCTAAATTACTTACCGCAATTTGGTCAAGGCAAATCCGTTACACTTCAAGAATTTGAGCGTTTATACGGCGATGATATTTTCTACGCATGGTTTGGACTCGACCATCCTTTAATTTATGCTGCACATAAAGCTGCTGGCGGGATTACATCCCTTTACCGTCAAATTGGGATTGGCTGTGAACATCTGTTTCGTCAGATTCTGATGGATCAATTGGGCTTAAACGCAGAACAATCTAAATGGTCATACAGCGTGACGTATGGAAATGCAAAACCGCGCATTTTGTATTTGGATGGACGGATTGGGATTTCGGACATCCATTCTGATGCGGTCAAGATTCGTGTTTCGACATGGTTGCAAAATGCTGCAAAGCTTGTCGGAGTTAATTCAACAGTTGCATCTGCACTACAAGGCGTTGTTTTTGAAGTTCGACAAGGGTACAAAAGCAAGGATTCTAAACGACAAAATGCTGATATTGGAAATGCAGCCATCGCTTATACACAAGGCTATCTGCCGGTGGTTGTCATCTTGTCAGACCAAATAGATTCGGATGTCGCAGACCGGTATATGAAAGCGGGTTGGCTACTATTACGTGGTATCCTAGATGAAAATCCATATACTTCCACGTTTAGCTTTGTTAAACAGGTTTTGGGTTATGATTTAGCTGGCTTTTTCAGCCGGAATAACCCGACTCTCAAGCAAACTGTGATTTCAGTTCTCGCCGCATTACTCTCACCCGACCATAAGCCCAATATCTCCTCTGGATTACCCAATGCTGACGAATCCTCTGAGTTCTAGGCCAGATTTTACATTTAAGCACAACCAAACTCAGAATCGTCATGGATGGCTACGCTTGACTCCCGCTTATTCCGTCAAACTGGTCACGGAAATCTTAAACAACCACGCCGATGCGACATCCATAGTTGACCCCTTCTCTGGGACAGGCACAACTGGTCTTGTCGCCGCTGAACGAGGACAACATTGTGATTTATTAGACATCAACCCGTTCTTAATCTGGTTTGGCACTGTTAAAACAAAATCATATACACAGGCTGAAATCATTGACTTTGCAGATGCCATTATTGCCGTGATTGAAGCTTATCATCAACAAACCACCGAAGAAATTTTTTGGACACCTGATATTCAAAATATTGACCGTTGGTGGCAGCCATACCAAAAAATATTTCTTGCCCGTCTATATGCAGCCATTAACAGCGTAAATACATCAGATGTTGCGCGAGATTTGCTGAAGATCGGATTTTGTCAACGTGTTATCGAATTATCAAATGCGGCGTTCAATCATCAATCAATGTCATTTAAACACGAAATTGTCCCGCAATTGTTCGATACAGCCGATACTTTTTTGCAAGATTATGAAGAGGCTTGTCGGAAGATACTTCATAGCGTTACAGCACCGTTGACCGGACCGATAAAACTTTATTTGCGTGACTCACGCCAAATTGAGATGTCTGAAAACACCTATGATTTGGTCATTACATCCCCCCCCTATCCCAATCGTATGAGCTATATCCGTGAGCTACGACCTTATATGTATTGGTTGGGATTTATTCATGAAGCGCGTGAAGCGGGTGAATTGGATTGGCAGGCGATTGGTGGGACATGGGGGATTGCGACCAGCCGCGTCTCTAAATGGGAAGGTGAGGTTTCCGACATCGCTTTTGCCAAATTTCCGACCATTGTGAAAGCGATTGACGCTCACAGTCCTGTTTTATCGCGCTATGTCCATAAGTATTTTGATGACATCACTCAGCACTTGAGAAGTCTCTATCCTTGCGTAAAACCCGGCGGTTCGGTCTATTACGTGGTTGGGAACTCCAAATTTTACGATACCATGTTGCCCGTTCAGGATATATATGCCAGCCTTTTACGCGCTGTTGGTTTTTGCGACGTAAAAGTTGAGATACTCCGCAAGCGCAATTCTAAAAAAGAATTATATGAATATGTTGTTTCAGCAAAAAAATCCGCCGTTACGGGCTAAAAATTGTAACGGCGGATTAAGACAGCTTTCCTTTGTAGGTTACTCCCCCATTGGAATCCAGATGTTTTTGACCTGAGTCGACTCGCGCAGAAATTCCTCACCTGCCCCGTGGTGTGGGTCTGACCAATCGCGGGCGATACCGTAGCTGACCCACGTCCGCTTCATATTGGCCGCGCTCAAATTTTCGACAAAATAGCTGCCCAACGCGCTCCCGAAATACCAAATGGCGTCCACGTCGTCGTGGTCGGCCAGCGTCTTGGTCAGCGAGTCGCGGTCTCCGGTCACGATATTGACCACCCCAGCCGGAAGGTCTGACGTTTCCAAGACCTGATAGAAATCGGTGGCGACCAACGGATATTTCTCCGATGGCACGACGACCACCGAATTGCCGCGCCCAATCGCGGGAGCAATCAGCGAGATCATCGCCAGCAATGGCGACTCGTCGGGACAGACCAACCCGACCACCCCAATCGGTTCGGTGAGCGCGACGGTGATTCCGCGCAGTTCGGTCTCTTGAATCGTGCCGCCATATTTGTCGGCATACGCGGCGTAGATGAACAAGCGCTCAATGCTCAACTCGACCTCACGACGGGCAGAGTCGAGTCCCCCGCCGGTTAGGGAGTCGATTCGGCGGGCGAATTCTTCGGCGCGGGCGCTGAGGTTCTCTGCGATGAAATACAAAATCTGAGCGCGGTTGTGTCCGGTGCGATACGCCCAGCCATTTTCGGCGCTCCGGGCGGCGCTGACCGCATCGCGGATGTCTTTGCGGTTGCCATCGGCGATCACGCCCAGCAGATGCTTGCCATCATGCGACATCACCGACTTAGAATATGCGCCGTCAGGGCGTTTCTGCTTGCCCCCGATGAACAGTTTTGCGGTGCGATCTAGGGTTGGTAGGGATGCCCCCTCTCCCACAAGGAGCGAGGGGGACTTCTTCGTTGTGCCGTTAAGCCCCTCGCCCTCCAGTGGGAGAGGGGTTGGGGTGAGGGGAATCGCCGGTTTCGCCTTGCCCCACGCCTTATACGCCGCATCGTCTTTGGGCGGCAGTTCAGGGCGTGGGCGAGCTTCCGATGCGGGGCGAACATACTCATACAAACCCTCTTTGCCGCCCTCGCGCCCGAATCCGGACTCACGGTAGCCGCCGAATCCGCTGGCCGCGTCGAATAGATTGGTGCAGTTGACCCACACGCTCCCCGCCTTGATTTTGCGGGCGGTCTCCATCGCCAGATTGATATTCTCTGACCAGATCGACGCCGCCAGTCCGAAGCGCGTATTATTGCCCAACTCCACCGCCTCAGCGGGCGTGCGGAAGGTCATCGCCACCAAGACGGGGCCGAAGATTTCTTCTTGCACGACGGTAGATGACGGCTGGACGTTGGTCAGCAGCGTCGGCGGATAATAGCAACCGCCTGTGGGTAATCCGGTATCGGCTTGGAAGATTTCCGCGCCTTCCGCCAATCCGAGTTTGACCAGACGGTCAATCGTCTCATACTGCACCGGCGCGACCACCGGCCCCATATCCACCGTCTTATCCAGCGAATCCCCGACCCGTAGCGTAGACATCCGACGCTTGAGTTTCGCCAGAAAACGCGGCGCGATATTCTCTTGAATCAGAAGGCGCGACCCCGCACAGCACACTTGACCCTGATTAAACCAAATCGCATCGACCACGCCTTCAACCGCGCTGTCGAGGTCAGCATCCTCAAACACGATGAATGGCGATTTTCCGCCCAATTCCAGCGATAGGCGCTTGCCCGTCCCCGCCGTCACGCGCCGGATGATTCGCCCGACGCCGGTGCTGCCCGTGAACGCGATTTTATCGAAATCCGGGTGGCTGGTGATGGCCGCACCCGCCTCGTCCCCGCCCGTCACGATATTGACCACGCCGGCAGGTAAAACGACCTCAGCGCAGATTTCAGCGAACAGCAGCGCTGTCAGAGGGGTATGCGGCGCGGGCTTAAGGACAACCGTATTGCCCATCGCCAGCGCGGGCGCAATTTTCCATGACAGCATCAACAGCGGGAAGTTCCACGGGATGACTTGCCCGACCACGCCCACGGGCTGGTAATCGCGCAGTTCGGTTTCCATCAGTTGCGCCCAGCCCGCGTTGTGATAGAAATGCCGCGCCACCAGCGGGATATCGATGTCGCGGCTCTCACGAATCGACTTGCCGTTGTCCAGTGACTCCAGCACCGCGAACAGGCGGCTGTGCTTTTGAATCTCCCGTGCGATGGCGTATAGGTAACGGGCGCGGGCGTGTCCGCTGAGCTTGCTCCATGACGCGAACGCGGCGCGGGCGGCCTTGACCGCGGAATCGACATCAGCGGCGTTGGCGTCAGCGACTTCCGCGATTTTCTGGGTATTGGCGGGGTTGGTGGTGGTCAGATAGTTGCCGGATTTCGGCGCTTGCCAACGTCCATTGATGAATAGGTCGAACTTACGCTTGTGCGCGTCCAACCACGCGGCAGCGGTGCTGCCGGACTCCGGCGCGGGGGCGTAAGCCAATGATGTGAAATAGTCTTTGACGGTCATGCTGATTTTTCCTCTAAGCCGGTTAAATCATAAACATCGATGGATTCGACATGGGTGGGCGCGTGGTCTCGTAGCAACATCATGATATCGTTATGTGTTTTGGCCGCGAAATATTCTTGACCACACTGCGTACAAACAATCGCAGGGACATTTCTGAATAGGTAATGACGCCCCTCGTATTGGAGAAATCGCAGCACAGGTTTTTCTTCAAAATGTGTGCCGCCACAACTATGGCAACGCCCCATATCATTCATAATTTTGCTTTCCTCGTCTTGTAATCGGACTCCCATTGGTCGAGAGAGGGAACATACGCGGTGATAATTTTCACCCCCGGCGGATATGCCAGAACAACATGGATTGGCCTATCTTTTGCGGTAAATCCCAATATCAAACAACTTGGGCCATATTTGTCTGCGGGATAATCCTCAAGCAATGTTGGATTCGCCATCGCTTGCTCAATTTCCGCATGGGCAATGTCACGTTCTGCTAACTTTTCCTCTGCATGTGCGCTCACCTCATATAATTTCTGAAGGAATATCGCAAATACTTCATCCCAATCCGGCGGCATGAAAAATCCTTATATTCTCCGCTTAAAGATGGACAGGATGTATGCTGTCCCTACCCTTGGAACTCAGGACTCATCACTTCGCCCTTAGCCCATCGGCATGTGATGTTTGGCGGCGTAACGTCCCGTACTGTGATGTGAGAGTTGACGCTCAATATCGGTCAATAACGCGGACGCGCCAAAACGGAACAGGTTCGGCTGCATCCATGCGTCGCCGAGTTCTTCCTTCATCAGCGCCAGCCAATTGAGCGCATCCTTCGCCGTCCGAATCCCGCCCGCCGGTTTGAACCCGACGATATTGCCGGTCTGGTCGAGATATTCCCGAATCATCCGCACCATCACGAGGCTGACTTCCAGAGTCGCATTGACCGGCTCTTTACCCGTGCTGGTCTTGATGAAGTCGCTCCCGGCCATCATGCTGACCAGTGACGCCCGCGCCACATTGGTTAGGGTCGCCAGTTCGCCGGTGGCGAGGATGGTCTTCATGTGCGCGTCGCCGCACGCCTCACGAAAAGTTTTCACCTCGTCATACAGGGCTTGCCAATCGCCGGTCAAGACGTGTTCGCGGGTGATTACGATGTCGATTTCGCGTGCGCCCGCCGCAATTGAGGCGTGAATCTCGGCGAGTCGCTGCGCCATCGGACTCAGGCCAGCCGGAAATCCGGTAGACACCGCCGCGACCGGGATATTCGTGCCTTCCAACGCGGCCACGGCATCCGCCACGCGCCGGTGATAAACGCACACCGCGCCCGTCGTCAGCGGGACTCCGGTCATGCCCAGCGCTTCCAGCAAATCGGCTCGTATCGGGTGACGCGCCTTCGCGCATAGGCGCTGAACGTTGCCGGGGGTATCGTCGCCAGAGAGCGTGGTCAGGTCGATACAAGTGACGGCTTTCAGAAGCCACGCGGCCTGTGCGTCTTGTTTGACGCTGCGGCGGGCGGGCAAGGTCTTGGCGCGGCGCTCTACCGCGCTGAGGTTGATGCGAGTCGCCATCACCCAACCCAAATCCAGCGGGATGATCGACGGGCGCGGGTGATGCGCGGCGGGATTAATCAAAATCGGTGAAGCGGCCTCATGGATTCCATTGGCATGACCATTGACGGCATCTGGGACAGGTTTTTGACGGGCGGCCATAAAAAATCTCCGTAAAAGTGTGATTTAGCCTGATTATACCCTAAACCGTTCATGATGATTTTGAAAACACTGCGCGGCGACCATTGCCACCGTAATGATTTCTGCACCGGTTAAATGACGCCGCCCATCATCTCGGTAGCTACAAGCTTTTAATCAGTTTGGCGGGCGCGCACACGGGTGCGCCCACCAAACACGACATTTTACACTAACTTGAAATCGCACCAAAATTTAATTTTTCGGTTAATATGTTATTAAGGTACGGTTCATAATACCTCCATTAGATGTTTTAGGAGAAAACCATGCAGCGAACCACACGCCCTCAGTTTTTATCGCGT
>Ga0163144_10004665_pt1 | contig 30777 bp, 19 predicted proteins | sample OliLak19BULKMAT1_FD_123175 | JGI IMG/M metagenome (GOLD analysis project Ga0163144, IMG submission 123175) | Freshwater microbial mat bacterial communities from Lake Vanda, McMurdo Dry Valleys, Antarctica - Oligotrophic Lake LV.19.BULKMAT1 | ecosystem: Environmental > Aquatic > Freshwater >... | reverse complement strand
GGCGGCTGCGGTCCGCAGTCGGGTCGCCTTGGAGGATCCCGTCGAGAACGTGCGGATCTTCACGCGTCTGTCCTCGGACCTCGATCCAGCCAAGCAGGGGCGGGTGCTGTACGAGGGCAAGGCTTTTGGCGTGCTCGAGGACGGCTCGGTGGTGCCATTCTACGGCATCGAAGGTCTCGGCTCGCTGCGCTCGATCGCACACGGCGAGGGTGGCTATCGCTTCCTCTTTGCCGAGTTCGCGGTCTACACCGACCTCGACTCCGGGTTGCCGATGGACACTTGGCGCAACCCCGTGACGAACGAAGATCTCAGTGTCTGGCACCAGCGCAACGGGCCGGTGAACTACGCGCTGGATCCCCGCAAGACCGACATGGCGATGTTCACGATGGTCGGCAAGCCCGCCGACCGGGAGAAGGGCTTCCGGCTGCCGTGGGTCATCGACGGCGATTCGGTCTCTTTCCGCCTCGACACCGTATCGAAGCGGTCCAACCCGCTGGATCCTGCGAAATGGCGCCGCGAGTCCTCGGGGCCGACGTTGCACATCTCCGAGCACTCGCAGTACTTCCTGAAGCTCTCGGACATCGAGAACCGCAAGCTCACGTCGCTGCCGTTCCGCGGCGCCTTGCAGAGTCTCAAGCCCTGGCATCCGTGGATGCTGATGGGACAACGTCCGGGGAAAGTGTTGACTGTGATGACGTCCCGCAAGGTCGCCGGACTGGACGCGCTGACGCCCGCGGTCGCCGCCTTTGCCCGTGCGAAGCTCGGCGGGTTCATCGATGCGCCTGAAGCGTGGACCGGCGCCTACGTGAATGCGATCGCGCTGTTCGAGAAGGAACGACAGCCACTGCCCTGACCGCGCCTCTCCCCACTTAGGACCCCCCCCTTGTACCGATCAACTTCGATGCTTGTGGCGTGCGCTGCACTCGCGGCCTGCGCGACGATGCCACCGCCGATCGGCGGGACGTCCGCGCCGGTGCCCGCGCCGCCGCCGATGGCTGCGTTGGATTTTGGACCCGGTTGCGACAAGCCTGTATTGCTCGTCGTCTGGGTAGAGCACCTCGATCGGGCGAAGTCCGGTCAGTACGCGGAGGCGTTGCGCAGCTCGCAGATCGTTCGCCGCCACGGCGGCGAGTACAAGGCAGTGAGCCCGGCGCTGCGCACGCTCGAAGGCGACTGGCCGCAGGATCGCGCGTTCGTCGTCGAGCGCTATCCCTGCCTGGCTGCCTTCGAGGCGTTCTGGTATTCGGACGAGTACCAGAAGCGGATAAAGCCGCTGCGCGAAGGTTCGGGCGAGTACACCATCGCGCTGTTCGAGGAGCGCGGCCGATGACTCGACGCTCATCGTCGTGGCTGGCCGTTCTGCATCACCCTGCCAGGCGGGCGCCTCGTCTACGAAGCGGGTGATCAGGCCGCAGGTCTCGCCGGCATGCGCGTTCGCGACCAGCGGGAACACCGCCACGCCGGTATCGACCACGCGGCCCTGACGCAGGTGCGGCGCGCGGCCGCGCATCCGATCTGCCGTGGTGCGTGCCACGATGTGGCTCGTCGGCTGTCGCATAATCGCAGTCGAGCCCCCGCTGCCGCGGGCGTAGTAACGAGGCCCAGCACTTGAGTTCCGACACGGCGGCTTTCGCGCTCGACCCGATGTCCGACCTGGCGTTGCATGCCGCCGCGTTCGCGCAGCGCGGGCGCGTGCAGGTGCCGACGGCACTCTCCGGCGACGGCGCGCTGCGCATGCACCGGCACCTGGCGCAGGAACTCGACTGGACGCTGATCTTCAACCGCGGCGACGAGCTCTGTGAGCTCGACAACGCGGCCCGCGCCAGCCTGGACGTGCGCCAGGCCGCCGACCTGATGCGCGCCGCGCAGACCTCGGCGCGCCGCGGTTTCCAGTACCTGTTCGAGCAAGCGCGCGTGCCCGCGACGCGCGCCGGGCGCGCCGCGACGCCCGGCCTGCTGACGCGCTTCGCCGAGTTCCTGAACGATGTGCCGTTCCTCGAGTTCGCGCGCCGCGTGACCGGTCGGCCGGAGATCACTTTCGCCGACGCGCAGGCCACCTGCTATCGCGAGGGACACTTCCTGACCACGCACGACGACCTGGTCGAGGGCAAGAACCGCGTCGCCGCCTACGTGTTCGGCTTCACCCCGCGATGGCGGCCGGAATGGGGCGGGCAGCTGCAGTTCATCAGCGACGAGGGCGGCATCGTCGAAGGCTGGGTGCCGCGCTTCAACGTGCTGAGCCTGGTGCGCGTGCCGCAGCCGCACCTGGTCAGCTGCGTGACGCCGCTCGCCGGAGCAGGTGCGGCACGACACTCCGTGACTGGCTGGCTGCGGACCGGCACGCCGCCGTGAGGCGCGGTCGCGGACTTGGCCGGCTGTGCTGGCCGGTCGCCGTCGGTCTGGCGGTCGTGCCGGTCGTGCCGACGGCATCCGCCGCGGTCTGCCGCAAAACGGCAGCCGGAAACGACGAGGCCCGTGGCTTGCCGCCACGGGCCACATGTCCATCGGCTCAGAGCTTGACGCGCACGCCCGCAAAGTACTGACGACCGAAGATATCGTAATAGCCGGGGATCGTGTCCAGCCCCTGCGTGCCGGCGGAACCCGTCGCGAAGAACGGCGGATCCTTGTCGAACGCATTGTTGATGCCGACGTATAACTCCGCTTGCTCGGCACCGAACACCGCCTGCTCGTAGGAGAGGCGGATGTTGTGGTAATTCGCCGAGGACACGCCCGGGAACCCGGCGCCGACGAGGAACGGGCTCATCTCGGCGCTGCCGATGTAGCGGATGTTCCAGTTGACCCCGAAATCACGGTACTGGTAGTTGAGGTCCAGATTCGCCGTGGTCTTGATGAAGCCCTGATCGTCGGTCGAACCACCGGCGAAGCCGAGCAGGTCCACCACCGCCGCGCTGGGACCGGTATACAGATCTGCGCGGTCGTAGTTCGTCACCAACAGCTTTGCGCTGCCCTTGCCGTACTCGCCGAGGTCGCGACGGTACTGCACCGCCAGGTCGTAGCCGGCGATGTCCTGCGTGGCCAGGTTCGCCGTCGAATCGTTGACCGCCAGCAGCACGTAGGTGGCGCCCGCCACCGACGGGTTCGGGCCGCGGGTCAGCAGGTTGCAATCCTGGCGGTTGCCGGTGTCATAGCAGCGGTTCGCGATGATCTGACGGCCGACCTGCGAGATGATGCCCTCGATATCGATCTCGAAGCGATCGAGCGACAGCGAGAAGCCCGGCAGCGCCGGCGGCGCCACCACGAAGCCGAAGGTTACCGAGCGGCTCTCTTCGGGATCGATGTTCGGGTTGCGCGTGACGAAACCGGCGACGCTCTGCTCGACGTTCAGCGGCGGCGCGTAGCCGGCCGGGATGCCGTCCGCCGTGCAGTTCGCATTGCGGGTGGCATTGGCCGTACGGCGTGACTGCGCGCAGGGATCGGCGATCGTGCCGAAGGTCTGCGAACCGCCCGACAGGTCGTCCACCAGCGGCGCGCGCACCGAGCGCGCGCGCATGGCGCGGAACCGCAGGCCTTCGAGCGGCGCCCATTCGCCGCCGAGCTTCCAGGTGTCGTAGCTGATCGACTTGGCCAGGTAGTCGGCGTCGGTCGTGCGGTACGCGCCTTCGACAGACAGCCTCTTGGCAAACGCCTTGTCCTTCAGGATCGGGACGAGTATCTCGCCGTACAGCTCCTTGGTCTTGGTTTCGACCTCGGTCTGGTCGAGGATCTGGTTGGTCGTCACGAGGCCGCGGTTGATCGATTCGTCGTAGTCTATGAAGCCCGAGGTCACTCGACGCTCGATGCCGACCGCCGTCTGCACCTCACCGGCCGGCAGGCTGAAGAGGCTGCCGGAGATGAACGCGTTCGTGTCTTCCAGCAGCGACTCACCGGCCTGTCCCGCGGTCACCCGCAGGTAGTTGGCCATCGCCGGCGTGTAGTCGGCGAACGGGTTGATCGGGATGCAACCGAGCGCGCGTGCCGTCGGGTCGGCGCAACGGAACTGCCCGGCGAGCCCAGGGATCGGTTCAACGCGCAGGCCGTTGTACAGCCGGTCGGTGCCGACCAGGCCCTCGGTGAGGCTGCTCAGCGTCGTACGACCGTAGACGTGTGAGACCTCCCAGCTGAAGTCGCGCTCGAGCGCCGCGAAATCGCCGCGCAGGCCACCGGCGATCCGAACGGTGTCCCGGTCATTGGTCGCGCCGCGCAGGCCGAGCGTACTGAAACGCTGCTGCCAGGCGATCTCGGTCGTCGCAGGGTTTGCCGCGAGTACGCCAGCGCGGATCGCAGCCGGGATGAACGGGTTGTTGATCGGAATCGAGGCCTGCAGGCCGGTGACACCGGGCCCGCCACCGACGAGGTTGCCGGCCGCGGTCGACTGGAACGGGCTCCCCTCGATCGTGTTCCTGATCTTCGCCTGCCCGTAGTTCGCTTCCACGAACGCAGTGACGCTTTCCGTGACCTCGAACTCGCCTTCGGCCGCCAACATCACGCGCTTAGTGGGGATCGCGATGTTGCGTACCTCGTTGCGGTTGTAGCCGTCGACCGTGACGTCGAACGGGATCAGCGCACCCGCGGGGGTCGTGAAACTGTTGCCGCGACGCGTGACGAAGGTCGAACCGACGAGGAATCGGCCCGTGAGGCCCACCGCCGAGTTGGCCGCCGGACCCCGCACGAAATTGGGCGGGCTCAACCAAGCGGTGTCCTGGGCGCACAGGAAACGATCGACACACGACACGAGACCCTGGTTGTCCACCTGCAGCGTCAGCAGGCCGCGACCGCGATCGCCGAGTGAACCCCCCAGCATGACGTGGCCGGACGGATTCTTGTTGTCGCCCTCCGCCGTCTCGCTGTAGCTCGCGCCGAATTCGATGCCTTCGAATTTTTTCCTGGTGATGATGTTCACCACGCCCGCGACGGCATCGGCGCCGTAGACGGCCGCGGCGCCGCCGGTGATCACTTCGATGCGCTCGATGTTGGCGGTCGGCATCGTGTTGAAGTCCACCGACGTGTCGTTCGGCGAGCCGCCCGGCACGCGGCGCCCGTTGAGCAGCACGACGGTGCGCTCGCTGCCGAGGTTGCGCAGGTTGGCGTAGTTCGTGCCGGCATCGACCGAGCCCGAGAACGCGGATTGGGTGCGTGAATTGCCGAAAGACGGCGCGAACGAGGGCAGCTGCGTGGCGAGGTCGGCGAAGTTCTCGAGGCCTAGCGCCGCGAAGGCCTCCTGGCCAACGACCAGGGTCGGCACGGCTGCTTCGACGTCGGCGCGCGCAATGCGCGAACCGGTGACGACCACTTCGCTCAGTTCGCTGTCCGCGTCCCTGTCCTGCGCCGTCGCAGGCATTCCACAAAGAAGGACGGCGGACGCGGCAACGCTCGAAACGAGCGCACGACGGACCGCAAGCCGAGTGGGATTGGAATTCGACATGTGAAGCCTCCTGAAAAACGGCAGAGCCGTCTCATGCCGAGTGCCCGTCTGACGCCGCAGCGCAGCAAAGCACTTCAAAACCAAACGATCTATTTTGACGCGGGTGCATCGCCCAACCGCGAGTGACAAAAATTTAGACCCAACCGCAGTAGAATTGGAATACGTTGCCAAAAAAACAACACCAGACTGAGTGAAAAGCCACAGTAGGCGCCCTATTTTTATCTGGCAATCAGTCGAACCGCATCAATGCGGTGGCGTCAAAAAGACAAAAGGCCCGGCATCTCGCGATGCCGGGCCCTGTCGATCGGGCGGGAAGCGCGGAGACCTAGCGGCTGGTGAACTTCAGCGTCACGCGACGGTTCTGGCTGCGGCCCGCCTCGGTGCCGTTCGCCGCGATCGGCTTCGTTTCACCGTAACCAGCCGCTGTGACGCGCCCGGCGTCCACGCCCTTGGCGATCAGGTAGTCCGCGACGGCCTTGGCTCGCGCCGCGGACAGCGTCTGATTCGCTTCCTCGTTGCCGCGGTCGTCGGTGTAGCCCTGAACCTCGATCGCATAGGTCGGACGTGACTGCACGTAGCCGACTACAGAATCGATGATCAGGCGATCCGCCGGCGTCAGCGCCGCCGAGCCGGTGCGGAAGGTCACGCCACGCAGCGTCAGTTCCTCGCCCGGGGGCAGGCGGCTGACTTCGAGGAACTGCAGCGTCACGCGGCGGTTCTGCTCGCGGTCCTCCGACGAATCGTTCGGCGCGATGTGCTGCATCTCGCCGAGGCCGACGGTCGTCAGGTCTTCCGTGCGCGCGCCCTTGCCGACCAGGTAGGCCTTCACGGCTTCGGCGCGACGGCGCGACAGGTCCATGTTCAGCGCTTCGCTGCCGACGTCGTCCGTGTGGCCGCGGATCTCGACCTTGGTGCCCGGACGGCCGGCGGCACCGGTGGCGACCGAATCGAGAATCAGCGCCGACTGCGGCGTGATGACGGCCTTGCCGGTGTCGAACACGACGCCGCGCAGGATGATCTCGCCGATCTCGCAGCCGACCTCGTTGACCTTGGCGCCAGCGGGCGTGCCCGGGCACTGATCCTTGCTGTCCTTGACGCCGTCGCCGTCCGCGTCGCCGTCGATCGGGCAGCCGAACTGGTCGACCTTGGTGCCGCGCGGGGTGCCGGGGCAGCGGTCCTTGCTGTCGACGACGCCGTCGCCGTCGCTGTCGAGCTCACAGCCGTCCGCATTGACCGGCGTGCCGGCCGGAGTGCCTGGGCACTTGTCCATGTCGTCGGGCACGCCATCGCCATCGCTGTCGAGCGGCGCCCTGGGTGCGATCGCTCCGCCCCAGGAATAGACGAGGCCGACGCCGACCAGGAAGTCAACCGGATCGCCGGGGACGCTGGAATCGATGCGACGGCCGGCGATCTCGCCGCGCACCTGCAGGTTGGTGCCCTTGTCGACGTTCTTGGCGAGGTCGGCCATCACGCCGACGCCGTATTTCAGGAAGTAATCGGAATCACGGGTGCCCGGGATCCGCGTCTGGATCTGGCCGAAGCCCAGCGTGATGTACGGGTTGACCGTCGCGTCGCGGTTGAACACGCGCAGCGCGCTCACGTCGACGCCCTGCAGCTTGAGCTTGCGACCGTTTTCCGCGTCATGGCTGCTGCCGGACAAGCCGAGCTCGAAGTTCCACTTTTCGGAGGCAACGCCGCCGAACGCGAGTCCGAAGCCCAAGCCGTCGTCCGCGTTGCGCGAGTCGTCGAGCCAGACGCCCTGAATCGTCGGGGCGATATACAGGCTGCCGACGTCCGTGCCGGCGAGCGCCGACTGGCCTGAAAGCAGGGCGGTGCACGCCGTGAGTGCGAGACCCAGAGTCTTCTTCATTGACGTGTCCTTCCGTTTCCGTTCGATGTTGTTGCGCGCAAGCGCCGCGCACCCGGATTTGAGGGGCGGATCATAACCGAGGCTGCGGATAGCAGGCAGTATTTGTGCAAAATCGCGCCACCAGCGTGTGTCAGCACGCCGAGACGGGATGTTGCGCGCATGCGACGAGGGGCCAGGCGCGGTGTTGCCGTCGCAGCCTTGCGGTCTCGGCGCCGCCGATGCGCCTCAGGCAGGGTTCTTGCCGCGGAACGCCGGATGATCCACTCGATCGCCGACCCGGATGCCGCGGCGCGCCGTTTCGCCACCGCGCAGCTCGAGCACGGCCTTCACCGGTTTCGGCCAGGACAGCGTCTGCAGCGAATGCGGCACGGTGCGCTCGAAGATTGCGGCGACGCGGCCGCGCGAATCGATAAAAAGCATGTCCAGAGGAATGAAGGTGTTCTTCATCCACATGCCCCAGACGCGGCTCTGGCGCTCGACGAACAGCATGCCTTCCTCGGCCGGCAGGTCGCGCACGAACATCAGGCCCTGTTGCTGGCGCGGTGGCGTGTCGGCGAGCCAGATGCGGAACACGTGCGCAGCGGGGCTGGAGGCTGAATGGATCGTCAGCGTGGAGCGCGGGAAACTCGAGAGCTCGAGCAGGTTCGACTGGCCCGGCTCGCCCTGCGCGCTCGCGGCGGGCATCGCCACCGCCGCGAGCGCGAGCAGCAGCAGTGCCAGCAGCCGGGGCAGCACCGCGGCAGGGTCAGCGGGACCCAGCAGCGGCGGGTGGTGCGGGTTCGTCGACATGGGTGACCTCGGAGGCAAAATCGAAGCTCGTCAGCAGCAGGCGCGCATCGCCGGCGAGCGTGGTGGCGGGGCCGATGCAGAAGCCGCGCGCGACGATGCGCCAGCTGCGACGCGGGCCGCCGAGCGCGCCGATGCGTTCCTGGCGCAGCTCGTCGGTGGTGCACTTGTCGGCGCCGCGGGTCGCGAACAGCCGCTGCTCGCCCTCGAAGATCACGGTCAGGTTGGTCGGGCGCGCCCGCACGCTCGCGCCCTCGGGCGTGTCGTCGATGCCGAACACGAAGCGCAGCCGTCGGCCGTCCGCCGCCGGCCCCGCGATCGTGACGCGCAGCCCGCGGCCGTCGGGCCGCGCGCCGCCCTCGCACTGCATCGTCGGGCTGCTCCAGGCGAGGTCGAGGTCGAACGTGCCGCGCAGGCGTGCGCGCAGGTAACCGTTGTTGCCGCTTGCCAGGCAGGCCAAGGGCGCGGGCGCGGTGGAGGACGGCGACGCGCCGGGTCCGGTTGCCGGCAGGGATGCGGCGCCCGGCGCTGTGGGCGTTGCCGCAAACGCCGCGGCGCCGCTGGCACCGAAGCTGGCCGTGGCGAGGGCTGCAACGATGGCCGACACCGGGGAATTGAGAAGGCGCGTCGAAACGGTGCGACGAGCCGGCGCGTCGCTGCCACGCAGGGCCGTCGGGCCGCGCCAGCTGGCCGCCGGTGCGATGCCGGAGTCTGTCACGCGCCTGCCCATCAGGTCGGGCACGCTACGCAACGCAGGTCGGCGGCGTCAATGCCGCCGGCGCGCGCGGTGCGGTACGTGTCATGACGGCATGCTTCGAGGTTCGGTGAACTGGTTGACGAAATCACGAGTCGTGCGCCAGGCGCCGAGCCATTCGGCGAGCACGACGCGGCCCTGGTCGGTGATGCGGTAGTAGCGACGCGGCGGACCCGAGTAGGTCGGCACGATGCGGCTCACCAGCAGCCCGCCCGCTGCTAGCGCGCGGCACCGGGTCGATGCTGCCTTCCTTAGGACTGAACAGTATTAGAAAGCAAGCAGTTGGCAGAAGGTGCATGCGATCAGATACTTATACGGGTCTGTCGAGGGGCAGGCACGGCCGGTGTGACGTATTTGCCGGCAGACTGGTCACATCCTGCTGGTACACTCGGCGCCCCTATGTTCCCCACCCTGACGCTCGAAATATCCCCGCAGATCCCCGCCCGCCTGGGCCGCCTGCCGGAACTCGCCAACAACCTCTTCTTCAGCTGGCACCGGCCGAGCCGGGCGCTGTTCGAGGAGCTTTCGCCGTCCCTCTGGAGTCAGGTGCGCGGCAATCCGCGACAGCTGCTGCGCTGCATCGACCAGGAAGCGCTCGACGCGGCCGCGGCCGATCCTGACTACTGCGCGCGTTTCGCCGAAGTGCTCGGGGTGTTCGACGACTACGTCAACGCCCCGCCGCTCGAGGGCGCGCCGCAGGTGGCGTACTTCTGCGCCGAGTACGGCTTCAACCATGGCTTCCCGATCTATTCTGGCGGCCTCGGCGTGCTCGCCGGCGATCACTGCAAGGCGGCCAGCGATGAGCGGCTGAATTTCATCGGCATCGGCCTGCTCTACGGGCAGGGCTATTTCACGCAGGTGGTCGACAGTGACGGCGTGCAGCACGCCGAATACAAGGACCACGACCCGCGCGACCTGCCGGTCGAGCCGGTGCGCGATGCGGCTGGCGGCTGGATCACGGTCGGCGTGCCGATCGCGGGGCGCCAGGTCGTCACGCGGCTGTGGCGCGCGCAGGTCGGGCGCATCAGCGTGATCCTGCTCGACACGAACTGTCCGGAGAATTCCCCGGCGGACCGCGACATCACCCATCGCCTCTACGGCGGCGACGATGCGATGCGCATCCGCCAGGAGATGGTGCTCGGCATCGGCGGCGTGCGCGCGTTGCGCGCGATCGGCCGCAAGCCGGAGGTCTGGCACATGAACGAGGGCCATGCCGCGTTCCTGGTGCTGGAGCGGCTGCGCGAGGAGATGGCGAAGGGCCTCGACCCCGACGTCGCGCTCGAGGCGATCGCCGCGCAGAACGCCTTCACCACGCACACGCCGGTCGTGGCCGGGCATGACGCGTTCCACCACGACCTGCTGCTCGCGCATTTCGGCGACTTCATCCGCGAGCTCGGCGTGCCGCTGGAGCGCTTCCTCGCGCTCGGCGCCGTGCCGAGCAATCACGGCATGTTCAACATGACGCGGCTCGCGCTGAACGGCTCGCGCCATGTCAACGGCGTCAGCCGCCTGCACGGCCAGGTGTCCTCGCGGCTGCTCGCGGACCACTGGAATGAAGTGCGCCCCGACGACAACCCGGTCGGCTACGTCACCAACGGCATCCACGTCCCCACCTTCCTGCACCAGAAATGGTCGGAGTATTTCGACGAGGTGGTCGGCCCTCACTGGCGCGAGAAGCTCTCGGAGCCGGCCTACTGGAAGGTGCTGGAGCGCGTCTCGGATCGCGCCTTCTGGGCCTCCGGCCAGACGGTGAAGTCCGACATGCTCGCCTGCGTGCGCGAGCGTCTGCGGCGCGAGTTCGTACGCAAGGGTCAGAGCGCGGCGCAGTGGCGCCACGTGGCCAAGCAGCTCGATCCGTCTCGGCCCGACGTGCTGACGATCGGCTTCGCGCGCCGCTTCGCCACCTACAAGCGCGCCTCGCTGATCATGCGCGACCGTGCGCGTCTCGCGCGCATCGTCAACGATCCGGGACGGCCGGTCGTGTTCCTGTTCGCCGGCAAGGCGCATCCGGCGGACCAGCCGGGCCAGCAGGTGCTGCGCGAGATCAAGCAGGTGAGCCTGCAGCCGGAGTTCATCGGCAAGATCGTGTTCCTCGAGGACTACGACATCCAGCTCGCGCGCTGGCTGGTCTCGGGCTGCGACGTCTGGCTGAACAATCCGATCGCGCCGCTCGAGGCGAGCGGCACCTCGGGCATCAAGGCCGCGGTCAACGGTCGGCTGAACCTCTCGGTGCTCGACGGCTGGTGGGCGGAGGGCTACGACGGCCACAACGGCTGGGGTATCCCGCCGGTCGACGTGCAGGACCCGGGCCGCCGCGACACGCTCGAGGCCGAGCTGATCCTCGACACGATCGAGGAGGAAGTGGCGCCTCTCTACTACACGCGCGGCGAGGGCGGCTGCCCGCACGACTGGGTGCAGCGCTGCAAGCGCGCGATGATGACCGCGATCCCCGCATTCAACATGCGCCGCACGGTCGCCGACTATGCGCGCGGCATCTACGCGCCGGCCGCGGCGCAGGGCATGAAACTCGCCTCGCACGAGTACGCTGGCGCGCGCGCGCTGACCGACTGGAAGAAGCGGGTCCGCGAGGCCTGGCCGAGGGTGTCGGCGCGGGCCGTGTCGGTGCCGACGCGCAGCCATCCGCGCGCCGAGCCGCTGCGGATGCGCGTCGCGGTGCAGCTCGGCGGCCTGAAGCCGGCCGACCTGCGGGTCGAGTTCATCGCGCGGCGCGTACTGCCGGAGACCTCGCGCGAATCAGTGCCGCTGGCGTCCTATCGCGAGCCGCTGCATGCGCGCGACTGGCGCGAACCACTGCAGGCCACCGAGGAGATCGAGCCGGACGGCGCGATGATCTACGCGCTCGATGCGCCGACGGTCGCCTGCGGCCAGTTCCAGGGCACGATCCGCGTCTACCCCGCGCACGAGCTGCTGACGCACCCCTATGAGCTCGGCCTGATGAAGTGGATGGAAGGCGGCTAGCGCAAGAGGCGACGCTTCCCTTTCCTCAAAAGGAAAGGGAAGCGTCGCCTCTTGCGCTCAGGCGTCGAAGCGCAGGATCGAGTGCCCGAGCAGGCGCCCGAGCGCGAGCGCCGGGGTGACCGACATGCCGCCGCAGACGGCCTTGCCCATCAGCTGGCCCATGCCGAGCAGTTCGCCAGCCGCGTAGAGGTTGGGGATCGGCTTGCCGTCCTTGCGCACCACGCGCAGCTGGCCATCCACCGCGACGCCGGCGTATGCGGTCAGGTTCCAGCTCTGGATCTGGATCGCATGGAAGGGCGCCTTGGCGATCGGCAGCGGCATGTGTTCACGACCGAACGGATCGCGGCGCTCGCCGGCCTGCGCCGCGTTGAAGACCTCGAGCGTCGCTGCGAATCCTGCCGGGTCGATGCCGGCGGACTTCGCCAGGCCCTCGAGCGTGTCGGCACGGAAGAAGTTCGGCGCACCCGAGGCGAACGCATCGATGGTGTCCTGGTCGGACCAGGGCGAGTTGAATCCGCCGTCGACCAGGCGCGGCATCGCGTGGAACATCGCGTCGTCGAACACTGCCCAGCAGCGCTCGTCGGGCTGCGCACCGAGGCCGCGCTCGTATTCGGTGTGGCTGCGCATGTCCTCGCAGAGGAAGCGCTTGCCGAGCTTGTTGACGTAGATCTCCCAGGGCGGGCGATCGCCGGGGAAGTGGCGCACATTGGCCATCATCGGCGCCGGGTAGTCGTAGTCGGGCGTCACTGCGCCGAACAGTGGCACGTGGTTCTGGCCGCCGCGCACGTAGCCGCCCGCCGCCAGCGCCAGCTCGTAGCCCGCGCCCTGGCTGAAGGGGTAGGTCATCTTCGAGTAGTCCTTCACGCCCTCGTACTTCTCGTACATCGCGGCGTTCTCGGTATAGCCGCCACAGGTCAGCGCGACGCTGCGGCCGAGATGGCGCGTGCTAGCGCCGTTCTGGTCCTGGGTGACGACGCCGCGGACCGAGCCGTCGCGTTGCTGGATCAGGCCCATGACCTTGGTCTGCAGCAGCACCGCGACCTTCCCGGCCTCGGCCAGCGGTTGCAGCTGCTCGGCGAGCACTTTCAGGATCGAGCGGCCGCCCTCGTAGCCCCAGGCGTAGCGCGGCCGGCTGTAGGGATCGTGCGTGGTGCCGGTCAGCGGGTGGCCGTCGCGTACCTTGAAGCCATGGTCGGTGAGCCAGTCGAACGCCGGTGCAGCGTTCTCGACCGCGAGGCGCACCAGCACCGGGTCGGCCGTGCCGGTGCTGATGCGCATGATGTCGTCGTAGTGCAGCTGCCAGCTGTCCTCGATACCCATCGACTGCTGCAGCTTGGTGCCCGCGGCGCTCATCTGGCCGCTGGAGAGGAACAGGGTGCCGCCGAGCGCGCCGGCTGCCTCGACGATCAGCACGTGCGCGCCGCGCTGCGCGGCGAAGATCGCGGCGGGCAATCCGGCGTTGCCGCCGCCGACGACGATCAGGTCCCAGCGTTCGCCTTTCGCTGCCCGGTCGGCCGCACGCGCGGCGCCCGCCAGGCCCAGCGCGGCGAAGCCGGCGACCTTCAGGAAGTCGCGCTTCGAGAGCCAGGCACTGGAATCGCCGCTGGACCCGGAAGTTTCGTCGAAACCATTTTCGTGCTGCATTGCGTCGTCCGTTCTCGCGGTTTTCGAGGTCTTCGGCACCAGGCTCGACGCGTTGGCACCAGTCGCCCGAGATTGACAGAGAATGCCGCGTCGAAACAACGTGCGCGGGGGCCGGTCACCGGCCGCGGGCGCTGCGGCATGTCGCGCTCGCCAATTTGTACTGGTTCTGGTAACTGTAGGCGCTGTGCTGCGTGCCGGCCCGGACGCGCCACACCCACATCCGGAGGATTCCTGCATGGCAGCCCAAGACCCCAAGCGCCCGACCTACGCGACCGACGCGATCCCGTCGGACGTCAAGAACGGCCTGTTCCTCGGCAACGCCGCACTCGACAACGTGGTCAGCTGCGTGATCGCAATGGGCGCGGAGCTCTGGTCGACCAAGCGCCGGCTGCTGGTGATGCAGGCGGTGATGGCGAAGAACGGCATCACGCCGGAGATGATCGAGAAGTACGTGCCCACCGAGGCCGAGAAGGCCGCCTGGGAGAGCGATCGCGATCGTTTCGTGGATCTGACGCTCGGGCCGCTCGCGGACGGAGGCTTCCGCCCCGTCGGCTCGAACTTCCCCAAGCGTTGAACGCGCCGCCCAGGATCGAAGGCCCGCTCGGCATTTTAAGGACACAACAAATGATCGGACGTCGTGGATTTTTCGGTGCCGCCGCCGCTTCGGTGGCGATGGCAAAGACCCTGAGCGGCCAAGTGGCGACGGCCGCCACGCCTGCGCAGGCCGCGGATGCGATGGCGAACCTCGCTGGCCTGTCGCCGCGCGGCGCCGACGGGCGCCTGATGCGCCTGGCCACGCTCGATCTCGAGAGCCAGCAGGATTTCACGCTGGCGTTCCGGCTGCTGCATTCGAAGCAGATCCGCGCCGCGTCGATCAGCGCGTTCGAGCGGGTGCTCGAGGCCGAAGGCATCGACCCGACCACGCCGCTGACGGCGGATCAGGTGCGTGTGCTGGCCGAGAAGGATCCGGCGATCAACATCGCCAACAAGACCTGGCTCGCGAACCAGCAGATCACCTGGAAGACGCTGCATGATCACTTCCACGGCAACTACGATCACTACATGTCGGAGCTCGAGGCGGGCGACAAGGCCGGCCCTGGCACGCTGGTGCTCTCGCCGACGATGAACATTCCCGAGTACACGAAGCACGAGATCCACATTCAGCCGGGCGGCTATGTCGGCGACCCTTTCGGTGGCTACGCCTACCACTACGGCACCAACAGCTTCTATATCAGCGTGCTCGGCCACAATGAGCAGGACCAGATCCACAAGGGCGTCGTCTCGCGCCTGCCGTTGCCGGCGAACGGCAAGGTCAAGCGCATCCTCGACATGGGCTGCGGCATCGGCCAGTACACGGTGGCGCTGAAGGAGCGCTTCCCCGACGCGGAAGTCTGGGGCCTCGACATCGGCGCGCCGATGGTGCGCTATGCGCACATGCGCGCGTCGCGGCTCGGCAACGGCGCGAACTTCGCGCAGAAGCTCGCCGAAGAGACCGGCTTTCCGGACAACCACTTCGATCTCGTGACCAGCTACATCATGCACCACGAGGTGCCGGCGCTGAAAACGCTGGCGATCATCGACGAGGCGCGCCGCGTGACGCGTCCGGGCGGCATCTACTATCCGCTCGACTTCAACAGCGGCGGCGTTAAGTCGCCGGGCCGCTCCATGTACGGCCGTTGGATGGACCACCGCTGGAACAACGAAGTCTGGAGCATGGAATACCACTCCGTGGCGTTCAACGACGAGATCGCGAAGCGCGGCTTCACTGCGCCGGCGAAGCCCGTCGTAGCGCTGCCCGGCTTCGGCGTGCGCCACTTCGTCCGCACCGCCTGACGGGGGCGTCCCCTCTACGCGGGTTCGAGCAGCAGCGCGCCGAGGGGCGGTAGCGTCAGCGTGATCGAGAACGGCTGGCCGTGCATCGGCACGGCCTCGGCCTGCAGCGGTCCCGGGCCGTTGCCGGTGTTGCTGCCGCCGTAGTGCTGCGCATCAGAATTGAGCGCTTCGCGCCAGGCGCCGCCGCGCGGCACGCCGACGCGATACCCCTGCCGCGGCACCGGCGTGAAGTTCAGCACCACCAGCAGTGGCTCGCCGCCGGCGAAGCGCAGGTACGACAGCACGGACTGCGCGCGGTCCTCGCAATCGACCCAGCGGAAGCCCTCGGGCTCGAACTCGTGGCGATGCAGCCGCGGGTCGGCGACGTAGCGGCGGTTCAGGTCCGACACCAGCGCGTGCACGCCGCGATGCTCTGCATGATCGAGCAGCCACCAGGGCAGCGCCACGGCGCTGTTCCACTCGGAGGTCTGCGCGAACTCCCCGCCCATGAACAGGAGTTTCTTGCCGGGGAAGGTCCACATGTAGGCGTATAGCAGGCGCAGGTTGGCGAACTGCTGCCAGCGGTCGCCCGGCATCTTGTAGATCAGCGGCTTCTTCAGGTGCACGACTTCGTCGTGCGACAGCGGCAGCACGAAGTTCTCGCTGTAGGCGTACATCATCCCGAAGGTCAGCTTGTCGTGATGATGCGGACGGTGGATCGGGTCCTGCGCGAAGTAGGCGAGGGTGTCGTGCATCCAGCCCATGTTCCACTTCATCGAGAAGCCAAGGCCGCCGGAATGCGTCGGGCGCGACACCATCGCCCAGTCGGTCGATTCCTCGGCCATCACGACCGCGCCCGGGCAGCGGCCGTGCACCACGGTGTTGAGCTCGCGCAGGAAGTCGATCGCCTCGAGGTTGTGGTTGCCGCCGTACTTGTTCGGCACGAAGTCGCCCTGGCGGCGGCTGAAGTCGAGATAGAGCATCGAGGCCACGGCATCGACGCGCAGGCCATCGAAGTGGAACTCCTCGAGCCAGTAAAGCGCGCTCGAGACCAGGAACGAGCGCACTTCGTGGCGCTCGTAGTTGAACACCAGCGTGCCCCAGTCCTTGTGCTCGGCCTTGCGCGGATCGGCGTATTCGTAGAGCGCGCTGCCGTCGAAGTTCGCGAGGCCATGCGCATCGCGCGGGAAGTGGCCGGGCACCCAGTCGAGCAGCACGCCGATGCCGGCCCGGTGGCAATGGTCGATGAAATAGCGCAGGTCGTCGGGCGAGCCGTGGCGCGACGTCGGCGCGAAATAGCCGGTGGTCTGGTAGCCCCAGGAATCGTCGAGCGGATGCTCGGTGATCGGCAGCAGCTCCACATGGGTGAAGCCGCTGCCCTGCACCCAGGGCACCAGCTGGTCGGCGAGTTCGCGGTAGTTCAGGAAGCCGGCGTCGGCGCCGCGACGCCAGGAGCCCAGGTGCAGCTCGTAAACGCTGATCGGTGCGTGCTGCCAGTCGAACTGCGCGCGGGCCGCCATCCAGGCGTCGTCGCCGAACGCGTGGCCGGACGGGGGTGCCACCACCGAGGCGGTGGCCGGACGGCGCTCGGTGGCCCGCGCGAGCGGATCGCTCTTGAGGTGCAGAGAGCCTGTGACGCGGTTGCGGATCTCGTACTTGTAGATCTCGTGCGCGCCGACGCCCGGCAGGAACAATTCCCACACACCGCTCGCGCCGCGCGAGCGCAGCGGGAAGCGCCGGCCATCCCAGCGGCAGAACGGGCCGACCACGCTGACCCGGGACGCGTCCGGCGCCCAGACCGAGAACACGACGCCGTCGATGCCGTCGAGCGTCGCCAGGCGGGCGCCGAGGGTCTTCCAGAGCCCGAAATGGCGGCCTTCGTTGAAAAGGTAGAGGTCGTGGTCGGTCAGCAGCGGCTCGACGAAGCTGTAGGGATCGACCTGCTCGTGCTGCAGGCCGTCGTCGCCCAGCCAGGAGACGCGGTAGTGGCGTGGCAGCAGTGCCGCTTCGCCGCTCCAGGTGAAGAAGTCCGTGGTCTGCACTCGAGCGGCCTCCAGGGTGCCTTCGAGCATCACGTGGGCCGCCATTGGCAGGTGCAGCAGCACCCCGACCCGGCCACCGCCGAGATCCCGCGGCCCGAGGGCCCCATGCGGGTCGTGATGGGTGCCCGCGGCGAGCCGCTCGAGATCGTTGGAGACAGGTTCGAGCAGTTCCGGCAGCGTCGGTGGCATTTGCCTAATATAGAGACTTCACCAGCCCTACAGACCCGAATTTCCGGAGTCCCCTTGCGCACCACGAAACAACCCGCGCGCGCCTCCTCGGGCCGCTACGTCAGCCGCCTCACCAGCGGCACGCTCGCGGTGATCATGGCCGGCGGCCGGGGCGAGCGCCTCGGCGGGCTCACCGCCCATCGCGCCAAGCCCGCAACGCCGTTCGGCGGCAAGTTCCGCATCGTCGATTTCGTGCTGTCGAACTGCGTCAACTCCGGCATCCGCCAGATCAGCGTGCTGACGCAGTACAAGTCGCAGTCGCTGATCCAGCACGTGCAGCGCGGCTGGAACTTCCTGCGCGGCGAGTTCGGCGAGTTCGTCGAGGTGGTGCCGGCGCAGCAGCAGACCGGCGGCCACTGGTATCTCGGCACCGCCGACGCGGTGTTCCAGAACCTGGAGCTGATCCTCGCGCACCGCCCGAAGCACGTGCTGGTGCTCGCCGGGGATCACATCTACAAGATGGACTACGGCCCGATGATCGCCTACCACGTCGAGAAGGGCGCGGACATCACGGTCGGAGTGGTCGAGGTGCCGAAGCACGAGTCGCGCTCGTTCGGCGTGATGACCACCACCGAGTGGAACCGCATCACGAAGTTCGCCGAGAAACCGGCCGAGCCCGACACGATGCCTGGGCGCCCGGATGCAATCCTCGCCTCGATGGGCATCTACGTCTTCAACACCAGGCTGCTCGAGAAGCTGCTGCGCGAGGATGCCGCCGACGCGCGCTCCTCGCACGACTTCGGCAAGGACATCATCCCGGGCTCGATCGCCGATCGGCAGGTGTTCGCCTATCCGTTCCAGGACGTGAAGACCCGCGCCCAGAACTACTGGCGCGACGTCGGCACGATCGACGCCTTCTACGAGGCCAACATCGAGCTCGTGCACGTCAATCCGGAGCTGAACATCTACGATGAGAAGTGGCCGATCTGGACCTACCAGGTGCAGCAGCCGCCGGCGAAGTTCGTGCTCGACGACGGCGAGCGCACCGGCTCCGCGGTCAACTCCATGGTCGCGGGTGGCTGCATCGTCTCGGGCTCGCAGGTGCGCAACTCGCTGCTGTTCTCGAACGTGCGCATCGACGAACGCTCACGGATCGACCACGCGGTGATCCTGCCCCACGTGGACATCGGCGCCGGCTGCACGGTGCGCCGCGCCATCATCGACGAGGGCTGCGAGCTGCCGCCCGGCACCCAGGTCGGCGTCGATGCGCAGGCCGACCAGCAGCGCTTCTTCGTCTCCGAGAAGGGCGTGGTGCTGGTGACGCCCGACATGCTGCGCACGCCATGACCCAGGACGCGATCCGATGACCCAACGCCTTCCCGTCGTGCTGATGTGGCACATGCACCAGCCGCAATACCGCGACGCGCTGAGCGGCGAATACGTGCTGCCCTGGACCTACCTGCACGCGATGAAGGACTACTCCGACATGGCGGCGCACCTCGAGCAGAACCCTGCGGCGCGCGCGGTGGTCAACTTCACGCCGGTGCTGATCGAGCAGCTGCAGGAATACGCACAGCGCGTCTCGAACCACCTGCGCACCGGTGCGCAGGTGCGCGACCACGTGCTCGCGACGCTGACCGAAGGCGCGCTGCCGGCCGCGACCGAGCCGCGGCTCGAGTTGCTGCGTGCGCTGCTGCGTGCGCATCGCGTGCACATGATCGAGCGCTTCGAGGGTTTCGCCGAGATCGCGCGGCTCGCCGAATCGCTGGTGACGCCGGAGCGCGTCGGTTGGGCATCGGACCAGATGATCTGGGACCTCGCGGTCTGGTACCACCTCGCCTGGCTCGGCGAGACGGTACGCAGCAGCGACTCGCGCGCCCAGGATCTGCTCCGCCAGGGCCGGGGCTTCGCGCCGGCGCAGCGGCGCAAGCTCCTCGGGCTGGTCGCCGAGGTGCTCGAGGGCATCGTGCCGCGCTATCGCGCGCTCGCCGAGTGCGGCCGCATCGAGCTGTCGGTCACGCCCTACGGCCATCCGATCCTGCCGCTGCTCTACGACTTCGCCGCCGCACGCGAGTCGCAGCCCGGCGTGCAGCTGCCGCGCCACGCCGCCTATGCCGGCGGCGACGATCGTGCCACCTGGCACATGGCCGAGGCGCTGCGGGTGTTCAAGGGCGCCTTCGGCTTCACGCCGACCGGCTGCTGGCCGTCCGAGGGCGCGATCAGCGACGAGTCGCTCGCGCTGCTCGACCGCTTCGGCATGCGCTGGGCCGCGAGCAGCGGCAACGTGCTGCACAACAGCTGCGCCAGCCAGCCCGACACGCCGGTGGTCCGCGATGCGCCATACCGCATGCCCGGCCAGCAGCTCACCTGCTTCTTCAGGCACGACGGCCTCTCCGACGCGATCGGCTTCGAATATTCCACCTGGCATGGCGACGATGCCGCGCGGCATTTCGCGCAGGAGCTCGGCGATCTCGCCGAGCTGCACGCGCATGACCCGAACCGCGTGCTGCTGATCGCGCTCGATGGCGAGAACGCCTGGGAACACTACCCTTTCAACGGCTACTACTTCCTGCGCGGCATGTACGCCGCGCTGGCCGCACATCCGCTGCTCGAGCTGACGACGCTCTCCGCCTTCCTCGAACGCCAGCCGCAGGCCGTGCCGCTGCCGCGCGTGGTCGCGGGCAGCTGGGTGCACGGCACGCTCGCCACCTGGATCGGCGACCCGGCCAAGAACGCGGCCTGGGACCTGCTCTGCGAAGCGAAGGACGCCTTCGATCGTGTCGTCGTCGAGGGCCCGCTCGACGAGGTCCAGGTGGCGGCCGCGGAGCGCCAGCTCGCGTTGTGCGAGAGCTCGGACTGGTTCTGGTGGTTCGGCGACTACAACCCGGCAGATGCGGTCGCGCAGTTCGACCGCCTGTACCGGCGCCAGCTCGCCAACCTCTACAAGCTGCTGAAGCTCGAGCCGCCCGCGGTGCTGGCGCGGCCGATCTCCGCGGGTGGTGGTGGCGCCGAACACGGCGGCACGATGCGCCGGTCCAATGCCGGCTGATTCCGGCGCGACTGTGCCAGCCGGCTCGGGCACGCGTCTGCCGGTCTTCGACCGGCGCCGCGCCGGCGTCCTGCTGCACCTCTCGGCGCTCGGGCCCGGCGCGCTCGGCGATCCGGCCCATCGCTTCGTGGACTGGCTCGCGAGTGCCGGGTTCTCGGTCTGGCAGATCCTGCCGGTCGGACCGACCGGCGCCGACGGCTCACCGTACTGGGTCGGTTCCGACTGCGCCGGCAACGACGCGTTCATCGATCCTTCGCGGCTGCCGCCCGCGCACGGCCCACGCTGGGAATCCTTCCTGCGCTCGAGCGCCGACTGGCTCGATGACTATGCGCTGCACGCGGTGCTGCGCGCGCAGCATCGCGGCGCGCCCTGGCAGGACTGGCCGGCGGCGCTGCGCGATCGCGAGGCACTGGCGCTGCGTCGCGCCCGTGAGGCGCACGAAGCGGCGATCCAGTCGGTGCGCCGCAGCCAGTTCGCGTTCCACGAACAGTGGCGGGCGTTGCGCGCCCACGCGCACGGGCGCGGCGTGCGGCTGTTCGGCGACGTGCCGATCTACGTCGCGCCGGATTCGGTCGAGACCTGGGCGCATCGCGATCAGTTCCTGCTCGACGCCGCCGGGCGCGCGATGCTGGTGGCCGGCGTCCCGCCGGACTATTTCGCGGCGGACGGCCAGCTCTGGGGCAACCCGCTCTACGACTGGGCGCGGATGGCGCGCGACAGCTTCGCGCACTGGCGGCGCCGCATCCGCCACCAGCTCGAACGTTTCGACCTGCTGCGCATCGATCATTTCCGCGGCCTCGAATCCCACTGGGCGGTGCCGGCGGCCGCATCGACTGCCCGTGAGGGCGCCTGGCTGCCGACGCCCGGCGATGCTCTGCTCCAGGCGCTGTCGCAGGATGCCCCCGACCTGCCGGTGGTCGCCGAGGACCTCGGCGAGATCACCGCCGAGGTCGACGCGCTGCGCCGGCGCTTCGCGCTGCCCGGGATGCACGTGCTGCAGTTCGCCTTCGACGGCAACCCCGACAACCCGCACCTGCCGCATCGCCACGCGCCCGACGGCGTCGTCTACACCGGCACGCACGACAACGACACACTGCGCGGCTGGCTAACCGGCCTCGACGACGCCACGCGCGAACGCGCGCAGTTCTACCTGCGCGCCCCGTCCTCGGAAGTGCCTACGGCGCTGCACCGCGCTGCGCTCGGCTCGGTCGGCCGCCTCGCCGTGCTGCCGGTGCAGGACCTGCTCGAGCTCGGCAGCGAAGCGCGCTTCAACACGCCGGGGACGACCACGGGCAACTGGGCATGGCAACTGCCAGCGAATGCGCTCGATGCCGGGCTGGCGGAGTGGTTCGCGCGCCTGAATCACGTCTTCGGGCGCGCCTGACGCGGCGGCCGGTCGGCCGCTGCAGCGCATCCCGATGTTGTCGCGCCGCAGGGACGTTGCGCTGGTTTGCCGGCGAAGCGCCGGCCGTGACCGCCATGCAGCTGTCGTTCAGCGACATTTGTTAGTATGCCGGCAGCCCGTTCCGGAGACTCCAGATGAAGACCCTGGTCCCACTCCTTCTCGCCGCGATGTTGCCGCTGGCGGGATGCGCTGCGTTCGCGCCCCGGCTCGAGACGCCGAAGCTCTCCATCGTCAACGTCGAGATCGTCAAGAGCGACCTCTTCGAGCAGCGGCTGCGGGCGCGCATCAAGGTCGAGAATCCGAATGCCCGCGAGCTCGAGGTCAAGGGCATCACCTACACGATCGAGGTCGGTGGCGAGGAGTTCGGCCGCGGCATCTCGGGCAGCAGCTTCACGGTGCCGTCGCTCGGCGAGGCCGAGTTCGACATGAACGTGACCGCCAACATGGCCGGCACCCTGCTGCGGCTGGCGACGCGTGCCAATGAGGCAGGCCGCACGCCCGACGCGATCGACTACCGGATCGTCGGCAAGGTGTCGCTTGCGACCGGCATGCTGCGATCGATCCCGTTCGAGGAGCGCGGCAGCTTCAAGCTGCGCTGAGGCCGGCCCAGCGGCTCAGTGTCCGCTGATGAGGCGCCGGTACAGGGCCTCGTATTCGCGGGTCTGCCGGTCCCAGGAGAAATCCTGCGCCATCGCGTTCTGCACCAGGCGCGCCCAGTGCGCTGGCCGCGCATGCAGGTCGAGCGCCGTGCGCATCGCCCAGGCCATCGCCGGCGCGTCGAAGTGCTCGAACACGATGCCGGTGCCCGTGCCCTCGGCCGGATCGAACATCTCTACCGAGTCGGCGAGCCCGCCGGTGCGCCGCACGATCGGGATCGTGCCGTAGCGCAGCGAGTACATCTGATTGAGCCCGCAGGGTTCGTACAGCGAGGGCATCAGGAACAGGTCGGAGGCGGCCTCGATCCAGTGCGCGAGTTCGTCGCTGTAGCCGCGCTGGAAGACTGCCCGTCCCGGGAACTGCGCCTGCAGGTCGCCGAAGAAGGCTTCGTATTGCGGCTCGCCGCTGCCGAGTGCGACGAGACAAGCGTCGCGCTCGGTGAGCAGCGCGGGCAGCGTGTCGAACAGCAGGTCGAAGCCCTTCTGCACGGTGAAGCGGCTGACGATGCCGAACAGCGCCGTGCCCGACGACTGCCGCAGCCCGAAGTGCGCCATCAGGTAATCCTTCAGCGAGGCCTTCACGTCGAGCGAGTCGGGCCCGAAATGCCGCGGCAGGAAGCGGTCGTGGCGCGGATCCCAGTCGTCGTAGTCGACGCCGTTGAGGATGCCCCGGAGCTGCGACGCGCGGCTCAGCAGCACCGTTTCCAGACCCATGCCGTACTGCGGCGTCATGATTTCCTGCGCATAGGTCGGGCTCACGGTGGTGACCGCGTCGGCGTAGAGGATGCCGTGCTTGAGCGAGTTGACGCGCCCGGCGCGCAGGTCGTCCTGGTGCAGCAGGGAGACGTCCCCGGGACCGATGCCGAGATCCGGCACCTGCGCCGCGCCGAACACGCCCTGGTAGCCGATGTTGTGGATCGTCAGCACGGTGCGGGTCGCGTCGAACAGCCGGTCCCAGGCGTAGGCGGTCTTCAGCAGCAGCGGCGCGAATGCGGTGTGCCAGTCGTTGCAGTGGATGACCTGCGGCGCCCAGCCCCAGCGCTGGCAGGTCTCGAGCACGGCGCGGGTCAGCGCGATGAAGCGCAGGTGCTCGTCCGGGTCCGAGGTATAGAGCGCATGACGCGCGAACAGCGCCGGGATTTCGATGAACCAGACGATCGCGCCTGAGCGCGGTAGCGGCGCGCTCAACAGCGAGAAACGCAGGCGATGCGCGCCGATCTCCAGCGGCAGGTCCTGCATGCCCGCCACCGGCGCGATGCCGAACGCGGCGCGGTCGATCTGCGCGTAGAGCGGCAGGAACAGGCGCACGTCGTGGCCGGCCGCATGCAGGTGCTTGGTCAGCGCGCCGGCGACGTCGGCGAGCCCGCCGGTCTTGGCGAACGGGGTGGCTTCGGCGGCGAGCAGGCAGATCGAATGCGGCACGCGCGCCAGTGTACACGCGGAGTGTGTCCGGCCGCGCGCGCAGCGGCGCAGGCCGGCTCCGTGGGGGACGCGTTATCATTCGCGTCCTTCCCGAGCGCCCCGTACCTTGGTTCCGTTGGAGGATTCGATGACCGCTCGTCGGGTGATGCTCGTCGTCACGCTCGTGCTGCTGGTGGCTGGCGCGGTGCTGCTCGGCATAGTCGCGGCGGACTGGCCGTACTACCGGCGCGTGCTGGCGTCGACGCGATTGCAGGACGGCGGCGAGTGGCGCGAGGAGTTCTATCAGCCGGTCGCGACGATCGACGGCGGCGGGCAGGGTGCCTTCTTTCCGGCTGCGGGGCCGGAAGGCACCTCGATCGATCCGGCGGCGCTCGTGGCGGCCGCGCGCTGGGCCGAGGCCAACAACAGCGACGCGCTGCTGGTGCTGCATCGCGGCCGGCTGCAGCTCGAGCGCTACTGGCAGGGCACGGGCGCCGACACCCTGCTTTCGGGACGTGCGATGAGCCGCTCGCTGGTCGGCCTGGTGTATGGCGCCGCGGTCGTCGACGGCAAGCTCGCGCTCGACGATCCCGCATCGAGATATCTCGACGAATGGCGCGGCGATGCGCGCGGCGCGATCACGATTCGCCAGCTGCTGCAGAACGTCTCGGGCCTCGAAGAAGTCCCGACGGCTGGCGTGCCGCTCGCCGCCGATGCCGGCGCGCTCGCACGCGCGGCGGCGTTCGTGCGCATCGCCGCCGATCGCAACACGCGCCTCGCACTCGGCACCGACTTCGCCGCCGCGGCGCTGTCGTTCCCGCTCGCGCACGAGCCCGGCGGGCGCTTCGCGTTCTCGAACGCGAACTCGCAGCTGCTGGGCGTGATCCTCGAGCGCGCCACCGGCACGCCGTTCGAGCGCTACGTCGAGCAGAAACTCTGGGCGCCGCTCGGCGCCGGCACCGGCGAGTTCCACATGGACCACGCCAGCGGCATGCCGGCGGTGTACTGCTGTTTCCGCGCCAGTCCGCGCGACTGGCTGCGCCTCGGCGCGCTGCTCGCCGGCGACGGTCGTGCGAACGGCCGCGCGGTGCTGCCGCGCGGCTGGGTCGCGCAGATGGCGCGCGGCACCTCGACCGTCAACCCGCGCTACGGGCTGCAGGTCTGGAGCGGCCGCGCGACGCGCGGCACGCGCGAATACAGCGCCGATTCAGGGCGAGGCGTGCCGCATGGCGAGGACCTGCTCGCCGACGACATAGTCTGGATGGAGGGCGGCGGCGGTCGCAGCGTCTGGGCCGTCCCGTCGCAGCAGCTCGTGATCGTGCGTCTCGGCCGCGCCTCGTCGGGCCGGGATGCCTCGGTGCTGCCGAACACCATCCTGAGGGGCCTGCGCGCGCCGTGAAGCCACGTGACCTGCTCGACATGCTGCTGATCGGCGCGATCTGGGGCGGCGCGTTCCCGATGCTGCGCGTCGCCGCGCCGGCGTTCGGGCCGGTCGCGCTGATCGGCGTGCGCGTCGCGGTGGCCTCGATCGTGCTGCTCTCGTTGCTCCGCTCGCGCCAGCGCCTGCTGGAGCACGCGCGGCCGCTGTTCATGCTGTCGATGCTGAACACGGCGGTCCCGTTCACGTTGTTTGCCTACGCGACGCTCGGCGTGACCGCCGGCACCGCGTCGCTGCTGAACGCGACCACGCCGATGTTCGGCGCGATCCTCGCCTTCGCATGGCTCGGCGAACGGCTCACCGCGATGCAGGTGCTCGGCATCGGCATCGGCTTCGCCGGCATCGCCTCGATCGTCTGGAAGGAGATCGGCACGCATGCCGATGCCGCGGCGCTACCGGTGGCCGCGGGCCTGCTCGGCGCAGCCTTGTACGGCGCGGCCGCGAGCTTTGCGCGCCGGCGTCTCGATCGCGTCGATCCGATGGTGGTCGCGACCGGCAGCGTCGTCGGCGCCGCGATCGTGATGGTGCCGGCGGCCGCGCTTCGCTGGCCGCAACATAATCCTGGTGCGCTCGCCTGGGCCAGCGCCGTGGGACTCGGCGTGTTCTGCACCGCGTTCGCCTATTTGCTGTACTTCAGGCTGCTGCCACGGATCGGCGCAGCGCGCGCGGTGACGGTCACGTTCCTGATCCCGGTGTTCGGCATCCTCTGGGGTGCCGCGCTGCTCGGCGAGCCATTGACCCTGCAGTTGCTGTTCGGCTGCACCGTGGTGCTGAGCGGCACCGCGCTGGCAATGGGTCTCTGGCCGCGCCGCACCCCCGACGCTTCGGCGCCCGCGGCCTCCTGATGAACAACGGGCCGTTTTGGCGGTCCTAATCCCGGTGCGACCACTGCCTGCTGCACTGCATCGTGGGATAATTCTTGTATGGCTGAGACTCGAAACATCGTCACCACGGTCAGCGTGGTCATTGCCGTCGTCTGCGCGGGCTGGGCGGTCTATGCGACCAAGCATGCCGACCGTACGCCGCAAGGCGCCTTCGGTCCCGCGGGCATGGGTCCCGCGGGCATGGGTCCCGGCGGGCCGCCGCCCGGGGTGGGTGCAGCGGGTCGGCCAGGGGCTGCCGGCGCCTCCGCTTCGGGCCAGCGCAGCGCTGCCGGCGGACGCGCGGTTGCCGGCGGCGGCGTGCCGACGCCAGTCGTTTCGGCCGCCGTGCGCGAGCAGCCGCTGGCGCGCGAGCTGAAGGCGCTCGGCACCGCGCGCGCCAACGAATCGGTCGAGATCACGTCGAAGACCTCCAACATCATCAGCGCCGTGCGCTTTCGCGACGGTCAGCGCGTGCAGCGCGGACAAGTGCTGGTGGAGCTCGACAGCGCGCAGGCGCGTGCCGACCTCGCCGCCGCCGACGCGGTGCTGACCGAGAGCACCAGCCTCTACAACCGCAGCCGCGAGCTGCTCTCGACGCAGGCGGTGTCGAAGTCGCAGTTCGAGCAGATCGAAGCCACCAAGAAGGCGAATGCGGCGCGGGTCGCGGCGGCGCAGGCGAAGCTCGAGGACACGGTGATCCGCGCGCCGTTCAGCGGCCGCGTCGGCCTGCGGCGCATCAGCGTCGGCAGCCTGATCAACCCCGGCGCCGTCATCACGACGCTCGACGATTCGAGCCTGATGAAGGTGGATTTTGCAGTGCCGGAAAACTTCCTCTCGCAGCTGCGCGAGGGCCTGGTGCTGTCGGCCGATTCCACCGCCTATCCGGGCCGGCGCTTCGCGGGCCGCGTCAGTAGCGTCGATTCACGCATCGATCCCGTGACCCGCTCGGTGACGGTGCGTGCCGAGGTGCCGAATCCAGAGGCGCTGTTGAAGCCCGGCATGTTCCTGAACGTCGAGATCGTCCGCGACCAGCGCAACGCGCTGGTGGTGCCTGAAGAGGCGCTCGTACCGGAGCAGAACAAGCAGTTCGTGTTCGTGATCGCCGACGATCTGGCGCAGAAGCGCGAGGTGCGCATCGGCGCGCGCAGCCCTGGCAGCGTCGAGATCCTCTCGGGCCTCAGTCTCGGGGAGCGCGTGATCATCGAAGGCACGGTCAAGGTGCGCGAGGGCGGTCCGGTCCGCGACCTGGCGATGCTCGGCCCGCCGTCCGCACCCGCTGCTGCGCCGGCGACCCGCGGGCGCCCGGGCACAGGGCGCACCGCGAACGGTGCCGGCGGATGACGATCTCGGATCTCTCGATCCGGCGCCCGGTCTTCGCCACCGTGCTGTCGTTGCTGCTGGTGATCCTCGGCCTGATGGCGGCGCTGCGGCTGCCGATCCGCGAATACCCCGACGTCACGCGCCCGGTGGTCGGTGTCAGCACCTTCTATCGCGGCGCCAATTCCGCCGTGATCGAGTCGCGGGTCACGCAGGCGCTCGAGGACGAGATCGCGGGCATCGAGGGCGTCGAGAAGCTCACCTCTTCGAGCCGCGACGAATTCTCGCGGATCACGGTCGAGTTCTCGATCGACCGCGACCTTGACGCCGCCGCCAACGACGTGCGCGAGCGGGTGTCGCGCGCGGCCGGTCGCCTGCCGCCCGAGGTCGACCCGCCGCAGGTGACGAAGGTCGACGAGGGCATGGAAGCGGTAATGTACGTCAACGTCGCCAGCACGACCCGCGACGTGCTGCAGCTGAACGACTACGTCGAACGCTTCCTGCTGGACTCCTTCGGCGCGATACCCGGCGTGGCCGCCGTGCGCAACGGCGGCGGCGGCCGCTACGCGATGCGCGTCTGGCTCGACCGCGAGGCGCTGGCGGCGCGCCAGCTGACCGTCACCGACGTCGAGAACGCGCTGCGCCGTGAAAACGTCGAGCTGCCGGCGGGGCGCATCGAGTCGAAGGAGCGCGAGTTCACGTTGCGCACCGACACCTCCCTCGCCAACGAAGAGGACTTCCGCAACCTGGTCGTCGGGCGCGGCGTCGATGGCTACCTGGTGCGCCTCGGCGAAGTCGCCGAGGTGAGTCTCTCGGCCGAGGAGGTGCGCTCGATCGCGCGCTCCAACGGCCTTCCCGGCATCAGCCTCGGCATCACACCCACCTCCAAGGCGAACGTGCTCGACGTCTCCAAGGCCGTGCGCGCCGAGGTGGCGCGGATGCAGCCGAGCCTGCCGAAGGACATCCAGATGGAGGTGAACCTCGACTTCACCGTGTCGGTGGTCGAGTCGATGCGCAAGGTCGTCACGGTGCTGTTCGAGACGCTGCTGATCGTACTGGTCGTGATCTTCGTGTTCCTCGGCACCTGGCGCGCCACCCTGATCCCGGCGGTCACGATCCCGATCTCGATCCTCGCCGCGGCGATGGTGATGGCAGCGCTCGGCTACTCGATCAATACGCTGACCCTGCTCGGCGCGGTGCTCGCGATCGGCCTGGTCGTCGACGATGCGATCGTCGTGCTCGAGAACATCGCCCGGCGCATCGAGGGTGGCGAGCCCGCGCTGCTCGCGGCGATCAACGGCAGCCGCGAGATCGGCTTCGCGGTGATCGCGACCACGCTGGTGCTGATGGCGGTGTTCGTGCCCGTCTCCTACATGCCCGGTACGCTCGGGCGGCTGTTCGGCGAGTTCGGCCTCACCGTTGCCGCGGCGGTCGGTTTCTCGGCGCTGGTGGCGTTGACGCTGACGCCGATGATGGCCTCGAAGCTGTTCGACGCCGGCATCGAGCGCGGGCGCGCCGCGCGCTGGCTCGACGGCGTGTTCCAGAACCTGGCCGATGCCTACGGCCGCGGGCTGCGTGCGGCGGTCTCGGGACGTCGTCCGCTCGCGATCACGCTCGGCACCGCCGCGGTCACGGCGCTGCTGGTGTCCCTGATGGTCGGCGGCTTCCCGTTCAAGGGAATGAAGCTGCAGCAGGAGTACGCGCCGCTCGAGGACCGCGCGATGATGCCGGTCATCGTCAACGCGCCCGAGGGCGCGAGCCTCGCCAACCTCGACCGCTACCTGCGCCAGGTCGAGGCCATCATGTTCGACGAGATCAGGGCCGGCAATGCGCGCCGCGTGATCGCGCGCTCCGGCTCGTTCGGCGCGACCGGCGACGTGAACATCGGCACGGTCTACATGCCGATGACGCTCTGGGACGAACGCAAGGAAACCGCCCAGCAGGTCGCGCAACGCGTGCGGATGCGCACCGCGGCGATTCCGGGGGTGCGCATCATCGTGATCACGCCGCCTGCGATGAACCTGCGCGGCGGCGGCAAGCCGCTGCAGGTGGTGATCGGGGGCGGCAGCTATGCCGAGCTCGCGAAGTGGCGCGACCAGATCATCGCGAAGATCGAGGCCGAGAACCCTCGCATCTCCAATCTCGACTCCGACTACCAGGAGCGCAAGCCGCAGCTGTCGGTGAAGATCGACCGCAACCGCGCCGCCGACCTCGGCGTCTCGCTGCAGAACGTGGGGCGTACGCTCGAGACGATGCTCGGCTCGCGCATCGTCACCACGTTCATGCGCGAGGGCGAGGAATACAACGTCGTGCTGCAGGCGCGCGAGGAAGACCGCGCCACTGTCAGCGACCTCGGCAACCTGTACGTGAAGTCGGAACGCTCGGGCGGCATGGTGCCGCTGTCGGCGCTGGTCACGGTGGAGGAATCCGCCGGCGCGAGCCAGCTGAAGCGCTTCGACCGCCTGCGCTCGATCACTATCAGCGCCAACCTCGCACCCGGCTACACTCTCGGCGAGGCGCTGCCCTACGTCGAGAACCTGATCCGCACCGAGATTCCCGGCGGCCCGCAGATCAACTACGACGGCGAATCGCGCGAATTCAAGGAGGCCGGCGGCCAGCTCTGGCTGACCTTCGGCTTCGCGCTGCTGATCGTCTACCTGGTGCTGGCGGCGCAGTTCGAGAGCTTCGTGCACCCGCTGGTGATCCTCGCCACCGTTCCGCTCGCGATCACCGGCGGCCTGATCGGGCTGTGGCTGTTCGGGGCTTCCATCAACGTGTTCAGCCAGATCGGTGCGATCATGCTGATCGGTATCGCCTGCAAGAACGGCATCCTGATCGTCGAGTTCGCCAACCAGCTGCGCGATCGCGGCGCCGACTACATCCACGCTGTCGTCGATGCCGCCACGATCCGCCTGCGTCCGGTGCTGATGACGAGCCTGTGCACCGCGTTCGGCGCGATGCCGCTGATGACGGCTTCGGGCGCCGGCGCCGAGAGCCGCCAGGCGATCGGCGCAGCGGTGTTCTTCGGCACCGTGCTGTCGCTTGCGTTGACGCTGTTCGTCGTGCCGGCGCTGTACGCGCTGCTGGCCCGCAACACGCGCTCGCCGCACTACGTCAGCGACCTGATCGACCGGCTCGCGAGCCGCGGTGCGGCCCAGCCTTCGACGGTGG
>Ga0163144_10004664_pt1 | contig 30779 bp, 23 predicted proteins | sample OliLak19BULKMAT1_FD_123175 | JGI IMG/M metagenome (GOLD analysis project Ga0163144, IMG submission 123175) | Freshwater microbial mat bacterial communities from Lake Vanda, McMurdo Dry Valleys, Antarctica - Oligotrophic Lake LV.19.BULKMAT1 | ecosystem: Environmental > Aquatic > Freshwater >... | reverse complement strand
CGAGTATCGAAACCACGCAGACTCGTCGTCGTCGTTTTTGCCTTTCAGCGCCACGCCAAATGCCAAATCGACTTTTTTGCCGCAAGCCGAGGTCTCTCTCTCCGACTTTCCGAAACCGCTGTGAGACAAGACTGGTGCTTGACACTAGTTCGAATCGGGAGCATAATCGCAGTCAAAAGAGGAATTAAAGTAGTTTGAACTCAGCCGGAGTTCAATTCGGCAGCCAGTAGTAGCCGAATAATTCATGCAAAGGAGGCCTAGTGGATCCTGACCAGAAAAGGGGCGGCGACTGAGACCGTCCGTAGTGCCTCCACCTGAGAGGACTAGGGCCAAATAAATCATATGCGGCAAAAAAGTCACCCTTGCGACTGCCGCTGATCGCGCATCACAAAGAGCGCGGCCCTCGAAACGGAATGATCCCAGTCCACCGCCCCTTAACCTTTTCCCCAACCTGAAGCCCCAACCGCTATCCCGCCGACCTTCCTCCTTACCCCACTTACAAATTTGAAGTGGAGTTTTAGTCATTTTTTCCATCTTCGCCGAATCGACTGTCATCTCTGAGTTAGCCACGAAGGCTAACAACAATGAAAAACATACTCACCCTCGCTCTCGCGCTTGGCATATCACTGATGTCGGCTTCTGCACAGACTTCCCGGGTTCGCGTCGTTCACGCCAGTGCCGATGCTCCGGCCGTCGATATCCTGGTAGACGGCAACGTCGCATTTCAGGCATTAAAATTCCGCGACTACACCAATTACACGCCTGTACCTTCGGGGATGCGTATGATCTCGATCAACGTGGCGGGCACCTCGACAACGGCTCTCCGTTTGCCGTTTACACTCGCCAATGGAGTGGACTACACCTTCTACGCGTTTGGCAAGCTCGGCAATTTCACTTTGACAATCATTGGCACGGGCGATGATCTTGAGGCGCCGTCCGCAGGCATGACCAAGGTACGCGTTGTACACGGCGCCTCCACCGCGCCGGCCGTTGACATCTTCGTTACCGCCCCATTCGCGGCTTTGCCGAACACTCCGCTCTTGACCAATGTCCCCTTCTCTGTAGCTTCGCATTACCTGACAGTCCCCGCAGGTGACTATCAAGCGCGCGTAACTCCCACCGGCGCCCGGGCAGTCGCAATCGATTCACGCCGAATCCGTTTGACTGGCGGCGCAGTTCGCACGATCGTTGCACTCGACGGCCCCGATGGTGGTCCCTTTGAGCTGCTGGTTCTCAACGACGTCAACTAACTTCCGCATCAACATGAAGGACCGGTTCGATCGACGCGAAAGTCGATTTGATCCGGTCCTTGGCTTTCTCTACAAACCCGATTGCTCAGAGCTACTTCTTCTCAAAAGGCTTCATAGTAGTTTTTCCAACGGCCTTCAAACCCTTCTTGGTTTCTTTGCCCGCAACCTTTGCGCCAGTCTCAGTTCCCTTGGCGACGTCTTTGCCAAACTCGGCCGTTTGCTTCGCCGCAACCTTCTCGGTCGCCTTGGCGGCTTTCTTCGCGCCAGTAGCGACATTCTAAGCCGGCAGCATCAAGGCTCCAGCCAGCATCATTGGCATCCAGGTTTTCAGCTTCATTTCGAAATTCTCTTCTTCCGGCTCTAGCTGGCATTTCTACCCGCATAGGATTGGATGGCGCCGCTCGCCATCAGGTTAATCCCTTCTTCAGGCTAAGTTTGGGCCCGGGTAACATTTCGAAGCGGGAGGCGATCACCCGGATGCAATGTCCCAAACACCTACCACACCAGAAGACCATCCGATAGCGACCGCAATCGGAAAAACCCTCGGCACCATCGCAAAATCGACCGGCCTTGGTCCTGCAGAACCACCAGCAACCAAAAAGCGCCTCCCACGCAAACTTAAGAAATCGATGAAAAAGAGTGCGAGCGCAAGCAGCCTTAAAAAATAGGCCCCAAAAGAGTCAGCAACGAAGAAAAGCCGATAGGCAACGCACCAATTTCATTACCTCCTCCTGACTCTGCCGCAAGGGCCAATCCGCCCGCCAGTGCAGAATACATCCAGGACAACTCACGAGAGCAATCCCTGCCACGCAGCGGCCTTTAGAAAGTCCGCGGATCTCTACCCGAGAGCCTCAGGTCGTCATGTGAGGAAGAGAAACGATCAAGCTATAGTGTAGTTTTGGAGGCTGTACATGGAAAAGAGCAGTAATCTGTCGAAACGATGGGGTTGGATGTGTCTGTGGGCGTTTCCGATCGCAGGCCTCTGGGGTCAGAGCATCAAGACTGGTCCCGAGGTCGGCCAGACGGTTCCTTCGTTTTCGGCGATGGACCAGAATGGCCGGAGTCAGACCCTCCAATCGATTCAAGGGCCAAAGGGCGCCATGGTAGTCTTTTTCCGTTCGGCGGATTGGTGACCGTACTGCAAGATCCAGCTCGTTGAGCTGGAACAGAATCTGGAAGCGATCCGAAAGAAGGGGCTTGGTGTTGTCGCGATAAGTTACGATTCCGCCGGCGCTCTTAAAAATTTCGCCGCCCGCCAACACATCACCTTTCCTCTGCTCTCGGATCCCGATTCGAAAATCATCCGCAGCTTCGGAATTCTCAATGAAACGGTCGCACCAGGTGCCATGACATTTGGAATCCCCTACCCGGGCACTTACATTGTGGACCCTCAAGGAAAAGTCATCTCCAAATACTTCGAGGATGACTATCGTGAGCGACACTCCGCAACCGACATTTTGACCCGGGAGTTCGGGCAGCCCGTGGATTCGGTTCCGGGAGAAGTGGAAACGAAACATCTTCATGTGATTGCGGCTGCAAGTACCCAGGTAGCGCGGCCGGGACATCGGATCGTACTCAGTCTCGAAATCCGCCTTAAGCCCAACATGCACGTCTACGCCCCCGGCGTTACAGGCTACATTCCGATTGATTGGAAGATCGAGGCGGGACCGGCTGCCAGAACGCACTCCTTCAAATATCCAGCTTCGGAAATGCTTCGTCTCGAGGCGATCAACGAGACCGTGCCGGTATATCGGGACAGGGTGAAGATCAACCAAGAGATCACCTTTGGGCAGGAAAGCATCCTCAAGCCCTTGGTCAATCCGGCGGGAGATCTCCTCGTGAAGGGATCGTTTCGGTATCAGGCGTGCGACGATCGCGCGTGCTACATTCCGCAAACCGTACCGCTTGAATGGCGTTTTCATTTTGAAGGACTGGATCGCCAGCGGGCTCCGGCGGAATTCCAGCGTAAGCCAAATTGATCGGGAGTTCCACCGCGATTCGAGGCGTGATCGCCCCTCCCGGTGCGCAGCCGTTCGAGGCCGGCATTGGTGAGCGACGAAATGCCGCATAGCGGGGGTCGCCCTTGCCTAGTTCCGGTGCAGTTCGCGATGCAGCAGGTAAGTCGTCTCCGTCGGCACCCCACCCTTATATTTCACTTTCAGCAGCACCTGAAAATACTTCGGGATGTGTCCGCCTCCATTTCGCATCTTAGTCACGAGCATCCGCCCAAACTGCGGGTCCGTAAACGCCTTTACCGCCCCCAGCCGCCCAAACGTGCTGTTGCTCGCAAAAGTTTCAATCTCGGTATTTCCGTCCGGCCCAGCGCTTCGCGTCACCAGCACACAAGCTTCGCCATCCTCTGCAAAGAATCCGTCCGGCTCACGGTACTTGAACAATGCGGCCTCACCTTCCTGCGGGTGGAGGTTATGAAACCCGTCCGGCCCTTCCGTGATCTCGAGCGTCACCGGCAAATGCCCCAGGCGTTCCCCAAAGAACCGCGGTGGCCCAAGAAATAGAATGTTGGCATCCGCCATCTGCTGCCAAAGCAACTGGCTGCTGCGCATCACCGAGATGTTCGGCTGTCGCATTCCCAATCGCTGCCCGATCAGAAATGCCGCACTCAAATCTCCCACCGCGGAGTAGTAATGCACCGGCCGGCTCTCCCGGCTCACCAGCGCCTGATTGACCGCTTTATAATTCGGCGAAGCCAGCATCTCCTCCCACTTCTCGATCGATAAATCCCGATAGATCGCCTTGTTATCAAACTGCAAAAATAGCGGACTCCCCACCGCCAGCAAGACTGGCCGATTCGCCAGGAAGGGCTGCCACAATTCTTCGAGTTCCGCACTCCACTCCACTGCCGCGGCTACGGGCAACTTCTCTCGCATCGTACTGATCACCCAAGCCCCACCGATCAGAACAACGAGCAATAGCGAACCCAACACCAACGCCACAGTTCGCCAGCGCCCGGGTGTGTCGGCCGCAACGGGAGACTCAACCGCAATCGCCTCCGGCGCACTCCGCACCACACACTGCAACTTAAATCGTCCTCGTGGCAATTCGATGATCACTGCATCGTCTTTGCCTTCCGACAGGTAATACTCAGCCAGCTTCTGTCGCAGGCGCCCGATCTGAATCCGCACCGTCGAATCCAGCCGCGGGTCATAGTTCGCCGACTTCCCAAAAGCGTCGATGCCAATCGTGTATTCCTTCAGTTGATCCGCATCAGGGGCAGTGGAATGATCGGCCAGGTACCGCAATAATCGTCGCGAAGAGGGTGCATGGCGGAAAGATTCGCTCTGTAACAAGCGCTCCACGCCCTGTAGCACCGTCTCTTTGACCCCAGCCATAGGCGCATCATATCACCGCTAAACAATCGTCTTTCAATGTTTTCAAAGCCTTAGCATTGCAACCGGATTGCTAACCGCCGCATACCAGCATCAACCTTGCTTCCCCGTGCCCCTGCTCATAAACTCATGACTGCTTTGACACGAATTGCCATTTGCCTGTTCCTCTTGCTGATCTCAGTCAGCGCTCAGGGACCAAAATTTCCCTCCGGCGGCGAAGGCCCCGAGGTCGATCTCGACCACCTCGCCAAACTCACCGACGACGTTCTCTGGCGCCAGGAGCTCGACTCCATCGCCGAGGTCCGCACTTTCCGCTACACTGGCGCCCCCGCTCGCGGATCGGCCAATTCCCTCATCCTTTACGCCTATAGCTACATCCCCCGCAAACTCGACCGCTCCAAAAAGTCCCCCCTCATCGTGCTGGTCCACGGCGGCGTCCACAGCAACCACATGACCGGAGGCCCCGCCAATGCCGCCAACATCGTCCGCGAACTCATCGAGCAAGGCTATACCGTCGTCGCCCCCGACTACCGCGGCAGCACCGGCTACGGTGAAGCCTACAAGCAAGCCCTCGACTATGGCGGTAAGGAAAATGACGACGCCCTCGGTGCCCGCGACTGGATGATCCAGCGCTATCCCTTCCTCGACCCTGCACGCGTCGGCATTGTCGGCTGGAGCCACGGCGGCATGATCGCCCTGTTTAACGTCTTATTCCATCCTGAAGCCTACGCCTGCGCCTACGCCGGAGCCCCCGTCAGCGACCTCATCGAGCGTAAGCGCTACCTCAAATCGATGACCCAAACCATGGCCGACAGCGCTGGCCCCGACGCCGCAAACGACGCGGAAGAATACAAGAAGCGCTCGGCCGCCACTCACGCCGCCAAACTCGAACGCCCTCTGCTAGTCCACGCCAACACGAGCGACTCAACCGTGCGCATCTCCGAGGTCGAGCACCTCATCGCCGCGCTTCAGGCCTCCAGCAAGCCCTTCGAGCACAAGATCTACCAGAAGGCCCCCGGCGGTCATCACTTCAATAGAATTGATACACAACTCGCACTCGATTCCCGCACCGAAATCTACATCTTCCTCAAAAGGTATCTAAAACCATGAGAGCACCGTATCGCTTTCTCCTCATCGTTCTCTTACTGGCTCAGTTCCTGACCGCCCAAACCAGCGGCACCATCAGCGGCTTGATTAGCGATCAGAGTGGCGGGCCGGCCTCGGGCGCCAAAGTGCTCGCCACCAACTCTGCAACCGGCGAGCGTCGCGAAGCCGCCACCTCGGCCACCGGGCAGTACGTATTCCCCTTCCTCGCCCCAGGCACTTACCGCATTGAAGCTTCCCTCACCGGCTTCGCTACTAGCGTGACCAACGTCGTCCTTGGCGTCACAGAACGCATAGCCGCCGACCTGGTCCTCAATCCGGCTGGCGTCGTGGAGAAAATCGAAGTCACCGCCGCCGCACCCTTGTTGCAGACAGAATCCTCCTCGCTCGGCCGCGTTGTCGATGGCAATGCCGTCAAGGAACTTCCTCTCTCCTCCCGAAATTTCACCCAGTTGCTCGCCCTATCCCCGGGCACCTCCAGCCCTCTGAATAACGCTGGAGCTCTAGGCCGAGGCACGCAAAACATCTCCTCCGGTGGGGCGCGCCTCGGCTCCAACTCCGTATACATCGACGGCGTCGACTCGGTCAACATCCATAGCAATACATCGAATGAAAACGCCTTTGCCTCAAACGGACTCGTCGCTCCTGCACCCGAAGCCATCCAGGAATTCAAAGTCCAAACCGGCCTTTACGATGCCCAATCCGGCCGCAGCGGCGGCGCCGCCGTGGTCCTGGTCACCCGTTCCGGAACTCCCCAGTTCCACGGCACACTCTTCCACTTCTTGCGCAACGACGCGTTGAACGCCAATAGCTTCTTCTTTAATGCCACGGGTCAGAATCGCCCGGTTCTCAAGCAAAACCAATTCGGTGGCAACCTCGGTGGCCCCGTCATCAAAAACAAGACCTTCTTCTTCTTTTCCTATCAGGGCACCCGCCAGCGCAACGGCCTCTCGGGCTCCAGCTCACTTAGCCTGCCGCTCATCCCCCTGGATCGCTCCCGCTCCGCTCTCGGTCAAGCCTTCGCCGGCTTACGCGGCGCCCGGGGCGGTCCAAGCATCTCCGCCGACGGCTCCAACATCAATCCCGTCTCGCTCGCCCTTCTCAACCTCAAGCTAAGCAACGGCCAATACGTGATCCCCTCTCCCCAGCAAGCCACAACCGGCGTCAACTACGCCATCTCCATCCCCGCTCGCTACGAAGAAGATCAGTACATCGCCAATGCCGACCACCAGCTCACCACCAACAACCGCCTCATGTTCAAGTCGATCCTCTCGGCCCAGCCCGCCTTTCAACCCTTCCCAGCCGCCACCCTCGCCGGCTTCGGCACCATCCAGGATTTCAAGAGTCGCATCATGAGCTTGACCGACACCCATGTCTTCGGCCCCAGCCTGGTCAACGAAGCCCGCATGGGCTTCTCCCGCCTTCTCGGAGTCGTGTTGCAGGAGAACAAAATCCCCCTCAGCGCCATCGGCATGCAACGCTTCAACGCCAAAGACTTCAACGACATCCCCCAAATTGCCGTAACCGGCGTCTTCAGCCTTGCCTACAGCGTCAACGCCGACCAGGGCGTCGCTCAGGACACTTTTCACTTCGTCGATACGCTCTCCTGGTTCAAAGGCAAACATCAACTCCGCACCGGCGTCGAACTCCGCAGGTACGTTGACGACTACTACTCAAACAACCGCTTCCGCGGCACTCTCACCCTGCAAAGCTTCGGCGACTTCCTCTTCGGCCTGCCCGGTACTTCGATTGCCCAGGGTGGCAACGGCACCGGTTTCAGCAACATCAACAGTTCAAGCGTCGCCAGTGGGGTCACCGGTCGCATGGACCGCATCACCGACCTCGCCTTCTTCGTCCAGGACGATTGGAAGATCAACTCGCGCCTCAGCCTCAATCTAGGTCTCCGCTGGGATTACCTCGGCTATGCTGTCGACAAGCTCGGCCGCAATGGCAGCTTCGACACGCGCCTCTATCAGCCTCCGCCCGCCGGAGGCTTCACCAGCGCCGGTTTCGTCCAAAGCTCCGCCTCGCAAAAGCCCATTCCCGGCATACCTAAGGTCTCGCCAACTCTCGTGGATTCCGAACCCATCCACAACTTCGCCCCGCGCTTCGGCCTCGCCTACAAAGTAAGTGACAAACTCGTGGCCCGGGGCGGCTACGGCATTTACTATGATCGACTCTCCAATCAACTCGGCCTTCTTGAAGCTCTTTCCCTGCCGGGCTATGTTAGAACCGATCTTCAGGCCGCCTCCAACACCGCCGCATCGCTGCAAAACCCCTTCCCCAACCTGCCGCAGCAAAGTGAATTCCCGGTCGTACCGCAATTGTTCTCACCGCCCTACACCACCAATCGTCCCGCCATCGGTCTCAACGCCGTCGATCCCACCCTGAAGACACCCTACTTACAACAATGGGGCATGAACCTCCAATACCAACTTACTCAATCCACTTTGGTCGAGTTAGGTTACGTCGGCACCAAGGGCTCTCGTCTCGCCACCCAACGCCTCATCAATCAACCCCTGCTCGCCAGCCCCGAACGCCCCGTCAACGGCCAAACCATCAACACTTCGGCCAACGCTCAACTCCGCGTCCCCTACATCGGTTTCTCCCCCACCGGCCTGGTTTGGCTCGAGACCTCCACCGACTCTGGTTATAACTCGCTCCAGGCCAGCGTCACACGCCGATTTTCCAAAGGCCTGCGCCTCCTCGCTTCCTACACCTGGGCCAAGTCCCTCGACAACAACTCCGGCTCGGGCACCGGCGCAACTTTCACCCAAACCGATGGCGACCAGACCCGTCCCTCCCTCAACCGTGGTCTGTCCGACTTCGACCGCACCCACCGCTTCGTTTTAAATTTCAGCTACAACATTCCCAAGTGGGGCTTTGGTTTAAACAACACCGCCTTCGGCAAGCGCTTCTTCGACGGTTGGCAGATCGCCGGCGTCAGCATCTATCAGAGCGGCACCCCCATCAGCATCCTCGACACCAGTGGCGCCGCCCTCTACGGCACCGCCAACAGCCGCGCCAGTTGGGCCCCAGGCGCCAACATTGCATCAGCCCAGCTCTCCGGCCGCACCCAGGACCGCCTCACTCAATACTTCAACAAAGCCGCCTTTGTACGCTCCGGCAACTTCTTCGGCGACACCGGCCGCAACATCCTTCGCGGCCCCAACCAGCGCAATATCGATCTCTCCATCAACAAACGCATTCCCATCAACGAACGCGTCTCGCTCGAATGGCGCAGCGAATTCTTTAACGTGCTGAACATCACCAATTTCGCGAACCCCGGCGGCAGCATCACCGCCGCCAGCTATGGTGTGATCCGCAACACCACCGGCAACCCGCGCGTCATCCAGTTCGCCCTTAAGGTCGCTTTCTAAGTAACTCGCCCGTATGATTCTCTAGACTTACCACAGACGGTGTGGTGTTTAACTGCTCCGCAGGCTGCATAAGCTTCTTTAACCACCCACAAATTCTGCCTGGCAAGCTAGCTGCATTCTTGGCCTTGGCATGCAGCGAAACGATATCCCCGCGCAACAACGCCGGCCACTCCTCGCGTGGCCGCCCATCGAGCCAGCCCCTCAACACCGGCTGCGCATACTCGCTCGCCGTCTGGTTGCCCGCTTGCACATCCACGCTCAGCCACGAGCCTGGCGCTGGAGAACAGAAAGGTCTGATAGACATGCGAGGGCCTTCCCGGATTTTTCGGGTTGTAGCCCAGGTTCGCTTCCTCCTGATGACCATAGAGCGGCTCCACCGTCGAGTCGATGTCCAGATGCACATCCATCCACAGCGTGGCCGCCGCTTCGTCCACATTGGCGAACGCTCGCCAAATGCTATCTTCACCGCGCAAACACGCAATGCCCAGCAGCTGCGGCAACACATCGTCTTGCCGCATGCTCGTGATGTGCGCTTAGCGCTTGTGTCCGCTCAGCACGCTCAATAGGATCATGCGGGACTCCGGGCGTGTCCACCCGGTGCACGTCGGGCAACTCCGGCAGGTCCAAAAGTCCTTCACCTTCCGGGTGAGCCATCGCTCGCTTCTCACGCTTCACCATGTGCATTATTATTTATGGCTTGCGTCGGGCTTTGCCCGCGTGAGCCGCCTTTAACAGCCGTTTCGAGGGTTATAGCCCAATTCTAATTTCAATCACTCAAGTCAGCAGCCGTAAGTGTCTCCGCCAAGCCGAAGGACAGCGTCATCCCGGAGCCTCCCACCCCTGTCACAACCCGCACGCCAGGTTCAGGAACCGCCGTAAAATAAGGCTCGCGAGGATGCTTTGAATAGACCCCATGCCAACGTTGCTCAATCGCCGGTCTCGGAAATCGAGCGAACCTCTCGAGATATCGAACAATGAGGTCGTCAATCTGTTCACGGTTGAATACATCGACAGCAAGACCATACTCGTGAGAATCGCCGAGCGTCACTGAATTGTTGGCCGTGCCGGAAGCCATCACATGTATGCCCCATCGATCATACTCAGGAAGTTCAGCCGCGATTCGCTTCTTCAAGGCAGACAGGCTCTGGCAGATATGAAACGAAGTATAGAATCGAAGCGTCAGTCCCCCGGCCAGCGCCGGGCCCATTCGCCATCCATCGGGTTGTGGCCCCGTACGCAGCATCTGCAATTTACATCTTGTCAGCTCGCTTGTCGCAAACAACCGGGGATATAGCGTCTCAAAATCGTCACCACCGCAAATGACAACTCGATCCGCCTGAATTTGGCGAACGTCCGTCACCACGGTAGAAAAGTGAAACTCAACCCCAAATGCTTCTTCAAGATAACTGGGCAGCGCGGCTATCGTCAGCGGCGGGTCAACCACAACTTCAGCAGAGCTAAACAGCGCACCTCGTAATCCTTCCGGCCGCACCGCCGGGCTCTTGGCCGCCACTTCCTTCGCTGAAATCCATGCCGCCCTCCCTGGCTCCAGTGCCGCAAATTCCTGCGCCACCGCCTCTTCGTCCTCATGGTAGGCAAGATGTAGCGAACCATCGGGAAAGTATGGCAATCTCGCGGCTGTCAAAACCTCAAGCCAAAGCTGGCGGCTCAACATGGCCATCTCAGTCATTTTTCCGGAGGGCTGGCCGATAGGCCACAACATCCCAAAATTTCGCACGGAGGCTCCAGTCGCGCGAGGAGATCGCTCCCACACTTTCACGCGGTACCCTCGCTTGGCATATGCATAAGCATGAGCCAACCCTACAATCCCCGCACCCACGATCGAAACTGATTTCAAGCCTTCCTCCATTGAGTCCCTAGTGCAACGCCACCTAGAACCGCTGCCCCGCCTAAGGTAAAGAATAAGACATCCCAACCAAAATGGCTTGAGATCAGAGCGACAAAGAAAGGCGAAAGCACCTGGCCTATCGAACCAACTCCGTTGACAAAGCCGGCAGCCCTCGCCACTGCTTCCGGCGGTACCGCCTCCTGTGTTCCAGACCCTGCCATCAGCGTATCGGGGCCAAACGTGAATGCTCCAATCAACGCAATCGCTGCAAGGTTACTCATCAAGCCCAGTCGGCTTAGACTTGGGTAAGCCGCGCACATCGCCGCCAGTCCAAACATCATGACCGTCCCCACCGGAAATCGCCGCCCCCCCGCGAAATGCTCAGATGCGTATCCCGCCGCAAGCGCGCCGCCAAATCCCAAAACCTCAAAGACAGATGACGCATAGCCCGCTTCGATGGGCGAGTAGTTCAGTCTCTCCGTCATATAGAGTGGCAGCCAGAACAGAAACGAATAACGAGCCATTTTCACAAAGAAGTACATTGTTGCAATCGATATGAGTTTTGGATTCAACACAAGCCCAGCTCTTGGCGCTCCCTCATGCCTCAAATGCCCAACAAACCTGTCCCGCGAGAAGATTCCGAAAACAATTGCAGCTGCAATCAAAATCAATGAGGGAATCCAGGCCGCACGCTTCCAGCCTCCGCTCGCCGACATCGCCGCTACATTTGTCGCAATAAACCCGCCCACCACCAGGTGCGTGCCCCACCATGCCATCACCACCCCACGATTTTGATCCGGAAACCATTCACGAGACATCTTCAATACCCCTGGCCAACCCGATGCCTGTAGAATTCCGTTCGCGCCCTGTGAGATCAGCAATGGAAACCCGGTTCCTGTTAAGGCTGAAGCGAAAGCCGACCCTATGGCGCCTATCGTTATCACGATCCGGGCCCCGTACCGGTCCGCGGCATGCCCCATCGCAAATTGTCCAATCGAATAACCGGCACTGTACAGAAACAGGACCGTAGCCAAGCCTTCCGACGTGTACCCTTGCTCTGACTTCAGAAATGGCATCAGCACGCTGAAGTTTTTGCGGCACAAGTAGTACGCGCAGTAGATGAGCCACGTCAATCCAAAAATTCGGGGAAACACAAAAGTTATTCAGAGTAACCCCAACGTGTGTCAGATGGATAAACTTCCCTCAAACGAATTCTTCATTCTCGTCATCGATCGGTCATTCGTCTTTGGGATACTAAAGCGTTGTGAGTTCCAGCCCCCCAACTCATTCCACGGCTGCAGTCTTCCATTCTCCGGATCTTCCTCTCACCTTGGAGTCCTTCCCCCTGCCCGTCTTGCGCACAGGCGAAGCCTTGGTTCGCATTCGCTGCGCCACCCTTTGCGCCAGCGATCTGCATACCCTTCGCGGTCGCCGCCCCGCACCAACGCCATCCATTCTCGGCCACGAAATGGTGGGTGATATCGTCACCGCAAATGATGTCTCCGACTACTTCGGTCGCCCCCTCACGCCAGGCTCGCGCGTAACCTGGTCGATGCTGTGGAGTTGCAAACAATGTTTCTACTGCCTGCTCGGCCTCCCTTCAAAGTGTGAGCGCCTATTCAAATTCGGGCACGAAGCGTTGCACCCCGACCGGCCCCTCTCTGGCGCATTTGCCCAACACTGCCACTTGCCACTGGGCACTGCTATTTTTCCTGTTCCTCTCAACATTTCCGATGAGTCCGCTGCTTCGGCCAATTGCGCAACGGCCACCGTTGCCGCCGTGCTCCGGCACGCGGGCGCGCTGGCAGGCCAATCCGTCCTGATTCTCGGTGCCGGGATGCTGGGCCTTACCGCCTGCGCGATGGCTGCTACCGCTGGGGCCACTTGCATCATTGCAGTGGACCGCGACAGCCAGCGCCTTGCACTAGCCTCGCGCTTCGGCGCCAATTTCGCCTTCAGTGCGGATGAGTCCCTTCGTGACCTTGTCATGCACGCCGCCTCCGGTCGCGGCGTCGATATTGCCCTTGAGTTTGCTGGTACACCCCAGGCCGCTGAAGTCGCTCTTACACTCTTGCGCTCCGGCGGCCATCTCATCTTGGCCGGAGCCGTTTTCCCTTCTTCTCCAATCAACCTGCATGCCGAAGACATTGTCCGCCGCATGTTGCGCATCACCGGCGTCTACAACTACCAGCCAGAGGACCTCGGCTTCGCTCTTCGATTCTTATCTCAAACGCAAAGTCGCTTTCCTTTCGCCTCCCTGGTGGGCAAACGATTTCCTCTAACTGACATCAATGCCGCCATAGCCTTTGCCGAGCGCGAGAAGCCCCCGCGCGTCGCTCTCATCCCTTCTTGATCTCTATGCAAAACAACACCCATGGCGTTCGCGCCGTCATCTTCGATATCTCCGGCACTGTCATGGATTTCGGCAGCCGGGGTCCTGTGGCAGCCTTCGTGCAACTCTTTGCTCGCGATGGCGTCGCCATCACCGAAGCCGAAGCCCGCCAGCCTATGGGCAAGCACAAGCTAGATCATGTCTGGGCCATCCTTTCCAACCCCGGCGTTGCTGAGCGATGGCGCCAGGCTCATGGCGCACTCCCGGATGAGAATACCCTTCACCGAATCTACTCTGGCTTTAGCGCGCTCCAAACCGAAGTGCTCAAGGATTATCTCGACATCTTCCCCGCTGTCCCCGAAATCACTTCCCAACTCCGCTCCCGCGGCATCCGCTTCGCCGCAACAACCGGCTTTGAAACAGGCATGATGACCGACGTCAAGATCGCCGCCGCCGCCCAGGATTACCATCCGGAATTTTGGGTCTGCCCTGATCTCGCCGGTGGCGGCCGGCCCGCCCCTTGGATGATCTATTACGCTGCCCGCCAGCTCGGACTCTATCCTTTGCGCACTTTTGTGAAAGTCGGGGACACCGAAGCCGACATCGGTGAGGCCCTCAACGCCGGCACTTGGGCCGTCTCCGTCGTCCACACCGGCAACGAGATTGGCCTTTCGCGTGAACAGTTGGCTGCCTTGCCGGAGAACGAAAGACGCGAACGCTTCAGCGCCGCCAAAGAAAGATTTCTCGCCTGGGGCGCCCACTACGTAATCGATTCCGTGGCGGATCTGATCCCGGTTATCGATGCAATTTCAGTCCGCATCAACCAAGGCGAGCGACCATAGAGGGAATCATGCAAAACAGCGAAACCATTGTCGAGGAAGTCTTCGAATTGTTGCAACGATCAGGCGGCGACGAATACTTCGGTGAGCCCGTCTCTAAACTCGGACACGCCCTCCAGTGTGCCTGGCACGCACAACAAGCGGGCGCCGATGAAGTGTTAGTCCTTGCTGCCTTGCTCCACGACATCGGCCACCTCTTCGATGAGGCCGAAACCATTCGCGATGAGCGCGTCGGCGTCGTTAATCATGACGAGATGGGTGAAAAATGGCTCTTGGATCATGGCTTCTCTTCCCGCCTCGCCATGCTCGTCGGCGGTCATGTCGACGCTAAGCGTTACCTGACTGCAACCAACGCCGCCTACATGGCCCGGCTCTCACCAGCCAGCGTCGAAACCCTGAAATTGCAAGGCGGCCCAATGTCTGAAGAAGATATTGCTGCCTATGGCAGCCAACCCGAACTCCGCGATATGCTGCGACTCCGAAGTTGGGACGAAATGGCCAAAGATCCTGCCTGGACCGGCCCTGCCCTCGAATCCTACCGTGATATGCTGCTCCGTCACCTTCACCCCGCGCAATAACCGTCGGCTACGCCATGAAACACTGGTCGATCAAACTTCGATTGCCCAGGGTCATCCGCGAAGATACCGCCACGGTGCAGCCGTGCAACATCCCGCACGAAGGGGTTCAACTTGTTCGGCAATGCAACCACGGCCATCGCCCGCGGCAAGACGCTCAACGTGCGCAGCGTTCCAGCGTAAGGCATCGTGTTGATGACTGTCTGCGTCAGGTTCAGCATCGGCGTGAAGAGGTTGAATCCGATCTGATCTTGGCGTTGTACTGGAGTGCCGTCGCCCATCCGGCCATCTGCCCCGCTGACGGGTTCAGTGTGCGCAATCCGGGGATCTTCGACATCAACGCATCCCAGGCCGCATTCGTCATGACCTGGTTCGATTGCGGCTTGCCGGCGTACTGGGCGATGTAACGCCGCGCGTACAGCCGCATAGCTGGATCCACGATCTTCTTCGTGAGTGGGTTGGCCTCAGCCAGAAAGCGAGACACCGCGATCTTTCGTGCGAAGCCCTTGCGGTAGATCTCCGCGATCATGTCGGCGTCGCGCAAGCCAGGGATCGACCACTCTTGCCTCGTGAAGTCGAAGCTTCCGAAACTGACCTTCTTCGGGTTTGCCTTCTCCAGGATCTGCTCAGCCAGGTGAACCGGTATCCCAAGCTCGTGCGCGAGATCAGCCGCGGCGTCCTTGATCTTCTTGCGGTTCATGCGCAAGGTCGAATCGTGATAGAAGCTCAGGTAGTTGTCAAACTGCTGCTTGCCGTCGATCAGACCTTCGGCGATGCCCATCTTCCGGGATGGCTCGAAGAACAGCTTGCTCCACTTCTCATTGGCCTCCTTCTCCTTCGGCGTGAGAAAGCCTTCGATGTCATCCACGATGGATGTGTCCTCGCCAACAGAGTCCAGCCACTCTCGAGCGGAATCGGCATCGCGCATCTGAGTGATCTGCGAGACAAAGCGGTACAGGGCGATCCTGTTCTTTTCCGCCTTCTTCAAGCCCTTGTTTGCCTTCTCCCAGTTCTTGCCCCATCGCTCGTTCAAGCGTTCCTGCAGGAACCAGTTTTCCTCTGCCAACTTGTAGATCTTCGCGCCGGCGTCGCTACGGGAAAGCACCCGCGATGGGCTTCTCAACTGGTGAGTGACGGGGAGGCTTGCCGTGGCCAGGCGATCAAACACATGTTGCGCCTGGTCTTTGGTGAGCTGTTTGGTGCCGGTCTGTCCTGAGACGGCTGCCAGGATGCGCCGATACTCGGCGTCGGGAGTGTCGGTGCGCTTCTGCCTCTCGCGCAAGCGCCGCACTTCGCTCTTCTCTAGGACTTGCTGGAAGGTCCGGCTTTGAGTAGTTCCGCCCTGTCTTGCGTAGAGAGTTTGTCGTTGGGAAAGATCTTGTCCCATTCGTCGAGATAGGCCGCTTTCCCGCCGCGAGAATAAGCTTCCATCATCCGAATCAGGTTTTCCTTGTGTGCCGGATTCGGCTTCGGATTCCTTGGAGGAAGATACTCGTCCTGATCTGCGAATTTGTCGTGCTTCAGGGGTGTTATGAACATCTTGTATATCCTTCCGAGCCCAACGTAACACGTTTGAGGCTCTTTCGCCATGTCTCTGCTCCAGCAGTAGGAGGTACAGTTCCAACCATTCCGCCGCCTGACGTTTAGATAACAGCATATTGACTCGCTGCCCTGCCGCGATTTTTGCGGCAGCCTCGATCACCTGAACCGCCTCGGATGAACCACCGTAATCATGTTTCACGAGGTAAGCCGAGATCCTGCCCCATAGCGGATGATTCACGAGCGGGCCAGTGTCGATATGGTCGTCCAATCCGTCTTGCAGTTTTAACTGCTCCCAGTGCGTAAACTCTTCCCGGACGGTCTCCGCAAAGCTGGTCTTCTCCGCCATCGCCGTATCCGTATCGCGCAACAGGAAGACGAAGCCGCGATCCTGATTTGCTTCCATCGCCTCAAGGATTTGCTCTCTGACGCGCATGGCGTTTCCGACAGCCGCCACGCTCAGAGAGTCATCCATCATCCAGCTTGATAGCTGGTTCACTGTCGCATAGGCCTCCAGTGGCTCGATAACCGCACCCGCAAACCTAACCGATCCAGTCGCAATGCTGATGATTTCCATGACCTGCCAAGTTGCAACCAGAGAGGCTGGCCTGTCTCCTTCTGCTCTAACCAGCACTGAATCCGCTTCTGCCAGCAATCTCTCTGCGGGATACTTGACGAAAGGCTCTCGCGAAGATTCCTTCGGTCGGGCCTTGTAAACCCAATCCCCCGCCAACGATTCAAGGCTGCCCTTGCGTGCGTAAAGCGTTTCTGACTTGTCGGGCAGGTCTGCCTTGGATTCCGCCATCGCCAGCGTGCCCAAAGAATCACCCACCACCGGGTAAACCTTGAGGAGCTGCCGCATTGCCTCAATACCCTGGTCGCTGACGGGAATGAAGTACCGCTTATTCCACTGAATCTCTTCGACGTAGCCTCCAAAAGGTTGAATTGTCTGCCACACGCGAGCACTCTCGGTAGAGCTTGGGATTACCTCAATGCGAGTCTGCCCCGCTCGAGCGATCTTCTGTACCCTCACGTTGTTGGCCAGCACGAATTTCTGGCCTTCGAGCGTGCCCCGGTAGATTTCGGCGGCGGACAGCGTGGCCCCCACACCGAGGGATCGAAGTACTTTCTGTAGGCGCGTCGGCTGAATGCGCACGCCAAGTACTCGAGTCTTATCCGGCATTACGGCGATCTCAACCTTTAACCGTGTACCTGCTTCCGACAGGCGGCCATAAATCGGAAGAACGCTGCCGCCGATCAAGTGGATTCTTTCCGTTCTATATGGCCCCGCATCCCTCCCGACCAATTGAATCGATGAGTTGCAGACGTTTCAAATGGATTAAATCGTCGTGCAAGCTAAAGTCTACGATCTCTGGGTTGACGCGCAGCTTTCTACGCCCGAACGTCGCACTGGCTGACGCGGACAACACTTTTTGGTCTTTCGCGCCAGGCCTCGGCTGCGCGTAATAGTGCCGCGCTCTCTCATGATCCAGTACAAATTGTGAGAGATGATGAACTGGCCACCGCATCTTTCGGTGCGCACGATGTTCCCCGCCGAACGTCTCGAAGAATTTGCCAAGGACAGAATAATTACAGGAGAGGCTTGATTTCAATGAACCGCTCCTGGATCTGCGCCCAACTGGGGTAAGGACCATAGCAAAGCATCCGGCATTGGGCCTCATACCCGGCACCAAGAACGGCTGCGAGTTCGGCAGCCGGGAAGAGGGCATCGCTTGCTGCAAAATTCATTCCTTCGGGAAAGAAGTAGCTTCTCTCAAAGTGTTCGCGGCTGATGCGGTCGTAGTCTTGCTTAATTGCCACGTATTCGTCTGAGCGCAGCATCTGCTTGACCTCGGGCTGCGCGGCTAGTTGGAAGAGGTCATAGTAGTGCCTAGCGTAAGTGCCAAGAGGCTGCCCATCGCGCTTGAGCAGTTCCACTTTGCCATGGATTGCAAATAGCTTCTCGACGAATGTCCGGCGAAAATGAAGCAGTCGCATGAAGAAGGGCGCTTCGTCTTCTGTGTTCAGGGTGATCCCTCGGTTCGCCAAAAACTGGCCCACGTAAGAGCTGATCTCCACGGTCTCCGTTGGCTCACGCCCGCTTGCCGCGCCGGCTTCCAGCAGGACTTGGTTTGCGACTTCGCCCGGTCCGCCAAATTTTTGCGTATAGGCGAAGCGGTCATTGCGTCCAAAGCCTCCGATGGTCTGGCTTTCGCCGGCGACGAAGCTCAATCCAGGATGCCCGGCCACAGCGTCGCGGAGGTTCTTGAGTTCACGGTCGATGCCCCGCTTGCCAAGTGGCGGATCGAAGGCGAGCGGATCGAAGAAGATGTCGATGTCTTCCGAAAAGCGGTGGATAAGGTTCCAGCCTTTGGAAAGGCTCGTACCTCCTTTGAATATGATCTTGTTGTTGGCCGTAGTGGTGGTGATGCCGGCGCTGCTCTCCGCGCCCGCAGCGAGGGTGCGAGTGCCGGTAGTGACGGTTGAGATGTTGAGTGCTCGTAAAGCTTCGGTGACGTAATAATCTTTCTCGATGATGGCTGGCCTAAGCCCCTGTTCGCGAAAGAAATCGGCCGCCTGGAGGATTGCTTGTTCAAAGTCAGGATGTTCGAAGAGTTTCATCGAAGCGCTGCTCCTTTGCTTGCCATTCCTTTGCGTGCGGCAGTCCGGACAGCATACCGAAATCGAATTTCGAGAAGGGGTTTAGGGAGGTGTGCAGGCGTTTGAGCGCAGAGGCCTTCTTGCCGAGATGAGTTCCGATGGCTCCAAGCATGGCTCTGACACGGGGCGGTTCTGTGGCCGCAACACGGAGCAACCGCTCGAAGCGGCCCTCTTCGGAAAAAAACGCTATCAGTCTCTGAACTGTCTGCTCTGGTGATTGTTCACTCAACCTGCCGCCTTGCCTCAGGAAATCGAGAAGTGCCGCATCCTGATCGGAGAGTTTCGCCCAGGCTTCCGGCCTGCGCGTGTGAATCACGGTATCCGCGCCGACCAGTTTACGAGGCAGGCTCAGGCCACTGGTTGAGACTTCGCCGCGACGGGCAGACTGGGTGCTGAAACCGAGCAGGTTTGCTGCGGCTGTGCCTGCCGGAAAGACCGATCTGGTCCTCTTCGCAAGTTTCTGTATGACAGCGGGATTGGGTCTGCTCTGGCCGAAAGCAGTCTCCCGGTTCCGAAAGTAGACACCCTTACTGAGTCGTTCGATAGATCCTTCACGTGTCAAGCGCGAGAGACTTTGCGCGACAGCATCGAATGGCAGATCGCGGAAGTCTTCGAGTCGCCACAAGCGTTCGCCGCCACGCTCGATGCGCTTGCGAACCGAAGCAGCAATACCCTTGGGTTGGACAGATTTGATGACGCTGACCATGACCAGAGTATCAACCGGGCATTCTAGAGTGTCAAGTTTTATTGCAGAAAAACTCGACATTTACCGACTGGAGATTCACTGCAGTCCGGCGTTGGAGTTGGAGTGTTTGGCCATTGCAACTGATCATTGCTGGGCATTCTGGCCAAAGTCCGCGAATCGTTCGAAGCCATTGCTCCAGCATGGCGCGGAATCGGCTTCGCCGAGAGTACTCGACGCAGCCAAGCTGTTGGGTCAACCCAGAGGGCCCGAACAGGGGAATCGACTCGGGGCCCTTTGAGACGAAGCACCGATAGCTTAACCACAGGAAGAGATCCAAAAGCCCTGGTGCGGCGGCAAGCACTTTGATCGCTTCGAGATCGGCCGGAATTGGGTGGCGTGCCACCTCGGTGTAAAATTCGTCGCTTAACGTAATCGTGTTCGTCGAGCTGGTCGATTCGCCTGACCGGCCGTACCAGATTTCTGCCTCGCGAAGAAAATTGAAACGACTTCGATGGATTACCGTGGCTTTCGCCTCAGCGGTCTGAGTTGAGAAGAAAAGGGTCGCGCCGAAGATTCGCTCGAAAGCGGCGATGATGCGGCGATACTCCTTGCCGCCTTTCGCCATCCCGAACATATCCAGCAACTCAGCGGCTGATCGGAACTGGACAACCTGGCTCTTTTGCCGAACCGCAAGAGTTGCAAGGAATAGCAGGACTAGCCTGTCTTGTCCGAAGGGAAGTCCGAACTGAGGATGCCCATTAATCTGAAGCAGAAAGTTTCCATTGCGCCTTTCGAACAAGAGTTGATCAGGCGGTGGCTTACGGATCGGCAATCCACACAGAATGAATGGACGTGAAGCAAAGGCAAGAGGCTGTTTACCCGCTTCGCGGTTCGACCGAACCAGCGCGATTCCTTCAGCCTGCTTCAGTCGGTATCGGGAGATCAGCAGATCCCCGTGCTGCTCGCGAAGAACATCGCAGGCTTTGGCCAACATCATCGAACCTCACGCACTTTCGGTTGCGCGAGGAGCCGAATCACCGTCAGGTTTTGGAAGAGTTTTGCAGCGCCAGCCTCGTTACTGCGATTACTGCGTTAAGGCCGGTATTCACTTTTCTCTATGGTTCCAGGTGGTCAGGATTGCCGCCATGGTCGCATATGTTATTTATTTGCGATCGAGGTGTGTATTCCCAAGCTGAACGTCGCCGGTTCGAACCCGGTCTCCCGCTCCATCTTTTCCATAGCTTGGCGGCATCCCCTCCCTTCGCTGAGATGCCTTATTGCAGCAATCGCCTCGCAATAAGAAGAAACGCGTCTTTGTAAACGAATCACTCGAGCCGCTTCCGGATCAATGGGGCTTTCAGTAGTCTTGAAGGGATGAACCAATTGCGTCGTGACATCGTCAGTTTGCCTGCGCCCGAGGTCACTAGAGTGGGAAGTGCCGGTTGAAGGCGGGGCTCGCCCGGGAGGGTTGTCAGACCTTCCTAGTCACGCCATCCTGGATCGAGAAAGGGTATTCGGGCTTTGGGAGTTTGACGTGGTGGCATCGGAGATCATTTGGTTCAGCTTCATTCAACCGAATGCGCTGAAAAGGGCAGTGGCCGATGCGAGGTCGTTCTCGTTGGATAGCCCGAAGCTAAGATTGCCGCATTGCGAGCAGCCCTTAGAACAGCACGACTACTTTGTGATTTCCAGGCGAGCTGACCAATCGGAGTTCTTCGCCGCAAGGCTGTCCGTCTAGCAGGATCGTACGAAGGCCCGGATCCGTTGCGCGCCGCACCTGGATGTCATACTCGCGCTCACCGTGTCGATAGACAATTGAGAACTCATTCCATTGGTCTGGGACGGACGGTTGTATTCTCAATGAATTTCCTCGAAGCTGAAATCCCAATACATTCTCGAGCCAAATTCGATACATCCACGAAGCGGATCCTGTATACCAGGTCCATCCACAACTTCCTTCGAGGCCTGGTGCAGAATAAACGTCTGCAGCTACAACGTAGGGCTCGCCCCCGTAGCGAGCAACGCTTTGGGCATCGCGCGTTCTTTCGATCGGATTCATGATCTGTAAGAGGCGCACAGCATCGTTGCCCTGTCCAAGCAAGGCGCAAGCCTGGGCAAGCCATAGTGAGCCATGAGTATATTGGCCGCCGTTTTCCCTGAGGCCTGGCGGGTACCCCATGATGTAACCGGGGTGGGGAAGAGAATCGTTGAACGGAGGCTTGAACAGATGGACCAGTCCATCCGCATCGTTGACAAGCTCCTTTAGTGCAGAGTTGACGGCGGTGCGAGCCCGCACTGGCTCTGCGCCTGCCATCACCGCCCACGACTGGGCAATCGAGTCAATGCGGGCCTCGGAATTCAGGTGAGATCCCAAGGGTGAGCCATCATCGAAAAATGCTCTCAAGTACCATGCGCCATCCCAGCAGTGCTCTTCTGCTGCTTTGAGAATTTGATCAGCCCGCGTTTCAAGGTTCCCGGCTTCCGCGGCACGATTCACCTTGCGAAGAAGCGAGGCGAAATTACGCAGTGTGACGATGAGAAACCAGGAAAGCCATACGCTTTCGCCTTTGCCTGCCTGGCCCACCAGATTCATCCCGTCATTCCAATCGCCACTACCCATCAGAGGCAGGCCATGAGAGCCTTTATTCTCCGAATGCTGAAGTGCCAGCAGACAATGCTCGAGGAGTGAGCCAGATTGAATGTCATGCTGAGGCTCTTCGAGAAACTCCGACTCTCCGGGCCCGAGTGTTCGACCGGCGAGAAAGCCGCAGCTTTCATCGAGGATTCCGGTGTCGCCCGTTACCTCCACGTAATGAGCTGTTGCGTAGGGCAACCAATACAGATCATCCGAGCACTTGGTTCGCACGCCAGCACCCGTTTCAGGATGCCACCAATGTTGGACATCGCCCTCCACGAATTGCCTGCTTGCGCTTCTGAGTATGTGAGCGCGAGTAAGAGCAGAATTCAGATAGACGAGGCCCAGACAGTCTTGAAGTTGATCTCGAAAACCGAATGCGCCACCCGATTGGTAGTACGCAGACCTTCCCCAAAACCGGCAGCTCAGAGACTGATAGGTGAGCCAACTGTTGAGCAGAAGGTTTACGGAATGCACGGGCGTTTTGAATTGCAGCCGGTTCAACAATGAGCGCCAGTGCGATTTGGTATCGGCGAAGGAAGCGTCTGTTCGTTCGACCGGCGAGAATTTCGCAACCAGATCTAGAACCGCGCTCTTATCATGCGCTTGGCCAAGCATGCCAATCACAGTCTTTGTCTCGCCGGGCTGCAGGGTAATCGATGTCTGAAGTGCGCCACAAGGGTCGAGCCCTGAATTGACTGACTGACCAAGGGAAGCTTGAACCAGAGCCTGCGGAAGCTGATAGCTGCCATTTCGCCCCAGGAATCGCAATCGATCGGTAGTGAAGGAGATTGCTTTTGGAGAGAGTGCCTGGAATGCAAGCGGTGTGGAATAGTTTGGGTTCCAAACGTTCTGCGCGATGAGGGCACCGGACTCTTCATCCCAGCTGCAGCGGATATGCATCCGCGAAGATTCTCGATCCGTACCCAGAACCCATTCGACGTAATAGAACAAAGACAGTTTACGAACCTGCTGCGAACGGTTAATGATGCGAAGGCGTGAGACCTTTACTGGTTGCCCATCCGGGACAAATATGGTTAGTTCCTGCTCCAGGCCGTGGTGGTTATGTTCATAGACTGAATAGCCTTGACCGTGACGGACCCGATATGCATCCGAATCTCGCGCTGGCTGGGCAGTAGGCGACCAGACCTCGCCGTTCTCTTCGTCACGCAGATAGAGAGCTTCCGAAGGAGGATCTGAAACAGGATCGTTGCGCCAGGGAGTAAGACGATTGGACTGACTGTTTCCTGACCATGTGAAACCCAACCCGGATTCAGTAACCATAGAGCCGAACGAAGGTCCTGCAATCACATTTACCCAGGGCCGTGGGGTTGTGAGCCGGCCATCCAGATAGACACAGTACTCGGTTTCGGTCCGGGAGAAACCGCCAATTCCGTTGAAGTAATCGAGCTCCATGAATGGCAAGTTCGAAGGGCTAAATCTCCCCTCGAAGCTTGAAGCTGGTGTGTTGAACGTCAGCACAGGTGGAAAGGCATCTGCGATCGAGACGAGTTGACGGCCCAATCGCCCTTTGCTCCCCACTAGTACGACTCGTGAGGCGGCCAGGGTGACATTCCTCTGCGCATCGCTCAATGAGTTCCAATCCCGCAGGAATGCTCCTCCAGGGACATCGATGCCAGTGTGCAAGGTATGGGCGTGGAGCAAACGTTGCAGACGTGTGTTGAGAGGCTGGTCATAAGCTGCCGCCTCCTGATTGAGAAGCACTACGTCGGCGCGAAAGCCGTGCATCCGCCAGTAGGTGTGAGCGAGCAATACTTCCCTCGCCAAGTGCAGCGCCTTCTGATCCTGAAGCAGCACCGTCAAGATGGGCAGATCTCCTGAAATTCCCAAGCTCCACAAGCCCGATTGTCCTAGCTCATTGCGCGCGAGGCGATCTGAAGCAGGCCGCAGGCGAGAGTTTGGATAAATCATATGGGAGAGAAGTTCCTGAAACTGATGCACCGATTCGGGCGTTACGGCCAGATACCGCTGCTCGAGTTGAGATCGAGTCCAGGCAGATTCAAAGATGCGACTCAACATGTTATTGGGCATACTTCTCCACCATCGTTAGAAGGGCTTCCCTGGTTGGGGCGGCGAGCGTGAGGAACGCGAATTCGATTCGTTCTCTTGCATCAAGTGAAAATTGAAATCGAATCGAAAAGATAGGGTCTAGTACGGTACCGGTAGATTGAGACAGTGCGGTCCCGAGCGCCTGCGCAGTTCGCAAGGTGCGATTGCGTCCCACGAAAGCTTCGCGGCTTGTCTCGTAATCCAGGCTTGCTGCATTCTTGCCACAAATGAGCACATGAGCTACCCAGATTGTTGCGTCTCCCGGAGAACGCGGCCGGCGCGTTGCAATCAGGGCTGAATGTTGCGGCAGCCACTCTGTTTGCACGAAGAGTTTGCTGAACGCAGGGTGAGCACGATCCGCGGCGTGTGGCGCCAGTGATAGCTCGATGAAGCTGGTGATGTCCAAGTGGCGGGTGCGAAGGCCCCGATTGGAGAACGAAAATCGGCGAATTTCAAGGTCGTCGTCGGGCGCTACGCAGATTTCGTAGCACTGCTCGATCCCATTCATCGAGCGTTGGAACTGAACTCGACTGGCCGAGAAGGTGAGATTCAGCGGATCGGAAAACGAGGCGGCTGGTTGGAGGGATGGAGACCAGACGGCCATCGTGCGCAGATCGCGTATGAAGAAGTACGTTCCATATTGGTCAATCGCGCTATCTGCCGTCCAGCGACCGATCTCAAAGTCCCGCCATTGGCTGAAGCCTGAACCCGAATTGTTCACCATCGTAAAGTAAGCGCCATTGCCCAATAACTGAACATTCGGAACCAGCCCGAATTCACCTGGATTCCGCTCCATCACGTCTTCGGGCTTGACCGATGTCAGTAGTGGACGTTCCTGCGCCGCATGCCTCAGCAACGAGCGACCGGCCGGAACTCGTTCGTACAAGAGTGGTTCAACAGAACGAACGAGTAGATTCTGGTGGAATCGCCGCTGCATCGTACCATCCAGCAGGACATTAGCCAGGGCCGTTAACCCCATGCCCTGATGGTGGGCCATGTACGAGTAGATAATGACTCCATCGGAGCCCGATGGGTCGGCCGGGCGGGTATAGTCAATCGATTCATAAAATCCCATTGGTCCATAGAGGCCAAGCCTGGAAAGGCGACGAAGGTTCTCGACTGCGCCGAGCGAATCGATTTGTAGCGCCAGCATTGACGAATAAGGGCTAATCACTAACTCGTTCTCGATCCCGCGGCTCAGGCTGAGCGAAGGAACGCCGAATGCCCGGTATTGATAGATCTGATTGGCATCGAGTGCGCTGTAGGCAGCTTCTGAACTCCCCCAAGGCCGATCGAGGGCCTCGGCGTAGTCTCTCTGCGCTCGAACCGCAAGGCGCGCTGCTTCAGCCAGAAACGAATTCTCAAAAGGCTTCATGAACAAGACGGGCATCAGGTACTCGAACATTGTGCCGCTCCAAGAGAGCAGCCGCTGGCCGTCAGCAGTGCTGACATAGGGCCTGCCAAGTGTGTGCCAGTGCTCGGTTGGAATTTCACCTTTGGCAATCGCTGCCAGGCTGGCAAGCCGGCATTCACTTGCCAAAAGGTCGTAGTGGCTGCTGAAGACCTTAGGTGCGCCGACCTCATAGCCAATTCCAAACAACTTTCGCGCGGGATCGTATAAAAAGCCCATGTCGACAGATGCCGCCAATTCAGCCACTTCTGCTCCGAGCGCTGTCATTGCCTGAATCAACATGCCCGCTTCCTTCTGTGCGGCCTGGTACTCGGATGTGAGTTGCAGGAGCCAGGCAGATTGCGAGCTACCGGTAGAGGATTGCGTCAGCTGGAAAATGCGATGAAGTTCTTCATGCGAGCCATCGGCAAGCTGTGACAAGGATGGCAATGTCTGCATTGCACGCCACCTCACTGCAACCAATTGCGGATGGATGGATCGCAAGAGCTGGTCGGGGGCAGCAGCCAGAGTTTCCATCCAGGGAAGATACCGATTGCAGTATGCTAGCCAAGCGTTGCATTGCTGTTCCAATTTCTTCACCCAATAGGACGCTTCACTCGGCTCTGAGGCAAACCATGCAAGTGAGCGTTTCAGATTGTGGATCTGAAGCTTTGCTTGCTTCAGCCGGTCAATGATTTCATAGCCTTCAACTCCATTGCGCAGCAAAGTTCGAAGATTGTTCAAGGGGAGTGCGACCGCGGCATCCTCGCCCATCACTTCGCCAAGGACCTCCAATGTGGACGCCATGCCTTCCAGGCAATGAGGGCTAGGCGACGGCCTGTTGCAAGTATCTTTCAAGCCCTGTTCCAGGACCCACATGCAGACAATCAGATTGCCGCTATCTACGGTTGAGACGTAGCGGGGATTGAGCGGCTCAAGCGATTTGAGGTCGTACCAATTGAGCCAGTGTCCCTCATAGCGATCCAGGCGCTTGAGTGTGGAAATGCTTTCGCGGCATCGCTCCTCGAAGTCACCGGGTGCGATAAATGCGAAGTCAGATGCAGCCAGCAACGATGTGAACCACATCCCGATATTGGTTGGAGAAGTACGTTGGGCGACTTCCATTCTCAATGAGAGTTGGGTGTTATCAGGAGGCAGCCAATGCGACTCGACTCCGACAAGATCATCGAAAGTACGCCATGTGCGACGAGCGATAATTCGCAAGTAATCTTGATCTTGGTCGTTCAGCCGATGTGGATACGTCTGAGGAACGGGCCGACCGAGCCAAAGTATGACGAGGGGCCCGCTGGCCCACAAGAGCAGGAAGGGCAGGGCCTGAACTACATTGCCTGTAACGCTAAGAATTGCAATGAGGAGCAATGAGGCGCCGGCAATGTAAAGGGTCTCTCGAAGCGATTTAGAGAGGTGCTTTCCTGAAGACGACACTGCATCGGCAGTTTGCCATTCCAACAGATTTCGCCGCGAGATCCACTGGCGATACAAGACCCGGGCGATGGCGTCGACGGATAACCAGGCCTGGTGGGGCATCAGGGCCAAGTGCACAAAGATCCGCTGAATATCTTCGCGAATTCCGATTAGGCCGTGAGTTTCGCGGCTTGCGTTCTTGGCCAGACGATCGACTACCGGAGCGAGATAGGGAAGGCCGGCTGCGATGGCAACCAATATCGTGGAAATTCCCGCAGATGTGGAAAAAAGCCACGCAAGAAAGAGGAGAAGAATTGAGAACGGAGCGACTAGGCTGCGTCGAAGATTGTCAAGGATCTGCCAGCGACTGACAAGATGCAGCGGGTTAGGCACCGATGTGCCGTTGGCGTCGGACACGCTGCTGAAGACCCAAGGCGCGATTTGCCAATCTCCTCTGGTCCAGCGATGTTGGCGGTTGGCGAATGCGCCATAGTTACTGGGCAGGCTTTCAAACAACTCGATCTTGGTGTCGGCGGCTACTCCAACATGTGCACCTTCGATCAGATCATGGCTCAGGATGGTGTAATCCGGAAACCGGGCATCCAGAATGGCATGCATAGCAGCCACGTCATAAATTGCTTTGCCGTGAAAGATGGACTCGGCGAAGAGGTCCTGGTAAAGATCGGATACTGCATGGCAATAAGGATCGGTGCCTCTTGCATCGGCGAAGATGTGTGTAAATCGAGTCACGCTTGCGCCACGAAGACCTATACCGATCCGAGGTTGAATGATTGTGTAGCCGGAAAGCCGATGGCGGCCATCCGGCGTAAGCTGGATGCGATTCAGCGGATGCGCTATTGTCTGGATCAATTTGCGCCCCGCCTCTGCCGGCAGACCGGTGTCGGAATCAAGCGCGATCACAAAGGCAATTGATTCTGGCCTGGACGGATATACGAGTATCGAGGAAGGCTGACCGCAAAGGGAAGCGTTTAAGTCTTCGAGTTTTCCTCGCTTTCTTTCTCTACCGATCCAGGCCTGCTCGCTTTCCGACCACGTGCGCTGTCGATAGTAAAGATGAAATCGATCTGTGGAATAGCGGTTGCGTAGAGCGTCAATTCCCAGTTTTGCCTGATCCAGGAGCGCATCATCCGAAGGCGTGTGTTCTGATCTTGCGTCAATGAAATCCGCAATCAATGCATAGTGCAGGCTCGGGTCAGTATTGCCCGCATAACGCGTCTGCAACTTCGCCAGCTCCCTGGCAAGGACTTCCTGGTTCACCAGCATCATTGGCACCGCAACCAGAGTGCGACATGATTGCGGGATTCCAGCCTCGAAATTCATGCGGGGTAACGAAGCTGGAGGAAGCAAAGATACTATCAGGGTATTTACGATCTGGATGCTGAAATCGCTCAAAGGAAAAGCCGCAACCAGTGCCAATGCAATCGCAAAGATTTGGCGGTCAAGATGAGAGCTCCAAATGGATGCGGCAAAGATCCCGGCGATTGAAAACGTGAGAAGCGCGACAAGCGAAAGATAGGTAAAAGTCGGGTGACGTCGCACAGAGCGCGATAATTTTGTGACAAGGCCCAGGCGCGCTTGGACGGTGGACTCTAGAGTTTCAAGGCCATCGCCCAACAGATAGTATTCGACGTGGCGGCACAACGGCGTTGTACCCGCAGCAGCCAGATCTACAGCAATTGTTGCCACTCCGCTTTCAGAGAATGTGCTGAGTCGAGCTAACCGCTCAATCTGCCTTCGGCATTCATCACGAGTGGAGAAGGAAGCTTGAGGATAGTTCTTTGCCGGGTCGTCCTTCAGTATCCTCTCCAATCGGGACACTTGTTCGAAGATCTCAGTAAAATCAGTTTGACCCAATTTCCGAAGGCTTCCGATCGCATTGGTGACTGTGACCCGATCAGTTGTTTCCGTCTGATGCTGCTGCCGGATTACTTCGCTTAACGAATGGCTTGAGAGGCTGGCCATTCGCTCCTGAAATTGTGCCAGCGCCAAATCTTCTTCATGCAACTGCTCTACAAGAACACTGACGAAATACTCGTTGCGGATCAGGGGATCTTTCACAAGAGTCTCGATCATTTGCTCAAGGGCAGTTGGGCCATTGCGCGCCGCCGCGACTAACCGGTTCGTCCAAAAATACGCGTATTCGCGTGTGTCTTGCGCGTGTGCGGCCCTCAAGGCAATTTGCGAAATGCCTTCAAAGAGCGCAAGTCTTAAGACCACCGGAAACAACCAGATCTCTGCGACGTTTAGTGTTTCTTGAGACTGGTAATCCTCAAGCGCAGCAACAATAGCTTCCTGCGAAATCGCGAAATCGAGATGGCATGTGAGCTTGCACGCAAGCTCATAGATGCGAGGGATCCCGCCTGAACTAGCTACGCCGGGCACATTCGAGCCGAACCTTTTTGGAAGATTGGCTTTGACCTCGGCTCCATGTACTTCGAACAGGTAGTGATTATCAAGGAGCCATTCACCCGTAGATGTGACGGTATGGCCTAGTAGCGCGGAGTTTTGGAGTGATTGATACGAGGAAGCGAGCCTCTGCTCTGCGCGTTCGAACAGCTTCGTTAGCGACCCTTTAGCAGAACTCGAAAAAGAAACATGAGATTCCGCCAAGGCAAGAATTGTTTCTTTTAATGTGGATGGAGTTCCGGAGGCTGAATCGGTACTCGCCCCCTCGCTGGCAGGCAACGAAGATCCATAGTTCCTGGTCAGGATAAAGACTGGAAACTCGGTACTGGATCGGATCTTATCCAGCGCCGATTTGTGCAACGGCAGTTGCACGTTGCCAGCCACCAAATACTCGTTATCTAGTAGCGTGCCTTGAAAACGATGGAGCCCGCTGGATAGCCTTTGGCCTGATGTTGAGGCATCGATCAGCCATGCCTTCTTTACTGATTGAGCTTGCAGGTGTTTGAGCGTGTCGAGCGCGTCCGCTTTATTGTTGCCAAAGTAAGCAACAATGAGCCGGCTGTCTTGTCTCGCCATGTAGTTTTTTAGGAGGTGCGGCGCGCTAAGCGGCGAATGACGAAAAGGGAAGCGAAGAGAATTCCGAAAAGCGCGGAAAGACTGTAGCCGGCAGCAACTGCGTTGGTCTCCTGACTTTGACCCAATCCTAGACCGAACAGCGACAATGACGCAAAGATAATCATCCAGCCGAGCATACGAGTTCTCTCCTTAAAATTTAGACTGTCAACGAAGAATGCAATCCAGGGACCAATGCCGCTTTGCCAAGCGTTAAACAAAACACTAGACTTCGCCCGTGCAATTTCAAGCCAGCCAAGAAACCGCTTGCTGCAAAGGGAAATTTATTCCAACTGAGTAGGCAAAAAATCCCTGCGTTGACCCTCTCGGGAAAGGGATGCAAATCGGGTTCGAGATGAAAATGAATCAGGCCGAGACTCAACGCTTCTTCTAGCGTAGAAGCCTATTTCAGGCAAGGCCTGTTGGCTATGACTTAGACGGCTGCGCTGCGGATGTTGGCGGGCGAATGCCTTCTAGGATGCTGTTTACCCAGCTTACCCGAGTATAGACCCTAAGTTGCTTGAGCACAAGGTAAGTGTGCTAGCCACAGCGGTTTCGGAAAGTCGGAGAGAGAGACCTCGGCTTGCGGCAAAAAAGTCGATTTGGCATTTGGCGTGGCGCTGAAAGGCAAAAACGACGACGACGAGTCTGCGTGGTTT
>Ga0163144_10004662_pt1 | contig 30786 bp, 25 predicted proteins | sample OliLak19BULKMAT1_FD_123175 | JGI IMG/M metagenome (GOLD analysis project Ga0163144, IMG submission 123175) | Freshwater microbial mat bacterial communities from Lake Vanda, McMurdo Dry Valleys, Antarctica - Oligotrophic Lake LV.19.BULKMAT1 | ecosystem: Environmental > Aquatic > Freshwater >... | reverse complement strand
GGTGATCGTTGATGATGATACGAGGTTTCCTTGTGAGTCAGTAGTCACTACCATGTCTGTTCCGATGTTTGAAAGACGGAAGTTTGTAGCTACGAGATTTGATGTAAAGAGATTAGTTGAAGTTGCGTTCGTGGTAGTTGAACGGGTGATGTTATTGAAAATATTTGCACCACTAAATGTGTTGCTGTCTGAAAGAAGAGTTGATGATGCTGATGATCCTGAAGTTAAACAATTTCCATTGATTGAAAAACAGCCATTTGAAAGGTTGATTCCATTTGCAAAAGTAGATGATGCAATACTTGATGTGATATTAAGTACTCCAGCTTGTACTCCTGCTGTAAATGTAGATGTAGACACTCCTGCAACTGTGAGGATGGTTCCAACATTGAGTGCACCAGTTGTTGTAGCGTTGTTCGCAGTAAGTGAAGTTACAAATGCATTTGTAGTTGTTGCATTTGTTGTTGTAGCACTTGTTGTGATGAGACGAGAAAAGAGTGAGTCAGCGAGAGTTGATGTCGCAACAAATGATGGTGCAGTTACGTTTCCAGTAAAGACTCCAGCTCCAGTAACTGAAAGTGGTGTACCTGGGGTCGTAGTTCCGATGCCAACATAACCATTTGAAGAAACTATGAACACAGAGTTACCAGAGCTTTGTAATGCGAAAATATTTCCAGCACCAGTTTGGTTGATGGTAAGTGATGTTTGAGCAGAGTTTGTCGTGATTGTTGAAGTTGCGTCTGTTCGAACGAATTGAGCTGAATCAAATCCGTCGAGTGTGTCTGCAACAAACGCAGATGGGACTGTCCCTAAGACTTTTCGTGGTGACATTTCACCATCCCACACCGCAACACCCGCTGAACCTCCAACTTCAATTCCCAAATATAATGTCTGGTTGAAATCTACACCAGTAAATGCTGTTGAACTTCCGAGCATGAGACTGAAAAGACCATTTGAAAGTGTCGCTCGATTTCCTGCAACAGCACTTCGATCTTCTTGCCAGATCGGAACTCCACCGGTCTGTGTTGTGTAGAGTGCGAAACGCATATGATACAACCCGTCAGCTACAGGGATGTTACCCGGGGTTGTGAGCTTGCCTTGATAGTTAACCTGCGCATTAATCGCTGCTTCTGCAGTTTGTACTCCGAAACCAAAAACATCTGCAAATGCAGGGAAAATACCAGGCGTAGTCAACACTGTGAGTACAATGAGATAGCTCGCTATTATTTTTTTAATATATTCCTTCATGTATATTATTCCGCGCGACATCTTTCTTCTTCTGAAACACAACTTTCAATGCTTTGTAAATTATCATCAACAGGATGACTAGTAACAAAACGTTAAACAAAATCTCTCGGATCATCGCAACAAACTTTCTATCTTCGCCGTATGCTTGAAACACGTTCGCAACTAACCCTCCTACAATTTTTTTCATTCCACGATTCTGATAATCGACGATTGCTATATTTACTCCGTACGTTCCTGACTGTCCGAGTGCACCGATCGTAGCTGTGTACAAAGTCTTTTCTTTGTTAACTCGAAGTAAGAATGAGAATGTTCGTGTCGGGTCATCTGGATACGAGAGCGTCACTACCATCGACTTCAATATTTCTGGAACTTTCTTGTAGTCGAGCGATACGGTGAGATTTAGATTTCCATCTATCGCAACTTTGTCTCCGTCATTAAATGCTGAAATCTTTCTACCATTTTGAATGAAATCGAAATCTAAAAATGTCAGAGCTTCAATAATCGGATCGACACTTGGAGACTCTGGGAGTGATTCGTAGATTCCATCATCAGTCGGTGTCACTGGATCACCAGGAAGTCTGATTCGAGCTTTTGAAACAGAACCTGATGAGTAGTCACCTCCCTGATACCGTGCAAAAATTGTGTAAAAATATGTTTTGCCAATTTCTGTATCACTATCTGTAAACGAATCCCCATTTCCTTCGTACACTACTTGTCCATCACTCGGATCGTTGGGAAAGAATCCATCTCCTCGAACTATTCTTACTTCTTCAAAATCTTGATTTCTTGGATTATTCCAAGTGAGATCAATATTTTCTGCCGTTGATTTCGCTACAAAGTTAGTTGGGTTTGGAAACTCTTGAGTAATCACACTGGTCTTAAAACGATTTGTGTAATTTGTGTTTCTTCCGTAACCGTTTTGTCCAGTGATAGTAAAGTTGTAATCAGTGCCAGCTACTAGCTGAGTGATTGTTACCGAGTGACTTGTCTGAAAAATCACTTGTACATCTATCCCTGTTTCAAAGCTCGAAGTGATTCCCCATGAAAGATTTCCTGCTGTTGGTTGTGTTGTCTTCCATGTTATCGTCGCAGTATTTTGAGTTGGAACTACTACAACATCGTAGATAACAGGTGCATTTATTTGACTTCCTCCTCCATTTCCACCTGAGTTGTTTTGCTGACTCACTGGAGCAGTAAATGTTGTTGCAGAAGTCGATGCAGACTGGGCTGATTCATTTGTTGCCGCATCAACAGCAGATACTCTGTAGGAATAGAGTGTGTTCGCTGAAAGTCCAATATCAGAGAAGTTTGTTGCGGTCACAGTAGTGACGAAAACTGTGTCTCTATATATACGGTATCCAGTTACAGCGACATTGTCCGTAGACGCAGTCCATGCAAGATTGATTTGTGATGATGAGACGGCAATCGCAGATAAACCAGTAGGAATCGATGGAGCGATTAGATCTGATGGAGGAGTAACGGTGAGTCGTACCTCAAACTGATCTTCAAGTGCGTACAAAGTTGTGAAAGAACTTGTTAAAAACCAAATGCTCAAGATGATTATCGCGCCTATTTTTTTTCGAGTGGTACTCATACAGACTAGAGCGCTATTGCAGTTACTGTAGTTGTTGCTACATATGCACCTGCAGGTTGTACATGTGCAGAACCAGACTCTGCTCTAAATTTCAAAACTGTCGCAGTCCCTGATGGGAAATTACCTGTAACTTTTTTTGAAATCAATGTATTTGTAGTAGTAAGTGGTGACCAGCATGCATTTACAGTATCGAGCACACCGGTATTACAACTACTCCCATCATCCTTAAAGCTCTGTACTACATCGACTCCTTCTGGACTAAACGCGAACTCTGAGTCGGCAGTTGGGACTACAAAGCTGAAATCTGGATTAGCACCAACTTGTGTGTAGTTTGCAAACGAATTTGAACCTGATACAAGCGCTGGACTTGAACTCGCTTTAATAGACAATTCGTAACCTGCAGTACTGTCTGTTGTGACTGTTACAGTAGAAGCCCCGTCTCCCACACCACCACCTATACTTGGAATTGATGGCGTAAGATTTACATCAGACACTGCAGTCATTGCGATGTATACACCCTGCATTTGTTGATATCCTGCGGTAAGGTTATAACTTGTACTTCCTGATGGACCGGTTGCGATTTCACCAAATGTGCTTTCTTGCGTATAACTTGTTGAGCTTGACTGACCTCCACCAAAATTTACTGAATCACTTTGTATTGAATAATTCGTACTATTCATTACCGCTGCAAACAATACGTGTGTACTGTGACTCACGATTGCTACAAAAACGATTACGATAATAATGTACATTTTCTTCATACAAGTGTTTGTTCTCTTTTTTTCTTAAATACTTTTCTGACTCCAAATACTGCTACCACACTTATGAGCACTGTTATCAATACTGCGACTGGTGACACAACGTAGAATGCAATGCGCTTCACTTGTGTCGTACTCCCATATCCAGGATTGATTTCGAGAGTCGCGGTGTACCTTCCAAGTAAACCTTCTTTTCTCAGTGACACATCTCGAGTCCTTGATGAACCCGGTAATACAAACCATGGATCAATCTGCACTTCACCGACACGACCACCGAAGATATCTTTTACTGTGATAATTCCATATGGATTCACGTGCACTGTCCCAGTATTTTCAAACAACACACGTACTGGAATCTCTCCTGACCAGAAAACTATTTGATTATTCTTTGTAGAAAAATCTAATAACTTTCCACTTGTTACAACTTCTCCATTCACTTTCACAAACATGAGAGATGCGATTCTACTGACAACTGACGCTCCGCTATACACTCTTTCTTTCGTCCCGTTATTTTCTTTCGACGATACAGCGCTTACTACCACTGCACCGAATCTTCCACCTGGAGCGACTTGCTCTGGAATGGAAATTGAAACCGGAAGTATGAGTTCATCACCTTGCTCAAGTGTAAAATTGTTTTTTTCTACACGTATATATTGAGCAAGTGATGTTTGACTACGTATCTCACTACCCGTAAGCACGACTGTCTGATCTAGATCTTGTGAAGCTACGAAATCTTCGAACGAGATTTCAAAACTTTGGGTGCGACCCATTCTATTTTGAATTCTCAATTCTATATTCTTTGTTTCACCAGGATTTAAACTCAATTCAGATTTTGCTGGACCGACAACGAAACTACCTTGTGATGAAGCTCCTGCAATATTTCTGATTGAATACGCATGAGCAACTCCTGAAAAAACAAAAAATACAGAGAGTGTCGTCGCTATTATTTTTTGTACTTTTTTATTCATTGTAGTTTCGCTTTGTTGCTAATAATATTTCGACCTTTTCATGAAATCGTTTTCATGTGCTGAAGGCTCTATCACTGCCACCAGCACATGAAAGCGATTTAGTTTTTTATCGGAACGAGTACATACAAGTAGTCATTTCCTTTTGTCTTCTTAAATACTGGTGTGATTACTCCACTTGTATTATCTGTTGATGGATTTACTGAAACCTCATCTGAGAACGCATCTTTAATCTTTGCTACTGTCGCATCTTTGTTCGTGTTTTGATCTATCGGTACCACGACCATTCCTGTATCTGCAGGCCTTACATCCTCTTCAACATACTTTGTTGCAACTATTTTTTTCTCATTTTGTAGACCTGCCATAACGAGAATCCTGTCACGAGTATCGAACAAAATTCCATTTACTGTTTTGTATACAAACACAGCACTTTCATTCATAACACCACCTGCTGAACTGAAGACATTTGCTTCAGTACTCGAATCAAATGACAACGAACTCACATTTGTCTTTACTGTTTTAAACGCTTCACTATATGCAAGTTGAGCACTTGGATTTACATGTAGTGAGAGGAAAAATCCAACGAGGGCAAATACAGATGAAACTGAAATCGCAAATGCTTTTGAAAAACTTGAAACTTTTTTTGAACTCGGCACCTTCCGTGTGTTAGCAGATGCTCGACTTACAGCATGGAGCGAAGGACTTACCCTATACGGTGAAGCGATTGGCGGCGCTGACCTATATTCAGGAAATGATATAGGAACGACTCGATCATTCTTTTCTGGAATCTCTGGTTGTAAAGGTGCTACTTCGTGAACTGGATTTATAAATACTGGGAAGCTGAGAATCTCGAGATTACTTACCTGTGGCACATACTGATGTCGTAGAAGTGGTTCGGGTTCCTTCCTTTGACTCTCCACTAGACCAAGTAAGTTGATATCAGATGAAACAAATTCGGTAGACTGAGGAGGTTCTGGATCAATGACTGGAACTACGTAGTGAGTAGTTTGGAACGTCTCTATACTCAATTTTGGAGGTTCAATTTCAATCGGTTTTTTCGATTTATTCTTAGAAGCACTTCCGTTAGCGTTTTTGTGTGCGATGAGTGACTCAAACGACACGTACCAGCTTCTTCCAACCATCCGACATTCAAGCTTGCCATCTCGGCAGAGTTGCCCAATATAGTCATTAACATAGCCACTTATTTTTGCAGCTCGGCTAGACGAGATAAACTGTTTTCCATCGAAATAAAGATCGCTATTCATTCACACTATTATAAATTTAATACTGAATATTAGATACAAAATAGTGGGGATAAATATGGCATTTTTTAATTACTTTTTTTCCATTACTCCTCACTAAAAAAATGACTCATCAGTACATATAAAAAAATATTTTTGAATTTTTTATCAAAAAGATAGTACACTGAAGTAATCTCATAAAATTATTAGCAATTTGTTAAAAATAAAATTTAGTACAAAAAACATGACTCAAAAATCATCAATTTTAAAAAATGTAGTAGATATGCAAGAATCAATAATCAATACTCATAACTATTATAGAAAAGTTACTAACAGTATAAACATTGCTAAATATATAGGTTCTTTATATAGTAATAGTATAGGTTTATTAAGGTTTATATAAGTATAAATATATGAAATACGTAACAATTAAGGAGGCTGCTTACATACTTGGAGTATCACCATTAACACTACGCAACTGGGATAAGAATGGTAAGTTTCCAGCACTGCGACACCCTATGAATAATTACAGAGTGTATAAAGTCGAAGATTTAAATAGAATTATCGATGATATAGAGACAAATGGCTCTGCACAGAGTAATGCACGTACAAGAATGAAGAAACTTATCGTGAAGCATGTACGAGACGAATCATAATCATCAGATCTAATCAAATAATTTTAGGAATAACACTCCATTAAATACAGCTAACGAATATCTAATATACCTATATTTTAATACCCTATCTCGGATGCCCGAGAATTAATTTAGACTCTTGTGAAACATATAGTAATCAAAAAATCTCTCACTGCTGAGAGATTTTTTGATGGGTTTTGAAGCATGTGAGCAACCAACCTTCCTATTATTTCAAGCTTGTATACTATGAAGAAAGAGAGTCCTTTCACATCATTGTTGTCTAACTCTATGAGGAGGTACTATGCAATATGTACTATTACTCATATGCGCACTCGGCTGTGTGTCAGTTCAAGTGCCCGTCGTATCAGTAGACTTTGATAGAGCTGGCCAAGTCCGTTGCTCAACAAACAATATACCCCGGTTATTTTTATCAACAGGAAAATTCTTGGTACCCATTTGAAGATATGACCCTCACACATGAACAGACTCATGTCAGGCAAATGCGTGAAAATGTTGGTGGTTGCAAGGGATCAACGGAACGATATCAAATGAGTAAACCATTTCGAGTGACACAAGAACTTGAGGTGTACTGTGTTGAGATGGACTATGCAGTCCAACACTTTGCTGTAAATGCTGATTCAAATGAAAGTAGGATCATTCAACTATTCAAGGTTGAATTCGATACAAGTGGTGTGTCGTGTAGTATCTCAAGAAAACGTGGACTCGAAAAAGACACATCAAGAAAATGTCTGTGGAAAAATGGGGAAAGCTTTTTTCGTCGATAGTACTCACTCCTACGGATTCACTGTAGATAATTTCGAGATAATTGTTTGCATCAACACCACAAAAAATGATTTACAAAGAGCGGGCTCATCGTCCGATCTTTTTGTTTGAATAATTAGTGTACGTACTTATTGTTACCAAAAACTAACCACAGAGAGGTACCATGTTTTACAGAATTACTATCACAAAAATCAGAATGTAAATACTGTCTGATTTCCCTTCTGTGCTACCGAGGGAAAATGCTGATCTATGATTCGAAATAGCTAATCTTTTGTGGATGTGCGAACTGATTGAATCAATAAATCGATAGAGTATTCGTGAAGCACTCAAGGCATCTCGATGGGTTGGGTGGATGCTTGATGCGTGTGAGTCACTCGGGTTCTGGGATAACGAATACACTCGCGAACAGTACACAATCTGATTATGAGAAAAAAATGATCTTCCTCATTAACAAAAACCCCCTACTCACATCGAGTAGGGGGTTTTATTTTTTAAGAAAGGAGTTCTATAAACACTGATTTTAATATTTCTGGATTTGCTGAACCCTTTGTCTCCTTCATTGCCTGACCTAAGAAAAATTGAAGAAGTGCTACTTTTCCGGCTTTATATTCAGCCACAACACTAGGATTGCTATCCAAGATTGCTTGAGCCACTTGTGTGAGGTGCCCTTCGTCACTCTTTTGCATGAGTCCATGCTCGTTTGCCAACACCTCTGGGTTGGTGTCCTTCTCATACATCATCTTCAAAATATTTTTTGTTGCACGTGAAGAAAGTTGACCCCCTTGAACCATCACGATAAGCTTCGCAAAATTATCTTCAATAATTTTTGAAGAGAGATCAACTTTGTCTACTGTGGTGGTTGAATCTCCTTTTACGATACCTGCAAGATCAGAAGTAATATAATTTGCTGCTGCGAGGATTTTCTGTCCATCCTCTGGAAATGCTCGTACCACGTTCTCAAAATAGGTACCCCAGTGTATCTGTCTCACAAAAACTTCGGCATCTTCTGGTTTTAATCCGAGTTTTTCCACTAATCGAATTCTTTTGTCCCATGGAAGCTCCGGGAGCTCACCACGTACTATGTCTGGTTTTAATTCAGGAATTTCTGAAAGAATTAGTTTTGGGAGGTCTGGCTCAGGAAAATAGCGATAATCATGTGAATCTTCTTTTATCCGTTGTGAAAATGTGACTTCTTTCTTTTCGTCCCACCCTCGTGTCTCCTGAACAATGTGTTCTCCCTTATTCAAAAGTTCAGTATGTCTCGCTATTTCATATGCAATAGCCTTTTCAACCGCACGAAATGAATTGAGGTTTTTTACCTCAACTTTTGTTCCAAACGCTTCAGTGTCACTTATAGAAATATTTGCTTCTACTCGCATTTCTCCCTTTTCCATATTTGCATCACCTGCACCAAGGTATTGGAGTAGCAGTTGTAACTCACGTGCAAACTGCACAGCTTGGAGACCTGAATGTATGACGGGTTCTGTTACTAACTCCATAAGAGGAACACCGGCTCGGTTAAAATCAATAAGACTAAAGTCGCCTTCATGAGATGAACGTGCCGTATCTTCTTCGAGATGAATACGGGTGATAGCGACACCTGCGAGTGTTCCTTTTTGTACTAACGGGTACTTGTACTGACTAATCTGGTAGCCTTTTGGAATATCTGGATAGAAATAATTTTTTCTATCAAATTCGGTAAAATCAGCGATGGTTGCACCGAGCGCCAATCCGACTCTCAACACATGCTTCACGGCCTGTTTATTGATTACAGGAAGGGTTCCTGGATAGCCCATACATACAGGGCAAACGTTGACGTTTGGACGCTTTTCGTCAGGATCGTTTTTTGAACTACAAAACATCTTTGTCACTGTCTTGAGTTCAGCGTGAACCTCAAGTCCAATGGTAGCTGTATAGACTTTCTGTTCCATATGAAAACTATAGTAACACACGCATATATGGAGTACAGTTATGCGAGAAATTGAGAAAGGGTTGCACCGAGTTGTTTTACAGACTCATCATCAATAATAGAGGCGCTGTAGACTTCACTATTTCGTTTCTTCAGGGCTTTCAATTTTTTCGCTACATCATCCTCATCTGACATATCTGTTTTTGTGAGAATAACGATTTCTTTTTTTTGATCAATTCCATTTCCGTATTTTTCAATTTCCCCGCGTACCGTATCGTACACAGCAAGGACATCCTCATTTTCAACTGATACACAGTGGATAAGAAATTTTGTTCTTTTTATATGTCGTAGGAATTTATGTCCAAGTCCCTTCCCTTCTGCAGCTCCTTCAATAAGACCCGGGATGTCAGCGAGTACGTATCCATAGAAGTCTCCCAAGTTTGGTTCGAGTGTTGTGAACTGAAAATTACCAACTTTTGCTTTTGCATTTGTGAGCGCATTGAGAAGACTCGACTTACCTGCATTGGGAAGACCTATAAAACCTGCATCGACTACGAGCTGTAGCTCAACAAAAAAATCTGCCTCACCACCTGTTTTTCCTAATGTAAATTCTTTTGGCCGTACATTGGTAGATGCTTTAAAGTGCTCATTTCCAAGACCTCCTCTGCCCCCCTCAAGAATCAGTACTTCTTCTCCTTCATTCTCAAGTACATACACTTTTCCTGATTCGAGATTTTTTACAATACTACCAAGTGGAAGTGGGATAAAGAGATCCTCCCCTTCTTTTCCAGTCATACTCTTATTCATACCGTCCTGACCGTTCTCTGCTGTAAATTCCTTTATATTTCTATATTTCAAAAGAAGTCCAAGGTCTCGCACTGCACGTATGTATACATCACCTCCCCTTCCACCATTACCACCTGCTGGGCCGGAATATTCCTTTCCTTTTTCATGAAGCCAGCGAGCGACTCCGTTGCCCCCATTTCCTGCTCGTATGTGTAATGTAATTTCGTCTACAAACATATATAAAGGTATATAATTATTAAGCTAAGGCTTTGTGTACTAATCCAAGAGCTCCTTCTTTTGACAGAGCGACCGCAAGAAATAAATTCCTGTGACAGAAAATTGCGTCTGATACACCGCTCACACGAACCAAATCTTCTCCAGTTTTACCTGCCCAATCAACAGGAAACGGTTTTCTTAATTCGAAAGAGTTTGGCTTTATGTGTACTGCTTTTGCATTCCATTTTGTACCATCAATTGATGGATATACCACGTAGAGAGGTTCTGTTTTATGAACAAGTACTCCTGCCCATGCAATATTTTTATCAAATACTATAACTTTTTTATCTGCAGTTTCTGCATATACTGATTCAACTTTAGCCCGTTGCGAAATAATTTTTTTTGCTTTTTCAATCTCTCGAGTCAATAAGTGTCGTACAAGGACTACCATATCCATGAAAATTGCATCTACTTTTTCTTCTTCGATGTGTTCATCAATCCAATAAGAGTAAAAATAGTCAGAGATTGTATACTGTCGCACACCTTCAAATATCGGTGTGCTGATGTCGATTCCATTATCAAGTGCATCAACAAAGAGCACGAGCCTATCTTCGATATACTGTGCAACCTCTACTGATCCTGAAATCTCTATTCCATACTCTTTCCACACCAAACCAAACGATGCGTATGGGATTCCATTTGCATGTGTACCTCCACCTTCAGTTTGATGATGGTCAAATCGATGTGTATGAGGATCCAGTACCCCACCAACGTCCACTACATAATTTGCTTTTGATATAACATCCATATCACGGGTACGCACCACAGCGATTGGGTTTGCAGTACCGAGTGCGAGTTGCAGTACCGCTACCGCAAAGACGTCATCGGAGTGAAACCCTCCATTGTGTGTTGCGATAGTAATATCTGTCATAGTTCGGGCATTATACATGTTTTCTCTAGATTATCGAGGTATTTAGCCTACAGGGTAACAGACGGTGCAGACACCAAGTTCTTCGAGTCGCTCCAAATAGGCTATAACCGTGAGCACGTACTCTGCATGACTCCATGTGAGCGGTGACACTGAGAGTTGTTCACCCGTGTATGGATGTATTTGCTCAGACAGAATTCCAGAGGCAAGTGCGCGATTCACAACCCACAATAGTTCTTCGTTCACTCGGGCTAGGTCTTCTTCTGTCTTTGCGCACTTGATATCATACTGAACCATCCATAGTGTTGTGATGAACCAAGGATTACCGGGCACATCTCGAGTAACTTCGTAATACGCATCATGTTCATATCGTGCGTATCCACCAGTTTGTATGGGATCATGAAGTGTAGTACGTAGAACTTCGCGTGCTCGTACCATGCGTGGATCATCGACTGGGAGTATTCCAAACTTAAAAATACCGAAAAATGCGCTTATGTCGATTGTGCTATCTTTTTCAAGAACACCGTCTTCAACGGTGATCAACTTATCGAAATATTCTGTCTTTTCATTATAAAAATATTTTACAATCGCTCGTTCGATTTCTAACGCTTCTTGTTCATATACCTGCTGCTCACTTTCTTTCCCAAGTATCTTTGCAAATTCTGCAGCCGCTTTCAATGCAGCAGAAACAGTTGATGCAGTAAATGGAGATATTCCATTTTTTTCTTCCCATAAATCATAACTTTGATACGGTAACTGTGTCACAAAACCTTCACGGTATCGAACCATAAACTGAGCTCCAGCTTTAATAAAACCATTATATAACCCTTCAATAAACTCAAGATCTTTACTTTTTTTATAATGTTCCCATAACCCGACTATAAGAAGTGCTGTTTCGTCTTCTTGAATTGCGAGCTGACTTTTTCCATTTTTTATCCATGGATGCCAAGAACTTCCGAACGAACGGTCTGGCTGATACTTATGGAGCACATACCCTTCTGCAGTTATGACTTCACTTACAAACTCATAGAATCGATGTGCTGTTTCAAAGTAGCCCGCTTTATCAAGAGCTATGGCAACAAAGGCTCCGTCACGTGGCCACACATACGCATACGTATCTCTGCCATACCGAAAATTATCTGAGTCTCCTGACGCAAGTATCCCCCCTCTATTATCACAATGCGTACGTACAATAAGAAGCGACTTTTTAAACAGTGATACCACACGATCATCAAGTTTGTAAAAAGTAAAATTAAACTTATTGACCCAAGCTTTCCAAAAGTCTTGTGTTGTTGTTCTGATGTGTTCGGGTGTTTTTGCAAGCAATAAATCTTGCAAACCAAGCGCATCACGAAATGTTTCCCCTACTGTAATCCAGTACTCTATTACTTTTGTATTACCACCATCGAGACTGCATCTAAATGCGATAGTAGAGTCTATAGAACCATGTTCGATTGGATTTTTACCCAATACCCCGTCTTCAGCATCTTTCCATGTCCCTTCTTTTCCTTCGATTCTAAATATCCCCACACTATAATCATCGAACCGCTCTCCTCCTGACTGCCCACCGACTAAGAACACTCTTCTACCTTTATAATGGACGACTGCATGAATAGCGGGGTTAAAATACGCTGTGTCGGCATGTGTTGTTTCAGAAATCTGAAATTGATGATTAAAAAATACACGAATATCTTTTGTATGGTCAGAAATATTCTTTACTGTAACAGTACGCAAGAATATGTTTTTTTCGTTATATACAATATCAACAAATGAGAGCTCTACGCCGAGCATTTCGTTTCTTGCTACTATGTTTGAAGCAAGAGTTTCCTTCTGGTAATCAATAGAAAATACCCATTCACCATCTGAAAGCCAGCTGAAACTACCATCAACCCATACACCCAACTTGTGAGCATTTCCAGAAGCTATGTGGTTTTCAAGCCCAGCATACGGAAAATAAAAATCTCGAACTTGAGCGTATTTATCGAGAGTAATAAGCACTGTTCCATTTCCAAGTACAAGTGAGCGTGACATACAAATAGTATATCATCGAGATTCTATAAAATCTTCAAGCATGGCGTGCATACTGTCTTTATCTTGTGCTTGTCGAATATTTTGAGCGAGCTCTGGCTCGAGAAGCACGTCTTCAATCCAGTTTGCAAAATGATTATTACCAAAATTTGCATATTCATTCCATTCTTCGTGAGTCATGTGAACCAACTTTTTTATTAAATCAGAAATCGTACGGAGCTCTTCACCATTGTGAAGCCTAAATGTTTTGCCAGGAGGTGCGACTTGGATACTTGAAACTACTATATGTTTTTCTGGGACAACTTCATGAGTTTTTTCTTCAATACTTATACCTATAAGCTTTTCGAAAAATGATTGTGTATTTTTTTTTGGTTTTTGAAATATCATTTTATGTTTGAGCGTACATTTTTTTTATTGGAACAGAATGTTCTTTTTGCTTTTCTGATTCTGAAAGTCGTATTTTCATATCCTTTAGGACATTCATAAATGAAATAAATGCATCGTACGGTGTTTCGTACGGACTAAAATATTTATGTACATCACCATCCGCAAACCATTTTGTACACATATAATAAAAGTGGTCAGAAGTTAACAATCTTCTCCAGTCTTTTTGGAGAACTTCGTCACCAGACGCTAGAACTGCTCTCTCAAGCTCATATACAGCAGTGAGTGCCTCGTGTTGCATATCATTTGATCTCCATGCGGAAAGGTCTCGTTCTATGTCTGCCCATGACATATACTGAGGTACATCGAGTTCTCCCACTGTATCGAAGTCTCGAATGAGCTCTGATGGGGTCTTAAAGTTATTATCTGGGTTCTTTAAGACTTCACCTGGTAAAGCACTCAAGAAATTGAATATTCCTGTATCTTCCCATTGGTGCTCACCAAACGTTTCATAATCCATAAATAGATTGATTGTGTTACCACTTCCATTGTGTCCTGATACCCAGCTCGCAAACTTGTCAGCAGTAAGGGGGTAATCTTTCCAGTCCTTACTTCCAAAACGAAAGGCTATGTCATCAGACAGTCTATAGTTTTTTAAAAGCAACTTAATATTATCTGTACCTTTTGGTCGATAGAGGAAGTTTGGACTTTTCCACCCGAGAACATGGTCCGCCCCTTCTGCAAGAATCCCGACATACCCAAGATTCTCAACTTCACGCGCAATATCATTGTTGTAGATTAGCTCGGTGTTTCGAAATACGCGAGGAGTAACTCCGAATAAATCTTTTATTATTTTTTTATGAGAACGAACTTGTTCACGAAACTCCTCTTTTGAATACAGAAAGGATAAAGAATGATAGTAGGTTTCATTGAGCAGTTCGACTTGCCCTGTATCTACTAAGTCTTGAAATGACTTGAGTACGTCTGGAGCAAATTCTAGTAACTGGTCGAGAAAAACTCCTGACAGTGAATAGCTGACTTTGAAATCAGGATACTTTTGTAACAATCCGAGTATTGTGCGATTCGTAGGTATATAACATTTTCCAGATACTTTATTCAAAATCATCTCGTTGTTTGTCTTCCCTTCACCACCTACAAAATAATTTCTCTCGCGACCAATATCGAAAATACTGTATCGTTTGATACGCATTGGCTGGTGAACTTGGAAATAAAAGCAGACTGATGGCATTAGAATTTATTATATAAAAGTATACATTTTTGAGCCGCTTCCTTCCAATTTATTTTCGTTACTTCTTTCAGTGAGAACTCTCGAAGTGTTTTCTGAAGAGACTTATGCTCGAGTACTCCTACTACCTTACTTGCCATGTCATCAATATCCCAAAAATCTGCTTTGAGTGCGTGCGAGAGTACCTCACTTACTCCAGACTGACGAGAGATTAAAGTTGGAACACCTTGTTGTACCGCTTCAAGTGGCGCGATACCAAACGGCTCTGAGACAGACGGCATAATATACATATCAGCCGATCGATATACACTGTCGAGTTCATCTCCACGTAGAAATCCTGTGAAAATAAACTTTTCAGCAATCCCTGACCTTGCTGCATCTTCAATCATCTTCCCTTCCATATCACCTGAACCTGATACTACAAAATATACATTATCCATGTACTCAGACACACGCTTTGCAATATTTACAAAATAATCTGGTCCTTTTTGTAAAGTGATTCTACCTACAAACAATACAATTTTCTTACCATTTTTTTTGAGTTGTCTAACAAATTCTGGTACTCCAACTACTCCTATAAAATTTTTTTCTTCTACCCCATTGTGCACTACGGTAATCTTTTCTTCAGGAACACCGTATTTTTCTATTATTATATTTTTCGTAAATTGAGAAACGGCAACCACTCTGTCTGCGTAGTGCATTCCTTCTCGCTCAATCTCATATACAAACTGGTTTACACTACCACCTCCTACTCTATCAAACTCAGTCGCATGTACGTGCACAACGAGTGGTTTCCCAGTCATCTTTTTTGCTTCTATTCCAGCTAAAAATGAAAGCCAGTCATGTGCGTGTATGACATCAAATGTTTCATCGCGCACAATGTCTCGTGCTAGTTCTGCGTACCTAAGTACTTCGTCAAAAAGACTTCCTCCATACATACCAACAACCCTACCCTTCATATTCATAAACTGAGCAGAAGTTATATACGGAGTAAGACATGTTTCGATTTTTCTAAACGAAATCTCTCCATATGAATCTGCAAAACGCATATTACAATGTGTTGCTCCTATAGGTACACTTTTTGGTAACACAAAGACAACATCAATACCGAGTTCAGCAAGTGCTTTCGTGAGACCCCAACATGCAACACCGAGGCCACCACTATTATAAGGAGGGAACTCCCATCCAAACATTAATACTTTCATTTCATGGTGTGTTGTTCATATTGTGCTTGATGTTGACGTCGACCTTTTTTACGCAAAGGAAAAAAAGCGGGACTCTGCCGCGCGCCACTGTCATTATTATATACCCAATAGAGCTTCAATTATCTGGGGATAGGAACTACGTATTTTTTGCTTTTCTGCGATTCTTAAAGTGTGTATACAGAAAAAACAAAGTCACTCCAACAATAACTCCAGTAATCAGTGTCTCAGAGAAACTGAGTACTTGTGCAAGACTTTCGAGGATTCCTCCGAGATGATAACCGACATACGCAAGAATCGTTGCACGTATAGTTGTACCCAGAAAGCTTGCTAACATAAAAGTACTCCAAGGCATTCGAATAAGCCCAAAGAAAGCCGAAATAGCTACATTTGGTATGACTGGAATCGCACGTAATGAAAACAAAAGAGTACTTCCTTTTGCTCCTTGTTCAAGCCTGTCTTCAATTAAACGTATATCCTTCCAAGTTATTCCAAGCATCTTCCCCCATCGTTCAATAAAGGGTTTTCCGAGCGCATATGCGAACCCATACACTACCAGTGCGCCTATTGCAATTCCCGCAGCTGCGGGAATTGCAATATAGAAAATAAGCGTGATAAAAAAAGAAACACCTGTTAGTCCCTTGAGAAATAAAAACCCCGCAGTAAAGAGAACTGCTGCGGATGGAATCGGAGCAATAACTTCCTCAAGTACAGCCCCGAGAAAAACACCCAGTGCGCCGAGTGGAACAATAGTGGTCTGCAAAAAAATAATGATCGAATCAAACATAGTGTTTCAGTATACAGCAGGAATTGCATTCAATTAATAGCAAGATGCATACTAAGCGTTTCAACTACTGAAACTCATCTAGGTACGGCTGGTAAGTTTTCGTAAACCGAACAATGTCGGTTGTATATGATTCGATTCCATTACCTTTCATAGTTATACCGAGCATCATCCCCTTTTGAGTGTCAGCAGAAAAGTTTTGATCAAAAATAAAATTTCCTAAACTGTACGCAATAAGCCCGCTATTGTATCGCTCTACCTCTTGCATAACGTGTGGATGGTGTCCCGCTACAATGAGCGCTCCTGCATCGATAAGTTCGCGAGCGACACGTCTTTGCTCATCACTTGCTTTTGTTTCGTACTCAGTCCCCCAGTGCACTGAAACTATAACAACATCAGCACTTTGCTTTGCAAGTGTAATATCTTTTATCATTTCCTCAAGTACAAGTGGAGCAACTACAGGATACCCTTTCGGTGGACGTGGGTTTGCAAACTCACTGTATCCAAGGTATGCAAACGTTGTGTTGTTTTTTTTGAATATAACGGGAGTGCGAGCAGACGCAGAATCATTTCCGCCTCCTATATGTTTTATTGCAAGGTTGTCGAGAAGCATTTGAGTATCGAGAAACGCATCAGGGCCCCAATCAAATGCATGGTTGTTTGCTACAGATACTACATCAAATCCTGCAAAAGAAAGTCCTTTAAGGGTGTCAGGCTCCGCACGGAACGAATAGATACTCCCAACGTTTTTTCCTCGTGTCGATGCTACGCTCTCGAGATTAGCAAATGCTATATCAGCAGAATTTGTTTTGTCTGCAATTCTAAGAAAATGGTAGTGCGGGTCTTGCTCACGCCTGATGATAGTTCCAATCTGCCGAGACAGCATAATGTCTCCAACAAAAAGAAGTTTTGTTTTTTCTATTTCTTTCTGTGTTATGTTTGGTTTTTGAGACTCAAAAAAATATGGAATGACTAATAGAAATACCAAAATAATCAGAACACCAAGAATTTTTCCCATGATTCCCTGACCAACGGTGAGATTTTCTCTTAGTCTTTTCATATTATTATAATTATTTGGCAGTAGAACCTTCAAGTAATGCGTACAATTCGAGAGGTTTTCGTGCACCAAACGCTAAATTTTTTGGAATTTCATCTATAGTAAACCACTGCGCATGTGAGATTTCTTGTTCTTGAAGTGTAACATCAAAGGAAGTTACAGTACTCCAGAAACAATAGACCGTATCTATTTTATACTCAGCAGTTCTTACGTATTCACCGAGCTTTTGGATACTCTCAAGAGTGACTCCGAGTTCTTCTCGCATCTCTCTTATGGTAGTCTCTTCTGGAGTTTCATCTTCCTCGATTCCTCCACCAGGAAGATTCCAGCCTTGAGGACCGTATGTGTGCTGTATCAGAAGTACTTTACCTTCACACACAAGTAGACATTTTGTGCCGAATGTTTTTGGGCGAAAGAGAAACCAGTAGCAGAGAGCAAGCGGGTACAGATACCTAAACAAGTATTTCATGCTACTTATTCAATAGTTTCTGATGCTCCTCAGTATTGAGCATTCCACATTTTTTGAATTTTTTTCCAGAACCACATGGACACTCATCATTTCTTCCTACTGTATCAGTGTGAACTACAGGGACACGTTCTTTAGTGATCTCTTCTGCTCCTTCTTTTATTTCTCGAAGATTTTTAGGTGTCTGATCAACTGGTTGTGCTGCAAGGGAGATGTTTGGGATGAGCTTGATCACTTCATATTTCACAGATTCCTCCATTTCTTTAAAGAATCGAAGTCCTTCTTTTTTGTATTCTACCAACGGTTCGCGCTGTCCGTATGCACGAAGGTTCACACTTGAACGGAGATAATCCATCATCTCAAGGTGATCAACCCAAAACATATCCATGGTTTGCAACACAATCATACGGAGTACTGCCAAAAACTGAGCCTCTCCAACACTTTCTCTTTTCAGTGAAATCGTATTACGCTCTTCCTCAGTAGCAAGACTCAATACTTCATCTATATACGACTCAACACGAGAGTCTTCACCGACAAGCATATTTCTACGTCGTTCATAAATAATTTTTCTTTGGAAGTTAAGAACGTCATCAAATTCTAGTATGTGCTTACGCGCATCAAAGTTGAAACCTTCGATTTTTTCTTGAGCTTTTTCAAGTGCGTTAGTCACCATTCTATTTTCAATTGGTTGATCTTCAGGAATACCAAAGCGTCCCATCATTTTCTTTATCGTGTCAGATGCAAAAACACGCATTAGTGAGTCTTCAAGTGAGACAAAAAACTGAGTTGCGCCAGGATCTCCCTGACGTGCTGATCGTCCACGTAACTGATTGTCGATTCGACGTGCATCGTGGCGCTCAGTACCGAGTACAAATAAGCCTCCGACTGCTTTCACCGCTTCATACTCTTCTGGAGTTCCTGGGTTTCCACCAAGTTTAATATCCACACCACGACCTGCAAGGTTCGTTGCGATTGTAACTGCTCCCTTTCGTCCTGCTTGAGCAACAATCTCTCCTTCTCGATCATGGTTTTTTGCGTTTAAAACCTCATGACTTACTCCTTCGCGAAGTAAGTACTGAGAAAGTGTCTCATTTTTCTCAATAGAGACCGTACCGATAAGCACAGGTTGTCCTGCTCTATTCAACTCTTTTACCTTCCGAGCAACAGCTTGGTACTTCCCTTGTTCACTTTGATATATCAGATCATTGTGATCGATACGTGCGATTGTCCGATGTGTCGGAATTACCAAAGTAACGAGGCCATATACCTTATAAAATTCTTCAGATGAAGTTTCCGCTGTTCCAGTCATACCTGCGAGCTTACTGTACATTCGGAAATAGTTTTGAAATGTGATCGATGCAAAAGTTTTTGACTCTTTTTGAACATCGACGTGCTCTTTTGCTTCGATTGCCTGATGGAGTCCTTCGGACCATCGTCTTCCCGGTTGAAGTCGTCCAGTAAACTCATCCACAATAACAACCTCCCCTTCTCGAACCACATATTCTTTGTCTATACGATACAGTGACTGAGCACGGACAGCAGTTTCGAGATGGTGAACATACTTAATACCTTTTTCTGAATAGATATTATCAACACCTAAGAGTTGCTCTGCACGATCGATTCCAGAAGGAGTAAGTGTAATCGCTTTCAACTTTTCATCAACAGTGAAATGTTCTTCCGCTACAAGTTTTTTTGCGATATCAGCGCAAACTTTATATAAATTCTCTGAATCAGTTGTCGGGGCAGAAATAATAAGCGGAGTACGTGCCTCATCAATCAATATAGAATCGATTTCATCTACTATTGCGTATGCATGTTCGCGTTGTCTCAACTTTTCTTTACTATACTCAAGATTGTCTCGAAGGTAGTCGAAACCAAATTCATTGTTTGTTCCGTAGGTAATGTCAGCTGCATATGCTTCTCTTCGTGTCACAGGTCGTAAAAACTCTTTTACAACTTTAAAACTCCCCTCACTGTCTCGAGTACTATCCAATGTTTCATGATTTGGATCATAAAGAAACGAAGATTCGTGGTTAATGACGCCGACAGAAAGACCGAGAAAATTGTATATCTGACCCATCCAGACTGCATCACGTCGTGAAAGGTAGTCGTTCACAGTTACAACATGCACACCACTTCCGGTGATGGCATTGAGATATGCAGGGAGTGTTGCAACCAATGTCTTTCCCTCTCCTGTTCTCATTTCAGCAATTTTTCCTTGGTGAAGCGCGATACCACCCATAAGTTGTACATCGAAGTGTCGTTGCCCGAGTGTCCTTCGCGAAGCTTCTCTTACAAGCGCAAAAGCTTCTGGAAGAATAGTGTCGAGTGCTGTGCCTGCGCTATATGAGGCCTGCAAGTCAGTAGTTTTTAGCTTAAATGCAGAGTCATCGAGAGCCCTATATTCTGCTTCAAGATCATTGATTTTCTTAACTATAGGATCAAAAGCCTCGATGTCACGATTGTTTTGGTTGCCAAACAGGTTTTTAAGTGAAAATGACATATATGTATTGAAACGGTATTTTACCACAAAACAAAACCGCCCGCATAATGCGGACGGTTTTGTAGAGACTATCTCTTTTTTCGCTTTACAGTCTTCTTTTTTGGTGCTGCTTTCTTTGCAACTTTTCTCTTAGCCACCTTTTTCTTTTTTGCTGCCATAGGTTTTTTCGTTCCGAACGCGGGATGCGTACGCATGCGTTCGGAAAACAAGAAATTATTTCTAAATGTTCAATAACAATGTATTGTACTTCACGACACTGAACATACGATACATTATTCGACCTCACTAATTATCATACGAATGTCACACACATACAATTATTTTTTTACAAAATGTGTGGATAACTTTTTAAAAATTTTATTTATTTTTATTATTTTAATAATTAAATTTTAATTATTTTTTATACACATTGTTTTATACATAAATTTTTTTATAAAATATTTTACATTTTTTTAAAGAGAAGCACTGCATAATCGCATAGAAAACTATTTTTTATATAACTACTCTATAACAAATAAAAAATATTAGTTTTAGTATTACAACATATAACAAACAAAAATCCCGCATACAATCCTTATGGATACAGCGGGGCTTTTGATTACACTATTTTGTTTGAATTTTTTTTACAAACTTGTATTTTGCCGTACGGATCAGGTGGTCTTTTTATGATTTATTTGGGTACTGTTCCTGACATAATCTGATTGATAAATTGATCGACTTCAGCTTTACGATCTGGTTTTTCTTCCCCTAGTATCCGCAAAGTTTTGATTGCATTGGCATTGTCACCACTCTTATAGTACGACACAGCGAGCGAAACATAGTTTTCAAATGAATCTTGTCCTTCTGCAATACGCTCTTTGAATATAGGGACTATCTCCGCATACCTCCCCTTTTCTGCGAGTACACTTACAATACGATCGTCGTTTAGCAGAGTATTACGAGAAATTTTTGAGAGCAACTCTTGTGCGAGTGGAGCATTATCAGCGTATATAGCAGCGATTGCATATGAAATCTTTGCATTTTCATAACTTGTATCTAATTCATATGCTTTTTTATACACTGCTATCGCAGTATCATATTCTTTTGCTACAAGATATGTTGCACCGAGATCAAAGAGTAGCGTCTGCTTTTTTGGTGACAATTTTTCTGCACGCTCAAGGTATGCGAGCGCTCCTTTTGTGTCACCGATACCTCGAAGAAATACTCCGTAGAAGTTGAGGTATCGCATATCGTTTGGTGCTTGCATGATTTGTTTTTCAAATTCTTGTTGTGTGAGCTGGACATATCGTTCTTGTATATCGCGAGGCACTCCATTTGCCAAAAATATTTGTGCGGATGAAGCGAGTTGTTCACGCACTTCTGCTTGTCCGAGAAAACCATACTCGAGTGACCGCTCGAATGCGTCGAGAGACTTTTTGTAATCTTTTTGATTTGCAGTCTGCAACGCTTCGATCAGTGTCATGCTTGTCTGTATTGGACGAATATTGAGATAGTACACTGACCCGATACAAAGGATCGTAAGTACTGCAGAAACTACTGGAAGACTGCCTTTCGAAGAAAGCACTTCTGGTATGCGTACTCTGTCTTCCTGATAACTGTACTCAATATATGCAAGCATCGTAAACAGCAAGACATAACTGATTAAGTTATCAAATACAAATATTGCCTGAAATAGATATGCACTCAGCAATCCCGTTACAATACTCTTTTGTAGAAACGAGAATGCGTTGTTTTTTTTCCATATAATCCATACCGCGAAACCAAACAGTGAAATATATGACATAAAACCGAGCACTCCGCCTGCAACAAGCCAGTCGAGTGGCGCTGAGTGGGCACGATCAAACCAAGACTCTTGGTTATACATCCGTGGATCATAGTCTTTGTTGAAGATGTAGTTAAAATTCTCTTGTCCCCATCCAAGTATCGGTCTTTCGAGAGCACCTGATACAGCCATCGGCCAGATGAAAAATCTTCCTTGTGTTTTCACCTCAGAAATCGAAAGTGACGAAAAGCGACTGAGCACAGGACTTGTTTTTACAAATTCGGTATCTCGAACTACAAAAAAACCAATCAGAAGAACTATGAACCCTACGATTACACCGATAGATGCCTTTCGTACCAGTGAATCTTTTCTTCCCCGATCAAAAAAGATGATTGTGAGCACAGTTACCAACACTCCGACGATGAGACCGAGTACTGACCCTCGAGTTGCTGTGTGGTAGAGAATGATAGTTTGCAAGAGTACTGCGGGCACATACCACCATAATTGATTTTTTTTATTGCGTGCCTCCAGAATAAGAAATGTTGAAAAGAAGATTGTAAACATGAGGAATACTGCGAGATAAATAGCATTTCCAAATGTTCCGTCGACTCGCACACCTCCTTGGTTGATAGTGATCACCCCTCCAAGCTGGAACAACGCATACATACACATAAGCACACTGGACCCTACCCACGTTCCGAGAAAATAATTCCAAAGTTTTTGAGTATTCAAGACTGCACTTGCGACAGTGAAGTACAGAGCGAAGTGTACGAGTGACACAAGTCCCTCCATTCTTTCAAAGTTACTCCAGATACTTTTGAGTGGATTCTCACCAAGCAAGTCTGCAACGGCAATAATCGCCACAAATATCCACACCCCATAGGTAAGCCATGACTTCTTTGGTCTATAGTGCTCGTCTTGGACCGCAAGATACAACCATAGTGCAGTAATAATCTCTACGATAATACGGAAAGCAAAATTCTTCCCTGTAATAAACGGGAACAACATTGAACTTGATACATAGAACGGAATAAATGGAATAATAAAAAGACCTGCGAGAATACTATTTTTTAGAATTGTTTTTATTTGCATATTGAGAAAAATATATCATGTATCTAGAAGCTCTACTAGTAAAGAACCTGCTTTTAATCTAGTATAATTCTCATGCTAGCTATCCAGCAAAAAATCTATAATCTTTTACGTAAAAGCGAGCGGTTTACGAAGACAGACATGGTGTATCTCACAAAGGGTGGTTTTTGGCTCAGCCTCGGGCAAATCGCAGCATCTTTCTCTTCTTTTCTTCTTGCGATAGTGTTTGCAAAGTATGTTTCAAAGGAAGTATACGGAAATTATAAATACATTCTCTCTCTTGCAGGACTGTTGGGTGTTTTTTCTCTTACCGGAATCTCATCAGCAGTATTACAGGCCGTTTCAAAAGGATTTGATGGAGCATTGAGACAAGGCTTCCGTATTAGTCTCAAGTGGAGTTTTGCGATTGTACTTGGATCACTTATTGCAGGAATCTACTATATGTTAAATGGCAATATGAATCTCGGTTTGTCGTTCTTTATTATTGGTATTTTTTCTCCTATTTTCAATAGCGCTCAACTGTATATTTCTTTTTTGAATGGGAAAAAAGATTTTAAAAGAATAACAACGCTTGGTTTGTGGCAAGACTTTGTACCGATTCTTGCACTTATGGCAACGATTCTGTATACAGAAAATGTTGTACTTATCGTGCTCGTCTACTTTGTATCAAATACTGCAGTCTCACTTTTTCTGTATAAAAAAACTCTACGTATTTACAATCCGCATAAAGAAGTCCAAGAAAGTAGCATGCCATACAGTAAACATCTCAGCTTTATGAATATCTTAGCTGGGGTCGGAGACAAGATTGATAGTATCCTTTTGTTTCACTTTTCTGGAGGTGTATCACTTGCTCTCTATTCCTTTTCTACTGCTATTCCAAACCAGATTATCGGTCTTTTTAGAACTGTAGGACTACTTGCTGTTCCTAAATATGCAAAGGGTGACAAAGAACTTATAAAAAAAGAGATGCCTATGAAGATAGTACGTTTTCTCGCAGTTCTTTCTGTCGCTGTCGTCTTGTACTACTTTATTGCACCGTATATATATAAGTTTATATTCCCAGAATACGTTGATGCGGTTCCCTATTCACGGCTTTACGCAGTTATTATGCTTTTTGCTGCCGGAGGTCTTCCAATGTCGTTTATTGATTCTCAAATGGCAATTAAGGAGCGATATATTGTCGTTACATTATCAAATGTCACCCGTATTACGTTGATGGTACTCTTAATAGTGCCGTACGGTATTTGGGGGATACTCTGGGCGCAAATCATTACAAAAACTATTGTATTTGCAACTGTAATGGTTTTGATTAGGAAAATCTAAAACTATCTTAATCGTGCGACAATTTTCATCCCATATAATTTATCCATTAAAAATGAATTGTCTTCTGAGTAGAATGTGATATCAAAACCGGCAAGATCTAACATTTTCTGTGCCGTAATTTTATTAAGATGAATAACATGATCAATATGTATCGGTGACATTCCAAAATATCGAGATACAGAAGGTACCTCAAAAATTAGGTATCCATCACTGTGTAGATGCTTTGCAATTGTTTGCAAGAATGGGATTGGGTCACGAACATGTTCAAGCACATGCCATAACGTAATAACATCAAACTTCTTGTCACTTTCTATGTTATCTATGTTGTTGTAGATCTTTGTAAAATCTTTTTCGTGCAAATAGCGAAAGTGCTTACCAGGTTCAACAGCATAGAGCGACGTGCCGGGGAATTCTTGCTTAAATAAAGTTAGAAACGAACCTTCAGATGAACCGATGTCGAGTATGCTGTGTATATTTTTTTTAGGTGAAGAGAGTTGTGAAAGAAAATGTTTTATGAAATCTACATGAATACGTGCTCTCTGAACTGCTCCAAATTCTTTTACTACTTTTTCATTAACTCTTACAATACCCCAATCCAGACCACGGTATATTCCTGAACTATAAAATTTATTGAGAAAATGTTCCGTAGGCATCGGCTGTGAAAAAGTGAGCTTACAATCATCGCACTCTACTGTGCGAACAGGGAGAGAATATCGATCTTTTTCAAAAAGTACCTTATACGGACCAGTAGAAGCACACAATGGACAAGCGATCTCTTCAGTTTTAAGTGCATAGAGGACATACCGTTTATAAAAAAAGCGCGTACGATTCGTCGTTTGAAGACTTTCAGAGAAGTTAGAATTTTCATGATGAGTGATTATACCACAAGCATTTCTGTTAGAGAATCCTTCAGGAGTATCGATTGTTCCCCTACTAGTTTCTCTCTTCTTTTTTTTAGTTCAACATGAGAAATCTCAGCTGTATCTTTTATTGTTTTGTATATATTGTCAGTAGATTTTGAAAGCTTGTCGGCTAAATTATTTTCTATCATTCCATTACCATAATCTATAGAGGTTTCAAGGACAAGTACCGGCTTCTCAAGTGCGACCATATCGTAGAGAAATGTTGAGTACGTTCCAATAACAACATCAATTCTCGGAAGCACTTCGTGTATGTCTCGCACGAGAATAATTTTGGCGAGGTGTGGAACTAAACCATACTCTTCGATTTGACTCTGCTTGTCTTCGTCAACACGGAGTTTGAAGTAGAGATCTATATCAGGATACTCTAACAGTGTCTCGAGATACCGTAACACCTCTGCTTTTGGAGCATTTTTTTCATATGGCAGAAGAACTGATATTTTATCATCTTGAATCTTGTCTACCGGAACACATAGAGATTTTTCTCCAGAAACTACGAGTTGCAGAGGAGTAAAATACGTACCGAGTCTGAGTAATTCTTGTTTCCAATACTCACTCCATACCAAAAGTGTATCAGGCCTAGGGACCTTTCCACGAAGCTTTGTCATGGTGAGCCACCCAACGTGATACTTGGTAAAGTGTCCGTGTTGCAAGGCTGTGAAAGAAACCCCTTCCACTTCAGAAGCAAGAACGAGCTCGTTGATACTTCTCACATCGTCGATTGCATAGATGTTTCTTACATTACTTATTTTTAAAATAATACGGAAAAATAGTACTCTTGCTTTTGAGATAACCGTTGAACTTGCGTATTTTGTGTACAGCTTATGTACAAGTTCTTTTTCTTCTGCCGAAAAAAGTTTTTCATCAATATATATATGCATGTTTGCAATTTTTCTTTTTTCCATCAGAACAAGTGGAGATACGAGGAAGTCAGCTCCTTCTAAATACAATGCAAATCTTTTTCGTGCGAAAAGATTTTTTATCATATTTCTTCCAAGTACCGTGTGGATGATTTCAAAATAGGGAAGATTTTTTTCTTTATGCGCAGTATACAGATAGTTAGTTCGAAAATCGTTTTGATATGAACCATTTGTTTTATCTAAAGAAAAAATAATATTCTTTCTTCGTGATACGACAAGCCACAGTACAGACAGGAAAGAAAACAAGATTGTTACTAGAGCTAAAAACAGTGTTTTCACTCCAATGATCAGAGTACTTTTTGGTTGCACGTTGTCAGTATTTTTAGTTTGTGACCATGACAAAATATCTCCAAACATAGACTGCTGATAAGTCTGCAAAAAATTGTATCCATGATACTCAAATTTTTTTGCAAGACTCGTATCACGCTCCACGAAACGATTGAACCTCGAAAGAACGTCGAGTGCGTACTTATAATCGAGGTAAGAATTGTTCATACGTTTTACGATATCCTACCCACACTTGATGTGCCACAAATGAGCACGAGATTGAAACACTTGTTGTATGGTGATGACAATTTTAGACCTTTTGCTTTTGAATATTTGTTCATTATGCCTATAATATACTCTTAGTATTATCTACGCAAAATATGCAAAAAAAAATCTTCATTCATACAAACAACAGACAAATGTTCGGAGCGGAGCTTGCTCGGTTTGCTATCACCCGCTTTCTTCCAAAAGATACTGATATTGAAGTGACCTTTATCAACGTGGACGAACTACCTGTCTTTCAATCTTTCGCAGGAAAAAGTTACCTTTTTGCAGGAACAGAACGCACCTACAATCCAAAAGATCTGCAGTCATTCACCCTCTCCCGATTCATGGCTCCCGAACTAATGAATTACCAAGGAAAAGCAGTTGTGATTGATCCTGATATTTTTGCAGTGAAAGACATTTCAGGTATTTTTGATTTGGATATGCAAGGAAAAAGTATTGCTGCGTGTAATAAAAAAGATGCATGGGATACATCATTTATGCTCATGGACTGTGCGAAACTCACCCACTGGAAGATGGAATCTATTTTACAAGGACTTGCTGATAAGAAAATTGATTATGTATCTGACGTTACAAGTCTAAATCGTGAACCAAAAGAATCACTTTTGTCGATACCTCGGATTTGGAATAATCTTGACACTCTTACTCCAGAGACACTTGCAGTTCATATGACAAACAGAATCACTCAACCATGGAGCACTGGGCTTCCTATCGACTTTACTCGCAACAAAATGCCAAAGATTTTTGGCATTATTCCTAGGGAACCTGTTCATAAACTTCTCGGTAAATACTCAACCCATTACCAAAAACATCCTGATTCTCGTATCGAGGAATTGTTCTTTACTTTAGTAAAAGAAGCGCTCGCAGTAGGAGGAATATCGAGAGAATTAATTCAATCTGAAATAAACAAAAAACACGTACGCAGTGATTTATTCCAAAAAATTAGTTAGTTTTTTTATTTTATCATAACTACACACTGATGATCTCCTCTATATTTGATAGGGAAAAACCCCAAGAAGAAATCTCGAATTGGGGAGCCCACTAAGGGGTAGACGGCATGGGAATGTACCTTCATTCCACACTTTTCGACTAATCTTCTTAATTCAAAAATAGAGAGTTCACCGACATGAGAAGTGTGGTAATTTTTCCAAACCCTCCTCTTTTCCTCAGCTTTTTTAATTCCACGATAAATTATTCCTTCCCTTGAAATTTTCTCAAACCACACAAAAAGCCTCCGCAGGAATCCTACAGAATATGGATTTTCACGCACATCAGTAGAAATAATAAGCTTTCCACCCTTCTTAAGTAAGAGGCAACAATTATTCAAAACTTTCTCTTGATCATCACAATGTTCAATAACATCAAGAAGTGTTATCAGATCAAAAGTCCCTTCGTTTAATGTCTCTAAATCATACACAGAAAATTCTCTAGCTTTAACAGGAAATCTAGAACTAATAAATTCAACAGCAAAAGGAGAGTAGTCTATCGCTAAAACATCTCCACCTCTCTCATTCATTAGACAGGAAAAAGCTCCACCTCCTGCCCCAACATCGAGTACTTTTTTTCCATTCACATCACCTATTAATTTCATAATATTTTTTACTCTAGATCCATGTGCACCAGAAAAAATTCTGTATTCTAGGGATAGAAAATACTCGGTATCATAGAAACTTCCATCTACTTCTTTCTCAACATGTGCTCTCATTTCAAGTATTATAAATTAAATTATATACGACTTGCATTTTGTTTCCTAATTTCAACAAAAAATCCTGCTGCGAACATATTTGGCCACAATTGTCTAAGATATGGGACTCCTACATAGTAATGAATGGTGTACTGTTTGTACCCTTGAGCTTTGAGCCACCATACTAAATCTTTTTGTGTCCAAAATCGAAGATGTTCACCTGGGTGCTTTGCCCACTGCAAAGGGAATCTACCAAATACGAGTCGCAATCTTGGAATAATGAATCCCGTATTGGGAAATGAAAACATGACTGATTTAGAAGACTTTTCATACGAACTTTTCAAGAGCTCTTCGGGTCCAGGAATATGCTCGAGAATTTCAAACAAAATTGTAAAGTCTGCCTGTGCGATCTCTCCGTACTGCTCTGGTTTTGTTATATCAAGCTTTTTTGTTTTTAGCCCAAGTTCGGAAGCAATTTGTAAAGCGTACTCCGAGTTATCGTATGCAACTGCAGATGTAATATGAGCAAGCTTTTGTATACGTACAAGCACTTCCCCTGCTCCTGAGCCTATATCGTTTATCGAGCCTCCTCCAAGATTTTCTATGAGTTTTGAGGCGAGGATTGCCCTTTTTTCCTGCCATGTTCCAAGACCTCCCATGAACTTCCCTCCTCTCTTTTCCTTCCAGTATGAGTCGTAATCAAAATGTGCACCCGGTACGATAGTTTTCTGGGGGTAAATGTAGATCCTCTTAATCCAACCCTTAGTAACCCACATATAATTTTTAATATTTTTTAGCATGAAACTCAAGTGTAGTGTATTTTGAGTACGCTTGCAATTTGAGTAAAAGGTTATACTATCATCTCAATATAAGCAGGATAAAACCGAATATACACGCATGAAAAAAATTGTGGAAAGAAAGAACTGCAGAATCTCAGGAGAAAAACTAGTGCCACTTTTTACGCTCGGAAAAGTCTATCTCTCAGACTTTATAGAGCTTGACGAAACACCCAAATACGAACCTGTAGAAATGAAGATGTGTCTTGCTCCGAAGTCAGGGCTTGTCCAACTTTCACATACAGTACCTGGTGACATCATGTACAGAAAGTATTGGTACAAATCTGGGACCAATGCAACGATGACAAATGAGCTTGCCGGTATCGTCAAAAAAACACAAGAGGTGATGCCACTTCGAACTGGAGATATATTCCTTGATATCGGATGTAATGATGGAACACTGCTCAGCTTTGTAGATAAAACAATCACACGTATTGGATTTGATCCAAACGATTTCAAAAAAGAATCTATCGAGCATGCTGATGTCATCATAAACAACTACTTCACTCACAAAGAATACAAAAAAACTGTGCATGGAAAAAGTAAGGTGAAAATCATCACTTCCATTGCGATGTTTTATGACCTCGAAGAACCACATGCATTTGTACAAGATGTTAAAAAAACACTCGACAAAAATGGGCTTTGGATTATCCAAATGAGCTACCTTCCTCTCATGCTCAAGCAGCTTGCGTTCGACAATATCTGCCACGAACACCTCAAGTACTATAGTCTCGAATCACTGCAATACCTCCTCGGATGTAACGGCATGAAGATTGTTGACTGCGAACTCAATGATGTAAACGGGGGAAGCTTCAGAATTTATATTCGTCACGAAGACGCAGATCCTACTACCTTTGCAACAGCACCGTATCGCGATGTAGCACAGATGAGAGTAGAGTCTATTCTTGAATATGAGAAAAAACTTAAACTAAAAAGCAAGAAAATATATCTTGATTTCTGGAAGGATATC
>Ga0163144_10004658_pt1 | contig 30806 bp, 28 predicted proteins | sample OliLak19BULKMAT1_FD_123175 | JGI IMG/M metagenome (GOLD analysis project Ga0163144, IMG submission 123175) | Freshwater microbial mat bacterial communities from Lake Vanda, McMurdo Dry Valleys, Antarctica - Oligotrophic Lake LV.19.BULKMAT1 | ecosystem: Environmental > Aquatic > Freshwater >... | reverse complement strand
GCCCACGTTGTCGACCGTGCCGTCGAGCTCCTCGATCAAGGCGCTGGCGATCGCATGGTGTGAGAGCTGGTCCGCTCCGATGCTGCCCATGTACGCGAGCCACGCATCCCAACTCCGGCCGGTCGCGCGTTCGATGGCTTCTATCCGGGACGTCGTCGTCATCGCTTCATTCTGCAAGGTGCGCCAGGCATCCGTGCCGCGAGCACGAGGCTGATCCCGTGACGTCCGCTCCCCAGTCGCGGGCGCGGGTCAGGGAGCCCCTGGTGGCAGGGCGCCTTCCCAGCCCACGACCATCGTCGAGGTCGCGCCGTTGGAGTACACGACCGTCGACTCCGCCTCGCCCCGGGCGAGTTTGCAGGACCGTTGTGTGCACCTGGTGTCCATGCGCACGACGACCGTGCCAGGCGTGGCATTCATGCGAGCGTCCGCGAGCATCTGCTGGCACGTGACCGGGGGCACGCCGATGCACGTGAAGCCCGCTGCCGGCTGCGGTGGCCCGACAGCCGGCGCATCCGGAGCAGCCTCCCAGATGCATCCTCCGACGACGAACACCGCGATCAGGATCCCAGCGAGCGTGCGCATGTCGGGCAGGCTACACCCGGGTCAGCCGACGACGAGCACGTCGCGAGGGAAGTGGGTCAGGCGCTCGACGACGCCCGCCGCGGCATCCACGTGGACGAGGTCCTCGATGCGCACACCCATCTCGCCGGCGAGATAGACGCCGGGCTCGACGGAGAACACCGTGGGCGACGGCAGGGGCGTCTCCGGCGCCGTGGTGCCGAGCGATGGCGCCTCATGCGTTGCCAGGCCGATGCCGTGTCCGGTGCCGTGACCGAAGTGCTCACCGTGGCCGGCGGCCGTGATGACCTCGCGGGCGACCGCGTCCACGGCTCGGCCGCTGGGCATCGGCCGTCCGCCGTCCGCGGCCACGGCCACCTCGAGCGCCCGGATCGCCGCGGCCTGGGCCCGCGCCACGAGTTCGTAGATCGCGAGGTCCCGGGCCGACGGCTCGCCCACGAACAGGGTGCGAGTCATGTCCGAGCGATAGCCGGCGACCTGCGCCCCGAAGTCAAAGAGCAGGACGGCGCCGTCGAGCACCGGCCGGTCACCGGGCGCGCCATGGGGCAGCGCCGCCTCCGGCCCGCTGAGGCAAGCGACATCGAAGGCCAGCGCCTCCGCCCCGTCGGTCCGCATCAGCCACTCCAGGCGGAGCGCCAACCCGGCCTCCGTGGCGCCGCGCCGGATCTCCGGCAGCAGGGTCGTCAGCGCCCGATCGGCCACCGCACAGGCCGCCGCGATGCGCTCCAGCTCCGCGGGCTCCTTGATCGCCCGGTCAGCCTCCAGCCAGCCCTCGATGGGCACGAGTTCCACGTCCGGGGCCGCAGCCGCCAGCCGTGACCAGGCGGCCTGGGACACGAAACCAGCCTCCACGCCGACCCGTCGCGCTCCCACGGACGCGCACAGCGCCGCCCACCGATCGGGCAGGTTGCCGTATGCGGCATCCAGCCGGGCATCGGGAGCCTCGCGCTGGGCCTGGATCGTGTAGCGCGAGTCGGCCAGGACCACGAGCTCCTCGCCGCCGACGAGGAACTGCCCGGAGGTCCCGGCGACCTTCTCCTCGCCCTCGGCCAGCGTGAACCCGGTCAGGTAGCGCATGTGCTCGCGTCGGACCCCGAAGTAGGCGTCGATACCGACGTCGTCAAAGCGCGCCCGCAGGTGGGCCAGGCGCGCCGGGCGGGCGGCGCGATCGGCGTCGTCCCAGGTCGTCAGCTGGGCGGGCGTCGGGCGGGCCGCGAAGTCGGCCGGTGTCGGCCAGGCCGGCTGGCGTCGAACCCCTGGGCGGACGCCCGGACGGACTTCGGCATCAGCCATCAGTCGTAGCCGTACTCGCGGCGGTTGGCGTTGTGCTCGTCGAGGTTCTTGGCGAAGACGTGCGCCCCGCCGCCTTCCGGGATGGCCAGGAAATAGATGAACTTGTCCTTGGTGTCCGGTGCGAGCGCCGCATCGATCGAGGTCAGCTGCGGGGTGGCGATGGGCCCCGGCGGGAGCCCGGCCTGCGTGTACGTGTTGTAGCCGAGGAGGGCCTCTGGCAGGACCAGGTCCGCGAGCGCGGTTTCCGGCACCGTCCAGAACACGTAGCGCTGCCACTCGTCGAACTCGAGCTCGTCGAGGGCGACGGTGTCGGCTGCCCAGATGACCGTCGGGTCGGCGTTGAGCAGGCCCGGCTTCACGCCGGCGATCTTGTCGATGCGGTTCTGGTAGACGCCGGCGATCAATGGCCGTTCCTCGTCGAGGACCGCCTCGCGCTCCACGATCGACGCCAGGATGAGCACCTGGTAGAAGGTCAGGCCGCGCTCTTCGGCGACGGCCAGGCGCTCCTCGCCGACGGTGGCGATGAACTTGTCGAGCATCAGCCGGATGAGCTCGTCGGGCGTCGTGTCGGGCCGCACGCGGTACGTGGCCGGCCACAGGAAGCCCTCCAGGCTCGCGCTCTCGGGTGCCGTCTCGCGGATGGCGGCCAGCCACGGATAGTCGGCGATGAGCGAGCCCGGCGGCTCGACGGCCAGCTCGTAGAACTCCCGAGGGTCCATCTCCAGGTTCAGTGTCTGGAGCTTGGCCGTGATCTGCTCCAGGCGCAGCCCGGTTCGCAGGGCGATGTCCACGAACGGGATCTGTTCCGGCGCAAGCAGCGCGGTCACGACGTCGTCGGGGGTCATGCTCGCGCGCAGGATGAACGTGCCCTGCTGCAGGTCGGTCGACAGCTGGCGTTCGTCGGCGATGAAGATGAAGGCGCGCGCATCGGTGATGACCTCCTCGGCCTCCAGGCGCGTGGCGATCGACGATGCCGTATCGCCCTCCTGCACGACGAACTCGATCTGCGTCTCGTCGCTCGAGGCCGGCTCCGTCAGCGCGTCGCCGAGCTCCTCGCGCACGAGCTCGTTCACGAAGTCGATGTCCCAGGCGCTCGGGTTGTCCATCGCCCAGCCCCGGATGGCCGAGTCCACGACCGGCCGCAGGATGGTCAGGGCGAGGCCCAGCACGACCGCCGCAAGGATGAGGATGAAGATGAGGAATTTGAGCAGGCCCAGGATGCCGCTCCCACCGCCGCCACCACCGCGGTAGCCGCCTCCGCCGCGCACGACGTCGCGCCGCGAGGGCTCGAAATCGATGGGTTCGTAGTCGGTCGCGTAGGCGTCCTCCACGTACGGCCGGGCATGCGGCTGGCGTCGGTCGCGGGGATCACGGGGGCGACCCCCGGACCGGATGGTCATGCCCGGGTCTCCGTGGCGGGGCTCGCGGCCCGTCGGGCGGTCAGGGCATCCTCCAGGATGATGGCGGCAGCCTCGCGGTCGACGCGCGCACGGTAGGCGTCTCGCTGGGTCTTGCTGGGCGGACCCCCGGAGCGGCCGCGGCGCATCGGGCCGAGGCGACCCTCCGCGAGGTGGCTGGTCAGGCGCTCATCCTGCCATGTCCAGACGATCGAGATCTCCAGGGCCGCCATCACGGCCGCGACGGCCTCCAGCCAGCGCCGGGTCAATCCCGCCTGCGTGCCGTCCACGCCGGATGCGTCGAGGGGCAGGCCGACGACGATCTCGGTCGCCCCATGCTCGTCCACGATGGTGGCCAGGGCCGTGGCATCGATGGCCGGTGTCGCGCCGCGTCGCAGGGTCAGCAGGGGCCGCGCGCCGAACCCGTCGGTCTCAGCCACGGCGACGCCGATGCGCCGCTCCCCGACGTCCAGCCCCAGGATGGTCACGGGGTGGGCCCTTCGACCGTCACGGTCAGCCGCCCGTCGATCGTCGGGATGGTGCTGACCCATTCCGGCCAGACGGCGACGGTCGCGCTGCCGTAGCCGTCCAGGATGGCCTGCGCGTCGGCCAGGGGCAGGCCGCGGATCACAGCGGCGATGGCATCCGGATCCAGGACCGCGACCTCCGTGGCCGTGACCCGGACCGGGAAGGTGATGCGCGAGCCGTCGATGACCGCCGGGTCCACCTGGACCTCGCTGGAGTCGTCGACGAGGACGTAGCCTGCGTCGATGCTGGCCGTCAGCCGCGCGGCAGCGATCGCCTCGAGCGGCGCGGTATCCACGCCGAGTACGGACCCGCTGGCGCTGGCGCTGAGGTCGAAGGTCTCGATCTCCTGGCCGACAAGCGTCTCCGGATCGACCGACCAGGTCGGGTCACCGAGGGTCGCGGTCTCGGTGAACACGGTCACGTCGACCGGAGCCAGGTCGCCGCCGTCGAGCTTGGCCTGGAAGTCGACCTGGAGCGTCCCAGCAAGCGCCACCAGCGCCGCGTCGACGTCCTCCTGGGTCACCCGCGGGAAGGACTCGCTGACGCCGCCGGTCGTCTCGTCAGGGTTGGTGACCTTCAGGAAGATCGGCTCCTCCCCGCGCGGGACGGTGGTGACGGCGTTGGGCTGCACGTTGCCGTCCGGCCCTGGGTCCACGGCGGTCACGGCGACCGACGCTGACGCAGGCACGATCTGGAAGCCGACGAGCCGCGCCGCGGGGATCGTGATGGCCCGGTCGGTGCGGAAGCGGATCCCGCCGTTGGTGCTCACCACCGCGCCCTTGGCGATGCTGTTGGACGACGTCGGGTCGAGGTTGTCGAAGCGCACCGCACCGGTGGCGGCCGTCTCCTCCACCCGCTCGCCGGTCGCCTCGAAGGTATCCGCAGCGTCCACCTCCAGAGGCACCGTGAGCGCCGGCACGATGCCCGCCTCGATGTCCGGCGCGTCCACCTCCGGGCTGGCCACGACGCTGAACGCGATCGGCCCGACCGACTGCTCGCGGGGCGTGATGGTGACCTCGGCCGACGGCAGCACCAGATAGGCCCCCACGCCACCGACGACGGCCACCAGGGCGAGCACGACGGCCGCGACCAGGAACGGGGTGCGAGGCACGCGCCGGCCGCCAGATCCGGCGGCGGTCATCGGCCGGGCACCGGTCGCCGGGCGGACGCGCGGCTCATCCGATCGGCCGCCTGCGCTCGGTGTGGGGCTCGCGGCGGCATCGGGCGCCTGGGTCGTGCGGGTCGTGGCGCCCGTCACCGCGGCGAGCGCGGCCGTGGCCTCCAGGTCCGCGCCGGCGTCGGCGCGCGCGGCATCGGTCGGTCGGGCGCGGGCGGCGGGCACCGGGTCGCTCGGTGGCGACAGGGACGAAGGGGCCGCGGCCGCGGCGGTCGTGCTCACGAGGGTCGCGCCGGCGGACGCTCCCCCACCCTCCTCCAGGGTCGCCTCGTATTCCTGGACGGAGGCGAAGACGGGGATGCCGGCCGAGGCGGCCAGTGCCCGGGTCGCAGCGTCGCCGGACACGACCGACAGGCGCTTCTCGTGGGTCAGCGCGTCGCGGGCCAGGAGCCGGAAGTTGATCCGCGACGTCGCCACCCGCGAGCCGTACGGCAGGACGACGGCCACGCGCCGACCTTCCACCTGGCGGATGCGCGCCGCCGCCGAGGTGATCTCGTCGTCGATGTCCAGGTAGATCACGCCGTCGGCCATGTCAGACCTTCATCGCTCGCAGGACGCGCCGAAGCGCGACATCCAGGGCGTCCTCGGTCGTCTGCAGCTCGATGGCCTGGAAGGCCAGGCCCAGCGGGGTCACGTCCTGCTGGTCCACGAGCAGGTCGGTGGCGTCGGTCACGGTGTCGATGAGGTCCGGGTCCATGATCGTGACCTCGGGCGGACGGGCGAATGGCATCCGCTTCCAGAAGGACTCGGCAGCCAGCGCCTCGCGGATCTCCGGCAGCCGCGACCCGCCCCCGCACAGGAAGATCCGGCCGGGCAGCAGGTCGCCGCCGGAGAGCTCCTCCATGACCAGCTCGACGCCGGCCGCCCAGACCCGCACGTCGTCGCTGACGATGCTCGCGATGTCCTCGCGGCGGTCCACGGCCAGGCCCCGGGCGTAGTCGACCTTGGCCGCCTCGGCCCGCGGGAACGGCAGGTCCAGACGGTCGGCCAGCGACTTGGTGAACGCCCGACCACCGAGGGCGAACATGCGCGTGCCCTCGATCCCGCCCTGGCGGACCAACGCGACGTCCGTCGTCCCACCACCGACGTCCACGAACAGGGCGCCGGTCTGGCGGATGACGTCCGGCCCCAGGACGCGGGCCACGGCGTACGGCTCGGCGACGATCTCCAGGAGTTCCAGGTCCAGCTGGCTGGCCACGCTCTGCAGGGCGCCCAGGTGGACCAGCGGGGCGAAGGCGTTGAAGATGCCGATCTTGACGTGCCGGCCCTGGAAGCCGACCGGATTGGTCAGGGCGTAGCCATCGATGCTCGCGCCGGTGACGGCCGCGTGGACGAGGCGCACGTCGACCTGGGGCAGGCCGGTCTCCCAGGTGATCGCACGCTCGGCTTCGCGCAGGGCCTCGCGCTGGACGTTGTCGATGAGCTTCTGGAGCTCCTGCTCGCTGATCGGCTGGTCGGGCTTCTTGCGCTCCTGGCTGTGGGTCGTGGTGAAGCCCTTGACCAGCTCCCCGGCGATACCGATGACGACCTGGCTGGGGCGGAAGCCGGCCATCTCCTCGGCTTCCTGGAGGGCCACGGCGCAGTTGTCCACGACGGCCGCGATGTCGGCCACGGTGCCCGACTGCATGTGCGACAGGCCCTGGCGCTTGCGGCCGACGCCGCGGACCGTGCCGTGGCCGGCTTCGTCGATCTCGAAGACGAGCGCCTTGGCGAACTCGGTGCCGACGTCGAGGGCCGTGCAGACCGCCAGGCTCTGGGCCTCGTCGCGCTGCCAGATCCGTCGCCAGAAGGCCATGGTCAGGCGTTCCAGGCCGGGATGGTCAGGCCGCCGCCAAGGAGCAGGGCACCCAGCCAGACGAAGAAGACGATCGAGGCGACGAAGAGCACCGCTCCGCCGCTGACCGCGAGTGGATGTGACTGACCGCCGCGGGCGAAGCCGATCCCCACGGCGATGAAGCCGACGCCTGACACGGCGGCCGCCAGCCGCAGTCCGTCGGGCAGGTCCGTGCCCGCCGTGGAGACGGCGGTCAGCAGGTACCAGACCCCGACGACGGCGCCAAGGACGAGCACGGGCAGCTTGGTTTGCTCGTAGCTGACCCGCCCGACGACGAGCAGCGCCTGCAGGACAGCCACAGCCAGCATCGCCCCGATGCCGATGGCCGCGACGACGAGGGCCGTCGTCGTGACGACCTCCAGGGCGAGGACGGCCAGGAGCAGGGCGACCGGGATCATCGCCAGCATGAGGACCACGCTGGATGCGTCGTTCCAGGCGCCCCACCGGCCGCCTTTGCGGAAGAACTGCATCAGGGTGAGGGCGCCCACCACCGTCATCGCCGCCGCGAGCCAGGCGGACAGGCCAGCGAACCTGGCGAGGTCGACGTCGGTCACGCCTGCTCGAGGGCGGCGCGGATCGCGTCGAGCGCATCGGGCAGCCCGTCGCGGCGCGTGCCCTTGCCCTGGGCCATCTCCGGACGGCCGCCACCTTTGCCGTCGAGCGCGGGCATGGCCGCGCGCACCAAGTCCCCCGCCGAGAGACCCCTCGCGACGAGGTCATCCGACACGGTCACGAACAATTGCGGCTCGTCGGCGTCGAGGGCCAGGGCGATGACGCCCGACGGCAATGCTCCCCGGGTCTCCTTGGACGCCGCCTTGAGCACGTCCAGCGAGTCGTAGGCGATGGCCCGGGCGACCAGGGCCACGCCCGGCGCGACCTCGCTGGCGGCCGCCGCCAGTTCCGCCGGCTTGGGCAGCGACGCGCCAGGACCGGCCTTGAGCCGCCGCTTCGTCTCGCGCAATTCGTCCTGCAGGGCCGTGATGCGATCCTCGATACCCTCGATGGTCTGGGCACCGACGGCGCTCGCGACGCGCTCCAGCGCCTCGGCGCGGTCGCGCGCCAGACGATCCGCGGCGGCCCCGGTGACCGCCTCGATGCGGCGCGTGCCGGAGCCGATGCTGGCCTCCTTGACGATGGCGAACCCGCCGATCTGGCCGCTCGCCCGGCAGTGCGTGCCGCCGCACAGCTCGAAGCTGTAGTCCTGGACCCGGATGGTCCGGACCGTGTCGCCGTACTTCTCATCGAAGAACGCGTCGGCGCCAGCGGCGATGGCATCGGGCATGGGCATGACCGCGATGCTCACCGGGCGATCGTCGCGGATGACGGCCCGGACCTCGTCCTCGATGGCCCGCTTCTCGTCGTCGGTCAGGGCTCGGTCGAAGGGGAAGTCGAAGCGCAGGTAGTCCGGCGTCACGAGCGAGCCGTGCTGGCGGGCCCGCTCCCCGACCACGTTGCGCAGCGCGCGGTGGAGCAGGTGCGTGCCCGTGTGATTGCGCATCGTGTGGGCGCGCCGCGCATCGTCCACCACGGCCTGGACCGTCGCGCCGACCTTGACCCGCCCATGGAGCGTCCCGCGATGGACGATGAGTCCGGGAACGGGCCGCTGGGTGTCGCTGACGGTGAACAGCTCGCTGCCGCCGCCGGCCTCACGGATGACGCCACGGTCGCCGATCTGGCCGCCACCCTCGGCGTAGAACGGGGTCTGGGCCAGGACGAGCTCGGCCTCGCCGTTGCCGGTCAGCTCCTCGTACTCCATGCCGTCCCGGACGATGGCCAGGACGCGGCCCTCGGCGCTCGTCGTCTCGTAGCCAAGGAACGGGACGTCCATCCCGACCCGCGCCGCGATGGACGCGTACAGCGCGGTCGCTTCGGCGTGCCTGGAAAGCTGTGCCTTGGTCCCCGAGCGACTCCGCTCGCGCTGTTCGGCCAGGGCGACCTCAAACCCGGGTCGGTCCACCGCGACACCGTATTCCGCGGCGAGCTCGACGGTCAGGTCGACCGGGAAGCCGTAGGTGTCGTGGAGCTTGAACGCGACCGCCCCATCGAGCATCGGCGCGTCCGCGGGCAGGTCCTCGGCGCGCCGCCCGACGATGCGCTCCTCGCCGGTCAGCGGGATGAGCGCTTCCTCCAGGTGCACGGTGCCGGCGTCCAGGGTTCGCGCGAACTGGGCTTCCTCGCGGGCGATGGCGCCCAGGATCTCGAAACGGCGCGCGACCAGGTGCGGGTAGGCCTCGCCCATGACTTCGATCACCACCGCCGCGGTCTCCGCCATGAACGGCTCGCGCCGGCCGAGCAGGCGCCCGTGGCGCACGGCTCGACGCAGGATGCGGCGCAGGACGTAGCCCCTCCCTTCATTGCTGGGGAGGACGTCGTCGGCGATGAGGAATGTGACGGCTCGCGAGTGGTCGGCGATGACCTGGTAGCTGAAGCGCTCCTGCTCGAAGGCATCCGGATCGTGGCCAAGGAGCTCGCGCATCCGGGCATGGATGGGCAGGAACAGGTCCGTGTCGTAATTGGTCGGGACCTGCTGGAGGACGCTGGCCAGGCGCTCCAGACCCAGGCCCGTGTCCACGCCGGGAGCCGGCAGGGGCGTCAACGAGCGGTCCGGGTGGAGCTCGAACTCCATGAACACGAGGTTCCAGATCTCCAGCCAGCGCGGACAGTGCTCGCTGTGGTCCGGCACGCACTCCGGGCCCTCGCGCAGGTGCTCGCCACGATCGAAATGGATCTCACTGCACGGCCCGGACGGGCCGATATCGGCCATCCGCCACCAGTTCTTCTCGTCACCGGCCGGGAAGTCACCCCAGCGCACGAGTCGATCGGGCGGCAGGCCGATCTCGTCGCGCCAGATGTCGTAGGCGATGTCGTCGGTCGTGTACGTCGTGGCCGCCAGCCGGTCACCGGGGATGCCCAGGTCGCGGGTCAGGAAGTCCCAGGCCCACAGGATCGCGTCGCGCTTGAAATAGTCGCCGAAGCTCCAGTTGCCGAGCATCTCGAACAGGGTGTGATGGCGCGGTGTGCGCCCGACCTCCTCGAAGTCGTTGTGCTTGCCGGCGACGCGCAGGCAGCGCTGGTAGTCCACCGCCCGGGTGTAGTCGCGCCGTTCCGCACCCGTCAGGGCGTCCTTGAACTGGACCATGCCGCTGTTCGTGAACAGGAGGGTCTGGTCGCCGGCCGGCACCAGGCTCGCGCTGGGCACCACCGTATGGCCGCGCTCGGCGAAGTACTCGATGAAGCGTCGGCGGATCTCGGCAGCGGGCAGCGCCACGATCCGGGGATCGGGTCGGAGGGTCGGGGTGGACATCGGTGGCAATGGTAGCGGAGCGTGCGGGCCGGGCCCGTATCATCGGCGCTCATGACGACCCCGGTCCGACCCCCGGAGCAACCCGCGGTTGCGCACTGGAGCGCCCGCCCATGGTTCGGACTGGTGGTGGGCGTGGCGGCCGTCGCACCGTGGGCCGTGCTCTTCGCGCTGCCGACCCTGTCGCCCGTCATCGTGTTCGGAGGCCCGGTGCTGGCCGGCCTGGTCGCGGGCTTCGTTGCGGACCGCGCGGCCGTGCCTGGGCTCATCGCCGGCGTCGGCTACGCACTGCCCGCCCTCGCTGCGCTTGCCCTGGACCCGTGCAAGGCGACCGATGCCTGGAGCGAGACCCTCAGCGGGGCGATCCTGCTGGTGGTCGTCGCGCCGGTCGTCGGCGTGCTTGGCTCACGGTTCGGGGCACGGATCGCTGGCCGACCCTCATCGTCGGCCGGGCCCATCGTGCTGGCGGTCATCGCGGTGGCGATCGCCGTGGCCGGCGTCGTGCTGGTGCTCGCCGGCCGAGCGCTCTTCGCCGGCTGCGCGGCGACCTGAGTCGGGCGGCCGGGATCGCGGGCGGCGCGGAGCCGCCGCGGGCAGCCGGCCGGAGCCGCGGGCGTCCCAAGCCGCCGCGGCCGGCCGGAGCCGCGGGCGTCGCGAGCCCCGGGCCCCCAGAGCCCCGTTCGACGGCCTCAGCGGCGGAAGAAGCGGCTCCACAGGCGCGACCCGGCGATGATCGCGCCGAGCAGTGCCCCGATGGTCAGGCCGCGCAGGAATCTGGACCGCTCACCGTCGTCGTTCATCGCGGACCTCCCTGGCCGAGGATGCCGCGCTCCGGGCCGAGCACGGCCAGGACGGACACGATGGCGATGCCCAGCCAGGCCACGACCGACGCCCCGGCAAGGTGGTAGTCGCCCAACACGATCAGATCGATGCCGAGGCGGCCGGCCAGCGCGTCGCCGGCCCATGCGCCCAGGATGGCCGCCGCCACGATCAACGGCAACCGACCGCCCGCCGACCCGCGGATGAGCACGGCCAGCGCGGTGTGGAAGGACCCGACGAGCACGGACAGGACCAGTGCCGGCTCCACGCTCAGGCGGACCCGCTGAGGGCCAGTGGGCGCGTATCGGCCGCGGCCCCCGTCTCGTCGGCGACATCGACGACGGTCGCCGGCCGGGCGATGCGGCCCCCGCCCAGGACCTCGTCGCCCTGCTCCCCGTCGTACAGGACGGCGGCCTGACCGGGGGCGGCGGCCCAGACCGGAATGTCCGTCGCCACCAGCCAGCGTCGGTCCGACGCCTCGCCCACGCGTCGAACGGTCGCGGGGACCGGGGTCGCGCGGTGGCGGATCCGCACACTGGCACGGAATGGCGACGCGGGCCCGTCCGGCGCGATGAACGAGGCGCGCTCGATGACGAACGTGCTGACCTCCAGGTCCTCGCGCCGCCCGAGCTGGATGGTGTTGCTCACGGGATCGATGCGCGACACGTAGCGCGGCTCCCCGACCGCCACGCCGAGGCCCTTGCGCTGCCCGATGGTGTACGCGGCCACGCCGCCGTGCTCCCCGATCGTCGCGCCGTCCACGTCCAGCATGGGTCCGGCCTCCGGGACCCAGCCGCCACGGGTCCGCAGCGCGTCGCGGTAGTTCCCGCCGGGCACGAAGCAGATCTCCTGGCTCTCCGGCTTGTCGGCCGTCACGAGATCCAGCGATCGAGCCACCGCGCGGACCTCCGGCTTGGTCAGCTCGCCGAGCGGGAACCGCGCGTGCTCCAGCTGATCGGCGCGCAGCCCGTACAGGAAGTACGTCTGGTCCTTGTCCTCGTCCTTTGCCCGGCGCAACCGCGCCCGCCCGTCGTCGCCGACGACCCGTCGCGCGTAGTGGCCGGTCGCCACCGCCTCGCACTCGTACAGGTGCCTGGCGCGGCCCAGCAGGGCGCCGAACTTCACATAGGTGTTGCAGTCGACGCACGGACTGGGCGTCTCGCCGCCCATGTACGCGTCCAGGAACGGCGCGATGACCCCGGCGTCGAACTCGCGCTCCAGGTTCATGACGTAGAACGGGATGTCGAGCTGGGCCGCCACCCGGCGCGCGTCGTCGGCGGCATCCAGCGAGCAGCAGCTCTTCTTGAACTCGGAGTAGCTGTCGGCGACATCGTGCAGGCGCATCCAGACCCCGACGACTTCATGGCCCTGCTCGTGCAGCAGCGCCGCGGCCACGGACGAGTCCACGCCCCCGGACATGGCCACGAGGATGCGACTCACGCGGACCCGACCTCTACCGCGCGGCCGCTGCCGCTCGTGACACCCTGGCCGAGTGGATCGGCGGCAACGACCGCCGTCGCGATGCGCATCGAGGCCACCACCCGGGGCACGACCTCGCAGGCCGTCGCGACCTCCTCGTCGGTCGTCGTGCGGCCGAGCGACACGCGCAGCGCGCCACGTGCCTCGTCCTCCGGGTAGCCCATCGCGGTCAGCACGTGGCTGACCTCCGTGGACCCCGTTGTACATGCCGAGCCGACGGATGCGGCGATGCCCTCGAGATCCAGTGACAGCGAGACGGACGATCCGTCCGTGCCGTGGCCGATGATCGAGACGAGCCCGGGCAGCCGCTCGACCGGGTGGCCGGTCGCCTCGACGCCATCGACGGCAAGCAGCGCGTCGCGCAGCCGCCCAGCCTGCTGGCGCAGCCGCTTGACGGTCGCCGGCCGCTCCGCGCGGGTCATCTCGTACGCGGTGGCCATGCCGACCGTCCCCGCCACGTTTTCCGTGCCGGCCCGTCGATGGCGCTCCTGCGTGCCGCCGTGCTGCTGGGCGAGCAGGTGCGTGCCGTGGCGCACCCACAGGGCACCCATGCCCTTGGGCCCTTCGAACTTGTGGGCACCCAGCGAGACCATGTCTGCGCCCAGGGCGCTGACGTCCAGGTCCACGTACGGGGCCGCCTGGACCGCGTCCACGTGGAGGAGGATCCCCTTGCGCGCCCGGATGCGCTCGGCGATGGCGACGATCGGCTGGATGGTGCCGACCTCGTTGTTGGCCAGCATGATCGTGACCAGGATGGTCCGGTCGTTGAGCGCGGCGTCCAGCTGCTCCGGGTCCACCCGGCCATATCGATCGACCGGGACCTCCACGATCTCGAAGCCGAACTTCTCCAGGTAGCGCAGCGTGTGGCCCACCGCGTGATGCTCGATGGTCGAGGTGACGATCCGGTGGCCGCGCGCCTTGCCCGCCCACGCACCACCTTTGATGGCCAGGTTGTTGGCCTCCGTCCCGCCGGACGTGAAGACGACCTCGCGGGCCTCGGCGCCGATGGACCTCGCGAGCCGCTCGTGGGCGTCATCGATCGCGGCCCGCGCGACCCGGCCGAAGGCGTGCGCGGACGACGGGTTCCCGAACGACTCGGTCAGGTACGGGAGCATCGCGTCCAGGACCTCGCGCCGGAGCGGGGTCGTGGCCGCGTGATCGAGGTAGATGGCCATCGTCGGCGATTGTACGCCGGGCCCGGACAAGGTCCGAGTCCGAGCTCGGCCGTCCGGTCCGATCGGTCGAGCCGATCAGTCGGTCCTGAAGGCCCGACGCAGGAAGGCGGCCATCTGCTCGCGCGTCACCGACGCCGTCGGGCAATACTTGCCACTCCCGCAGCCACCGGTCAGCCCCGCTGCCGCCAGGCGGTTGATGGCCGCTTCGCCGGTCCGGCCCTCGTCGTCGGTGAAGAAGTCGGTGGCAGTCGGGTCCAGGTCCAGGGCTCGATCCAGGAACATCGCCATCTGCTCACGGGTCACCCGGCTGGTGGGGCAGAACGTGGTCGGCGTGCAGCCACCGGTGATCGGCGGGTCTGCCGCGGCCAGACGGTTGATGGACGCCTCACCGGTGATGCCCTCGTCGTCGGTGAAGAAGTCCGTGCCGGTCGGAGGCAGGCCGATCGCCCGATCCAGGAACATCGCCATCTGGGCGCGCGTGACCGACGCCTTGGGGCAGTACTGGCCGCTGCCGCAGCCACCGGTGATGCCCTCGTAGAACAGCCAATGGATGTCGTTGATGAACGTGCTCGACGCGATGTCGCTGAACTCCGGCGCGATGACCCGGTAGAGCGACCCGTTGAGGTCCGTGAGGTACAGCTCGCCGCTCTCGGACTCGCCAAAGGACGAGATGCTCAGACTCGTATCCCGGCGCTGGGTGATCGTCGTGCCGGTGGCCGACATCGTCCAGATGCGCCCCGAACAGAAGTCACCGAACACGTACAGCCCCTGCATGTCGCGCTGGGAGTCACCGCGGTAGACGTAGCCGCCGGTGATGGAGCAACCCAGCGAATGCGAGTACTCCGCGACCGGGAGCGTGTCGCCCGCCAATGAGCAGCTGCTGCCGGCCGGATAGCAGTGCTTGCCCTCCATGACGTTCCAGCCGTAGTTGTTGCCGCCGACGTCGTCTACGTCCTCGCGGTTCACTTCCTCCCAGTCGTTCTGGCCGACGTCGCCGATCCACAGGTCGCCCGCCACGCGGTCGAAACTCATCCGCCACGGGTTGCGCAGGCCGTACGCCCAGATCTCGTCGTCACCAGTCGTCCCTCCCTCGTAGGGGTTGCTGGCCGGGTTGGCGTAGCGCCCGAACGGCCCGTCGCCGGTGCCGTCGACATCGATGCGCAGGATCTTGCCGAGGAGCTCGTTGGTGATGTCCTGGCCGTTGTCCAGGGGGTCACCGCCACCACCGCCGTCGCCCGTCCCGATGTACAGGTAGCCGTCCGGCCCGAAGGCCATCGCACCGCCGTTATGGTTGGGGTTCTCGCTGTGCTCGATCTGGAGGAGTTTCTCCTCGGAGCCGATCGGGGCCGACGTCCGGCCGGCATTCGCCGTCAGGCGGCTGACGATGATGTCGCCGCCAGGGCGCGTGTAGTAGATGAAGACCCGGCGATTCGTCTCGAAGTCTGGATGGAAGGCGACGCCGAGCAGGCCGCGCTCGCCGCCCGACTCGACGACAGAGGTGGCATCGAGGAACGTCCCGGTGATGGTGTTCCCGGATACGGTCCGCACGAGCCCGCCGCGCTGGACGACGAACAAGCGCCCGGTGCCGTCGCCCGCGTTCACGATCCCGAGCGGGGACGAGAAGCCGCCCATGATCCGCTTGGTGGTCAGCTGGCCGGATGCCAGGGCCTGCGGCTCGATCTCGGCCAGGGTCGCCCCGGCTGCGGCAGCCGCGGGCGTGATCGGACCACTGGCCGTTGCCGTCCCGACGGTCGCGGTCATCGTCAGCAGGCCGAGCAGGCCGGCCACGACGGCACGGCGGATGGTGGCCGAGCGGCGGCACGTCATCGTCATCGTCATGGTCACTCCGTACGGCCTCGACGGCACTTGTGCCGCTCAGCGGGGTCAGCTGGTGGTCGCCGCCTCGCGCTCCTGGATCTGGGCGAGGTCGTAGGCACGGCCGCGCTCGCGCTCGCGCTGGTGCTTGGCGAGGAGTCGCTTGCGCAACCGGATCGACTGCGGGGTGACCTCGACGAGCTCGTCGTCGGAGATGAACTCCAGCGCGGTCTCCAGGGTGATCGGGCGCGGCGGCGTGAGGCGCAACGACTCGTCGTGGGAGTGGGTCCGGATGTTGGTGAGCTTCTTCTCCTTGGCCGGGTTGACGTCCATGTCGCCCGAGCGGCTGTTCTCGCCGACGATCATGCCCTCGTAGACCTCGACGCCGGCACCCACGAACAGCTCCGCGCGCTGCTCCAGGTTGAACAGGCCGTAGGCATTGCTGATGCCGGTCCGGTCGCTGATGAGCACGCCGTTCGTTCGATGGGTGACCTCGCCGGCCCACGGCCCGTAGCCCTCGCCGATCTGGTGCAGCAGCGCGGTCCCCCGGGTGTCCGTGAGCAGCTGGCCGCGGTAGCCGATGAGGCCTCGGACCGGCAACACGAACTCCAGGCGGACCCGGCCGTCCGCGTCGGAGCTCATCTGCTCCAGGCGGCCCTTGCGGCCGGCCATCGCGCCCTGGATCTCGCCGATGTAGTCAGGCGGGATGTCGATGGTCACGCGCTCGTACGGCTCCTGGACCTCGCCGTCCACGGTCCGCAGCAGGACCTCCGGGCGTGACGCCGTGAGCTCGAAACCCTCGCGGCGCATCTGCTCGATGAGCACGGCCAACTGGAGCTCGCCGCGACCGCGGACCTCGAAGGCCTCGCTGGACTCGGACGGGCGAACCTCGATGGAGACGTTGCCCAGGACCTCCTTCTCCAGGCGGGCCTTGATCTGACGACTCGTGACGTACTTGCCCTCGCGGCCAGCCAGCGGCGAGGTATTGACCCCGAAGGTCATGCGCAGCGTCGGCGCGTCGACGTCGAGGCGCGCCAAGGGCCGCGGGTCGCCGGGCTCGGTCAGGGTGTCGCCGATGGTCACCTCGGGCAGGCCGGCCACGCTGACGATGTCGCCGGCGGTCGCCTCCTCGATATCGATGCGCTCGATGCCCCTGGCGGTCTGCAGGCTGGTGACCGTGCCCGAGATGGTGACCGTGCGGCCCGGCTCCACGGATCCGGCGGTGTCGTCGGCCTCCTCGCGCACGACCGTGATGCGCTGTCCGAGCTTGATCGTGCCGTTCCAGATGCGCCCGACGGCCATCCGACCGACGTACTCGTTGGCCGACAGGTTGGTGACCAACAGCTGCAGGGGATGGTCGGGCGTGTAGGTCGGCGCCGGGGTGACGTCCACCAGCAGGTCCAGCAGCGGGTGGAGGTCCTCGCCCGGCTCGTCCAGGCTCATGGTCGCGGTGCCGGCCTTGGCGTTGGTGTATACGACCGGGAAATCGATCTGGTGCTCATCGGCACCAAGGTCCATGAACAGCTCGTAGACGTCGTCCAGGACCTCCGCCGGGCGGGCGTCGGAGCGGTCGATCTTGTTGAGCGCGACGATGACCGGCAGCCGGCGGGCCATGGCCTTCTGGAGCACGTAGCGCGTCTGAGGCAACGGGCCCTCGGCCGCATCCACGAGCAGCAGGACGCTGTCGACCATGAGCAGGCTGCGCTCCACCTCGCCGCCGAAGTCGGCGTGCCCGGGCGTGTCCACGATGTTGAGGCGGATGTCGGCGTAATCGATCGCGGTCTGCTTGGCCAGGATGGTGATGCCCTTCTCGCGCTCGAGGTCGCCCGAGTCCATCACCCGGTCCACCAGCGCGGCGCTCGCCCGGAAGGCGCCGGTCTGGCGCAGCATCGCGTCGACGAGGGTGGTCTTGCCGTGGTCCACGTGCGCGACGATGGCGACGTTGCGCAGGTCGCTGCGCGTGCGGGTGGCGGTAGCGGTCGGGGCGTCGGGCACGGTGGGGCAGGTCTCCGGAGGCATCAGTCGGCGGGCTATCGTCTCACGGAACGCTCTCTACCGGGCGCTGCTAGCATCCGGGCCACGATGACCGTCGCCGCCGTGATCCTGTCTGCCACCGCCGAGGGCGCTCTGACCGAGGCCCTCGGGCAGCCACGCGTGCGTCGCCTGGCCGACATCGCGTGGTCCGGCGGAGCGATGCCGGTCATCGTCCTGTCGCCCGATCCCGATGGCGCGGTCGCGCGAGCCCTGACCGGCGCCGAGGCGGTCCACCACCTCCCGGCCCCGCCCGAGACCGGCCCGATCGGCCAGATGATCCGGGGCTGCGAGCTGGCCATGGACGATGTGCGCGGCACGACCGCCGTCCTGCTCTGGCCGGCGCGCATGACCTGGGTCGGCCCGGAAACGGTCACCTCGCTGATCGAGGCCCACGGCGTCGCCCCGGATCGGATGCTCCGGCCCGCCTGGCGTGACCAGGTCGGCTGGCCGGTCCTCGTGCCGCTGGCCGACCTGGAGACGCTCCGGGCGATCGACCCGACGCTCATGCCGGACGCCATCGTGGAGGCACTCGCTGCCGCCATCCCGACCGTCGCCATCGATCTCGGCGACCCGGGCGTCACCCACGACGCCGACACGCCCTACGACGAGCTGCCGACCTACGAGGGGCCGGCCGATCCGCCCGCCGGCCACACCCACGAGTGGGGCGAGGACGTGGCCACGGAGGCCGGCCTGCCGCCGGCGCCCGACGAGATCGACTGATCGACACCCACCGGCCTCGACGTCGCTGGCGTCGGCACATCGGTCGAGGCCTGCTGATCCTCCTCGTCTTCGCCGTCGTGGCACCCTACGTCATCCCGCTCCGGGCCAGCCCGGATGAGCCGGCCGAGTCCTTCGCTTCACCGGGTGGCCGGTTCATGACCGTCGATGGCACCCGGACCTGGGTCCAGGAGGCCGGACCCCCTGACGGCCCGGCGGTGATCCTGCTCCACGGCTTCGGCGGCTCCACGTTCTCGTGGCGCGATACCGTGCCGGCTCTTGCGGGCGCGGGCTACCGGGCGGTCGCGCTGGACCTGCGCGGGTTCGGCCTGAGCGACAAGGACGACCGGACGGACCATGGCCACGCGGCCCAGGCCCGGTTCGTGGTCGAGCTCATGGAGGCGCTGACCATCGAGGACGCGGTCATCGTCGGGCACTCGATGGGGGGCAACGTCGCGGCCCACCTCGCGCTGGACGCACCGGATCGGGTCCGGGCGCTCGTCCTGGTCGATGCGGCGACGGGTCCGGCGGCGGGCGGCGGCGGACCGCTGGTCGGACTCCTCCTCGCCGTGCCGCCTGTCCATCGCTGGGCGCGCCACGCCGTCCGGACGTTCGCGACCCCGGAGCGCGTGTCGGCGGTCCTGCGCTCCGCGTACCTGGAGCCCGATCGCGTGGCGACCCCCGACGTGATCGCCGGCTATCTCGTGCCCCAGCGTCTTGCCGATTGGGATATCGCCCTGCTGGCCATCATCCGCGATGGAGGCGCGAACGGCCTCGGCGATCGGTTCGCGACGATCGGCGTGCCGACGCTCGTCGTCTGGGGCGAACAGGACAGCTGGGTGCCACTGGCGACCGGCATGGCGATCCACGAGGCCCTGCCGACATCCGACCTCGTGGTCATCCCCAAGAGCGGGCATCTACCGTTCGAGGAACAACCAGACACATTCATGGCCGCTGTGCTCCCCTTCCTGGAGGCTCATCCGTGACCCTTGGCCGCCGCCGGATCCTGCGCCGGCTCGCCATCGCGCTGCTCGTGATCGTGATCGTCGCCGTCGCGGGCTTCCTGTGGTGGGCGCAGCCGCAGCCGCTGCTGCCCGAGGCGACGGCGGCCCTCAAGTCCACGCCGGCGGCGGCGTTCCAGGAGGGACCCTCTGGTCGGCTCACCTTCAGCGCGACGAACGAGCCGCCGGACACGGGTCTCGTGCTGTACACCGGCGGCAAGGTCCCGCCCGCTGCGTATGCGCCCGCGGCCCGGGCCATCGCGGAAGCCGGCTATCTCGTGGTCATCGTGCCGGCACCGCTGAACTTCGCGATCTTCGACACCGGAGCGGCCTCCGCCGTCATCGCCGAGCACCCGGAGATCGCGGCGTGGGCCGTCGGCGGGCACTCCCTGGGCGGCGCCTCGGCGGCGCTGTTCATCGACGCCAACCCGGGCCTCGTGGATGGCCTCGCCCTGTGGGCGTCCTACTCGTCGGCCGACCTTGCTGACGAGGGCCTCGCCGTGAGCCTGGCCTACGGCAGCCTGGATGCGGGCGCCGGCGGCTTCACCGCCCCTGACGCCCTGGCCCGCCTCGGCGACGACGTGACCGTCACGGTCATCGAGGGCGGCAACCACGAACAGATGGGCTGGTACACGGGCCAGCCGAACGATCCGCCGGCGACCGTGAGCCGCCAGGATCAGCAGGCGCAGGTCGTGGACGTCACGATCGACCTGCTCGAGGCCATCGACCCGAGCCCGTGAGGCTGATGGGGTCCTGGGTTGTGCCCGCATAGGTGTCGAGCGTGGTGAACAGGACCTGCCACATCGGGATCGGCCGTAGGCGCGAGGTCGACGAGACCCCGGAAGCGCAGGCCGAGGCTGGAGCCACCGGCGGGTGTCTGGCCCAGGGTCTGGCCATAGGCGTCGTAGCGCAGGGCATCGACGATGCTCGTCGTGCCAGAGCCCGCCTGTTCGCTCGCGACGACCGAGCCCAGCAGGTCGTACAGCAGCCACTGGGCGCTGCCAGTGGTGCTCGTGCCCATCCGGGCACCCGATGGCGTGGCGAGGTAGGTGCTGGTGCTCGTGGCGGCCTGGCGGACCACGACGTCGCTCGTGCCGACATAGCCGTACGTGGTCGTGGGCGCCGTGCCGACCGTCCTCGTGGCGATGCGGCCCAGGGGATCGTGGGTCAGGACCGCGGCTGGTCCTGACGCGGGCGCGATGGTCGTGAGGCGGTTGGCGGCATCCCAGGTGTTGGTCCGGTACGTGGCGCCGGCGGTCCACTCCCTGCTGAGGTTGCCGGCCTTGTCGTAGATGAAGGCCTCGGCGGCACCGGTACCCTTCTGCTGGGTGGCCAGGACGTCGGTGGCATCGAACGTGAACACGAAGGTCGAGCCACCCTCGGTCTTGCTCGTCCGGTTGGACGAGCGGTCGTACGTGTAGCTCGCCTGGGGGTTGCCAGCCAGGGTCGTGTTGGTCACCCGGCCGAGACCTTCGTAGGTGTCCCAGGAGCCCGATCCGGGTCAGGGGACTGGCCGCTTCCGATCTGAACGCCGATGAAGTCACCAAAAATGGCATAGATTCCCGCGTATCTTGACAAAGTCACGTCTACGACCCTAATGTCAACGGGTGCTAACGACAGAAGACTTTGCGACGCGATACGGAGACGTCATCGACGTTGACGACCTCGCTCGAATGCTGTCGGCGTCTCGCCGCGAGGTTCAAGCGCTTCTTCGGGCGCACAACGTGGACGTGGTGGTGGTGGGGACTCGCAAGGTCGTGTCTGCCGAGCGAGCCGCTCGTGCCCTGGGGCTTGTTGAGGCAGACGCTGCGATCGCGGAGATCGCGCGAGTGCGCCGCGAGACGAGTACACGCGCCGATGGGAGCCGCAAGGGCGTGCGCGAGTACCTCTCGGACGCAAAGCCAGCGGCCCGAACGGCTGCGGCGCGCTGACGGAACTCGCGGTTCTGCTCGATACGACGGCGGTCGTCCGAGCGAACAACCTTGGTCGATCACTAGCTTCCTACGTCGGAAGTACCAACCTCGCCATCAGCGATACCGTCCGCCGAGAAGTTGCAATGACTCGGTATGACGACCTACGCGCGAAGTGGTTCGCACTTGTCGACGGGATGACCGTCGTCGCCGAAGCGGACGAGATCGTCGATTTGGCCGACGACCTGTTTGGTCGCTTTGAGCATCACGACGACGCACCTGAAGCGGCCGACGCACTGATCGCTGCGGCCGCGATCGTCAGTGGCCGAACACTGATCACGGAGAACTGGCGGGACTTTCATTTCATCGACGACCTGTCGAGTTTTGGACATTCGCGGGATCGCCACAGGGGATCTGCCGGTCCTCGTGTCAAGGCCGATCCAGAGCGGCGGTCCAGTGCTAGGAGCCGGATGCTGCCGAAAGCTCATCCGCTCCCGCCCCGCCCCGTAACGGCTCATCCCCGATCGTGGCACTCCGGCCGCAGTCGACGCCATGGCCGCTCGGATCGATGAGCGAGGCCGGGTTGGCATGGGCATGGCCGGGTCGTAGATGAAGGCCTCGGCGGCACCCGTGCCCATCTTCTGGGTGGCCAGGACGTCGGTGACATCGAACGTGAACAGGAAGGTCGAGCCACCCTCGGTCTTGCTCGTGTGGTTCGAGGAGCGGTCGTACGTGTAGCTCGACTGGGGAGACCCGGCCATGGTCGTGTTCGTGAGCCGGCCCAGACCGTCAGCGTGGCGCCGAAAGAGGTCACTGACGTGGGCTGGCCGTCGACCCCGCAGGTGGTCGTCGTCGTGACGCTCGTAAGCTTGGTGCCGTTGGACGCTTCGGTCGTCGTCCGACCCAGCGCGTCATGTGACAGTTACGGCTCGGGCTCGGGCTCGTGCGGGTGCCCGTGGCGGGGACCTCGCAGACGGGCTTCGACCAATGCTCGAAGCTCGATAGCCAAGTCGCGGGAGCGTCGGGCGGGAACCCACTCTCGCCAGGGTCGGACCAACCAGCAAGGAGGAGGTCAACGAGGCTCGCGAGGCTCCGTTTAGCCTCGCGGCCTTGACCGGCCCGGGCGCGCAGCGCGGTGGCTCACGGCCGGCGTCAGGTGTCGCTCCCGATCACGGTGTTGGCTGATGCGCTGAGAGCTGGACGACGTTCAGGCGCGCGTGCATCGTGGACAGCTTGGTCGTCCAGGTTCGATCGTTGGTGACGACATGCCGCACCTGACTCGCGAGTGCGGTCGCGATGATCAGGGCGTCCGGCGGCTTCATCCCCTTGTCCGCCCGAAGGTGAGCGGCTTCCTGGGCCACCTGAAGGTCCACCGGCACACAGTCGAGATTCGGGTGGGAGCGCAGGAACGCGAGGACCGTTCGGTGACCCGGCGGCGTCATCTTCATCGGACGAACCAGGATCTCCATCACCGTGACCATCGAGACGACGGCTGGGTTCCGGCCGGACGCGACCATGTCCATGAGGATGTGTTCGGCGATCGGGTGTGTCGGCTCACCCGCATCCAGGAAGGCCGCCAGAACGGTCGTGTCAAGGAGTAGTCGATCGCCATCCTTGAGGACGGACGCCAGCGAGAGCGTTGACACGGGCGCCTACTCGTCCCAGGCCGCGTGCTCACCCCGAACGAAGTCGATGACCTCCTGGCTCGTGCCATACACGCCCGTGAGGCTGCCTGCGAAGGCATGCGGGACTCGATGGACGCGGGCGACCCCCGGCATCTCCGGATCCGTCTCCCAGACGAAGGTGTCATTCGGCTCTGCGTGGAGCGCTTCGACGATCGCTTCTGGAACGGTGAGCTGGTTCTTGGCGCGCAGGCGGGCCTCAGCCTCGACAGGACGCTCGAGCATTGTCATCGTGGACCTCATGTGGGGCGTGCGACTAAGCCTGTCCGGTCTCAATGTCTGTGTCAAGTACGATGGTCCGTCGACGTTCCTACTATCGACTTCGGTCTGCTCGCGAGGTCCCCTGGGCGACGTCGCCAGACCCCTAGCTGGCGGGTGTCGTGGACCGGCGGGCCGCAAGGCCGTCGCGCAGCCGGGCCACGGGGACGGTGGCGATGGCGATGCCACCGATGACGAAGGCCACCCCGATGAGCTGCGCGAGCGACGGGCGCTCGCCCAGGAGCACGATGCCCAGCCCGACCGAGAGCACCGGCTGGACCAGCAGGATGATCGAGGTGATGATCGCCGGCAGCCTCGGCAGGGAGATGGAGATGAGCAGGTAGCCCAACGACTGTGAGGTCAGGCCGAGCACGAACAGCCAGGCCAGACTCTCGAGTCCGGGCGTCGGATCGAGGTCGCCACCGGCGACGCCGACCCCACCGGCCACCAGGGCGGTCACGACGGTCGCGATGGCCACCGGCCCGGCCGGCCGGCGCACGTCCCGGCCACCCATCCGGATGATGAGCAGGTAGCCGGAGTAGCAGACCGCGGTCAGCAACCCGAGCAGGACGCCGAGGCCCGGGTTCGCGCCGTAGGCTCCCTGGCCGATGACGCCCGAGATGAGCACGACGCCAGCGAGCACCACGGGCACCGCGATCATCGTGGTCCGTGACGGCCGCTCCCCGAAGACCAGCCACGCGACGACGCCCACGATGAGGACCTGGAGGTTGCCCAGGACCGTGGCCAGCCCGGCCCCGACCCACTCGATGCTGTGGTGCCAGAACATGAGGTCACCGGCGAAGAAGATGCCGGCAATCAATGCCAGCCGCCTCGCTCGCCCGGGGAGCGGCCCGTAGCGCCGCCGCTCCATGACCGCCACGAACACCAGCAGCGGCAGCCCGAACAGGGCCCGATACACCGTTCCCGTCGAAGGCGACACGGCGGCGTAGCGATAGAACACGCCAGAGAAGGCGATGCACACCGCAGCGATGAGCGCTGCGAGACGGGGATGCCGCGCGATGGCATCGAGCCAGCCGATGCCCAGATCGGGTGCTGGTGACGGGGCCGTCGCGCCGCCGGCCGCGGCCGTCGCGGGCGCGTCGCTCACCGGCCGGTCAGCCCTGCGTCGGCGGCGTCGGCGGCGTCGGCTTGGCCGGGAGCCCCACGAAGCGCAAGCCGAGCTCCTCGTACTGGAGTGGCTCGGGCTCCGACGGGGCCTCCAGCATCGGGTCGCTGCCGGACTGGGTCTTGGGGAAGGCCATGACCTCGCGGATGTTGGTCTGCTTGGCGAAGAGGGCCGCCCAGCGGTCGATGCCCAGGGCGATCCCGCCGTGTGGCGGCGCGCCGTATTCGAAGGCGTCCAGGATGGCCCCGAACTTCTCGCGCATCCCCTCCATCGACTGACCCTGGAGCAGGAAGCTGCGCTCCAGCAGCTCGCGCCGGTGGATGCGCACCGAGCCGCCGCCGAGCTCCCAGCCGTTGAGGGCCAGGTCGTACTGCTGGGCGTGGGCGCGGCCCGCCGGATCCTCCGGTGACGGCGCGGCCGGGTCGCCGGACGCGGTCACGAGCAGCGCCTCATCCTCAGGCACGACCCCGCTGAACGGGTTGTGGGTAGCGTCCCAACGACCGTTTTCCTCGTCCCACTGGTACATCGGGAAGCGGTTGATCCAGACGTAGCTCAGGACGTTCTGGTCGGCCAGGCCAAGGCGATCGCCGAGCTCCACGCGCAGGCGGCCGAGCACGTCCGCGGTGACCGCCGAGCCGTCGGCGACGATGAGGATGAGGTCGCCCTCCCCTGCCCCGGCCGTTGCCACCACGGCCGCTTTGGCCTCGTCGGTCAGGAACTTGGCGATCGGGCCCTTGAGCTCACCGCCGGGCTCGATGGCCAGGTAGGCCAGGCCCTTTGCGCCGAAGCGCTTGGCCCGCTCGGTCAGTTCGTCGATCTCGCGTCGGGTGATGGCGCCCATGCCCGGCGCCACGATGGCCTTGACCCGGCCGCCGCCGGCCAGGGCATCGTCGAAGACCTTGAAGCCTGACGTGGCGCCGAGCGCCGGCGCGAGGTCGATGAGCTCCATCCCGAAGCGGACGTCCGGCTTGTCCGAGCCGTAGCGCTCCATGACCTCCTCGAAGGTGAAGCGCGGGAACGGGACCTGGGCGATCGGGCGGTCCGGCGCGGTCGCCTGCGAGACCTCGATAGCCATCCGCTCGACGAAGGCCATCACGGCGTCCTCATCGACGAAGCTCATCTCCAGGTCCAGCTGGGTGAACTCCGGCTGGCGGTCGCCGCGCAGGTCCTCGTCGCGGTAGCAGCGGGCGATCTGGAAGTAGCGATCGATGCCGGCGACCATGAGCAACTGCTTGAGCTGCTGTGGACTCTGGGGCAGGGCGTACACGCTGCCCGGCTGGAGGCGGCTCGGGACGATGAAGTCGCGCGCGCCCTCCGGCGTGCTCTTGATGAGCGTCGGCGTCTCGACCTCGACGAATCCGTTGGCGTGATGGGCCTCACGGATGGCCTGCACCATGCGGCTGCGCAGCAGGAGGCGGTCGGCCATGGGCTGGCGTCGGATGTCCAGGTAGCGGTACTTGAGGCGCAGGATCTCATCGACCGGCGCGTCCGGGTCGTTGATGTAGAACGGCGGGGTCTTGGCCTCGGACAGGATCCGGACGGTCGTCGCACGCAGCTCGATGGCGCCGGTCGGCAGCTTCGTGTTCTCCGTGCCCGGCAGGCGGATGGCGACCTCGCCCTCGATGGCCACCACGAACTCGCTACGGACCCGGCTGGCGACCTCGTGCGCTTCGGGGGCATCCGTCTTGTCGATGACGACCTGGGTGATGCCGTGCCGGTCGCGCACGTCCAGGAAGATCAGCTGGCCGTGGTCACGGCGGCGGTGCACCCAGCCGGCGAGGCTGGCCGTGGTGCCCGCGTCGGTCGCGCGCAGCGCCCCGCAGGTGTGGCTTCGATAGGGCGTGGCGAGGCTGGCGGGAGGGGTCGTCATGGCGGCGGTATCGTAGTCGAAGGGACGGTGACACTGGTCAGGCCGTCCACAACGGAGGATGGCCATGAGCAGGCTGCTGGTCCACATCGTCACCGGTCCCGAGAACCCGACACGGGCCGCGCTGGGGCTTCTCGTCGCGAGGACCGCGCTCGGTGCCGGCCATGACGTGGACATCTTCATCGCCGGCGACGGCGTCGCCATCCTGCGGCCCGACACCCTCGATGCCGCGCACGGCATCGGGACAGGCTCGATGCGAGAGCACATCGATGCGCTCGTCGCCGGTGGGGTCACGATCCACGCGTCGGGTCTGTCGAGCAAGGCACGCGGCATCACCCAGGAGTCGTTGGGCGGGCTCAGCGTGACGATGGCCCCACCGGATCGACTGGTGGAGTTGACCTTCGCCTCGGACCGCGTGCTGACGTACTGAACGCGGGGACTACCGGGATCTAGGCGTGGACGTCGCGCCTCGCCGGCACGTTCCAGCCGATGAGCTCGCAGCCCAGGACGTGCGCCGTGGCGTCGCCGGGCGTGCACTCGCGACAGCCCCACGGCGTCAGGCCGCCCTCGTCAGGCAGGTAGCTAAGGTCGCAGGCGTTCTCGGTGGGGTCGCACACCCGATGATGGCAAGCATGGTCGCAGTACGCCCAGTGCTGGCAGGTGCAGGTCGCCTCGTTGGATGGCGCCCGCAGCGTCGTCGCTGGGAATGGGTTCACCTGCATGCTCGAGCCTCGGGTGGCGCCGGGTCGATCGACCTGCCGAGATCGTACGCCTGCCCGTCAATCGTCCGGCAGGATCGGGTCGGTCGTGTTGGCCCGACGACGGGTCAGGTCCGGCGCAGACGCCAGATCGACTCGCCAGGCCAGCGCCGCGACCAGGCGATGGTGGCGGCATCCCGATACGAGCTCGTCGCGTCGGCCGGCGGCTGCGGCTCGATGAGGTCGAGCACCTCGAAGCCGTGCGTCCGGAACAGCCGGATCCACTCGCCGTACGGCAGCTGGAAGATGATCGAGTCGTCCTCCTCGATGCGACGCAGGTCGAAGTAGTCGAGCACGAGTCGGTCGCTCGGGGCGTCGGCGTCGGGTGGCCAGCACATGTCTGCGATGGTCGACCCCTGGCTGAACGCGAAGAGGCCATCGGGACGCAGCAGGCGGGCGACCTCCGGAACGGTCCGGTACGGATCGGCGAACGTCATCGCCCCGTGGTCGCAGAAGACGACGTCGAAGCTCGCGTCGGGCAGGGGCACGGCCTCGGCGCTGGCGTGGACCAGCGGGAAGTCGAGGCCGGCGACGTCCATCGCCCGGCGGGCGTACTCGAGCTGCCGCGCCGAGAGGTCCAGGCCGACCGGCCGTGCCCCGAGCCCAGCGAGCGCGATGGACCACTGGGCCGCGCCGCAGCCCAGCTCCAGGACGTCCTTGCCGGCCACGTCGCCAAGGATCCGCAGCTCCGACTCGGGGATCTGGAAGACACCCCAGGCGAGGCCACCGTGGGTATCCAGCTGGGCGGCATGGCGCGCCTGGTACGCGTCGGCATCGGCGTCCCACTCATCCTGGTTGCGGCGCTCGTGCTCACGCAGCGACGCCGGATCCTGGGGTTCCGGGGGTTCCGGGGGTTCAGCCATCGGCGTTCATGCCGGATCCGGCCCACGGGCCGCGCCGGCCGCGCCTTGCTCGGCCAGTCCGTGCCGGTGCGCGGCGTGGGCGCGGGCGATCTCCCTGGCGAGGCCGGCGACGGGCACGAGCTTCTGGGTGCCAGCCTGCAGGTCGCGGACCTGCACGTCGCCCGACGTCAACTCGTCGCCGAGGATGATCGCGAAGTGGGCCTGATCGCGGGCCGCAGCCTCCAGCTGCTTGCCGAGCTTGCGCCGGCCGAGCTCGGCCCGTGCAGGGATGCCCGTCGCTCGGAGCTCGGTGGCGATGCGCAAACGGCCGACCGTGTCGTCAGGATCGGCACCCACCACGACCGCCACCGGGGCAATGGCCGCCGCCGGCTTCGCACCCTGCTCATCCAGCGCGATGAGCAGCCGATCGAGGCCGATCCCGAAGCCGATCCCCGGCGTCGGGCGGCCACCGAGCAGCTCGACAAGGCCGTCGTAGCGGCCGCCGCCGCCAAGCGCCTGTTGCTGGCCCTCGCGGCCGGCGATGTAGAACTCGAACGCGGTCCGCGTGTAGTAGTCCAGGCCGCGCACCAGGCCCGGCTCCAGGCGGAACGGCACACCGAGCACGTGGAGGTGCTCCTGGACGGTCGCGAAGTGCTGGGCGCAGTCGTCGCACAGGCGGTCCGTGATGCGCGGCGCGTCGGCGTTCAGGGCGACCATCGCCGGGTCCTTCGAATCGAGCAACCGCAGCGGATTCCGGGCCAGGCGCTCCAGCTCGAACGGCGGCAGACGCGTGCCGCGCTCGCGGTACCAGCCGGTCAGTTCGGCGATGTAGGCGGGACGGCAGGCCGGATCGCCGATCGAGTTGACGAGGACCTCGACGCCGGTCAGGCCGGCTTCCGCGTAGAACCGGGTCCCGAGCTCGATGATCTCGGCGTCGATGGCCGGCCCCGCATCGCCGATGGCCTCGATGTCGAACTGCCAGAACTGGCGGTATCGGCCGGCCTGCGGGCGGTCGTAGCGGAACATCGGCCCGGTCATGGCCAGCTTCACGGGCTGCGGCCAGGTCTGCATCCCGTGCTGGACGTAGGCCCGCACGATGCCCGCCGTGGGCTCGGGGCGCAGGGACCACGACTCCCCGTCCTCGCTCCGCGGCGCGATCCGGAAAAGCTCCTTCTCCACGATGTCGGTGACCTCGCCGACACCCCGCTCGAAGACCGCCGTCTGCTCCAGCATCGGCGTCTCGATGCGGCGGTAGCCGTAGCGCGTGGCGAGGTCGTCGGCCAGCCGCTCCAGGGCGCTCCAGCGCGGCGTCTCGGTCGGGAGCAGGTCGCGGGTGCCGCGGGCAGCACGGAACGTGGTCATGCCACGGAGTCTAGCGGCGGGACGGTCCGGTCAGGCCGCGAGGACCGGGACGCCATAGCGCACGATCTCCTCGTCGCGCGTCACCAGCATCGACCCTTCGACCATCGCCTGGGCAACCAGCATCCGGTCGAACGGGTCGCGGTGGATCGGCGGCAGGCCCCGAAGCGCCTGGACATGCTCGGAGCGCACGGGAAGCTCGCTGAAGTCCTCCAGCAAGGCATCGACGAAACCGCTTGGCATGTGCAGCCGACCTGTGCCCTGCTTGATCGCGATCTCCCACAGGGAGACGACGCTGATGGTGGCCTGCTCAGCATCCTCGATCGCGCCGCGCATCGCCGCGGGCATCCTGGCGTCGCCCGATAGCCACCAGATGGCCATATGCGTGTCGAGCAGGAGCTTCACGTTCCCTCCGGGAACAGCACGCTATCCTCGAAGTCGCGGATGATCTCGTCGTCCGCCTCATCGAACCCGGGAAGGATCCGGATCTCGCCACGCATCCGGCCGAACATCCGGGCCGGTCGCTCGGCCACATACGGCACCAGCCTGGCGATCGGCTTGCCGGCCCGCCCGATCACGATCTCCTCGCCGGCCTCGGCGCGCTCGAGCAGCCGCGACAGATGGGTCTTGGCGGCATGGACGTTCACGATCTCGGTAGCCATGGACCAAGTCTAGCTAACCCCAGGTCGCCGGGTCAAGCCGTTCCGGGTCAGGCCGCAAGGTTTCCGGGTCAGTTCAGGTCGCGCTGGACGTTGATGACGTCCTTGAGCGTCTCGATCCGGCTCATGACCCGGGCCAACTGGGACACCGAGTGGACCTGCAGCGTGGCGGTCACGACCGCGGTGTGATCGGGGGTCACCCCGACCGAGGCCGCCAGGATATTGACCTTGTTCTCGGCCACGACCTGGGTGATGTCGCTGAGCAGCCCGGTCCGGTCGAACGCTTCCACCCGGATGGCGATGGGGTAGGTCTGGGTCGGCGCCGCCTCCCACTCGACCTCGATGAGCCGGCTGACCTCGCGCTCGTTGACGACCGTGGGACACGCGCGCAGGTGGACGGTCACGCCCTTGCCGCGGGTGATGAAGCCAAGGATGGGATCGCCCGGGATGGGATGGCAGCACTTGGCGAAGCGCACGAGCAGGTCCCCTACCCCCTTGACCCGGACGCCACCGGTCCGCGCGACCTGCGACGGCGGCGCGACGGTGGGCAGCTGGCTCTGCCCGTCATCGACGACGCCCAGGCGCATGACCACCGACTGGGCGCTGACCGCGCCGTACCCGACAGCCGCATAGAAGTCGTCCAGCGTCTCGTAGTTCAACTGTTTGGCGACCTCGGCGATCTTGTCCGCGCCGACACCGGAGATGGACGTCCGGGCCAGGCGCCGAAGCTCGCGCTCCAGCGACTCACGCCCGTGGACGATGTTCTCGTCGCGGTCCTTGCGCTTGAACCATTGGCGGATCTTCTCGCGGGCATGCGAGGTCCGGACGACGTTCATCCAGTCGCGCGACGGCCCGTGCTCGCCCTTGGTCGTGACGATCTCCACGATGTCGCCGTTCTTGAGGCGATAGTCCAGCGGCACCAGCCGGTTGTTGACCTTGGAGCCGATCGTGCGGTGGCCGACGTCGGTGTGGATGCGATACGCGAAATCGAGCGGTGTGGCGCCCGCCGGCAGGTCCTTGATGTCGCCCTTGGGCGTGAACACGAAGACCTGGTCCTGGAAGATGTCGAGCTTGATGCCCTCGACGAACTCGGTCGCGTCGGACTCGGAGACGTCGCGCTGCCAGTCCATGAGCTGGCGCAGCCAGGCGAGCTTGGCGTCGTACTCGCGGTCGGACTTGGTGCCGTCCTTGTAGCG
>Ga0163144_10004657_pt1 | contig 30808 bp, 22 predicted proteins | sample OliLak19BULKMAT1_FD_123175 | JGI IMG/M metagenome (GOLD analysis project Ga0163144, IMG submission 123175) | Freshwater microbial mat bacterial communities from Lake Vanda, McMurdo Dry Valleys, Antarctica - Oligotrophic Lake LV.19.BULKMAT1 | ecosystem: Environmental > Aquatic > Freshwater >... | reverse complement strand
GCGCAAGGTGTCGAGATCGCGCGCGTGATTTTCGTCGAGATAGAACCGCGCGAGCCCGCTCCCTTTCCAGCGTGTCGCGGCGTCGGCGAGGTAGGAGCAATTGTCGCGGACGCAGTGAAAGGTGTGGTTCACGCAGTGCTCCGATTTGTTGCGCACATGCCACGCCGCCACCGCCGGGCCCGTTTCCCCTCCCGCCGACTTGTAACCTATTAGGTTACAAGATTCGGGGGCCCCCCCACGCGAAGCGCCCGCATTGTAACCTAATAGGTTACAGTCTGCGGGGGCGGTGGTCATGGACTGCAGGGTGCGGACGACCTGGAGCTGGCCGGTGGATTTGCTGGTGAGGTAGAGGGCGCGGTCGAAGTGACCGGAGCGGAGCTGGCCGAGGGCGAACTCGAGGAGGACGCCGGTCTTGCCGAAGCCGGTGGGGGCTTCGAACAACACCAGCGGGTGGCGCTCGAAGAGGGCGGTGAGTTCGGCCTGGGTCGTTTCCTGGCCGGGTCGCGGTGTCGCGAACGGGGGGCGGAAACGGAGGCCGCGCAAGCGTTCGCGCGCGCGGAGGCGCAGCTCGAGAAATTCGACGAGGCGTTCGAGCTGCGCGCGAAACAGTCCGTCGTCGGCCGGCGTGAGTGGAATCATCTGCGCGAGCCCGCTGGCGGTTTCGACGAAGACGAGCTCGGCGCGAACGGCAGACAGGGGCGGGGCAGACTTGTCATCTATTAGATGACAAACCGGAGCGAGGTCAGGCGTGAGGCCGAGGCGGGCGAGGGCGCTGTAAGTGGCGAGCTGGATGAAGTAGTCGGGATGGTCGGCGCGGAGTTCAGACTCGTCGGCCGGGAGCGCGCGCGTGACGGTTTTGATTTCGCGCAGAATCGTGCGGCCGGGCTGACGAATCACTTGATCGATGCGGCCGGTCAGCGCGAAGGTCCAGCCGCGATGGGGGATCTGGCCGGAGATGGGGATTTCGAAGGTGGCGTCGGCGGCGTGCTCGATGACGGCGCGGGTCCGCAGCTCGTTGTGCCAGTGGGTCCCGAGCTGCGCGCGCCACAGACCCGCCGCGCCGCCGCCGGGCGCGTCGCGCGGGCCGAGGGTAAACCCGGCGAACTCGCCGACGCTCAGTGCGAGCGTGCGCTTATCAAGATCGAAAACCATGAAGCGTTCACGGAACACCGGGAATCCCCGGAAGGAAAACCGAAACCGCTCCGGCGGGGGACCCCCAGCGGCTGCAGGCTAAAACCGTTTCAGCAGAGCACGAACACTCACGGATCGCCGTAGCGGCGCGGCTTCTCGCGCGGACGGAGCGCAAGGCGCTCCGCTACAGGAAAGAAGACATCCCGCCGACGGAGCGCAAGGCGCTCCGCTACAGGAAAGAAGACATCCCGCGGACGGAGCGCAAGGCGCTCCGTTACAGGAAAGAAGAGATCCCGCCGACGGAGCGCAAGGCGCTCCGCTACAGGAAAGCGGGCCTACTCGGACGGAGCCGAAAGCGGCTCCGCTACACGAAAACGATCACACCGTCCTCGAACCGCTTTAGTCGAGCAGCACTTCCGTGTGACCGCGGAGGTAATCCTCGAGCCGGCGTCGGAGGCGGGCGACGGTGGGGGCGTCCGCCGTCTGCTCGCCGAGCGGGCGGTTCAGGAGGGTCGCCACTTCGCGCTGGTCGCGGGCGGGCAGCGCGGGAAACCAGTGCTGTTTCAACGGATAGCCTTCGTCACGGGCAAAGCGATACAGGCTCTTGAAATAGACAATGTCCGGGCGCACGCCGGCGGCGAAGGCGGCGAAGGCGCCGCGCAGGAGTTCCGCGACGGCGGCGCGGCTGTCTTCGTCGACGGTGTTGCGCGCGACGAGCGTGGCGAGCGCGGAGGCGACGCGGAGGCATTCGTAGCTCTGGCCGATGTCGGTGGGGCGCGTGATCAAGCGCGCTTCCTGGATGAACCACGTGCGCCCCTGATTGGACGACTCGAGCATGAGCGAGGCCTCGTCGAAGAGATCGAGCGCGAGCGTGGGCCCGCCGGATTTGCGCGCGATGCGTTGCAGCGCGAGCAGCGGACCGTGCTCGGCGGAAAAGAGGTTGAAGCTCTGAAACGCGTCGGCGGCCGGGCGTTTCAGCAGGACGAAGGCGTCGGTCTGCAGGGACTGCGCGGGCACGGGGACGGCCGGGTCACTGCGGCAGCGCAGCGGCCGGCTTCGGCGCGGCATGGGGCGGCGGCATGACGGCGCCGCCGGAAATGATCATTTTCATGCCGTCGCCGACACTCATCTCGAGCTCGATGATTTCTTCGCGCGGGAGCATGAGGAGGAAGCCGCTGGTGGGATTCGGCGTCGTGGGCACGAAGACGGTCCAAATCTCGCCGCCGATGAGCGACTGCGCCTCACCCTGCTGTTTGTTGGTGAGAAAGCCGAGGCTCCAGCAGCCTTTGCGGGGGTATTCGAGCAGGACGACCTTGTTGAACAGATTGCGGTTTTGCGTGCCGAAGGTGGCGACGATTTGTTTGACGGAGTTGTAGACCGCGCCGATGCCGGGGATGCGTTGGATCGCCTGCTCGCCGATGCGCAGGAAATATTTTCCGAAAACGTAGTTCGAGAGATAGCCGAGGCCGGTGACGAGCAGGACGACGACGCAGGTCGCGAGCAGGTCCCAGAAGAACGGGATGCGTTGCAGCGTCTTCGGCAGGAAATCCTCGTAAAGCGGGCGGAAGGTGCCGCCGAAGATGTCGATAATCCAGCCCAGGGCCACGACCGTCACGATCAACGGAGCCAGCAGCAGCGCCCCGGAGAGGAACGCATTGCGGAATGTGATTAGACGCGACTTGGGCAGTGGGACTTCGGACGCCATGGACGAAGGGGAGATTTGCGCGTGATGGAAGCGACGCAAAAGCTTTCTGGCGGCGACGGGAAGGAAGCAGGAAGCGCGGAGCGCGGAGCGCGTGCGATGGAAACGAAGAAGGCGCGGTGCCGCGACCGCGCCTGACGTTGTCGACTGGGAATGGTGGGCCGATTTACGGCACCTCGTAGATTTCGAGCAGGACCGTGCCGGCGGTGGCGTCGCCGCTGGTGACTTGCGCGGTGTAACTGCCCGCAGCGAAAGGCATCATCAACACCGCGTCGCGCGTGCCGGCGGGAATTGGAAATGCGCCGGTGCGGGCGAGCGATTCCGCGAGGTCGGACTCGTAGGTCGGGCCGCCGATGACGGCCGGATAGGCGAAGCCGTTTTCATACGGGCGGCCGTTGGCGTCGAAGATCCGGAGGATCGGAGCGCGCAACGCCCCGTTGACCCCGAAGAGGGAGAGTGAGGGCCCGATGGCGCGGAGGATGAGTTTCTTGTCGCCGGCGCTGCTGCTGACGACGAAGCCGGAGATGATGCCTTGATCGGCGCCGCTGCCGATGGTGACGCGGGTAGAAAGATTCGACAGGCGATCCGTCGGGCCGACGCCCAGAATAAGCGATTGGGAAGGCGCGGTGAGTGCCAGCGCGAGTGGGTCGACGGAGAACACGCTGTAGGTGCCGGCATCGGCCGAAGTGACGAACGGGATAATTAGCGGGTTCGTGGTGGCGCCCACCAGAGGCGCGCCGTTCTTGAGCCATTGGTAGGGCTTGCCGCCGGAGTCGGGGCCGGTGATGCGCAGCGTTTCACCGACGGGCACGGTCACACGCGACGCGGGGACGGGACGGATGCCGTGACCGATGTCGAGGGTGATGGCGGTTTCGCCGGTGGCTTGAGCCGCGGCGGCGGTGCCCACGGGCGTAACTACCGCCGGGTCGCTGACGCGCGGAGCGACGGCGATGACTGCGGGGGAGCCGCTCGTTCCGGCGGCGCCGGTGGTTGCAATGGCTTGGGCACTTGAAGTCGCCGAGCCGGTTGGAGTGACTTGGCCGAAGCCGACCGCGGCGCTGAAGGGGAGGATCACGAACAAGTGCCGTGAGAGTTTCATGGGAGACATTTTGGTTTTTTGCTTGGGAAGGACACGCACTTTTGTCGTGTCGTTTCCTCAAGCGCAGAAGCGCGGAAAAAAGTATCACGCATCTCCCGCGAGGGCACGCCGCCCAGCGCTTTAGCGACGGACGCGCAGGGAAAACGACGGCAGCGCGCCGGCGCGGGCGAGCGCGCGCATCGCCCGGGCCTCGGCGCGGCGCATGGCGCGCTTCCTGGCCGGCACGAGGTCGTCGTGGCCGGCGAGGTGGAGCCAGCCATGGACGAGATACAGTGTGAGTTCTTCGCTGAAAGGCCGGCGGTGGTCCCGGGCGTAGGCGGCGGCGGTGTCGACGGAGACGCAAATCTCACCGGCGGTGCCGAGCGCGGGGTCACCTGCAAACGTGATCACGTCGGTCGTCGTCGGGTCGTCGAGAAAGTCGGCGTGCAATCGGGCGAGGGCGGCGTCGGTGAGGAAGACGAGCGAGAGCTCGGCGGCACCGAAGTCGCCGAGTGATGAATCGCGAGTGGCGAGTGACGCGTGGTGTGCATCGAGCGCGCGGATCGCGCGGGTGATGGCGCGGCGGTCGATTCGCAGGTGCGGGTGGCGGTTCGCGATGGAAATGCTTCGCATTTCAGGCGGCAGGGGACGGGGGACAGGAGATACCGGCGAAAGGCACTCAGGGGCTGTTGCCGACTTTTCTGTCTCCCGACTCCGGGCTCTTGTCTCCGGTGCTGGCGGGCGGATAGGCGACGCGCGAGTGGAGCATGTTCAGCAGCGTGAACTGGAAGCTGTTCTTGATCCGCGTGATTTCCTCGAGGGTGAGCGGTGCCTCGTCGAGCTGGCCCTCGGCGATTCGCTCGGCGACGATGCGATCGATGGTCTCGCGGAGATCGTCGGCCCTGACTTGGCGCAGGGAACGCGTGGTGGCCTCGATGCCGTCGGCCAGCGAGATGATGGCGCTTTCCTTGAACTGCGGCCGGGGACCGTCGTAGCGAAACGCGTGGGCATCGGGCAGAACGGGCACGGCGGCGGGGACAAGCGCGAGTGACTCCTCGGACGGCGCGGAACGTTTCCGGCCGGCGGGAGTGAAAGGCGCGCGCGAGGCCTCGACCGCGCGCTGGTAAAAATAGCGCACGAGCGTGGTGCCGTGGTGTTGTTGAATCACGTCGACCACGGCCCGCGGCAGATGGTGCTTGTGGGCGAGCTCCACGCCGTCGGGCACGTGTTGCTTGATGATCCGCGCGGATTCCGCGGGCGGGAGATCGGCGTGCGGATCGGAGCGGTCGCGCTGGTTCTCGACGAAGAACTGCGGGTGGGCGGTCTTGCCGACGTCGTGAAACAGCGAGCACACGCGCGCGACGAGCGGGTTGGCGCCGATCGCGTTGGCGGCGTTTTCCGAAAGCTGCGCGACGACGAGCGAGTGGTGATAGGTGCCCGGCGCCTCGAGCTGCATGTGGCGCAGCAGCGGGTGATTGTAGTCGGTGAGCTCGAGGAGCGTGATGTCGGTCGTGCGCTTGAAGAGCGATTCGAGCACCGGCAGCAGGCCGACGACGCCGATGCCGGTGAGCAGGCCGGTGCCGAGGCCGGCGACCATCTGGCGGACGAGGGTGTCGATCGGCGTCTGATCGGCGAAGCCGATGAGCGCGGCGAAGGCGGCGATCGTCAGGCCGCCGGCCCCCGCGGCGCGCACGAGCAGGCCGCGGCGGCGCGCGTCACGGCCGAAGAAGATCGCCACGAGTGACGCGAGGAACGTCATCACGAGCAGGTCGAGGCGGTTGCCGTAGATGACGCCGGTGAAGATCGAAATCAGCAGCGCCATGAAGATGCCCGAGCCCGCATCGATCAGGATGGCGACGATGAGGGGGGCAAAGGCGGTCGGCGCCACGTAGGGCAGCGTGGAGGCCCACGAGCCGTCGCGCACAAAAAACTCGGCGCCGCCGAGCGAGTAGTTGGCGCGGACGAGGACGAGGTTGACGATGACGACGAGCGCGAGGAGCCCGCAGCGGACGTTGCTGCGCAGGGTCTCCGGGTCCTCGATGCGAATGTAGATCAGCGAGGCGAGCACCATCGCGAGCACGAGCAGGACGCGGCCGAAGAGGGCGAGGCCCTCGCGCACCTCGGTGTCGCCGTGCTGCCGGACGTATTGCCGGTGGGCGACGAGCATCTCATACTGCTCGGGCGTCACGAGATCGCCGGCCTCGACGATGGCTTGGCCGCGGGGCACGTTGACGATGACGGGCTTGAGCGCCTTGGTGGCGGAGGCGTGGCGGGCGCTGGTCGACACGCGGTCGAAGACGACGTTGGCGCTCACGCCAAAGAGGAAGAGGCGGAAGACGGCCTGCACGGACTGGCGGGGGAAATTGCCCGCACCGAGGCTCACGCGCAGGATGGTGAGCGCTTCCTCGCGTGTCTGCACGGAGCGCTGGCCGACCTCGCCGTCGGGCCGGGCGATCTGGAAGACGACGGCGTTGCCCGGGCTCACGTTGCCCAGCGCGGAATCGGTGATGCCGCGGGCATAGAGATCGCGCAGGGTGGCGAGGCCGTTCTCGAAGATCTCCGCGCGCGACTTGGCATCGCCGATGGCGAGCACGGCCGCGATGTCTTCGGGGGTGGCGTGGTAGGGGCCGTGGGAGTTGAAGGTTTCGGCGATGCGCGTGAGCTCGGGCCGGCGGCCGAGCAGCGCGGGGGTGTTGCCGGCGGAGGCGCTCTCGAGCGCGGCGAGCTGGGTCAGGAGCATCCGCGCGGCGGCCTCGAACCGGCGCTGCGCCTCCTGATCGAGCCGGTAGACGGGCGGGACCGTATCCAGAAACTGGTCGCGCGCGGCGCGCGTCTTCTGGGCGCTCTCGAAACTGAACGGCACGAGCGCCATCACGCGGCTGGTGGCGGTCTGGTTGACGGAAATCGGCGCGTCGAGCGTCGTGATGCCGACCCAACTGATGAGCACGATGGCGGCGACGGTGACGATGAAGATGAGGGCGGCGATCAGGCGGCTGCGATCGAGGAACTCGCCCATCGCCGACGGCACGACGCTGCCGGGCGGGCGGCTGCCGCGGCGGGCACTGAGGCCGCCGACGAGGAGCTTGAGCTGGTTGCGGACGGACATCAGGAAATTGCCGATTGCCGATTGCCGGTGGCCGAATTGAGCACGGCGCTGGAATTCGTGGAGCGTGCTTTCGCCTGATGATTCTGACTCGTCGCTTGGTTCATCGCTTTTCCTCCCGGCCGCTCTCGTTGGCGATGGGGTTGCGGTAGGCGTCGTAGGCTTCGATGATCCTGGCCACCAGCGGATGGCGGACCACGTCGGCCCCGCTGAAGGTGTGGAAATCGATGCCGGGAATGTCGGACAGGATGTGCCGCACCTCGAGCAGTCCGCTTTGTTTGGAGCGCGGCAAATCGATCTGCGTGATGTCCCCGGTGACCACCATGCGTGAGTCTTCGCCGAGCCGCGTGAGAAACATCATCATCTGCTCGGGCGTGGTGTTCTGCGCTTCGTCGAGGATGATGAACGCCCGCGAAAGCGTCCGGCCGCGCATATAGGCGAGCGGGGCAATTTCGATCACGCCCTTCTCGGTGAGCCGCGCGACATCCTCGGCGTCGAGCATGTCGTGCAACGCATCGTAGAGCGGCCGGAGGTAGGGGAGAATTTTCTCGCGCAGATCGCCGGGGAGGAAGCCCAGCGTCTCGCCGGCCTCGACGGCGGGACGCGTGAGGATGACGCGCTCGACCTGGTTTTTGAGCAGCGCGTTCACGGCGGCTGCCATCGCGAGATAGGTCTTGCCGGTGCCCGCCGGACCGATGCCGATCACCACCGGGTGCGCGAGCATCGATTGCAGGTAGAGTTTCTGGCCGAGAGTCTTGGGGACGATCGTCTTGCGGTTGGTGGCGATGACGAGCGGTTCGTCGAGCAGGGTCTGGAGCTGGGTGCCCTCGCCGCGGGCGAACGAGTCCGCGATGCGGTGGAAATCCGGCGCGCGGATCGTCATGCCCTGCGTGCGTGCCTTGTCGAGGAAGCCAAACAACGACTCGGCTACGGTCACCTTTTCCGGCGTGCCGTCGATTTTGATCCAGTCTTCGCGCGTGGTCAGCTTCACCCCGAGTGCGCGTTCGGCGTGCACGAGGTTTTCCTCCCGGCCGCCGAAGAGCGAGCTGAGGTGACGTGGCGAGGCGAAGTGGAGGGTTTTGGCGGGCACGGGAGACGCGGTAAGCGATAGGCTTTGAGCTATAATTCCAATTTGCTTTCAAGATGAGCCGAATTGTAGCGGAACGGCTTCCCGTTCCGGATGGGAGCCGAAGCGGCTCCGCTACGAAATCAGTCTCAGCTTGAAAGCAATCTGGAATAAGTAAGGAAGGAGCGGAGCGGACGACACCTGGAAGGTTTGAGGTTATGGCTTAGCGCTTATTGCCAACGCCGCCGCCACCAGTTTCTCCCACGTCGCGTCGAGCGACTGCGGCAGGATGCGCGTCTGGCCGAGGACGGGCATGAAGTTGTTGTCGCCGTTCCAGCGCGGGACGATGTGGCCGTGCAGATGGGCGATGCTGCCGCCGGCCACCGCGGAGCCGAGGTTGAAGCCGATATTGAAACCTTCGGGTTTGAGCGCGGCCGTCAGCAGTTGCTGGCCCATGACGATCTCCTCGAACAGATCCGCCCGCTCGGCCGGGGTGAGTTGATGAAGCTCGGAAACGTCGCGGAACGGGACGGCGAGCAGGTGGCCAGGATTGTAGGGAAACCGGTTGAGAATCAGGTAGCTCAGCGCCGAACGGTGGACGATGAGTGCCGCGCGATCATCACCCAAGGCCGGAAGCTCCGTGAAAGGCCGCTGCATCGCCGCCGGATAGCGCGGCGCTTCGATGTATTCCATGCGCCAGTAGGCGTGAAGCTGCTGCATGTGGCGGAAGGTCGGCGGGCGAAGGAAAAGGGGGCGGAGCAAAAGCTCCGTTGCAGGCAAAGTCAAAGCCCGCTTGGTCCCGGCGCAGGTCCCGGGCGCAAATCAGCTTTTGCGTGATTTGCGCCCGATTCGTTCTCGTTCTCGTTCCTCGTTCTCTTTCGTCAGGGATGCTTCGAGGAGAGAAAGATTACAATTACGAGAACGAGAACGATTTTCCGCATCGAACAAAAACAGATTTGCGCCCGCAGGTCCCGACGCTTGGTCCCGGCGCGGCGGAGGCACTAAGAAATATCCTTGTCTTGGTATGACGATCGTCATCTAAAGACGGCTCATGCGTTATCCGCCTGCGCACAAGCAAGCCACCCGACGCCGCATCTTGGAAGCGGCCAGCCAGGCATTTCGGGAGCGGGGACTGGCGGAAACGGGCGTGGACGAAGTGATGCGCCGGGCCGGACTGACGCATGGCGGGTTCTATGCGCACTTTTCGGACAAGACCGAGCTGGTGGCGGAGGCGTGTGCGGCGGCGTTCGACGCGGCGGTCCCGAATCTCGACCGGATTGCGGCGGCGCCCACGCCCACGGCGCGCGCCCGGCTGCTGATCGACAGTTATCTCGGCACGCGGCATCGGGACAACCGCGGTTCGGGGTGTTTCGTGGTCGCGGTCGGCGCGGACATGGTGCGGCTGCGCGGGGCGGCGCGGGCGGGGTATGCGCGCGGATTTGCGCAACACCTCGAACGACTTGGCGCGGCCCTGCGGCTCGACGCCGAGCCGCGGCGCAACCGCGAGCGGGTGACGCAGCTCATGAGCTCATTGGTGGGCGCGCTGTTGTTTGCCCGCGCGATCGACGATCCCGCGCAGAGCGATGCGATGCTGCACGCGATGCGGCGGCAGTTGCGGGCGCAGTTTTGCGACGGTCCCGCGGACGCGCATCCCGTCCCGCCGCTCCAACGTCCCGCGGTCCCGTCCCACGATTTCATGCGCGCCATTTGACGCGGTTGGTCTCCACTTTCCCGATGCAAAACTCACTCTCTCCCACGCGTCGCGTCGTCATCACCGGCCTCGGCGCAGTCACGCCCTGCGGCAACACCGCGGCCGAGACCTGGGCCTCGCTCGTCGCCGGCCGCAGCGGCATCGGCCGCATCACGCGATTCGATGCCACCGGCTGCACGGCGCAGATTGCGGGGGAGGTGCGGAATTTCGATCCGGCCCGGACGCTGCCGGCGCCGATCCGGCCGCGGCCCGCGGGCGATCCCGTGGTGCAGGCGCTCACCGCGAAGGACGTGAAGAAGTTCGGCCGCTTCACCCATCTCGGCGTGGGAGCGGCGGTCGAGGCGTATGCGGATTCCGGACTCGATGCGCATCGCGCCACGGTGTCGGCGGAGCGGATGGGCGTGAACCTCGGCGTCGGCCTCGGTGGTCTGCCCGAGATGGAAGCGATGCACGACACCTGGAAGGCGGGGGGCTTCCGGAAAATTTCGCCGTTCTTCATCATCCAGATCGCGCCCAACCTCCTTGCCGGCCAGGTGAGCCTGCTGCTCGACTTTCGCGGCGCCAACATGAGCGTGGCCTCCGCGTGCGCCACGAGCGGCCACGCGCTCGGCGAGGCGGCGGCGGCGATCGCCCGCGATGATGCCGATGTGATGATCGCGGGTGGCGCCGAGTCGACCGTGACGCCGCTGGCGATCGGAGCCTTCGCGCAGATGCGCGCGCTCTCGACCCGCAACGCCGCGCCGGAAAAAGCCTCGCGCCCCTACGACAAGGATCGCGACGGCTTCGTCCTCTCCGAGGGCTCGGTGGTCTTCGTGCTCGAGGAGCTGGAGCATGCGCGCCGGCGCGGTGCGCGGATTTACGCCGAGCTGCGCGGCTACGGGGCTTCGTCGGATGCGTTTCACCTTTCCTCGCTCGCGCCCGGCGCGGAGGGCTCGGCCCGCTCGATGCGCGCCGCGCTCGCGCGCGCCCGACTCGCGCCGACGGACATCGATTATGTTTCCGCGCACGCGACCTCGACGCCCGGCGGCGATGGCGAGGAGGCGGCGGCCATCGCGAGTGTTTTCGCCGAGCAGAAGGCGAACCTCAACGTCAGCGGCGTGAAATCGATGACGGGCCACCTGCTGGGCGCCGCCGGTGCAATGGGCGCCTTCGCGGCCGTGCTCGCGATCCACCACGGCGTCGTGCCGCCCACCCTCAACCTCGACAATCTCGACCCCGCCTGCGGCGACCTCGGGCTCAACTTCACGCCCAACACCGCGGTGCAGCGTCCCGTGCGCGCGGCGCTCGCGAACAGCTTCGGCTTCGGCGGCACGAACGCATCGATCGTCGTGGCGCGCGTTTGAAGCACTCCCATCGCGTCCTACGGAAGATTCTTGATGGGAATTGTCCCCGGCATTTCCCGTAGTTCCCTTCTTTGACTTCGCGGTCCAACGGGGTGAAACATCACGCCCGTGTTGCACGAAATCAAAAATGTGAGACAGGAAAACGGCGCAGGGCGGCGCCGCTGGTTCGAGTCGGATGGCCTGGAACTCGTCGTCTGGCTCGATGGGACCGAGGCGGTGATCGGCTTTCAACTCTGCTACGATTTGGGCGAGAGTGAGCACGCGCTGACCTGGCGGGCCAAGGCCGGTTTCGCGCACAGCGCGATCGATACGGGCGACGAAAGCCCGTTTGTGAACCGAACGCCGATCCTCCAGCCGGATGGCAACGTCCCGTGGGCCGCGATCGAGCAACTCTTCGGCGCGCGCAGCAGCACGCTCGAGCCGGGCCTGCGGCAACTCGTGCACGACAAGCTGGCCGAGCGCGCGGGCGCGAGCGCGGAGCGGTAGCACCGCAGGCGGGTCGATCTCGCGGTAATGGCCGGATTGCGGCGCTTGGCTCGCCGTTTCCGTCGTCAGGCGGAAAGTGTGAGTCCGCCCGGATTCCGCCCGAAGCGAAGGCGGGATGAAGAACGACGGAACCCGTTCCTCGGTGTCGTCGCGCGTAAATCGGCTCGCTACGATTCGGCGGCTCCCTTCGCATCCACGCCTTCGTGCTTTCCCTCTGGCAGAAACTTCGCGCCACCGTTCCCGGCTCCTTTTTGGCCGCGCTCGGCCTCGCCGGCGGCTTCCTGGCGTTTGTGGCGTGGGATCAATCGCACTGGTGGCGCGTGAAGGACGATTATTCGTTCGGCTGGCTCGTGCCGTTCTTCGTGGCGTTCGTCGTGCACGATCGCTGGTCGAAGATCATCGCGGCGCTCGAGGCCTGTGCGGCGCCGGGCAGCCTGCGGGCCGGTGGGCTGGCGAAGTGGCTGCTGCGGCTGCTGGTCGGAGCTTCGCTCACCTGCGGCGTGTTGATGTTCCTGCTCGGCTCGTTCTATCGCGCGGGCGCCGGCACGTCCCAGCCCGGCACGCTCGCGATCGCGCTCGGCACCGTCGGCATTCTGCTGCCACTGCTCTTCATCAATGCCCCCGACTCGCCGTCGCCCGCCGCCGGCGGCGTTCGCTCCGACGCGCGCGTCCGGTTGCTGGCGTTGTTTTTCTTCCCCGTCGTGATCTGGCTCGTCTCGGCTCCGATGGTCTCGGCGGTGGAGACGCAGCTCAATCTCGCGTTGCTGCGCAAGGTGGTGACGGTCGTGGCATTCGTCTTCGACGTGCTCGGCCTGCCCATCGAACAGCAGGGCAACGTGCTCGCGCTGCCCACGGGCAATGTCGGTGTCGAGGACGCGTGCTCCGGCATCCGCTCGCTCACGGGCTGTCTTTTTGCCGGGTCGTTCCTCGCCGCGGTGTTCGTCGATCGCGCGTGGCAGAAGATCGCGCTGATCGTCTCGGCGTTGGGACTGGCGGTGCTGATGAATCTCGGGCGCAGCCTTTTTCTCACGGCGTGGGCGTATCGTCACGGTCCTGCCGCGATCGAGGGCACCGTGCACGACGTCGCGGGCTACAGCGTGCTCGGCCTCACCGTCGTCGGGCTGCTCGTGCTGGTCTGGGTGCTCAACTGGCGGATTTTTTCCCCGGCCGCGACACCGGCCGACCCGGCACCGGGATCGCTTGCCCGCCACGCGCCTGATCGCGGCGCGGCCTAACCCGCATATTTCATGCTTTCTGCGTCCTTTTTCCGGCGTTTGGCGGCGGACAGGCGGTGAGCTTGCGGGAGCGTGCGTCCTATGCGGGCTAAAGCTCCGCCTTGTCAGCCCCCGTCTCCGTTCCGGCGGACCTCGGCGCAATTTCACGTCATACGTGAAAGGGGATCGTGCGAAGACCGCGGGAGGACGGTTGACCGAGTGGCATCAGTTGCCGGCGGACGGCTTCGGCGCCGGGATGACGATCACGCGGCTGCTCCGGGCCGCCGGCAGGTAGGCCCTGGCCAGCGCGCTCAGTTCCGCGGCGGTGATCGCCTCGTTGTCGGCGTAGCGCGAGCGGCACCAGTCGAGCACCTCGGGCTTTTCCTGCGCGCGGCTGACGACGTTGCCGATCCAGTATTGATTGGTGCGCGCGGATTCGCGCAGGGAGGTCAGGACGGGCTTTTTGGCGCGCTCCAGCTCCTCGTCGGTCACGCCCTTCTCGGCGAGCTCCGCCGCGATCTCCACGATGATATCGGCGACTTGTTTCGCGCGCGGCGGATCGATCGTTACGCTTGCCTGGATGTAGCCGTAGTCCGGAAAAGTATCTCCGGCCGCGCTCCCCACGCTGGGGCTGTAGGCGTCGCCCAACTCCTCGCGCACCTTGATCCGCAGGCGATCGTTGAAGACCTCGCTGAGCATGTTGAGCCGGCGCGCGCGCTGAATCTCGCGGCCGTCGGTCGTCGGCCAGTAGAGCGCGACATCGCCTTTGAGGATTTCAGTCGTGATGGTGTATTCCTTCGCGAACGGCTCCGCGGGAAACCTGATCCGCCGCAACTCCGCGAGCACGGGCTTGGGCTGGCGCGACGGCAGTGCGCCGAGCGTGCGGGCGACGGCCGCAATCGTCGCGTCCAGGTCGAAGTCGCCGACGATCGCGAACTCCATCGCGCCGCGCGCGAGCTCGGGCATGATCCAGGCCCTGGCCTCGTCGAGGTTGCGCTGCAGAAACTCCTCCTTCGGCGGCAGGCCGAAGCGGTGATCACCGCTGACGAGCAGCTTCGAAACTTCGAGGGTGAACGGGCCGGCGGTCGTATGCTCGTAGGTCGTGTAGATCTGATCGATCGCCTTGCGCATCTGCCGGGCCGCCTCCGGGCGGAAGCCCGGGTCGGTGATGCGGGCGGTCATGAGCTGGAGCTGCAGCAGGAGGTCCTCGCGGTTGGTCGCGCCGTTGACGAGGAACGCGTCGGTGCCGATGCCGAGGCCCGCGCCCACTGTCCTGCCGGCGAGGATACGCCGAAGGTCGTCCGCACTGTGCTGCCCGAGGCCGCCGTCGTTGTAGGTCTGCCCGGCATAGAACGCCAGGCCCGGCTGGCCCTTCGGCTCCGTCAGCCGGCCATGGCCGATCCGGCCGCTGATGCGGATGCGGTTGGCTTCGAAATCGGTCTGCTTGAGATTGAGGCGCACGCCGTTGGCGAAGGTGACGAGCGTGATGTCGAGGTCGGCGACGTGCTCGCGTTTCGCCACCTTGCCGGGCGGGCCGAAGTCGGTGTAGGCCCACTTCGCCTCGCTCTGGGTCGCCGGCGGCGTGACGGCGATGGCGCGCGATCCCTCGAACGCCGCGGTGATCGTCTCGGCCGCGCGCGCGCGGTCGGGGAGGGCGGCGTTGCCGGTGACGAGCACGATCCGGTGCGACGGGCTCCACGTGGCGCGGAGCGCGGCGAGGCAGTCGTCCACGGTGACTTTGGCCAAGGCCGGCCCGTAGAGCGCGAGGTCGTCCTCGGCCGTGGTCCATACGTCGCGCTCGAGCAACGTGTCGGCAATCTCGTCGGCGATGCCGTCGGAGCGGCGGGTCGGCGCGGTCTTCACCGCCTGCTCGAGGCTGTTGCGGAAATTCGCCACGATTTCCGCCAGCTCGGGCGGCTGGAAGCCGTGGGCGAGGGCGCGCCGGAGCTCCTGGTCGCCGACGCCGAGGGCGGCCTGCCATTGATCGGCGCGACAATTGAGCGTCATGCTGGCCTGCCGGTAGAAACTGTAGGACTCGCCGACGCCGGAGCTGCCGTTGATGAACGGCGCGTTCTCCTGCTTCGCGAGGATGGAGAGCCGGCGGTTGATCATCGCGTGGGCGAGGCTGCGCGGGAGGAGTTGCAGGCGGTGGGCCGCGGTGTCGCGCTCTTTCGAATACGGTGTGACCGTGGAGATGGTGACGTTGGTGCTGGGGGCTTCCGCCTCGTAGTGGTAAAACGCGCGGGTGCCCTCGAAGACCGGGAGCCGGCCGAAGTCCGGCTCGGGCCGGGCGGGCGCGCGGGCTTTCAAGGGGGTGAACGCCGCGGTGAGCTGGCGCACGACGGCGTCGGCGTCGATGTCGCCCACAATCACGACCGCCATCCGTTCCGGGCGATACCACGTGTCGTAGAAATCGACGAAACGATCGCGGCCGACGTTTCTCAGGACATCGTCGGTGCCGATGACGTCGCGCCGGTGAAAGATCGTGCCGTTGAGGACAAAGCCCTCGGTGGCGCGCCACGTGCGGTAGCCGACGGAATCGCGCGTGCGCTTTTCGCTGAGAATGATGCCGCGTTCCTTGTCGATTTCCTTTGAGGCGAGATGGAGGCGGCCGGCGTAGTCGCCGAAGACCCTCAGGCCCTCGGCGAGGGTCGCCTCCTTGGTGTCGGGCAGCTCGAGGAGGTAGAGCGTGCGCGTATACCAGGTGCTGGCGTTCGTATCGCCGCCGAAGTTCATGCCCATGCGCTGAAAGAATTTGATCAGCGAATCCGGCGCGTAGTGCTCGCTCCCGTTGAAGGCCATGTGCTCGAGGAAATGGGCGAGACCCTGCTGGTCGTCGGCCTCATGCACGGCGCCGGCCTCGACGAGCAGGCGCAGCGACACGCGCTCCTTCGGCTCCTGGTTCGCGCGCACGACATAGCGCAGGCCGTTCGGCAGCGTGCCGAACTTTGCCTTCGGATCCATCTTCAGATCGCTCGCTTCGTGCGGAAACGGGATGGCCGCCCGGAGGTTGGGCGCGAGGAGGAACAACGCCGCGCAGAGCAGGGGAACGAGGGAGCGCATGAGACTCATGGCCGCAAAAAAGCGCAAAAGGCGCAAAGGGCAATGAGGGAGACCAGGGACCAGAGACCAGGGACCAAGGACAAGTGATCGGGGGCGATTGACTTTGGGGTTTAGTCTTTGGTCTCTCGTCTCTCGTCTTTGGTTCCTGATGCTCTGGCTTTACCGTCTCCTCTTCATTCCTGCGCTCGTGGTCCTGGGACCGGGCTACCTGCGGCGGATGCGGCGGCGCGGCGGCTATCGCGCCGATTTCGCGCACCGCTTCGGCCGGCACCCGCAGCTCCCCGCGAAAAAAAAGGGCCGTCCGCGGATCTGGCTCCAGGCGGTGAGTGTCGGCGAAATGCTCGCTGTCGGCCCCGTGATCGAGGCGCTCCGGCAGGACGGAGCCGAGATCTATCTCACGACCACCACCAGCACCGGTTACCGTCTCGCCAACGATCGCTACCGCGGCCTGACCATGGGTGTCGGCTACTTCCCGATCGACTGGTGGCCGTTTGCTGCGACGGCCTGGCGGCGGATTGCGCCGGATCTGGTCATCCTCACCGAAGGCGAGCGCTGGCCCGAGCATCTGCAGCAGGCGATGAACCGCGGCGTGCCCGTGCTCTGCATCAACGCGCGGCTCTCGGATCGCAGCTTTGCGCGCATGCGGTGGTTCCGGCCGGCCGCGCGGCTGCTGGTCCGCGGCATCACGCGGCTGCTGCCCGGCTCGGCCGAGGACGCCGCGCGCTTCGTGCAACTCGGTGTGCCCGAAGAGCGGATACAGGCGACCGGCAACATCAAGCTCGACGTGCAGATCCCGCGGCTCGACGCCGCCGCGCAGGCGCAGTTGCGGCGCGAGCTGGGGTTGCCCGCCGGGGGCGCCGTGCTCGCCGGCTCCTCGACCTGGCCGGGCGAAGAGGCCGCGCTGATCGCGGCGCTGCAGGAGGCGCGCGCGGGCGGTCAGGCGGTTTCACTGCTCCTCGTGCCGCGGCATGCGGAGCGGCGGCTGGAGATCGCGCGGCTGATCCAGGCCGCCGGGCTGCGCTTTCACCTGCGCTCGCACGGAGCGGCGCCGGGCGAGGTCGATGTCGCCGTCGGTGACACCACCGGCGAACTGCGGAAGCTCGCGCAACTGGCGGACGTGATCTTCGTGGGCAAGAGCCTGCCGCCGCATACGGCGGGCCAGACGCCGGTCGAAGCGGCCGCCTTGGAAAAGCCGATCCTGTTCGGGCCGGGCATGAGCAACTTCCGCGTCATCGCGCAGGATTTGATCGCGCGGGGTGCGGCGCGCGTAGTCGCGGATCCCGCGGCGCTGGCGCGGACGGCGGCGCAGCTCCTGCGCGCCGGGGTGGAGCGCCAGGCACTCGCCGCGGGCGCGGCGCAGTGGCGGCGGGACAACGCCGGCGCGGTCGAGCGCACGCTCGCCGTCATTCGCGACGAATTGCAACGACTCACGTAAGCGACTCGTGGATATCGTGCATTTTTCCTGCAGGCATTACCTGCGAACTTCGTTGTTGCACCGAAGGGTTCGGGTTCTACGGTCGCCTCTTTTAGATTAATGCAGTCCCACGGACCAAAGCGCGTCTACACACCCCATTCGCTCGAGTTCTGGTTTGGCAAACTCGAAAATGACTGGGCGGGCGCGTTCACCGCGCTGCAGCTCGAGCAGGGCCGGCAGATCTACGTCGATGGCGAGGTGCGCGAACTGGAGCTCACCGACAAGGATGCCATCGTCCACCGCCGGGTGGAGAAAAAGGACGAGTATGCCGTCATCGAATGGACCCCGGACGGGCTGAGCGTGCGGTCGTCGTCGACCGATCGGGGGCTCGCCCACGCCCTGGCGGTCGCCGGGTTGCACGAGATCGAGGAATTGGTCGCGGATGAGATTTCGCCGTTGCCCACCGATGCGCCGAAGCCGTCCAACGGCCACGGCAGCAGTCCCTCATCCGGCCACACCTTCGGTGGCGGGGCAGCCCGCGCGGCCGCGGCGGCGAATGGCAACGGTGGTGCGACTCACGCCTCGGGCGCGAATGCGGGCGCGGGCCATGGCGCTGGCGCCTCCGCAGGTCCTTCGCGTTCGCTGACGCTCGTGTTCAAGACGAAGACGGCCGGCCTCACGTTCCAGGCGGCCTGGCTCGAGGCCGACAAGAAAACCAAGCATCCGGCCCTCGGGCCCGACGCGCATGCGAATGGCAACGGCCATGTTTCGTCGAGCGAGCGCGCCAAGCTCATCGGCCTCGCGGCCTACGCGCGCAAGGCGCACTTCCACTACAATCAGGAGACCGGCATCTACATCATGGAATCTCTGGTCGAGATTCCGAATTTCCTGAAGACCGTCCTGCCGGCGTGGAAGAAGATGTTCAGCATCGAGCTCGACGACAAGTCGGCCAACCTGCTGAAAGGCACCCGCACCGTGGAGATCGAGGCCGTCGCCGAGCGCGCGCCGGGCGGCGCGGAGGGCGCGGGCAGCGGCGGCGCGGAGCATGCCGCGCTGAACCTGCGGTGGATTTTCCGGGCGGGCGAGCGGATGCTCACCGACACCGAGGTCAACGCCCTGCTCAAGCGCGGCGGCCAGCCCGTCATCCTGCCCAATCTCGGCATCGTCGCGCTGCCGGCGGACAAGTGGGAAAGTTTCAGTGCCTGGCAGAAGAACGTCGAGGAAACGCAGGGTGCCGCCGACGGCGAGCCGGTGGCGCTGTCGCCGTATCTCATCTTCTCCCTCTTCAGCGACGCCCGGCTCAAGCTCACGCTCTCGCCCGAGATCGAGACCTGGCGGCAAAGCGTGCTCGCGCCGCCTCCCGCGCCGCCGGCGCTGCCCGAATTGCTGCGGCCGTATCAGCGCCGCGGAGTCGAGTGGATGCATCATCTCTGCGATGTCGGCTGCCACGGTCTGCTCGCGGACGAGATGGGTCTCGGCAAGACGCTGCAGGTGCTCTCGCTGCTCGCCGCGCGGCCGCTCGCCGACCGGCCGAACCTCATCGTCTGCCCCGCCAGCGTCGTCCCGGTGTGGCGCGAGGAGGTCGCGAAGTTCTTTCCGCAACTCACCGTCGACGTCCTCAAGACCGGCCACGATTTCACCCAGCGCACCGACCCGGTGATCTGGATCGCGAGCTACACGCAGCTCCGCAAGCACCGTTCGCTGCTGGAACGCGTCGCCTTCGGCTATGCGGTCCTCGACGAAGGCCAGTTCATCAAGAACCCCGACGCGAAGATCACGCAGACCTGCTTCGCGGTGCGTTCGACCCACCGCGTCGTCCTCACCGGCACGCCGCTGGAAAACCGCCAGCTCGATCTGTGGAGCATCTTCCGGTTCCTGCTGCCGGGGCTGCTCGGTTCGCGCACTTCGTTCGAGGCGGCGCTCAATGCCGACCGCGACCGCACGCTGACGCGGCTCCGCGCGCAGCTCGCGCCCTTCATCCTGCGCCGCACGAAAAAGGAAGTCGCCACCGAGCTGCCGCCGAAGCTCGAGATGGATCTGATCTGCCCGCTCACCGACGTGCAGCGCGCCGAATACGCGCGCATCTGCTCGGAGGGTCTGGAGCGGCTCGGCGATGACGTCGGCGCCGCGATGCGCGAGAAGTCCTTCGGCTTCCTCGCCCTGCTCACGCGGCTGCGCCAGACCTGCTGCGACCCGGACATGCTGCCCTGGCTCAAGGCGCCGCTCACTGACTCCGGCAAAATCAACCTGCTCCTCGAAAAGCTCACCGAGATCGTCGGGAGCGGGCACAAGGTCGTCATCTTCTCGCAGTTCGTGATGCTGCTCGACCGCGTGCGCGAAGCACTCGCGAAGCACTTCCCCGATCTTGCGCGCTTCGAACTCACCGGCATGACGCTCGACCGGCAGAAGCCGGTGCAGGGTTTCCAGACCGCGCAAGGCGCCGCCGCGATGCTCGTCTCGCTCAAGGCCGCCGGCACCGGCATCACGCTGCACGCCGCCGACTACGTTTTCCTGCTCGATCCGTGGTGGAACCCCGCCGTCGAGGCGCAGGCGGTGGATCGCGTGCACCGCATCGGACAAACGAATACGGTGTTCGTCTACCGCATGGTCACCGCCGGCACGATCGAGGAGCGCATCCAGGCGCTGAAGGCCTCGAAGAAGGATCTCTTCGACAAGTTGATCGGCGGGCTCGGCGGCGATTTCGATCTCAGCCAGCACTTCACCTCGTTGCGCAGCCTCGTCACGCTCACGGCGCAGTCGGAGTCGGAAGAGGTGCAGGAGCCGTATACGATCGACTGAGGCGTTGGCGCTGCGGCGTTGTCTCTCTGGCGCCGCGGGCCCTCGTGCGCGCGTAGAAAGCCCAATCGCGGTCTTGGAGTGGAGCGGAACGGCTTTCCGTTTCGTGGCTGAGCACAAGCGGAAGGAAACAAAAGGCACGGAGCCGAAGCGGCTCCGCTACCTCCTCGACCGACTCTCTATATGCCCTCTTACGGCAATGGCGCCACCTTGGGGCCGAAGATGCCCCAGGCAAACGTCTGGTCGAGCGCCAGCAGGCAGAGCGCACCGACGTAGATCCAGACGCCGATGAAAATGATCTTTCCCCACCTCCGCTTGCGGGGGTCGCTGGAATCGAGCCACGACGGCGGGCTCTCCGCGATGGCGGTGGCGGCGCCGGCCGATGCACCCGTCGCGGCCGGCCCGGCAGCGGGCACCGGCTGACTCGGGCCCTTCTTCGGGTGTTTCGCGCTCATGTCGGTCGCATCGTGAAAATTTCCACGCTGCCTGCAAGCCCGCGCCGAAGGCAGCGCGCCGGGGGCAACGGATCCAACTTCGTCCGCCCCACGCCGAGCTTGTTTCCCGGCGAGCGAGGCCTAGGGTGCGGGGCCTTGAATTCGCCGTCCGAATTTTTTGCGAATGCCGATATCGTGGCCGCGGCGCTGGCCGCGGATCGATGAAGGCCGTCACGGATCCCGCCGGGCTGTTGATGCGACGCCTGCTGCGGCTGTTGCGTTGGCGGGTCTGGATCCAGGAAAAACTGCAGCCGACGGAGTGGCAGGTCACCTTGATGTGGGCCGCGCTGGCCGGCTTCCTCGGCGCACTGGCTTCAATCCTTTTCACCACGCTCACGGAGCGCATCCACGACTGGTTCGGCAACTCCAGCCTCGGCGTCGTCGACTCGATGGCGCGGCTGCCGTGGTGGGGTTGTCTGCTCGTGCCGACCCTGGGCGGAGCGGCGGCCGGGACCATTCTGATGTTCGGCCAGCGGCTCACGCGGGCGCAGAGCTCGACCGATTACATGGAGGCGATCGTGATCGGCAACGGCAACATCCCGACCCGCGCGAGCCTCGTCAAATCCGCCGCGGCGCTTTTTTCCATCGGCTCGGGCGGCTCGATCGGCCGCGAGGGCCCGATGGTGCAACTCGCCGCCGTCGTCGCCTCGCGGCTCGGTCGTTGGCGAAAATTTACGCCCCCGCAGTTGCGTCTCCTCGTCGCGTGCGGCGCGGCGGCCGGCATCGCCTCCGCCTACAACGCGCCGATCGCGGGGTCGTTCTTTGTCGCCGAGATCATCCTCGGCACGATCGCGATGGAGAGCCTGGGACCTCTCGTGGTCTCGGCCGTGGCGGCCACGCTCACGGTGCAGGTGCTCACGGCCGCGCACGTGCTCTACAAGGTGCCGACCTTCGATCCGGTCTCGGTGTGGGAGATGCCTGGATACATCGTGCTCGGTTTGTTCGTCGGCGTGCTGGCCCCGGCGTTTCTCGTGTCGCTGAAGAACGCGGAGAAGTTTTTCGTTTCCCTGCGCCTGCCGCTCGTCCTGCGCCTCGCCCTCGGCGGCCTCGCGGTCGGGGCGATCGCGATCAACGTCCCGCAGGTCTGCGGCAACGGCTACTCGGTCGTCGTGGAGATCGTGAACGGGAAAATTTTCTGGACGCTGATTCCCGGCATCTTCGCCTGCAAATGGCTCGCGACGATGGCGTCGTTCGGGTCGGGCGCGCCGGGCGGCGTGTTCACGCCGTCGCTGTTCATGGGCGCGGGCGCCGGGCTGCTGTTCGGCACGCTGGTGCATCATTTCTGGCCGCTGGGCGCGCAGGATCCGCGGGCGTTCGCGCTGGTGGGCATGGGGGCGTTTCTCTCCGCGGCCAGCCATGCGCCCATCATGGCGGTGATCATGCTCTTCGAGATGACGCTGAGCTACGACATCATCCTGCCGCTGCTGCTCTGCAGCGTGATCGCCTATTATACTTCGAAGAGCCTCGAGGGCTCGTCGCTCTACAGCGAGTCGCTGAAACGCAAGGCCGCCGCGGCGCCCGATCCCGGGTTGGGCGAGGGCCGGGTGGCGGACTTGATGCGGGCGGACCCGCCGTCGGTGCTGCCGACGGCGCACTACGCCGACATCGCCCGCATGTTCCTGAAGCTGCGGGTGAACAACCTCTACGTCGTCGACGCCGAGGGGAAATTCCTCGGCGTCGTCTCGCTCCACGACATCAAGCCGTATCTCAGCGAACCTGATCTCGCTGAGCTCGTGATCGCCCGCGACATCCTGCGCGAGGATTTTCCGCGCGTCGCGCCCGACCAACCGCTGACCGAGGCCCTGGCCGGATTCATGGGCATCGTGGCCGAGCGGCTGCCGGTGGTGGAGCGCGACGGCTTGCTGCGCGGCAGCCTGGCGAAGGGCGACTTGTTGCTCGCGCTGATCGAGAAGCGGAAGGCGCCGGCCGCGGCGTGATCGGCGGGCGCGGCGCCCCGGCTCAGTCCGCCACCGGTTTCCTGGTTGTGACGGGTGCGCGGCGGCGCTCGGGCGGGAGCGTTTCGATTAACTCGTTGGCGCGCCCGGCACGCTTCTTCAACGTGAAGGCGTCGTAGAGCCGACCGGTGGCGGTGCGGGCTTCGTAGCGGATTTCCTCCCGGTCGACGTGGATGATTTGGTAGAGCTGCGTGTCCTCCGCGGAACGCACGGCGAAATCGGTGGTGACGTTATACATTTTGGGCCCGCTCACTGAGACCACGTAGACGGTGCCGATGGCGGGATCGTAGGCCTGGTTGTAGCCGGCGGGAATATTGATCGAGCCCCCGCGGCCGCTGACATCGCCGCTGCGTGCATAGGTGTGGTCGTGGCCGGTGAGCACCAGATCGACCTTGAACTCGTCGAAGATGGGCTTCCACGCGGCGCGGAGCTCCGGGTTGTCGCGATTGTTGGCCGGCGAAAAGATCGGGTGATGAAACGTGAGGATGGTCCAGCGGTGCGGGTTGCTTTTCAGGACTTCACGCAGCCACGGGATCTGCTCGGCCTGCAGGCGGTTCGATTCGAGCGCGATGATGCGCGCGCCCTGGTAGTCGATGTAGTAACACGCTTCCTCGAGGCCGGCGGGCGCGCCCTGCTCGGGCAGCGTGAACGACGGACGCCAGTGGTGGCTGAGCGTCCGTGTGCCCGGATTGGCGATACGGTCGCGCAGCGGGCGCTTGTCGGGCTGCTGTGTCACAAGGTCGGCTTCGGCGTAGCCGGTGATTCTGGCGATGCCCGCGTCGATGCCGGTGATGAGGCCGTCGGCGCCGAGCGTGATGATGCCGGTCTGGCCGTCGTCGGCTTGGGCATAAACCCGCGTGCGCGTCGTTTTCCCCGCGGCGTCTTTGTCGGCCTTCAACGCCACTGTGACATTGATCGTGCGGCCGTCCTTGGCCGTCCATTTGCGCTCCGTCTCGGAGCCGGCGCCGTCGTTGAAATGCTCGTGGTTGCCGGGCGTCGGCACGACGGGAATCGTGGCGTTGACCCATCCGGGGGCGCCGAACCACTCGCCCCATTGCACATCGCGGTTCGCGTTGTTGATCAGGTCGCCGGCGTGGAGCGTGAAGGCCGCGCGCGGCGCGTCGCGGAACGACTCGCGAAACACCCGCGACCAGTGCGTCTTGATGTCGTTTTGGGCGTCGCCGAAGTAGACAAACGTGAACGCGCGCGGCTCCCGGCTCGCCGTGTGGAAATGAAACCACTCGCTCCAATTCGCACCGTCGCCGACGCGATAGGCGTAGAGCGTGTCGGGGGTGAGGTCCGTGAACTTGACGCTGTGATACGCGGCCTCGCTGAGGTCGCTTTTGAACAGCTCGGTGCGCGCGGGGACGCTGCGCGGCTTGAGGTCGCGGCCGTTGTCGTTGGCGGGCGCGATCTCCGCGAGCGAACGGACGATGCTGGTGTCGGTGCGCCACGTGACGGCCTGCGTGGTGGCGGGATCGCCGGCCCAGGTGAGGACGATGCGATCGGGAAGCGGACGCGGGGCGTGCGCGAGCTTGTCGGCGTAGGGCGTGGGCTTCCAGGAATCGGTTTCGTGGCCCTGGTGGGCGGCGAGTGGAAACGCGAACGTGGCGAGGAGCGGAAGGAGTTGGCGGAGTTGCATGGGGAATGAGAGAGGGCGGATGTGCAGTCCGTCCAGATTGGAAAAATGAATGGCAGCGGAAAAAAGGGCGGGTGACGGCCCGCCCTGCGGGCTAAAACCTGAACGTCACGCCGGTCGTGGCACGCATGCCGTGCATCGTGTAGTCCTCGGGATTGTAGGCGAAGCCCTGGTAGGAAACCTGGGGGCGGTCGGTGAGGTTCGTCATGTTCAAGAAGAGTTTCATGCGGTCGGTCACCTGATAGCTCGCCACGAAATCCACGCGCTCGTTGGCGGCGAAAACGTCGTCAAAGGTGAAGTCGACATCGAGGCCTTCGAGATAATCGGAGCGGTAGCGATAGCTGACCTCGGCGCGGAACCGGCCGATGGTGTATTCCAGCGAAGCGTTGAACATGTAGTCCGAGAAGCCGTAGGTCGGCAGTTTCTCCTCCAAACGGCCGGGATACTTGCCGTCGCTCTCGGTAAAGGTCGCGCTCAGGTCCACGCGGAATCCGTCGAAGGGCTTTGGCAGGAACACCAGTTTTTGCCGGGCGATCAGCTCCACGCCGTAGTTCACCGCGCCGAGCGCATTATCGGGACGAGTGGCGCGATAGGTGGTCGGCACGCCGTTTTCATCGACCACCTCGGTGGATGCGCGATTGTAGTAGAAGCCCTTCATGTTTTTGTAGAACACCCCGACGGAATAGAGACCGCGATTGGTCGTATAGAACTCGAGTTGGGCGTCAAAGTTGTCCGCCGTGGTGGTCTGCAGGTTCGCGTTCCCGTCGGTGATGGTGTCGTTGTCGATGTTCACCAGGCGGCCGCGGAGCAGGTCGTCGAGGTCGGGGCGGCTGTAGCTGCGATTGTAGCTGCCGCGCAGGATCAGGTTGCGCCGCAGCTCGTGGCGGAGGTGCGCGCTCGGCAGCCACGAGGTGTAGGTGCGCTCGCGGTCGACCACATCGACGCGGGCGGCCCGGGCGCCGAGACCGGGGATGAACTGGTTCGTCGTCGACTCGAAGGTGTTGCGCTCCATCCGGATTCCGGGCGTCAGTGTCGTGCGCCCGACGGTCGCCACGCCCATGACGTAGGCGCTATGGGTTGTCTCGCGGCTCTTGAAATCGCTGATGACGTCATTCTGAAACGCCGCGGGTGCCTGGAGCACGAACAGCTCGGGGCGGCTGCGAAACAGCGCCTCGACCTTCGGGATGTCCGCTTCCAGCGACATCGGGATCCCGGCCACCGTGCGGTTGCTGCGGCGCATGAGGTCGGCGTAGGGGAAGCCGCTCGCGGCCGTCCCCGTCGTATAGACGCGGCTGGAGGAATCCTGTTTACGCGTGCTGCGGTTGGTTTTGAGGCCGGTCTTGAGTTTTCCCGAGAGCGCCGCGCCGGTGAAGGATTTCTCCAGATCGACTTTTCCGGATACGACTTCCTCCGTGTATTCCGACGGATTGATGGTGAGGTCGCTCCGCGTGATCGTCGTCGTATCGAACGCGCTCTTGCCGTTCAGGTTCGTGTATTTCGGATGGAGCGTGTCGGAACGATCGTAGGCGTTTTGAAAGCCGGTGTTGCGCACCACATATTGGAGGCTGCGGTCGGTGTTGCGCGCGTTCTCGGCGTAGTAGCTGCCAAAGTTCACCTTGATCGTGTCGAGACGATGCTCGCCGCCGGCGGAAAACGAGAGCAGGTCGTTGTCCTGTTCGCTCTGCCGGTTCTGGTAACGATGCTCGTTGTTCGTCAGGCGCCCGGCGCCGGTGCGATCGGTGACGGAGAGCACGCTGGCCGGGCCGCCGCTGGTGACGACATAGATGCGTTCCTCGGGCTTCTCGGTCGTGGTCGTGTTGTGGCTGTAGCTCGGACGAAAGAAGACCGTCGTCTGGTCGCTGAGCCGATAGTCGAGCGAGCCGGTGAGGCCCCAGGACGTCACGTCGCGGAAGTTCGTCTGCGGTGTGCCGATGCTGTGGAAATAGAGCGGCCCGGTCAGCCCGAGATCGGGGCGATCCGTCGGCCGGACATAGAAGTAGTCGAGGTCGACATTGTCGTAGGCGCGGGACGTCTCGTAGGCCGAGACCGTGAAACTGACACCCAGGTTTTTCCTGCCGCCGCCGACGCTGAGGATGTCGCTGTAGAGCAGCCCGGTGTCGTAGCTCCACGTGCGGTTCAAATTGTAATACACACCGGCGGTCGTGAGCTTGATCTCGCGACCCTCGCGCTCGAAGGCGGAGCGGGAGATGGTGTTGATGATGCCGCCGATCGCGTCGCCGTCGCGATCCGCGGTCGGCGCCTTGATCACCTCGATGTTGCTCACGCCGTCGGCGAGGAGCTGGCTGGTGGCGAAACCGCGGCTGTTGCCCGAGGTCGGCGTGCGAAAGCCGTCCATCTGAAACGAATTGTATTTCGATTCGAGGCCGCGGATGTTCACGCCGTTGGGCGTGCCGTCCTCGTCCTCGTTGACGCTGAGGCCCGGCAGCCGTTGGAGCGTGTAGCCGATGTTGCCGTTGAGCATCTGGCCGAAGGTCTCCTCGGACACGATGTTCACGATGCCGCTCGCGGTTTTCTGCTGGTTGATCGCGAGCGACTGGCCGCGCGCGGATTCGGCGACGGTGAAGGCCTGCATTTTCAGCGCCCGGCTCTCGAGCGAAACCTCGAGGTGCGTGGCGCTGCCGGCCGCGATCGTGATCTCGCGCTCGAAGTGATCGAGGCCCACATAGTCGATCTCGACCCGCTGGACGCCGCCCGGGACGGTCGAAAGCGTGAAGCGGCCGTTGGCGTTGGTCGTGGCTGTGGCGGTGGAGCCGACGACGCGGACGATCGCTCCTTGGAGCGATTTGCCGGTGGCCGCGTCGGCGACCCGGCCGGTGAGTGCGCCCGTGGCTTGGGCGAGCAAGGCTTGAGCGGACAGGAGGGCGGCGGCAAGGGGCACGGCGGCCCGGCGGGCGAGCTGGCGGGCGAGAACGAAGGCATGCATGGCGTGGAGGTGGACCGCATACCGCGGCGCGCTCGACGCGAGCGCGCGACCGCGGCGGTCCAGGAACGACGTTAGCGCGATCGCGTGTCGAACTGGCGGAGGTCGGGCGACGAATGCGTCACATCGGGATCCGACGGGCGCGCAGTGTCTCCAGATTGTAACGACACCGCCACGGCATTGCCATGACGGTGGTCTCTACTCCGGGGAGATGAAGCCTGCCTCATGAAGATCTCCCTCGTCACAGAAACGTTCCCGCCTGAAATCAACGGCGTGGCGATGACCTTCGGGATCATCGCGCGCGAGCTGGCCCGGCGCGGACATGAAGTGACGGTGTATCGGCCGCGCCGGGACGATTTGCCGCGGGGCGAGGAAGGGGGCGGGTTCGTGGAGGTGCCGTTGCCGGGCGTGCCGATTCCACGTTACACGATGTTGCGCCTGGGCCTGCCCGCGGGAGGCCGGTTGCGGGCCGACTGGAGTGCGGTGCGGCCCGATCTCGTGCATGTGGCGACCGAAGGTCCGCTCGGTGCGAGCGCGGTCACCGCCGCACGGAAACTGGGGCTGCCGGTGACATCGAGCTTTCACACGAATTTCCACGCCTACAGCCGGCACTACGGTCTCGGCGTGTTCCGAGGCGTCGCGCTCCGCTGGCTCCGGCACGTGCACAACCGCACGCGCCGGACCTTTGCGCCGACGCTCGAACTCTGCGATGAGCTGCGCGCCCAGGGGTTTCAGGAGTTGCGGTTGATGTCTCGCGGCGTCGACACCTGGCAGTTTCATCCGGCGCGGCGGGCCGAGCCGTTGCGCGCGAAATGGGGCGCAGCGCCGGGCGACCCCGTCGTCATTCATGCGGGCCGGATGGCGGCGGAGAAAAATTACGGACTGCTGCTCGAGACGTTTGCCGCGATGCAGGAGGCGAATCCGCGCTGTCGCTTCGTGCTGGTGGGCGACGGTCCGCTGCGGGCGAAACTGCAACGCGTGCACCGGCACTGCATCTTCCCGGGCTTTGTCCCGCGCGCGGAACTCGCGCGTCACTACGCGTCGGCCGATATTTATATCCACGCCAGCCTGACGGAGACCTTTGGCAACGTGCTGACCGAGGCGATGGCGAGCGGTCTCGCGGTGGCCGGCTTCGACTATGCGGCCGCGCGGCAGTTCGTGCGTCACGGCCGGAGCGGCCTCGTGGTGCCGTGCGACCGGCCGGAGGCGCTGATCGATGCGTCCGTCCTGCTCGCGACGGACGAACTCTTGCGCACCCAACTGCGGATCGCGGCCCGCACCGCGGTCGAGCCGCAGTCGTGGGAAAACGTCAGCGCACGCTTCGAGACGGATCTGGCCGAGGCGGCGGGCATCACGCTGCCCGCGGCGGCTCCGGAGCCGCAACCGGTCACCGCATGAACCCGCGCCTGCTCATTCTCACCGCCGGCTACGGTGAAGGTCACAATGCGGCGGCGCGCGCGCTCGTCGCGGCCTTTGATGCCGCGCACGGCGGAGGGACCGCGCGCCTGGCCGACATCTACGCGCTGGCGGCGCCGCGGTTGAACGACATCGTGCGGCGGGGCTATCTGGGCGTGATCAACCGCGCGCCGCACGCGTGGAGCGCCGTCTATCGCTGGCTGGATCGTTCTTCGCTCGCGCCGCGGTTGCTGCGCGCGATGCGGCGGGAGCGGCGGGTGCTGGCCGACCTGATCGCGCGCGAGCGGCCGGCGGCGATCTGCTGCACGTATCCGGCTTATGCCTTCATGCTGGAGGCGCTGGCCCGGCGCGGCCAATGCGACGTCCCGTTCTTCAACGTCGTGACCGATTCCATCAGCATCAACTCGCTGTGGTGGCGCGCAGGCGCGGCGGGATGGTTCGTGCCCAACGAGGATTCCGCCGCGGTCATGCGGAGCGCCGGGGTCGATGCCTCGCGCATTCATGTGGATGGATTTCCCGTGCAGCCGTTTTTCTCCGACTACGCGCGGCTCCTCGCGCCGCCGGATCTGGCGCGCGGGGGCGTGCCGCGCGTCCTCTACATCATCAATTCCGGCACCCGCAATGCCGCGGAGACCGCGCGCCGGCTGTTGCGGGATACGTCGTGGGAGCTGACCTGCACGGTCGGCCGGGATGAAACGCTGCGCACCGAACTGGCGCGCCTCGCCGCGGGCCGCGCCGCGCGCACCGAGATCCTCGGCTGGACGAACGAGATCCCGCGGCTGCTGATGACCCACCACGTCGTGATCAGCAAGGCGGGCGGCGCCACCACCCAGGAGGCGCTCGCGGCGCGGTGCCCGATGCTCGTGAATCAAATCGTGCCCGGCCAGGAGGAGGGAAACTACGAGTTGCTGCGCCGATACGGCGTCGGGGCGCTGGCCGAGACGCCGGAGGCGGTCATCACGGAGCTGCAGCGCGCGTTTCACGGGCAGGGCCGGGTCTGGCGCGCGTGGCGCGCCGCCTTGCAGCCGTTGTCGAAGCCCGACGCCGCGCGCGCCATCGCCGCGGAAGTTCTGGCCCGGCTGCCGGCGCAGGCCGGGGTCGAACCGATTCCCGTCCCGTTTCGTTCCGCCGCCGCTTCCGCCTGAAGACCTGTTTCATCTTCAATCCGTGTTCGGGGCGCAACCGCCGGCGCCCCTGGCTCGCCGCCTCGATCCGCGAGTTCATCTCGGCCCGCTCGCTCGATGCCACGCTCGCGACGACCGATGGTCCCGGCCATGCCACGGAGCTCGCGCGCGAGGCGGTGCGGCGCGGCAGCGGGGTGGTCGTGGCCGTGGGCGGCGATGGCACCATGAACGAAGTCGCGCAAGGCCTGGTGAACACGCCCGCCGCCCTGGCCCTGGTGCCTTGCGGCTCGGGTAACGGCCTCGCGCTGCACCTCGGGCTGCCGCGTTCCTCCCTCGGGGCCCTGCAAATCGCGACCGGCATCGGCGGGCGTATCGCGGCCGTAGATACGGGCACGGCCAACGGCCGCCCGTTCTTCAACGCGATGGGGCTGGGGCTCGATGCCGACGTGAGCCGCCGCTTCAACGGCCTGACGCGCCGCGGGCTGCCGGCCTACATCCGCGTGGCCGTCTCCGCGCTGCGCGAGTTGCGGACGGAGCATTGCCGCATCACCTGCGGCGGCCGGATGCAGACGCACGACGTGGTGCTGATCGCCGTCGCGAATTCCGACCAATACGGCAACAACGCCCGCATCGCACCGGGCGCGCGGATCGACGACGGCCGGCTCGACCTGGTTGCGATCAAGGCCGTGGGTTTCTTCGCGGCCGCGTCGCTCGTCCCCCGGCTCTTTCTCGGCAATCTCGATCAGAGCCCGCACGTCGCGCGCCTCAGCGGCCCGCGCTTCGTGATCCAGCGGCCGGCGGCCGGCCTGATTCACACCGACGGCGAAACCCATTTCACCGGCGCGGCGGTTGAAGTGAACGTGGTGCCCCGCAGCCTGCGGCTGGTCGTTCCCGCCGTCTCCCGCGCCGTGGCGGCGACACCCCCGCCCGCGGCCACCTCCGCGCGCTTCGCGCTCCAATTCCCATGAACGCACCCGCCCGGCCTCGCGCCGCAATTTGTCACTTAATAGGTGACAAGTGCTCCGGACTCTCCTCGCGACCTGCGAGAGATTGTCACCCAATAGGTGACAGTGTGCGGAGGGCGGGAGTTGGGATCGGAGGGGAGTGCGGGGCGGGGGGCGGTGGGGGCGGG
>Ga0163144_10004655_pt1 | contig 30817 bp, 27 predicted proteins | sample OliLak19BULKMAT1_FD_123175 | JGI IMG/M metagenome (GOLD analysis project Ga0163144, IMG submission 123175) | Freshwater microbial mat bacterial communities from Lake Vanda, McMurdo Dry Valleys, Antarctica - Oligotrophic Lake LV.19.BULKMAT1 | ecosystem: Environmental > Aquatic > Freshwater >... | reverse complement strand
GTCGCCCGGATAGTGAGTCGCCCGGATAGTGGCCGTCGCAGCACGCGCACTCGCGCGTCGATCCTCCTGCTCACCAGGACGCAATGCGTAGGGAGATCGGCGAGGCGACCGGTCGCCTCGCCGTCCATGGCTTCGAAGCGCCTCACTCTCCATAGAGTTGCTTGTTCGATTCCGCGATCGCGGCGAGCAGATCGTCGACAGTCTTCTGGCCGACACGGCCGGCGATGAACTCGAGCACAGGCTTCTGAGTCAGCTGCTTGAACTGCTCCTTCTCGGCGATCGTGTTGATGTAGACCTTCGCGCCCTTTTTCTGGATCGCCTCGATGTCGGTGCGGAAGGCGGCGACCTTGGTCGCGTTGTTGTTGATGATCGACACCTGGACGCCGTCGGTGAAAGTCTGGCGCTCGCCGGGCGTCAGCTTCTTGTAGAACGCGTCGTTGGTCAGGATCCATGCCGAGCCGTAGATGTGTTCGCTCAGCGACATGAATTTCTGCACCTCGGCCACGCCGAAGGAGTTGATCACGTTGGCCGGGTTTTCCTGGCCGTCCACCACGCCCTGGCGCAGCGCCATGATCACCTCGGTAAAGGCCATCGGCGTCGCCGCTGCGCCCATCGACTGCATGAAGCGCATGAACACCGGACTCTCCATCGTCCGCATCTTCAGCCCCTTCATGTCGGCCGGCGACTTCACCTCGCGCGTGTTGTTGGTGATGTGGCGAAAGCCGCTCTCGGCGATGCCGAGCACGCGCAAGCCGGTTTTCTGCCGCATCTCCTCGGCCATGTTCCGGACGAATGGGCTGGTCTGGAAGAAATTCCAGGCCGAGGCCTGCGAGGCGAAGAGATACGGCACGCCGAACACCTGGACGGGCGCATAGAAATTCGCGATCGGCGCCTCGGCGGTCCACGACATCTCGAGCTGGCCGTTCTGCACCTGCTCGATCAACTCGCGGTCGCCGCCGAGCGCGCCGCCGTAGAAGATCTTGACCTCCATCTCGCCGCCGCTGCGGAACTCGATGAAATCCTTCATCGCCTTCGCGCCGACGACTTCACCCGCCGGCCCGTCCGGGAGTGTGGTGGCGTATCGGATCGTGGTTTTCGCGAAAGCCGGCGTCGCCGCGATAGCGAGGACCGAAGCCAGCAGCATTGAGCGCAGACCGAGTGTCATCTTTCCCTCCCCGATTGAATTGCATGAAGGGTGTCCAGCGGGGCGAGGCGAGTCAAGCGCGCATCACGCAGCGCACATCTCGGCGGCCCGCTCGCGTGGCGCGCGTGGGATCAGGAGCGGGCGTCGCGCCCGCTCCATCCGATCTTCACGGCGTGTCCTGCACCGCGCGGATCATCTCCAGGCCGCCGACTTTGGACGCCCAGCTCGAATAGATCGGCTGCATCGCCTTCTGCCACGGCGCCTTGTCGACCTTGTGATACTTGGCGCCGGCGGAGATCGCCTTCTGCACGGCCTCGTCGTCGCCCTCGGCGATCAGCTTGTCCTGGAGCTTGATGCCCTCCTCGGAGGCGGATTGCACGATCGCCTGCTGCGCCGGCGTGAGTCGTTTCCAGAAATTCGTCGAGAAGCCGACCGCCGAGATCGAGTAGATGTGGCCGAGATCGGTGATGTGCGGCGCGACCTCGTAGAATTTCGACAGCCAATAGGTCGTCTTCGCATTGTCCATCGCATCGACGACGCCCGTCTGCATGGAGTTGTAGATTTCCGGGAATGCGATCGGCGTCGGATTGGCGCCGAGCATTTTCCAGAGCTCGATGTGCAAGGGGCTCTGCAGGACGCGGATCTTTTTTCCCTTTACGTCGTCGGGCGTGATGATCGGGAACTTGCTCATGGGATGGCGCGTGCCATTGACCAGGAAGCCGACGACCTTGAAGCCATGCGGCTCGTATTTCGCCGCCATCTGCTTGCCGACGGCGCCGGCGAGCACGCGATAGGCATGGCCGTCGTCGCGAAACAGAAACGGCATGTCGAAGAGCTGGCCCTCGGGCACCCAGATGCTGAGGACCGACACGTTGACCGGCGCGCCGCAGACCGAGCCAAGGCGCATGCCCTCGGCCATCTCCTTCTCACCGCCGAGCTGCGAGTTCGGGAAGATCTGGATGTCGAGTTCGCCCTTGGTCTCGGTATTGATGCGGTCGGCCATGCGCTGCATGCCGATCGTTCCGGGAAAATCGACACTGCCGAGCACGCCGAATTTGCAGCTGATCTTGGTCTGGGCGATCGCCGCCTGGCCGCTGGCCAGGAGGCCGGCTGCGAGCAGGGCGGCGGCGAAACGAAAATGCTTCTTCATGATGTCTCCTCCTTGATGTCGGACAAATTCGCCTTGTCCTTGCGTTGCACGTGACTCCAATCGGCGCGACGTCTCCTCAGAAGAACGCCCGCACGAAAGCCAGGGAGATGCCAGGGATGTAGGTGATGAAGCCGAGGCCGAGCACGAGGATCAGGAAGAACGGCATGACGGCGCGAAACGTCGCCTGGACGGATGTGCCGGTGATCGCCGAGGGAATGAAAACCAGCAATCCGTAAGGCGGCGTCAGGCCGCCGAGCATCAGATTGACGACCACGATGATCCCGAAATGAACCGGATCGATGCCGAGCTGCAGGATGAGCGGCAGCGAGAGCGGCACGACGATCAGCATGATCGCCGTGAGGTCGAGGAAGGCGCCGGCGATCAGCATGATCACGTTGAGGCAGAGCAGGATCGCCCAGCCCTCGCTGACATAGCCGAGCATGAGCTGCAGGAATTGCTGCGGCACGCGACCGGAGATCAGCACCCAGGCGAAAGGCGCGGCGACGCCGATCATGAAGCCGACCATGGCGCTGTCGATGCTCGATTCGCGCAAGCCCCGCCACACCTCCGGCAGCTTGAGATCGCGATAGAAGAAGATCCCGACGGCGAGCGCATAGACGACGGCGACGACGCCGGCCTCGGTTGCGGTGACGATTCCAAACCGGATGCCGCCGATGATCAGCACCGAGAGCAGCAGCGCGGGGATGGCCTGGAACAGGGGCGAGGCCAGGAGGCGCCAGGAGGGCGATGGCGTCGCGTGGCCGTAACCGTTGCGGCGCGCCAAGATGTAGACCATCACCATCAGCAGCGCCGCAATCAGCAGGCCGGGGAGGATGCCCGCGAGAAAGAGCTTGCCCACGGACACGTTCGAGACCGAGGCGAAGATCAGCATCGCGATCGACGGTGGGATGACATTGGGCAGCACGGCGGAGGCCGCGATCACGGCGCAGCAGAACGGCGCGGGATAGCCGTTCCGCACCATCTCCGGCACGGTCATCTTCGCCAGCAGCGAGGCGTCGGCCGTCGAGGAGCCGGAGTCGAAGCCGAAGAACACGCTGGTGACGACGTTGACCTGCGCCAACCCGCCACGCAGATGCCCGACCAGCGCGCGCGCGAGGCTGATCAATCGATGGGTCAACCCGCCGGCATTCATGATCTGCGCCGCGGCGATGAAGAGCGGGATCGCGAGCAGTACGAATTTGGAAGCGCCGACGACGACGTTGTGAACCACGGCCGCCGGCGGCAGGAGATCGCCGGCGTCGCTGGCGATGAACGCGGCGAACAGCATGCAGAACGCGACGGGCACGCCGAGCGCCAGCGTCGCCACGAAGGCGATCGCCAGCAACAGGGTCGGGCGTCCGCTGCTGATGCCCGTGACCTCGACCACGTCGATCAGGAGCCAGGCCGCCACGGCCGTCGCGATGGCCGCCAGCCCGAGCCAACGCGTCGCGGCGTCATGCAGCGCATCGAGCAGCTGATAGACGAGCAGCAGCGCGGCGGAGATCGGGATGACGGCGTATTGCCACCACGAGGGAATACCCAGAGTGATGCTCGTTCCGGACGTGATCGAGGCGATGGCGAGGCCGGCGCTCAGCAGCCGGATGATCGTGTAGGTGATCGTGACGGCGGCCAGAAACCGTACGACCGCCTGTCCTGCGGTTGGCAGCAGATCGCGGGCCATGCCGATGGCGATGTGCTTGCTGCGATGCGTCGCGATCGGCAGCACGGTGAAGATGAGATAGGAGAAGAGCCACAACCCGCCTTCCTCGGTCCAGCTGAACGAGGCATTGAAGGCGTAGCGGGAGATCACGCCGGCGAGCACGACGAGAATGATCGCGCTCAACCACATGGCGCCGAGGTTGCCGAGCAGCGCGTCCAGAGCCGCTCGGATGCTCAGCGCGAACTGGCCAAGCCGATCCGTCGGCGCGATTTCGCCATGGCCTTGCTCATCGGCAGGGCTCACGTCGGAAACGGTCGCAGGATTCATGATCTTCCCCGAGACCCCTGGCATGCCACGATCTTGACCTCTCCCCCGGCCCGGTGAACCGAGCATGAATGAGTTGTCATAACAGGTCTGTAGCGCGGCGTGAACTCGGCTCGGCGCGCGCCGCTCAGCCGCCGCTGGGGGGCGTGAGCTGTTCCAGGCGTCGGCGGAGTTCCTGCGCGGCCTGCGTGTCGGCGGGCAGGAGTTTCAGGAGCCGCTCCCAATAGCCGAGTGCCGCGGCCTGATCGCCGCTGCGAAATCCCTGCAGGCCGAGGAAGAACAGCGCCTGCACGTTATCCGATTTCAGCTCGAGCATGCGGCGCAGCGTCGCGAGGAAGATCGGCAACATCTCCGCCTCGGGGCTCATCGGCGCGTGCAGCTCGACGAATTCGCCGAGCACATCGATGTCGTCGGGCGCCAGCTTGACGGCTTTCTCAGCCGCCGCGCGCGCGGGTTCGACTTCACCGAGCACGCGATAGGAGCGCGCGAGGCGGCGCCAGCCCGCCAGGTCGTCGGGGTTCTGCGCCAGGCGCGCGGCGAGCGACTCGACCATGTTCCGGATCATCTGCGCCTGCTGCTCGGGTGGCAGCTCTGCGACCGGGCTCGAGCGTTCGGCGGCGGGCCGATCCGGTAGATCCGGCCGCCCGACAGCGGCATAGAGCAGCACCGCGCCGAGCGGCGCCGCGATGACCAGCGCCAGCGAGATCCAGGGCCGTGCGACCGCGGGCGGGTTCGGCGCGCGATCGCCCTTGTCCGACGCCAGCATCCGGCGTGCGATCTCCGCGCGCGCGGCTTGCGCTTCGGGCGCCGGGATCAGGCCGCTCGCCTGCTCGCGTTCCAGCTCGGCGAGCTGATCGCGATAGACCGCGAGGTCGTAGCTGCGGCGCGGCGCGTTCACCGTCTCGCGGCGCCACAGCGGTTGCGCGAGGAACAGCGCCAGCGTCAGCGCCAACAGGATCGCGATCAGCCAGATCATTTCGTCTCGCGCTCCGTGCCATCCCGGGCGAGCAGCCGGTCGAACGCGCGTTGCTCCTCGGCCGAGAGCAGCGGCGCCGTCGCCAGCTGGTTGCGGCGTCGGTTCCACGCGAAAATACCGATCACCCCGGCGCCGAGTCCCAGGAGCGGGGCGAGCCAAAGCAGCAGCGTGTCGCGGCGCATCGGCGGCGTCAGGCGCACATAGTCGCCGTATCGCGCCGCAACGAAGGCGAGGACGGCCTCGTCCCTGTCGCCCGCGCCGAGCCGCTCGCGCACGAGCTTGCGCAGATCGGCGGCGAGCGGTGCGTTCGAATCGTCGATCGACTGGTTTTGGCAGACCTGGCAGCGCAGCTCGCGCGAGATCGTGCGCGCGCGCGCTTCGAGCGCGGGGTCGGCCAGCTGCTCATGCGGCAGCACCGCGTTGGCGATCGCGGGCCAGAGCGCGATCACGAATGCGATCGCCGCGCGGTTCACTCCGCCTCCAGGCGAGCGACCAGCGGCATCAGCGTCTTCGCGAGAATTTCCTCGGTCAGCGCACCGACATGGCGGTGACGGATATGCCCGCGACGATCGACGATGAAAGTCTCCGGCACGCCGTAGACGCCCCAATCGATCGAGACCCGGCCATCCTGATCCCAGCCGATGGCCGCATAGGGATTGCCGAGCTGGTCCAGGAAGCGCCGCGAATCGGCGGCGGTGTCCTTGTGGCTGATGCCGAGAACTGCGACGCGCTTGTCGCGCGCGAGCCGCATCAGAAGGGGATGCTCCATTTTGCACGGTGCGCACCAGGACGCGAAGACGTTGACGAGCGTGACCCTGCCCGAAAGATCCGCTGTCGTGAGGCCGGCGGTTCCGATACCCGCCACCGCGGGCAGCGTGAAATTCGGGACCGGCTTGTCGATCAATGCAGATGGGATGGTCGAGGGATCGCGCCCGAGGCCGATCACGAACCAGCCGGCGATCGCGGCGAATGCCGCGAGCGGCAAGGCGAACAGGAGCCGGCGCATCGTCGCTACTCGGCCGGGCTTGGCTGCGCCGCGATCCGCGCGCGTGATGGGGCGCCCACACGCAAGCGCCGATCGCTCAGGCTGACGGCGGCGCCGAGCGCCATGATGCCCGCGCCGATCCAGATCCACGGCACGAGCGGATTATAGGTGATGCGCACGGCCCAGGCCGCGTCGGCGGGTGCTTCGAACAGGAAGCGCGGATTGCCGCCCTGCGCCGCGCCCTCGGACGGGTCGGAGATCGTGACGTAGAGATCGCCGAACCCCGACGTGCGTATCGCAGCTTCGGTCGTGACCGCGCCGGTCGAGGGATAGTAGCGCTTCGCGGGCTGCAGAGTGATCGCCGCGCCGCTGCCTGCGCGCGCCTCGAACAGCGCGCGGCGTGCCGCGTAGTTCGGACCCTGGGTCAGCGCGGTGCTCATGAACGTGATGCGCCAGCCCGCGATGTCGATGCTCTCGCCGGGTTTCAGCTGCCGGATCACCTCGCTCTGCCAGGCCGAGGACACGACGATGCCGGCGACACAGACGGCAACGCCGAAATGCGCGATCGTGGTGCCCCACGTCGCGCGCGGCAGATTGAAGGCGCGGCGGAAAGCGCCGACATCGCCGCGCTTGAATGCGCCGGCCCGCGCGGCGAATTCGAGCAGGGTGCTGGCCGCGAGCATCGCGGCGATCGCAACGCCGGCATAGGCGAGCAGCGGCGCAGGGCTGGCGAAGACCAGCGCGAAGAGCATCGCGGCGAGCGCTGCTGATGCAGGCAGCCAGAGCTTGCGCAACGCAGCGCCCAGATTGGCGCGCTTCCACGCGAGCAACGGCCCGACGGCCATCGCGCCGAGCAGCGGCACCATCAGCGGCACGAAGGTCGCGTTGAAGAAGGGCGGTCCGACCGACACCTTGGCGCCGCCGAGACCCTCGAGGAAAAGCGGATAGAGCGTTCCAATGAAGACCGTCGCGCAGGAAGTCGCGAGCAGCAGGTTGTTGAGGACCAGCGCGCCTTCGCGGCTCACCGGCGCGAAGAGGCCGCCGGTCTTGAGCGTCGGCGCGCGCCAGGCGTAGAGCGCGAGCGAACCGCCGATCGCGATCACCAGGATCACCAGGATGAAGGCGCCGCGCGTCGGGTCGGTGGCGAAGGAGTGCACCGAGGTGAGCACGCCGGAGCGCACCAGGAAGGTGCCGATCAGCGACAGCGCGAAGGCGAGAATCGCGAGCAGGATCGTCCAGGTCTTGAGCGCATCGCGCTTCTCCGCAACCACCGCGGAGTGCAGCAGCGCGGTGCCGATGAGCCAGGGCATGAAGCTCGCGTTCTCGACCGGGTCCCAGTACCACCAGCCGCCCCAGCCGAGTTCGTAATAGGCCCACCAGGAGCCGAGCGCGATGCCCATCGTCAGCGACGCCCAGGCCGCCAGCGTCCAGGGTCGCACCCAACGCGCCCACGCCGCGTCGACGCGGCCTTCGATCAACGCCGCGATGGCGAAGGAGAACACGATCGAGAAGCCGACATAGCCGAGATAGAGGAAGGGTGGATGGAAGGCGAGGCCGGGATCCTGCAGCACCGGATTGAGATCGCGCCCCTCCGCAGGCGGTTGGTCGAGGCGCAGGAACGGGTTCGAGGTGAAGATCATCAGAGCGAGGAACGCCACCGCGATCATCGCCTGAACGGCGAGCGCGCGCGCCTTGAGCGACGGCGGGAGATGGCGGCCGAAGGCCGCGACCGCGCTGCCGAACAGCGCGAGGATGAGCACCCAGAGCAGCAGCGAGCCCTCGTGGTTTCCCCACACGCCCGTGATCTTGTAGAGCAGCGGCTTCATCGTGTGCGAGTTCTGCACGACGTTGAACACGGAGAAATCCGATGTCACATAGCTCCACGTCAGGCTCGCGAAGGCGATGACGATCAGGACGAGTTGCGCATGCGCGGCGGGGGCGGCGAGCGCCATCGCGCGCGGATCGCCGCGCTGCGCGCCGAGCAGCGGCACCGATGCCTGAAGACACGCGGTGGCGAGCGCCAGCAGCAGCGCGAGATGGCCGATCTCCGGGATCACGTCACTTGCCCTTGCCCATTTTCTCCTGCCAATGCCCGGAGCGCTTGAGCGCCTCGGCCACTTCGGTCGGCATGTAGTTCTCGTCATGGCGCGCGAGGAGTTCTTTCGCGCGGAATATTCCGTCGGCGCCGAGCCTGCCATTCGCGACGACGCCTTGCCCCTCGCGGAACAGATCCGGCGCCACGCCGCTGAACAGGACAGGGATCGTATTCGCCATGTCGGTGACGCGAAAGCTCATCTCCGGCGCGCCGGCCTTGCGCTCCACCGAGCCGATTTCGACCAGTCCACCGATGCGCAGATTGCGGTCGCGCGGCACCGGTTTCGTCGCGATGTCGCTCGGCGAGTAGAAGAACACGAGATGGTCCTGGAAAGCGGCGAGGGTCAAAGCCGTCGCCGTGCCAAGGCCGAGCAAGCCGAGGAGCAGGACATAGAGCCGCCGGCGCTTGCGCGTCATGGCGTGCGCGCCTCGTCGGCGTCGAGGGCTGCCAGCGCGCGCGCGCGGCCGAGCCAGCTGACCAGCGCGAGGCCGCACAGCACCACGACCGCGAGGCCATAGGAACTCCACACGAAGGCTGCATATCCGCTCATCGCGAAGAGGTCGCTCATGCGCGCACGCGCGTCATGGTGGTGGCGCTCTCGGCGAGCAGCCGCTTGGTCGCCAGCCGCCGCTCCGCCAATTCCGTCTCCATGCGCCACAACAGGATCGTCACGAAATACGCCGTGAAGGCGGCGCCCATGACCAGCAGCGGCACGAGCATCGAGGAATGGATCGACGGTCCGCCGAGCTTGGCGACCGACGCGGGCTGATGCAGCGTGTTCCACCACTCGACCGAGAATTTGATGATCGGCAGGTTGATGATTCCGACCAGCGCCAGGATCGCCGCCGCGCGCGTGCCCCGGGTCTCGTCGTCGAAGGCATTGGCCAGCGCGATATAGCCGAGATAGAGGAAGAACAGGATCAGCACCGAGGTGAGGCGCGCGTCCCAGACCCACCACGTTCCCCACATGGGTTTGCCCCACAGCGATCCGGTAACCAGGCAAAGCGCGGTGAAGCAGGCGCCGATCGGCGCCATCTGGCGCGCGGCGACTTCCGCCAGCGGATGGCGCCAGACCAGGGCGATCGCCGAGGCGAGCGCCAGATTGGCGTAGACGAACATCGCCATCCAGGCTGCGGGCACGTGGACATACATGATCCGCACGGTGTCGCTTTGCTGGTAATCCCGCGGCGAAGCGACCAGTGCGAGCCACAGGCCAACGGCGAAAAGCCCGACCGTGACCACGCCCGCCCAAGGCAGGATCGCGGCGGAAAGCCGTCTGAAAATACGGGGATTGGCGAAGCGTTGCATGGGCAGGATTGATTTAGCCCGGCGATGGCGCCGGTCCAAGTCACTTCATGGCGACCAATTGCAGCAGGCGCGTCTCACTCCGCCGCCTGGCGCAACGCCGCCGCCGCGGCTACGGCGGTGAGCGGGACCGCGCCGGCCAGGAAGGCGGCCAGCAGCAGCAGATGCGGCCGAGACGTCAATCCCGAGAGCTCGGCCTCCACGGCGGCGACGCCGAAGATCAGCACCGGCACGTAGAGCGGCATGACCAGGAGCGGCAGCAGCACGCCGCCGCGCCGGGCGCCCAGCACCAGGGCCGCGCCGATGGCGCCGAGCAGGCTCAGGGTCGGCGTGCCCAAGGCGAGGGTGAGCATGAGGACCGGCAATCCGTCGCTTGGCAGGTTGAGCATCGTCGCGGCCAGCGGTGCGATCACGATCAGGGGCAGGCCGGTGGTCAACCAATGCGCCAGGCATTTCGACAGCACGAGCAACTCGAGCGGCGCTGGCGCGAGCACGATCAGGTCGAGGGCGCCATCCTCGTGATCGAGCTGGAACAGCCGCTCGAACGACAGCAGCGAGGCCAGCAGCGCCATCACCCAGACGATCCCGCTCGCGACCCGCGCCAGGAGCTGAGGCTCGGGTCCGACTCCGAATGGAAACAGGATCGCCGCGAAGACGAAGAAGGCGAGCACGGTCAGGCTCTCCTGCGGGCTGCGCCACGCCAGGCGCAGATCCCGTGCGACGACGGCGCGCAGGGCGCTCATGCGGCGATGCCCAGCGTCAACGTCTCGGCGTGCAGCGCCGGCAGATCGACATGGGTCGCGATCACCGCCAGGCCGCCGCGCGCGAGATGGCCCGACAGCATCGCGCCCAGGCGATCGAGCCCGTCGGTGTCGAGCGCAAGCGTCGGCTCGTCGAGCAGCCACAGCGCGCCGGGCCCGGTCAGCAATCGGGCGAGCGCCGCGCGTCGTCGCTGCCCCTGGCTGAGCCTGCGTGCCGGCGTTTGCGCGAGCGCGGCGAGCCCGAGCGCATCGAGCGCCGGGCGCACGCGGGCGTCGCCGCCGTCATGCAGCCGGGCATGGAAGCTCAGATTCTCCGCCAAAGTCAGGGCTGGTTTCAGCGCATCGAGCATCCCCAGGTAGCCGATGCGCGCGCGGTGCAATTCATGATCCTCGGTGACGGCCACGCCGTCCCAGCGCAGTACGCCCGCGCTCGGCCGCAGCAGACCGGCCAGCATGCGCAGCAATGAGGATTTTCCGGCGCCGTTGGCGCCGCGCAGCAGCAGGGCCTGGCCGGAATTCAGCTCGAAGGAGATCGCGTGGAAGACGAGCCGCCCATTGCGCGTGCAGGCGAGGTCGGTCGCGCTGAGGAGGCCGGTCACAGCTGCGTCACCGCTGCCGCCTGCAGCCGCGAGATCGCAGAGCGGTGAATGAAAATAAAAAAGCGGGCCGATCCTTTGAGAGATCGGCCCGCCATCGCGCTAGGTACCGTCAGGGATGGAGTCCGGGGGGTCCCGACGGGGGAGGGGAAACGGGAGCACGGGCGGCGCGATGTCGCCCGTTCCTTGAGTGAGAAATTGCGCGATGAATGAGTCGCCATTGGGGGCGGATCGTGGCGGAAATCGGGTTGGTTGCGAATCGCGATCGGGCTGTGACGGCGCGCGGGGTCAATCGTGCTTGCGCAGATCTTCGATCACCTTGCCGTCATTGGGCAGGCTGCCGGGCTCGATGAAACTCACTGTGCCGCGCAGCTTGGCGATGCCCTGGATCGACTCGCCGATCGCTGCAGCCAAGGCATCGCTCCGCTCGCCGGGGGCGACTTCGAGTTTGAAGACCATGCTGTCGTTGCTGGCGTCGCGATCAACCACGACGCGGCATTTCATGATCGCCGCATGGCGTTTGACGATCTCGGCCACCTGGCTCGGATGCACGAACATGCCGCGCACTTTCGTCGTCTGATCGGCGCGCCCCATCCAGCCTTTCAGCCGCGCATTCGTGCGGCCGCATTCGCTCGTGCCGGGGATCACCATCGAGAGATCACCGGTCGCAAAACGGATCAGCGGGTATTCCGGGCTGAGGGTGGTGACGACGACTTCGCCGACCTCGCCCGGTGGCACGGGATCGCCGGTCCCCGGCCGCAGGATCTCGACGATGACCCATTCGTCGAGGATCAGCCCGCCATCGGGCGTCGATTCGTAGCCGATCAAACCGAGATCTGCTGTCGCGTAGCATTGCCGGACCTCGATTCCATGTCCGTGCAGCTCCGCACGCAATGCCGATGGCAAGGCCTCGCCCGATACCAGGGCGCGTTTCAGCGAGGAGAGATCGCTGCCGAGTTCCTTGCCCTTGTCGAGGATGATCTTGAGGAAGGACGGCGTGCCGACATATCCGACCGGCCTGACCTCCGCGATGGTCCTGACCTGCTGTTCCGTATTGCCGACGCCGGCGGGGATCACCGCGCAGCCGATCGCGTGCGCGCCACTTTCCAGCATCATGCCGGCCGGCGTGAAATGGTAGCTGAAGCAATTCTGGATGATGTCGCGGTGGCGGAAGCCCGCCGCGTGCAGCGCGCGCCCGAGGCGCCACCAATCCTCGCGCCGGCCTTCCGGATCGTAGATCGGCCCGGGCGACACGAAGATCCGGGCGAGTCCGCCGGTCTTGGGCGCGGTCAAGCCGCCGAACGGGCGATGCGAGTCGGGGCCATCCTTTTGCCGCGCCATCAATTCCGATTTGCGGATGACCGGCAGCTTCGCCAGCGCCGCGCGGCTGGTCACCGCGTATGGGTCGACCTCCGCCAGCAGGGCCGCGAAGGCAGGCGCGTTCTTCTTGGCCTGCGCGATCTGCTCCACCAGCGCGTTGAATTGCTGGCGCTCGCGCAGCTCGGGGTCACGGCTTTCCAGTTCATCGAAGAGCTTGTCGGACATTGGGGAACTCACAGCAGGGACGCCGAGGGCGCAGGGATTCGCAGCGAAAACGATACCGCGGCGCGCCGGTCCGTGCAGGAACTCTTCTGCGCGTCCTCCGGCTCGGGCCGGCAGGACCGCCGCCGCGTCACTCCAGCGTTGCGCTCCAGGGCATCACATGCAGCCCCGATGCCAGGAGCGACACGCTCGCCGCCACCCCGCTCGTCAGCCCGTTGCGCTCGGCGACATGGGTCGGAATCGTGAAGGAGAGCGTCTGGGTCGGCGCCGCAATCGGCCGCAGGTTGATCACCGTCGCCTCGCCCAGGCGCACGGCCTGCGCGACCAGGCCGGAGATCGGGTTCTCACGCTCCCCGCGCGATGGCCGGTCGCGACGATGGAGCACGATCTCGGCCGGCGGAATGCACCAGGCGATCCGCGTTCCCACGGCCAGGTCGGGACGATGCGGCAGCTCGAGCCGCTCGCCGAACCACTCCAGCAGCGTGTGCCCTGCGGCGGGATCGTGGCTGGCGATCCGTCCGGCGAAGACGTTGCGCAGATCGACGAGCCGCGCGACGTCCACGCTCACGGGCCGGCGCAGCACCTCGTCGGGGGTGCCGATCTGCAGCGTCTTGCCGCGCCACAGGATGGCCAGGCGATCGGCCAGCATCGCCGCCTCGTCGAGATCATGCGTGACGAGGACACAAGGGATATCGAGCGAGCGGCGCAGCTCGGCCAATTCGCCGTAGAGCTTGCGCCGCGTGACCTTGTCGACTGCGGCGAAAGGCTCATCGAGCAGCAGGACGCGCGGCCGGCGGGCGAGCGCGCGCGCCACCGCGACGCGTTGCTGCTGTCCGCCGGACAGCGCCGCGGGCCGGCGATCCTCGAGCCCCTCGAGATGGACGCGGCGCAGCAGATCACGCGCCGCGCCGTTGCGCTCATCGCGCGGCAGATGGCCGAGCGACGCCACGACATTGCCGAGCGCCGTCATGTGCGGAAACAGCGCGTAGCTCTGGAACACGAAGCCGACGGCGCGCCGATGCGTGGGCACGTCGATGCCGGCGCCGGGATCGAGCCAGGTTTCCTCACCGACGCGGACATGGCCGCCGCGCAGCTTCACCAGCCCGGCGATGGCGCGCAGCACCGTCGTCTTGCCGGCGCCGGAAGGACCGACCAGCGCGAGCAATTCATTACGTGCGCAGGTGAACCGCGCGTCGAGCGCGATCGGCGTCGTCTGGCGGAGCTCGACATCGAGGGCGCTCGGTTCAGCCACCGCGCGCTCCCGGGCGCCGCGCCAGGCCATGGACGATCGCGAGCGCGGTCATCGAGATCACGAGCAACGTCGCCGCCATCGCGCCGGCGCCGGCGGTGTCGAAGGCCTGCATGCGATCATAGATCGCGATCGACGCCGTGCGCGTCTCGCCGGGAATCGAGCCGCCGACCATCAGCACGACCCCGAATTCGCCCAGGGTATGCGCGAAGACGAGCGCGATGGCGGAGACGATGCCGGGCCAGGCGAGCGGCAGCTCGACGCGCCAGAAACTCCGCCAGGGCGAGAGGCCGCAGCACGCCGCACCCTCGCGCAGCTCGCTCGCGATCGACTCGAAGCCGCGCTGCATCGGCTGGATCGCGAAGGGAATGTTCGCGATCACGCTGGCGATCACCAGGCCTTCGAAGGTGAAGGCGAGCGTCGGCCTGCCGAGCAGCGCGGAGAGCGTGCCGAGCACGCCGTCGGGCGCGAAAGCGCCGAGCAGGTAGAAGCCCAGCACTGTCGGCGGCAGGACCAGCGGCAGCGCCAGCAGCGCCTCGACCAGGCCGCGACCGCGGAAGCGGTGCAGCGCCAACGCGCGGGCAGCGATCATCGCGGTGGGGATCAGCACGAGGACGGTGACCAGTGCGAGCACGAAGGAGAGCCGCAAGGCGATGGCATCCATGATGTCGGCCCCTGCGCTGCGCTCAGCTCGATGGTGGCGACGTGAAGCCGAATTGCGCGAGGATCGCGCGGACTTCGCTGCTCGCGAGAAACGCATAGAACGCCGCGGCCTCCGGCGAGGCGCCCGTGACGAGCGCCATTCTCTGGCGCAGCGGCGCATGCCACGCCGCATCGATGGGCGCGAACCGGCCGAGCCTGGCGATGCTCGGGGCGATGGCCAGCGACAAGGCGATGATTCCGCCCTGCGTGCTTCCGGATGCCGCGAATTGCGCGGCCTGGCTGACATTCTCGCCAAGCACGAGCTTCGGCGCGATGCGCGCCCAGAGACCGCGATGACGCAGCGCCTGCTCGGCGGCGGCGCCGTAGGGGGCGTGTTCGGGATTGGCGATCGCGAAGCGGGTGATCGTGCCGGCATCGAGCGCGGCCGCGAGCCCGTCGAGCGCCGGATCGATCACGAGCGTCGACTGCGCGGGCGCGAACAGCACGATGCGGCCGAGCGCGTAGAGCTGACCCGGATCGCGCATGCGACCCAGCGTGACCAGCCGCATGATCATGCTCTCGTCGGCCGAGAGGAACAGCTCGAACGGCGCGCCTTGCGCGATCTGCGTGGCGAGCTGCCCCGAGGATCCGAAGACCAGGCGCAGCTCGCCGCCGCCGCGCTGCGCATAGATGCGCGCGATCTCCTCCAGCGCGAATTTGAGATCCGAGGCGGCGGCGATGATGGGCGCAGCCGCGGCGTGTGCACCGCCCATGCCAAGCAGCATCGCGCCGAGCCCCGCGGCGCGGCGCGACAGCATCGTCGCGGAAGAACGATCCCTCATGGCGTGCGCAGGCAGGTCACCGGGTCGAGACGCGCGGCGCGCCAGGCGGGATAGAAGCCGAAGAACAAGCCGGTCATGACCGCGATCGAGGCAATCGTCGCGACCCAGCCGGTCGACACCACGGGCTGGGCGAGTCCGCCCGCGTTGATCGCCCAGACGGTGAACAGACCGACGAACGCACCGACCAGGGCGCCGCAGCAGGCGATCATCGCCGCTTCGATCAGGAATTGGCCGAGGATGTCACGTCGCCGCGCGCCCACGGCAAGACGAACGCCGATCTCCGGGATGCGTTCGGTCACCGCGATCAGCATGGTGTTCATGATGCCGGCGCCGCTGGTGATGATGGCGAGCGCGCCGGCGATGGTGACGAGCATGCCGAGCGTGCGCGTCGTCTCCGTCTGGGCGAGCCACAGCTCGGTATGCGCGCGGACCTGGAAATCATCGCCCCGCATCTCGTTGTTGGCGCGCCGCCGGCGCATCGCGTCGTTGAGCGCCTGTTCGCTGGTTTTCATATCCGCGCCTTCGGCGAATCTCACGAGGATCAGGTTCACGTTGCGCGCCTGGAACGCGGCAGGATTGGTCACGCTCTGAACCGTCCGAACGAAAGGCTGGGGCTCGCCCGGGCCGCGGAACCGGTCGCGTCCGGAGATCGCGCTGACGCGTTTGAACTCCGGGCCGAGCTGCGTGTTCAGGCGCAATCGCGCGGTGGAGAGCGGGATCAGGATGATGTCGTCCTGATCCGTGCCGCCATAACTCTGTCCCTTGGCCTCGAGGACGCCCACGACGCGAAACGGCACGTTGCGCAGGCGCATCTCGCGGCCGACCGGTTCCTCGCCGGGGAAAAGCTTTTCGGCGATCGTCGCGCCGATCGTCGCGACCTTGGCCGCGCTCGCCACTTCCTCGTCATCGAAGAGCCGGCCGCTCGAGGCCGCCCAGTTGCGGATCACGAAGAAGTCCGGGACGACGCCGTGGATGCGCGTCGACCAGTTGCGCGCGCCGACGATCGCGCCGCCGCCGCTCCACCACGTGCCATTGACCGCGAGCACGCCCGGCACCTCGCGCTTGATCGCATCCATGTCGTCCTGAGTCAGCGTGGGACGCGAGCCGTAGCCGAGGCGGACGCCACCGGTCGACGTCACGCCCGGCGCGATGGATACGAGGTTGGAGCCCAGCGTCTGGATGCGCTTCGCGACCTCGCGCTGGGCGCCGCCAAGGATGGCGATCAGCACCACCACAGCGGCCACGCCGATGGCGGTCATCAGGATGGCGAGCGCGGCGCGGCCCTTGCGGCTGCTCACCGCGGATTGCGCCTCGGCCAATGTGGTCGACATTCTCATCGCCGATGATGGTCGCGTGTCCGACGGGGCGTTGGGAACAGCTATTTCACAGCAGGTCGGTTTCGCATCGCGCCGCCGATGGGTAAGGTCGACAGCAATGAATCCTCCTTCGACTTCTCCGACGCCGGGGCTCCCGGCGCCACGCGCCTCCGGCTGGCGTTTTTGGGCGCCGCTGATCGCGGGGCTGGTCGTCGTCGGCGTGGCGGGGTTCGCGATCTTCCGGCCAGGCCCTGAGACTCTCAGCCATGTCACGGCGCGGATCGAGACCGGCGCCGTCACCAAGCAGGTCGATGCGACGGGCACCGTCGTTGCGCGCGGCTCCGTGCAGGTCGGCAGCGAGATCTCCGGCCGCGTTGCACGCATCGCGGTCGATTTCAATGCGCAAGTGAAGGAAGGCCAGCTGCTGGCGGAGCTCGCCTCGGAGATCTATCGCACACGCGTGACCGAGGCCGTGGCGGATGTCGAACTCACGCGCGCCTTGCTCGCCGTGGCGCACAGCAAGGCCGAGCAGATGAAGGCGGAGGCGGCAAGCGCCCGCGCCCGTATCCTGGGCGCCGATGCGGAGCGCGCGGTCGCCGAGGCGGCGCTTACCTTCGCGCGGGTCGAATTCCAGCGCCGTACCGGGCCCGGACTCGGCCTCGCGGCGACGGATAGGGACCGCGCGCGCGCGGATCTCGATCGCGCGATCGCCCAGCGCCAGGTGGCGGATGCGCAGGCCACCGCGATGCGCGAGGTCGCCGCCGCGTCGGCCGCCGCAGTGCGCACGGCGGCGGCGGAAGTCGGCGTCGCCGAGGCCACCGTGCGCCAGCGTCAAGCCGTGCTCGATCGCGCACGCTTCGATTTCGAGCGCACGGAAGTGCGTGCGCCGATCTCGGGCGTGATCATCGAGCGCAACATCGAAGTCGGCCAGACCGTCGTGGCGAGCCTGCAATCGCCGGTGCTGTTCACGATCGCGCGCGATCTCAGCGAGATGCAGGTCGAGCTCTTCGTCGACGAGGCGGATATCGGGTCGCTGCGCGAAGGCCAAGCCGTGGAGTTCCGCGTCGCGGCGCATCCCTCGCGAGTCTTCGTCGGCGAGATCGCGCAGCTGCGCCTGGCGCCGCTGCTCATCCAGAACGTCGTGACCTATGTCGCGATCGTGGTCGTCCCCAATAGCGAGCGTCTGCTGCGCCCCGGCCTGACCGCGCTGGTGCGTGTGAAGATCGAGGAGCGCGAGGGCGTGCTGCGCCTGCCCAACGCCGCGCTGCGCTTTCGCCCGCAGCGCGGCGAGACCGTCACAAAGCTCGGCGGCGGGCGCAGTGCGTTGCGCAACAGCGCGCTCGTTCACGTCCTGACGCGGTCGGGATTGCGCGAGGTGATGGTCGAGACCGGTCTTGTCGACGAACGCTTCACGGAGATCCGCGCCGGGCTCGCCGCCGAGGATGCCGTCGTCACCGGCTATCGTTGAGCGGCGAACCCGCCGGGTCCACGGCGCGACGCCCGGAGTCGATCGCCGAACGCGCAAATCCCCTCCTGGCGCGGCACGCTCTAGGAGGGGTGGCGGCGCGCGTCAGCGCGCTGACGGGGAGGTCTCGCGGGACCTCCGCAGGCACTGACCTCTTCGAATTCAAGGAACCTCCCCGTCACGCGCTTCGCGCGTGCCACCCCTCCTATCGCGTGCCGCGACAGGAGGGGATGAAGTGCAGGTTGCGCTTCGGGTTTTGAATCTCGATCGACGTGATGCCGGCCCTCTCGTACCCACGTCAACTTGCCGTGCAATCTTGTGCATCCCCTCCTCATTCGAGCTAGGACACATCTCGGGATGCAGGAGTCTCTGCAGAGCCGATACGTCACGGCGGCGCGCGCCAAAGGACTGCCGGAGCTCGTGATCGTGCTGCGTCACGCGCTGCGCAACGCATTGCTGCCGACGATCACCATCCTCGCGCTGGATGTCGGACGGCTGATGGGCGGCATCGTGGTGATCGAGACGGTGTTCGCCTATCCCGGCCTCGGCCGCCTGCTCGTGTTTTCGATTCAGCAACGCGAGCTGCAGGCCGCGATCATGGTGGTGGCGGCCGTCTACGCGCTCGCCACCGGCGCGCCGTGCCCGTCGCAAGCTCCCGCCGCAACTGGTGATCGGCGGGACGATCGTCGCCGTGATCGTCGCGTTGGCGCTGCTCGCGCCATGGATCGCGCCGCATCCCTGGGACACGATGAACGTACGCGCGCGGCTCAAGCCTCCGAGCCTGGTCCATTGGTTCGGCACCGACGAGTTCGGCCGCGACGTCCTCGGCCGCATGCTCGTCGGCGCGCAGCTCTCGCTGTTCATGGGCCTCGCCGCGATTGTGGTGAGCATGGCGCTCGCCGTCGGCTTCGTCTACATCCCGCCGATCGCGCGCATCACGCGCAGCGTCACGCTGGGCCTCGCGGGGGAGGAGTTCATCCAGGCCGCGCGGGCGCGTGGCGAGACGAGCGCGTAGATCCTGTTTCGCGGAGATCCTGCCCGATGCCTGGCCGGCCCTGCTCGGCTCGGCGCTGAGTTTCCTCGGCCTCGGCGCGCAGCCCCCGAGTTCCGATTGGGGCCTGATGATCGCCGAGGCGCGCTCCTTCCTCGATCAGGCGCCGTGGATCGCCTGGCGCCCTCTGCGACTCCGCGCCCCCGCCATTGCGCGACATCACCGCCTTCCACCGCATCATCTGCCACTTGCCGCTGACTGAGATGGTGCACAAGAGCGACGCTTGATCCCTCGCGGCTTGGATCTAGTTTTGACATGACGCGGTACCGGTTCGACGTCGGGGTAGCGCACCATCAGCGGCGCAGGATACTGAGACATGGAAATCTGGATCGCCTCGCGCTGGGCCGCGCTGGCTCGAAGCGCGACGATGGCGGCGGCGGGCCTGACACTGGTCGCCTGTTCGGTGGTGGGCGTACGTGACGGAACCGAAGAGCCCCGGTTTGAAACGCGAGCCAGATTGGGAGACGTGGAGATCCGCGACTACGGGCCACGCCTCGCCGCTGAAACCCTCGTGACGATTGACGAAGTGCGGGGCGACGAGATGGCTGCCCGAAATGCCGGGTTCAGGCGCGTCGCCGGCTATATCTTCGGGGCCAATCGGAGCGGCGAGAAGATCGCAATGACAGCGCCGGTGGCTCAGGAGAGTACGCGCGGTGGAACGGGCGAGACGATCGCGATGACGGCACCCGTAGCGCAAGAACGCGACGCGCGTGGCGGCTGGCGCATCCGCTTCTTCCTGCCGGCGGATCGGGTCTGGGAGACCCTGCCGATACCCAATGATCCTGCGGTCGAACTGGTGCGCGTGCCGGCTTCGCGCATGGCGGCGCTTCGCTTCACCGGCGATCGAGGCGCCGATTCCGTGGCCGCGCGAAAGGCCGAACTTCTGGCGGCTCTGGAAAGCGGCGCGTGGCAAGCGGTGGGCGAGCCCGTCAGTTGGTTTTTTGATCCACCCTGGACCCTGGCTTGGTTCCGGCGCAACGAAGTCGCCGTTCCTGTGGTCGCGCGGTAGCAAGTCGACCAGCACACTCAGGCGTGACGCGTCTCCTGCTCAGGGCAAATCGTCGAGCTTCACCCCCTTCCAACACCATCTCGCGCATTCGCGTTGCCGCCCAGTTTCGCTGAGTCCGATGTCGTCCAGTCAGCGCGCATCAAGCGCAAGGAGACGCCGTCGCGAGATCGCGCGGCCGAGCCAGATCATGGGAATCGTGAGGCCGTCGCGGATTGCGTCGACGACCGGAGCGGGGTGAGTGCGAAGTTGGGTTCTCATGCGCCCCAGCATGCCCGGCGCCAGCTGTGGAAGTTTCGGCCGCGACCGTAGCGTCGAGGGGCGTCGACGTTTCGCCTCGATTTCGCTCGACACCGGCTGGCATCGGCGCGCGCGGGAAGCCAGACTCGTCGGTGAACTCATCCGTAACTTGCGATCAAGGCAAAGGTCCAACCCATGTCCATCACGTCGTTCCGCGCGCTGCTCGCGCATCTCGAGACTCGCGGCGAGCTCGCGCGAGTGACCCGCGCAGTCGATCCGGCGTTCGAGCTGATCGCGGTGCTGCGCAAGATGCAGAAGGGCGCCAACGACGCGCTGCTGTTCGAGACGCCGCGCGGCAGCCCGGTTCCTGTGGCGACCAATGTGATGTCGCGTCGCCGAACGCTTGCGGCGTCGCTCGACATCGAGCCGGCGCGACTGCTGCCCGAGATGGCCATGCGCGAGTCGCGCACGCTGCCCTGGGAGATCGTCGATAAGGCGCCGGTACAGCAGGTCGTGATCGAGGCGGGCCGTCTCGATGTCGCGCGCGATGTACCGCAGGTCGTGCACTCCGAGCGCGATGCGGGCGCCTATGTCACCGCCGGCATCTTCATCGCGCGCGATCCCAAGACGGGCGTCTACAACGCGTCGTGGAATCGCGCGCAACTGGTCGGCGGCGCGCGCATGCGCGTGCGCATGATGCCGCCGCAGCATCTCGGCCAGTACCAGCTCGCCGCCGAGGGCGCGGGAAAGCCGCTGCCGGTCGCTATCGTGATCGGTGCGCCTCCCGCCGTCATGCTCGCCGCGGCGTCGAAGATTCCCTACGAGGCCGACGAGCTGGAGGCCGCGGGCGCGTGGCAGGGCAGTGCCTTGCGCGTCGTTCCCGCGAAGACCGTGCCATTGATGGTGCCCGCCGATGCGGAGATGGTGATCGAGGGCGAGATCGTGCCGGGGATCCGCGAAGAGGAGGGTCCGTTCGGCGAGTTCATGGACGGCTATGTCGAGGTCGGCCGCAATCACGTCTTCCGCGCGACGGCGCTGACGCGGCGCGAGGATGCGATCTATCACGTGATCCTCGCCGGCGGCACCGAGGATCTGACGCTGCTCAGCCTGATGCTGCAATCCGAAATCTACAAGCGCATCGCGCCGATCGCTCGCGTGCGCGAAATCGGCATGCCCGGGCAGATCCTGGGCTGTGTGGTGGCGATCGAGAAGACCAGCGACGAGCAGGCACGCGCGGTCATGCTCGCGGCGATGGCCGCTCATCCCTGGATGAAGATCGTCATCATCGTCGACGCCGATGTCGATCCGCATGACGCCGAGGACGTGCTGTGGGCGATCCATACGCGCTGCCGGCCCGACACGGGCGTCCATGTCGTGCCCGGCGTACCGAGCTTTCCGCGCGCCGACATCAAGTCCGTGCATAGCGGCAAGATGGCGATCGACGCGACCGTGCCGCTGGCGATGCGCGACGTGCTGATGCGCCGCCGCTTCCCCGGCCTCGACGCGATCGATCTCGCCGATTACGTCACACGCGCGTCCCCTCCTGCCGCGCTGCGGTAGGGGTGCCCGAGCGATGTGAGGGCGGGGAGGTTCCTTGAGCTCGAAGAGGTCCCGCGAAACCTCCCCGTCAGCGCGCTCGCGCGCGCTGCCACCCCTCCTAGTCGCGTGCCGCGACCAGGAGGGGATGTGCACTCGGGCTCGTTGCGCGTCAGCGATCGAAGACGCGCGAGGCGCGCTTGACGAGATCCTCGGGGATCGTGATGTCCGCGGCCTTCGCGGCGGCGGTGTTCACCAGCAGATCGTAGGCGCGGTAGCGGACCGGGACGACCGTGCCAGCGTCGCGGCCGAGCAGCACCGGCACGGCGACCTCGGTCGCCCAGTCGATTCCGGCCTGGTACTGGTTCTGCGCATAGGACGCGATGGCGCCGCGCTCGACCGTCGTGGTGTCGAGCGAGAACAGCGCGATCTTCGAGTCGCGTGCGACGCGCGTGATCGCATCGAAGGCCGAGGCGACAGTATTGTCCTGCAGCATCAGCCAGGTGTCAGCCTGACGCGCGAGCGCCTCGGCCGCGTTGCGGATCTCGGCGCTCGACGCGACCTGGATCTCGCGCCAGCCGAGCCCACGCTTCTCGGCCTCCGCCTTGGCCAGGCGATTGACGATCTGGGAATTCGTCTCCGCGGCGTTGTAGATCGTGCCGAAGATCTTGGCTTGCGGGCGCATGCGCAGGACCAGGTCGAACATCGCCGCGACCGGCGGAATGCCGTAGAGCCCGGTCACGTTGGTGCCCGTCGCCGTGTCCATCGATTGCAGGATTCCGGAATCGACCGGGTTGGTGACGCAGCCGAACACAACCGGAATCTTCGAGCCGCGCGCGAGCCGGATCGCGGCCTGGACGTTGGGCGTCGTGCAGGGCGCGACCATGTCGACGCGATCGACCAGGAATTTCTCGGCGATGTTGCGCGCGTTGCCAACGTCGCCCTGCGCGTTCTGGTAATCGAGCACGAGATTCTTGCCGATGACGAAGCCGGCCTTCGCGAGGCCGTCGATGAAGCCTTGCCGTGTCTCGTTGAGCGCGGGATGGTCGACGATCTGCGAGAATCCGATGCGGTACGTGCGGCCGGGCTCCGGCTCGCTGCGCGGCTGCTGCGCGAGCGTCGGGCTGGTGAAGGCGGCGAACGCGCCGAGCAGGAATAGCTTGGTGATGGCGCGACGAATCATGGCGTTCCCCCTGGCCGAAATGCGAAGGCGTTCAGGATAGCAGCGCGCGGTCGCTTGCAAAGGCCGTACGGCTCACCTCGTGGAATTTCTCGATCAGTGTCGGCACGCTCAGCTTCCGCTTCTCCACCCCGCGCGCGTCGAACACGATCCGCCCCCCGTGCATCATGATCAGGCGATCGCCCCATCGGATCGCCTCCTGCATGTTGTGCGTGACCATCAGGCTGGTCAGGCTCTCGGCAGCGATCAGCCTGCCCGTCAGCTGCATGACAGCCTCCGCCGTCTTGGGATCCAGGCTGGCGAGATGCTCGTCGAGCAGCAGCAGCCGTGGTCGCGCGATCGTCGCCATCAGCAATGCGAGCGCCTGGCGCTGTCCGCCCGAGAGCGTGCCCACGCGCACGCCCAGCCGCGCCTCGAGTCCGAGTCCGACATCGGCGAGGGCGGCGCGAAAGCGGTCGCGCGATGCGGCCGTCACCGCGCGCGCGAGTCCGCGCCGCTGGCCGCGCTTCACGGCGATCGCGAGATTCTCCTCGATCGTCATGATCGCGCAGGTGCTCTCCAGCGGATCCTGGGCGATGCGACCGATCAGTGCGGCGCGTGCATGCACCGGCGCATGGGTGAGGTCGCGGCCGTCGAGCACGATGCGGCCGGAATCGAGCGTGACCAGGCCGGCGATCGATTTCAGCAGCGTCGACTTTCCGGCGCCGTTCGATCCGATGACGGTGACGAACTCTCCCGGCTGGAGCGCCAACGAGATGTCATCGAGCGCGGTCACCGGGTTGGCGCCGCCGGCGAGGAAGCGCTTGCGCGCCTGGTGGAGCTCGAGCATCGCGCTCAGCGACCGAGCACGCGCCGCCGCACGCGCGGCACGGCGAGCGCGACGAGCAGGAGCAGGGCGGTGATCAGCTTGAGATCGACGGGTTGGAAACCCACACGCAGCGCGAGCGCGACGAGGAAGCGATAGACGAGCACGCCGATCAGCGCGGCGCAGATCCAGCGCAGGATCGAGCCATCGCCGAAGATCGCCTCGCCGATCAACACCGCGGCCGCACCCGTGACCAGGATGCCCAACCCCATTCCGATATCCGCGAAACCATGGTTCTGCGCGACGAGTGCACCCGACAACGCGATGGCGCCGTTCGATAGCGCCAGGCCGATCATCTTGGTGACGTCGGTATCCACGCCCTGAGAGCGGATCATCGTCTCGTTCTCGCCGGTCGCGCGCACAGCGAGGCCGAGATCCGTGCGCAGGAACCAGCCGAGCAGCAGCGCGACGACGAGCACGACCAGCCCGGTGACGGTGATGTTGACTGCCGCGCCGTCGCGCACGGGCAGGCCCAGCGCGCGCAAGAACGTCACGGCATCCTCGAACAGCCCGGGCGTGGTCAGCAGCGAGATGTTCGCGCGCCCCATCACGCGCAAATTCACCGTGTAGAGCGCGGTCATCACGATGATGCCGGCGATGATGTTGTTGATCCGGAGCTTGGTGTGGACCAGCGCGGTCGCGATCCCTGCCAGCGCGCCCGCGGCGATCGCGGCCAGCGTGGCGAGTATCGGATCGACGCCGCCGACCAGAAGCGTCGCCGCCACCGCGCCGCCGAGCGGGTAGGAACCCTCGGCGGTCAGATCGGGGAAGCGAAAGAAGCGGAAGGTGATGAGCACACCGAGCCCGAGACAGCCGAACAGCAGGCCCTGTTCGAGCATGTTCACCAGAAGCGATTCGATCTGCGCAATCATGCGGTGGCACGCGGCTCAGCCGGCATGCGCCGTCTCGCGCTACGCGCCGCGCTTGGGACCGTAGGACCGCGGCGGCGTGCCCGAGAACAGCGACATATGCGTGTGATCGGCAATCCAATCCTCGTCGCTGCGCGGGCGCGACAGCGCCACCGTCGCACGCCCCGGACGGTCATAGGGTCGACCGTCCTCGTGATAGCCGGTGGAGTCGAACACCGCCATCGCGACCGACGTCAGCCGATCCGCCGAGACGATGGCGCGTACGCCGTCGATCCGCCAGCGGAACTCGTCGATGAAAGGCCATACGCTTTTCCACTGCGCAGCCTCGGCGCCGGGCTGCCCGTCGACGAAATCCTTCACGGTCCCGAAGGCGATCATGTCCGCCGCGAAGATCGGCCGCGCGCCCGCGAAATCCACTTTTCGCACATGGCCGGCCAGCCGCTCGAACCAGGCCTTGATGCGGGTGAGATCATCGGGATGGGGTTGGGCGATCATGCCGCTCTCCTGGTGGCGCTTGCGCCGAGTATCGGCGGAACTGCGTGCGACGCCCAGGTCGAACAGGATGCGTGTGACCCACGCGTTGCGAACGGCCGACGCAGGGTGTCCGACGGCACGAAAATGCAGGTGCGGAGTCGTGGCCTCGAACAATTCTACGATCCCGCGCTGTCTGCACCATGCCACGATGTCGATCATCGCAGCTGCTCCAGCAGCGCCTTGGCCTCGATCAGATCCGCGGTGTCGAAGCCCTCGGTGAACCCGGCATAGATCGGCGCGAGCAGATCCGCGGCTTGTTGCCGCTCGCCGCGCTCGGCGAGCACGCGGGCGAGATCGTGCGCGGCGCGCAGCTGCAATGCGGGCGCTTCCTGCTCACGCGCGATCGCAAGCGCGCGACGAAGATCCGCCTCTGCGGCGTCGCGCTCTTTTGCATCCGCACGCAAGAGCAGCACCGCCCGCATGCGGTGGAGGTCGGCGGCAAAATACGAGTGGTGTCCGTGCGCAAGCACCGAGAATGCTCCGGCGATGCTCGCCCCAGCCTCGTCGTGACGGCCGGCGCGGGCGTAGGCATCGGCGGCAATGCCGAGATGGAAGGGTTCGAGCCGTCCGGCGCCGATCTGATGCGCCTCGCGCAATCCAGCCTCGATCTCCTCGATACCAGGCGCCGTGCCCTGTTGCGACAGGGCCCAGCCGAGATGGATCTGAGCCCAGGCGTGCCAGAGCGCGAGCGACATCTCCGCGGCGAGACGCAACGCCTCGCGTGCGGTTGCTTCGACCTTCTCCGGTCGGCGCATCCAGATGTTCAAGAGATTGGCCCCGTAGCACAGGGCCAGGCCGGTCGTGTTGGCGTGGTTGAGTTCGCGACTCCAACGCAGATTATCCTCGATGGTCTGAGCTGCCTGGTCGGGGAAGCCCAAATGCCAGAGGTTCCACGCCTGATAATTCCAGGACGCGGTACGCGGGTCATGGCCGAAGCGATGGCAGAGATCGCGATGGATCGTTGGGTCGTAGCTCTCGAGCGCCCTTCTCGTGAGCGTGAGCGATTCCTCGAACCGGCTGGCGAAAAAGCTTTCCAGCGCGCGCATGCGGATCCCGACGAGGCGCGGCCCGCTCTCGGGCTGCGTATCGGCGAGCGCTGCAAAGCGCCGGGCGAGTTCGTCTGAACCGGTGCCGGCAATGTGGTGGCCGGCCCATTGCCCGAACATCGCCGGGAGTTGCAGCGACAGATCGCCGATCTCGTCGGCCAGCGCCAGCGCACGCTCGAAGGCGCGCAGCGTCGCTGGCGCCTGATACCCGAGATTCGCGATCAGCGCCTGACCGAGCTGAAGCTGGAGCGCCTGCTCGCGTCGTTTCCATTGCTGCGCGGCACCGAGCGCGCGGCACAGACGGATGGCATTCTCGAAGCTCGCGATCGCCTCCTGGTAGGCGGGCTTTGCCAGCGCCTGCGTGCCGGCCTGTTCCCAGTAGCCGAGCGCGCGCTCGGCGAGGCCCGCCGCCTCGGCGTGCTGCGCCTTCACCTCGGCTGCGGCATCGCCACTGTCTTCGAGCACATCGAGAAGGCGAGCATGCAGGGTTATTCGTTTGGTCTTGAGCAGGCTCTCATAGGCGGCGTCGCGCACCAGCGCGTGCTTGAACAGATACGTGGCGTCGGGCGGCGTGCCGCGGCGGAAGACCAGCTCGGCCTCGACCAGCTTGCGCATCGCCTCGGCGAGTTCCACCTCCGGCAATCCGGCGAGCGCGGCGATGGTGGGGTGATCGAAGCTGCGGCCGATCACCGCCGCGGTCTGCGCCACCTCCTTCACCGGCTGCAGCCGGTCGAGCCGCGCCATCAGCGAGTCGTGCAGCGTGGTCGGGATCGCGAGCGCGCTCAGCGGCCCATCGAGGTGATAGGCGTCCGCGGTCTCGCGCAGCACACCCGACTCGATCACCGCCTTGGTCATCTCCTCGACGAAGAGCGGTACGCCATCGGTGCGCGCGGCGATCTCGTCGAGCAGCGCCTCGGGCAGGCGCTTGCCGCGCGTGATTCGCGCCACGATCGCCTGCGTCGCCGCGCGCGCCAGCCGGTTCAGCGCCAGGCGTGTCACGACCGGGTGACTGGCGAAGGAGGCGACGAAGGTCGGCCGCGCGGTGATCAGCAGCAGCACGCGCGTGCCCTGCACGCGATCGAGGGCGAGCTCGATCAATTCCAGGGTTGTCGGGTCGATCCAATGCGCATCCTCGATCACCCACAGCATGGGCTTGCGGCCAGCAAGGCTGGCGAACTGGTCGACAAGCGTGGCAAGCGTGCGGCTGCGGCGCTGCGGCGGCGTCAGCGTGAGCGCCCCGTAACGCGCCGTCGCGTCGATGCCGAGCAGCGCCGCCAGCAGCGGCGCGGCGGCGCCGACATCATCGCTGGCGCGGCGGAGCAGCATCTCCAGCTTGTCCAGCCGGCGCTCGCTGTCGTCGTCCGCCGCGAAGCCGGCGGCATGGCCGAGCTGCTGGATCGCCGGGTAGAGCGCCGAATCCGCGTGATAGGGCGAGCATTGGTAGCGCAGCAGGAAATGCGGCGCGCCCGCCGCGGCCTCGACCAGCGCTTCGGTGATACGCGACTTGCCGATCCCCGCCTCGCCGCTGAGCAGCACCACCTGGCCTTCACCGCTCCTGGCTTGCTGCCAGCGCTCGAGCAGCAGGCCGAGCTCCTGGTCGCGGCCGACGAGCGGAGTCACACCGCCGCCTTGCCGCGCCGCGAACCGGCTCTCGAGCGTGCGCTCGCCGAGCACCGCGAAGGCAGGCACCGGCTCGGCGATGCCCTTCAGACCCTGTGCCCCGAGTTCGCGCAGCACGAACAGATCGCCGAGCAAACGGCGGGTAGCCTCGGCGATCACCACCATGCCCGGCTCGGCCGCACCCTGCAGCCGCGCCGCGAGGTTCGGCGTGTCGCCAACCACCGCCTGCTCCTGCGCCGCCCCTTCACCGACGAGATCGCCGACCACCACCAGCCCGGTCGCGATGCCGATGCGCGTCTGCAGATCCTTCGCCGCCGGGGTGCGCAGCCGCGCGATCGCCTGCGTGACCGCCAGCCCCGCGCGCACGGCGCGCTCCGGCTCGTCCTCATGCGCGCGCGGCCAGCCAAAATAGGCGAGCACGCCGTCGCCCATGAATTTTGCGACATGCCCCTCGAAGCGCGTGATCTCGCCCGCCACCGCGTTCTGATAGGCGCGGATCACCTCGCGCATGTCCTCGGGATCGAGCCCGGCCGACAGCGAAGTCGAGCCCACGAGGTCGACGAACATCACGGTGAGCTGGCGACGCTCGGCAGCGGAACTCGGCGCGACTGCGATCGGCGCGCGCGCGGGCGCTGCAGGCGCCGCATCGAGCGCCGCGATCGCATCCAGCAGCTTCTTGCGATGGCCGAACGACGCGACCCCGATCTCTTTCAGATCGTCGCCGCTCAGTCCGTGCAGGAGCGCAGCATCGATGTCGTTGGACCGGAATAGCTCGGCGTATTGCGCCAATCCGATTGCGCGGAGCCAAATCTCGATGTCCAAGAACATTCCCCCTGGCGATCCCACTCCGCACGACCATACCAAGGATGCCGGCGTGAGGTCCGGATCTTCCAGCTGCGAAGCGCGCACTCGAGATCGATCGCCGAGCCGGTCGATGCCGCCGGCCGCGACACTGGCGCCCATTTCACTCCGGCAGGCCGGCGCGGCGCAGGCCCTCGGCGTAGCGGGCGAAATCCTCTGGGCGCTGCAGCTGCACCTGCTCGCGGAGCGTCGCGAGGCGGCAGCCGGGATCGACCTCCAGAAGCCGAGCGAGCGCTCGCCGCGCCTCGTCCATCCGCCCCGCGAGGGCGTAGCTCGTGGCCGCGTTCCGTAAAGCCGGCAAGAAGTTCGGGCCCTGCCGGATCGCGCGTTCAGACCACGAAGCCGCCTCGTCGTAGCGGCCGGCGACGAAATGAGAAAACCCGATCGCCGCATACATCGTATTGAGTGAGGGATCGCGCGGGCTCAGCCGCAGTGATCGGGTGAGGCGCTCGATCGCCGCCTCAGGGTCGCCGAGATACGCCTTGGCCAGACCGCTGAACTGCCACGCGGTGGCGAGGTGCGGGTCGAGGGCGATCGCGCGTTCGCAGAAGCCGAAGCTGTCCTCGAACTCTCCGAGGACGCTTCCCATGGCGTTGCCGCCGTAGCTCAGCGCCACCGGGTCGTCGCGCCCGAGCTCGGTCGCGCGCCGCGCCATGCGTGCGGTCTCGGCCCGCTCGCGCTCGACGTCGGCCATCCACTTGTTCCTCCAGCGCAGCGTGTAGCAGCGCGCGGCGAGCCCGTAGGCCGACGCGAAGTTGGGGTCGAGCGCGATCGCGCGGTGGAGCAGCGCCAGCGCCGCGTCGTTGGCCTCGCGCGACGCGCCCTCGACGCCAGGCAGCGCGCGCAGATAGAGGTCGTAGGCGTCGAGGTTTGCGGTCGGCTCGCGCCGTGCGCGCTCGGTCTCGGCGCGCTCGAGCTCAGGACGGATCGCGCCGGCGACGCGCTCGGCCCAGAGATGCGCGCCGGTCGACGCGTCGATCAGCTGCGCGGAGATGCGCACGCGCTCGCCCACCTTGCGCACGCTGCCCTCGAGCACGTAGCGCACGCCGAGCTCGCGCCCGACCTGCTTCACGTCGATCGCGCGGCCCTTGTAGGTGAAGCTCGAGTTGCGCGCGATCACGAACAGCCAGCGCGTGCGCGACAGCGCGGAGTTGATGTCCTCGACCATGCCATCGGCGAAGTAGTCCTGCTCGGGATCGCTGCTCATGTTCTGGAACCGCAGCACCGCGATCGAGGGGCGGTCGGGCAGTGCGAGCGGCGCAGCCGCACACGGGTGTTCAGCGCCCTCATTCTGGCGCGCCCGGAACACCCGTACCCGCCGTGCGATGTTCTTAAGCTGCTGCGCGCCTTCATCCTCGAAGGCGAGCTCGATCTGCCCCTCGGCATCCTCCTGCACCCGACCGGAGACGCAGATCCCGCCGGGCTCGGCCAGGCCCTCCAGCCGCGCCGCGACATTGACGCCGTCGCCGAAGACGTCGCCGCCTTCGATGATCACGTCGCCGACATGGATCCCGATGCGCAGCTCGATGCGCCGCTCCACCGCGGCCGGCGCGTTGCGCGCGACCATCTCGCGCTGGATCTCGACTGCGCAGCGCAGCGCGTCGACGACGCTGGCGAACTCCGCCAGCATGCCGTCCCCGGTGGTCTTGAAGATGCGACCGCGATGCCGCGCGATGGCCGGATCGACCAGCTCGCGCCGATGCGCCATCAGCCGCGCCAGCGTTCCTTCCTCGTCGACCCCCATCATCCGGCTATAGCCGACGACATCCGCCGCAAAGATGGCTGCCAAGCGTCGCTCAACCCGAAGCGCACCCTGCACTTCATCCCCTCCTGTCGCGGCACGCGCTAGATCCTATGGGCGGGTCCGGTGATTTGAAGCGATCATCGGACGCGTCCACAGGATCCAGACAGGAGGAGAGAGATGACGATTGTGAGTGATACGACGGCGCAGATCGAC
>Ga0163144_10004654_pt1 | contig 30819 bp, 26 predicted proteins | sample OliLak19BULKMAT1_FD_123175 | JGI IMG/M metagenome (GOLD analysis project Ga0163144, IMG submission 123175) | Freshwater microbial mat bacterial communities from Lake Vanda, McMurdo Dry Valleys, Antarctica - Oligotrophic Lake LV.19.BULKMAT1 | ecosystem: Environmental > Aquatic > Freshwater >... | reverse complement strand
GTCCGGGTGCAGCACCTTGATGGCGACTTGCTTGCGCATGAGCAAGTGCTCGCCCTTGTAGATGGCGCCCATTCCGCCCATCGCCATCAGCTCGACGATTTTGTAGCGGTCCGAAATCGTGCGACCGACCAGACTCGCAGCGCGAGCGTTGGCCGCCTCGGATTTCGCAGGGTCGCCGCCTCCGGCTATGGGACCAGCCACGCGCACGATGATAGCGCGCGAATGTCCGGTTCGACGACAAACACGCCAACTTTTGCTGGGCATCGCCTTGTGGGTCGCTCTGCCACAGCTGTTCGTTCGTCTCAAAAAACGCTCAGCAAGCAGCAGCGCGTTGGCAGACAGGTGATAGGCTCGGTAGCTCGAAGCGTGCAGCGCGAAGGAGGTAGTCGGGGATGTCGGACCCGTATCGAGACGCAGAGGCTTCTCTCACCGAGAACCTGGCTCAGCGAAAAGCAGAGTTGGACACCATCGACGAAACGCTGATTCCGCTCCACGAGCGGCGCGAAGAGGTGCTGACCGAGATCGACCTGATCTCCGCTCGCCTCGGCTCGCTGAAGTCGCAACGAGAATGCCCGAGCCCGCGCTCGGGTCGACCCGCCGTGATGGGCTTCGGCCTGTTCGTGATGTCGGCGTTCTCTGCCGCGTACCTGGTGAGACCCACCTGCGACTACGGCAGCTCCCGCGCGCGCGACGCCCAAAGCGAGACGCGCGCACTACGCGCCATCGCCGAGATGGCGCTGCAAGACAGCGCGAAGGGCAGCTGCCCCACCCTCGCTGACATCGCCGGCAAGAACGCCAGCCGCGACCCGTGGAAAAACCCCTACCGCATCCAGTGCGTCGACAAGGTCGTGCACGTCTACTCGAGCGGCCCCGACGGCATCGCCAACACCACCGACGACATCCGCGACGACAGCCCACTCTCCGCCATTCACGCGCGCATGCGCTGACCTTCGAAGAAGAGGGATATTTACCGCAGAGGCGCAGAGGCGAGACGCAGAGGTCGCAGAGCGAGAAGAGAGATTTCTTGTGTACGAGCAGGACAGTCTCGCTCCGGAAGCGTCGCGCAGCGTGCCGTGGGCTCGAGCGCCGAGCCACTCGTTGGAGCTGAAAACCAATAATCCTTTGCGCCCTCTCTGTCCGCCCTCTGCGCCCTCTGCGCTAAAATATCCCTCTCCCGCTCAGCGCTGAAATGCAGCGCCGTGGGCGAGGTCGTCGGGGAGCGCGGCGGCAGGTCGGCGCTCGGTTTTGCGGCGGGCCACGATGGCGGCGAGCTCTTCTAGGGTGACGCCGAGGCGGGCGGCCGTTTCGGCGGCCAGCGCGCTCTTGGCGACGCCTTGGACGAACGCGTAGGTGGGGCGGTTGCGCTCGTCGAGCGCTGCTTGCAAAAACTCGAGCCGGTCGACCACTGGGTTTTCAGCGAGGCCGCTGGCGAAATCGAGAAAATGTGTGGTCATGAACACCTGCGGGTTGAGCTCGCTCAAGAGCTCGAGCACGAGGCGAATGATGGCCTCGGCCTCGGAGGGGTTGGTGCCCGAGCAGAGCTCGTCGAACAGAACGATGTCGCCTGGTCGCAGCTCGTCGAACAGCGCGCGGATGCGGAGCAGCTCGGTGCCGAGGCGACCCTCGCGTTGACCAGCGGAGAGCTCGTGCGAGAGCGACACGAACAGGCCCTGCGTCCAGGCGAGCTTGGCGCTGCGCGCAGGCACGAACAGGCCGTTTTGAGCGAGCAGCTGGGTGACCGCCAAGGCTTGCAAGAGGCGGGTCTTTCCGCCGGAGTTGGGGCCGGTCACGATCACGATCGCGTCGTGCTGTCGGCTCTCGATGTCGCACGTCTTGGGCGCGCCGCGCTCGCCGAAGAGGAGGGGGTTGAACAGGCCGAAGATGGAGCGCGGGCTCGTCTTTCCTTCGCGCGGGGGCGGCACGATCTCCGGCAGGCAGATGGCGAGCCCGCGACCGAGCGCAAAGTCATGGAAGCCGAGCGAGCCGAGGTAGACCTCGATGTCGCTCATGGCTTGCAGCAGGAGCACGATGTCGTCCTCGAAGGGCGCGAACACGCTGTCGAGCAAGCGCGCCAACACCTCGAACTCGCTGAAGCGATAGCCCCGAAAAAAGAGCACGATGCGCGACCAGAAGCGGGTGACGGGGCCTTGGTGAAAGCGGCTCTCGGTGGCCTCGCGAATCGCCTGCAATGAAAAAGAGCGCACCGACCCGTCGGCGCCGACGCGCACCTGCACGTCGACTTCGGAGAGGCCGTCTTCGTAGCGAAGCAAATCGTCGAGCGCCGCGAAGCCCGGCCGCTCGCGAAGCGCTTGGCCGTACTGCCGCAGCCGCACGAGACCGCTCTGGCACTCGCGAAAACGCGTCGACAGCCCGACGATCACGTTCTTCAAGCAGCGCATCACGTTCACGCGGTGCTGATGTTGCTCGGGAACCGTCACGGCCGCGCTTTGAGCGAGCAAATCGCGCAGCTCGCGCAGCTCGACGTACGCTTTCTCGAGCTCGGAACGAAGCGCCGGTTTGTCGCAGAGCTCACGCAAGATCTCGCGTCGAAAGCCACACGCCGCCGGGTCTTTCGGCGGTTGCACCAACAGGTTCGCCAGGTAGGCGCGATTGGGTGTGAACGTGCGGCCATCGATTTTCACGATGAAACAAGCGCGCACCAGCTCGTCGATGAAGAGATCAGTCGCGAAGTGCGATGCATCGAAGCTCGACTCGCCGAGCTTCGCGCCACTCAGCGCATTCTCGAGAATGGCCCCACCCTCACCCGCCGCGTACGCGAACGCGACACCTTGCGCGACGAGGTTCGCGTCCAAGCGGCAGCTCGCTTCGGGGTAGAGCAGATCGGGAGGCGTCATGTGGGAGGAGCGGACACCATGCGGAGGAGAAGGTTCCTGTTCTAGCAGGGTGCCCGACAAAGTTGAGGTGTGTGAAAGCAATATCGGCTTCGGCTTCGGCTTCGGCTTCGGCTGCGGCTTCGGCTGCGGCTGCGAGCACCAACCCGGCCCTGTTCACTCGCGCGGTCGAGGTCGACGCTGGCCAACGTCGGGCCCAATAGATGCAGTTGGACCGGGTGTTGGCCAGCTGGAGAGCGGACGATCGGCCGCGGCTTCGCCAACCAACGACGTCCGCAGCCGAGCGCCGCTTTCCTCAGCCGCGAGCACCGTTGCCGAGGCCGAGCACCGTTGCCGATGCCGAGCACCGTTGCCGAGGCCGAATCGAAAGCAGCTCCGGGGGAGCGCGAGAGAGAGCGACAGAAAGGCGACAGGCTCGCTGCTCGAACGCAAGCTCGCACAGCGCTCAGTCGCCCTGTTCGCCGGCGCACCAGATGTGCAATGTCGACCCAGAGGCAGGCTGGCCTTCGCCGACGATACGCAGCATGCGCGCCTCGTAGTCGCCGCAAGTGGGTGGGACGAGCTCGGGAGCGCCGACGGGGTTCGTCGGTGTGCGATCGAGGTAACACCAGCCGTCGACGCCTTTCTCGACATTTTTGTCGAACTGGCAGGCGTGCAGCGCGTCGTCTTTCAGCGCCGCGACTTCGCACATGCAGTTGTGCTCCTTCGCGTAGTGTTGGCTGCTCTGGATTTGGTCGACGAGCACGTCGTGATCGGCGGGCGGTGTGAAGTGCCCCGGCGAGTCGCAGTTGCAGGCGTCGTCTTCGCTCGACTCGAGCACCACGCAGGTGACCGCGCCGTCGATCGGCTTCAGCGAGAAGTCGAGACACTGCACCCCTTGTAGCTTGCCCTTCAAGACTTCGATGATTGACGCGACGGCGGGCGTGTAGCCGTAGTCGAGCGCCTTCTTGTTCGTCTGTTCGGTCGGGCACACGCTGCCAGCGACACCTTGCCCGCCCATGCCTTCGACCACGGCCAGCTGACGCAGGCCTGGCACAGCCTTCGCGCGAACCTGGACCGTGCCGTTGCATACAGGGTTGTCGCAGTCGCCATCGAGGCACTCGTCGCAATCGGGGCCGTCGGCGTCGTCGGGGATCGGGAATGTGCAGGCGTACTGCAAGCCCATGTGGGCGCTCTCCGACGGGCCGACCGGCGTGCGGTCTCCGCCGTTGATGGGGTTACTGGCGTCGGTCGGCCCGTAGCCCAAGATCTCGCTGCTACCGCTTCGCTTCTCGACGTCTTCGATCATGAACGGATCTCTCGGCAGGACGTGCTCGTCGGGGTTGCCCACCAAGTCCTCGAACAAGCGCGCCTTTTTCAGCTCGTCGACCGTCTGGAAGCCGAGCTTCAGGTCCGGGGTGTCGTCGCTGTTGCGACGTGCGATGGCTTGCCACGGCACGCCGACGATGCCGGCAAAGTAGACGAGCCCCGGCGGGCGCCCTTCGAGCAGTGGATTGGCCACGCCGCCTTGGGGGTCCTTCGGCTTGAGATCGTTTCGATCGGGATCGATCTTGTCTTCTTTGAATGCGTTCACGTAGCGCGCGGTCGGATACAGAAAGTCGTTTCCGAAACGCCGCTTCTGGTCCCAACACACTGTGTTCAGTGACTTGTGGTCGACATCGAGGTTTCCACTGCAGCCGTCTGCGCAGCCCTCGGGCGGCGCCAGCGCGCTGCAGCTGTAGCAACACTCGTGAGCCGGACCGTCGCTCGAACACTTGTCCGAACCGCGCTCGAAATTGCCCCCGAGCACGCCGTAGTTCGCTCCGGTGGCGAGCACCGAGCAGTCGTTCTCGTCGCTGAGCATCACCACGGCGACCAAGGACTTGGGCCGCAAGAAATCTTTGCGTTGCGCGAGCAGGTCGTCGTCGATGCCTGCCTTCACATTCTTGGCAGTACCTTCTCCGCTGGCATCCTTTTCGAGGCTCTTGTAGGGCGCGGGGTCGATCAGAAAGCGGTACACCGCTTCGAGCTGCATCTCGAAGCCGCAGCCCTCTTGGCCCACGCCGACGACCATGTCGTCGAACGTCGCCTGAAACGCTGCGAGGTCGGTCGGGTCGCCCTGCAACCCGTCCGGATCCCACGCCAAGAACCCTTGATCCTTGAACGTCGGAGCGTTGCCGTAGGGCGCCCCCTCGGTGGCCGGCGCGGTGCGGTGGACGAGCATGCCGTTGTCGTTCGGGTGGGCAACGCCGGCGCAAGTCCCCGCGCCGAGGTCGCCCAGGCTGGAGCTGATGATGCCGACATGAATGTCGCGCACCGGCTTGAACTCGCGCTCGGTCTGAACCTGCACGCCGCCGCTCTCGATGATCGGGCAGTCTTCGTCGACGCTGGTCGGCTGTGGGATGGTCTCCACAGCGACCGGCTGTTCGGAGGGGTCGATACAAAATGGGTTCACGAAGCGACCCACCAGGGTCGGTACTGCATCCGCCAAAATCTGCTGCTTGTCTGCCATCGAAATCGAGTTGTCGATCGCCAACAAGAGGTCGATTTGCTCGACGGCACCGCTGGGAACCGACTCGAACGACGACTGCGTCAGCCTTGGCTGCAGCGGGTCGATCGGCCGGTTCAAACAACCGGCGACACTGGTCGCAGCGACCAACACAGCAGACAAAGGCAGCCCGATCGGGCGCCTGACGCACGCCTGCACAACCATAAGCCTCCAGGTCGGGGGCGAGGGGCTCCCCGTTCTGACCCATTCGTGGAGAGAACCACCCGCCGCCGTCACAAAAAAAATGGCGCACAGGCGCGGCGGGAGTACGGGGGGCGCATGCTCCGGGTCGCCCTCGCCATCGTTCCGGAAGTAAGGCAGCTGCTGGAGGAAGATCCCAGCCAGCTCGCCGAGTTCATCGACGAGATCCACGACGAAGATCTGGCCGATCTCGTCACCTTGCTCACGAGCGCAGAGGGCGCGCAGCTGCTCAAGGCGGTTCCGCCCGAGCAAGCAGCAGGCATCCTCGAGCGCCTCGACGACGAGCACCAAGAAGCGCTGGTCCGCTCGATCGGCATGAACAGCGTCGCGCCGATCGTCAGCGAGATGGCCGCCGATGATCGCACCGACTTGGTGTCGATGTTGCCCGACGCCATGGGCGAAGACCTGCTCGAGAACATCGAGCGCGTCGACCCGGAGGCCGCGGCCGAGATCGAGCTGCTCGCCAAGTGGCCGGAAGACAGCGCCGGCGGCTTGATGACGACCGACTACCTCGAGGTCGCGCCGACCATGACGGTAGCAGAGGTCATCGAGAAGATTCGGCACGAAGGCACCAAAGCCGAGACTGTCTACTACGTGTATGTGGTCGGCAAACAAGGCCGCCTTCACGGCGTCGCCTCACTGCGCGATCTGCTGCTCGCCAAAGGCAGCGAGGTCATCTCCGAATTGATGACCGAGATGGTGCACGCCGTCAGCCCCACTACGGACCAAGAAGAGGTCGCGCGCACGATGGCGAAGTACGACTTCTCGGCGCTGCCGGTCGTCGGCCCCGGCCAGAAGCTGCTCGGCGTGATCACCGCCGACGACGTGATGGACGTGCTCACGCAAGAAGCCGGCGAAGACGTGCAGCGCATCGCCGGTATCGAGCCGACAGAAGAGACCTACTTTCGCACCAGCTTCTGGACCTTCATCAAGAAGCGATTGGTGTGGTTGGTCGTGCTCTTCGTCGGCGAGTTCTTCACCACCACCGCGCTTCGCAGCTACGAGCACATCATCGCGGCGCTGGCGACGCTCTCGTTCTACGTGCCATTGCTGATTTCGACAGGCGGAAACTCCGGATCGCAGTCAGCGAGCTTGATCATCCGCGGCCTCGCCACGGGTGAGGTGCACCTCGACGACTGGCGACGCATCCTGAAGCGAGAGCTCGGCCAAGGCATCGTGATGGGGATCGCGCTCGGCTGCATCGGCGGGTTGCGGGTGCTCATCTGGGGCGACGGCATTCTGTTCGCGGCAACCATCTTCATCACGCTCGTCGGCATCGTCGTCGGCGGCTGCACAGTCGGCTCGATGGCCCCGCTCATCTTGCGCAGGTTCGGCCTCGACCCCGCCACCAGCTCCGCGCCGTTCATCGCCAGCCTGGTGGACGTGATGGGCATCGTGCTCTATTTCAACGTCGCGAAGCTGATCCTCGCGGAAGCAATCGCCGCCGCCAGTGCAGCCGGCGTCGGAGCAGGCGGCCCGTAGGAAGTAGAATGTCCGTGCTGCCGCTCGTCGCTTGACTCGTTGTCTGCGCCGGGGGAAGCAAGTGCTCTAGCGCTGCGAGGACACCATGGCTGAAGGTCTCAATCGTGTGATGCTGCTTGGCAACCTCGGGGCCGATCCCGAGCTCCGCTTCACCCAGGGTGGCCAAGCCGTGCTCAACCTCCGTCTGGCGACCACCGAGTCGTATCTGGACAAAGATCGGGTTCGTAAAGAGCGCACCGATTGGCACTCCGTGGTGGTGTGGGGCAAACGTGGCGAGGCCCTGTCCAAGATCCTCGGCAAAGGCTCGAGCATCTTCATCGAAGGCTCCATCCGCACCTCCAGCTACGAAGACCGCGAAGGCCAGAAGCGTTACAAGACCGAGGTCGTCGCGCAGAACGTAATCCTCGCCGGTCGCGCTGCGCCCGGCGGCGCGGGCCGCGCTGTCGTCGACGAGAGCGGCCACGACTCACGCAGCTATGGCGGCGGCGGCGGCGGTGCTCGCCCTGCCCCGGCCGCCAGCCGAGGCGCGCCGGCACGCGACGCAGGCGCCGCTCACGACGACGCCCCCGCAGCCGCCGGCCCGCCCGACGACTTCAACTACGGCTCGGACGACGACATCCCGTTCTGAGCCTCTCTCTGCCAAAGCAGACAAGAGATATTTACCGCAGAGGGCGCGGAGGAAGAGACGGAGAGCGCGCAGAGGATTTTGACTTTCGGTTCCAGCAAGTGGCTCGGTCGGTGAGCCCGCGGGTGTGGCGCACGACGCTGCCGAAGCCAGGCCGTCCGGCGCGAACCCAAAAATCTCTCTTCCCGCTCTGCGACCTTTTGCGTCTCTTCCTCTGCGCCCTCTGCGGTAAATATCCTCTGCCTCTCCGCACCGATTGGAAGCGCTCTTTTTGCGGCCGCCCATCGTGCGCGCCAACGCGCCTCATTGAGCGGTGCTGACCGCGACGTTCTTCCCCGCGCGGTCCTGCTTTGCGCTGCAATTGTCGGCACTCAGCGCGGCACGGAGGGTGCACATGGCTTGGCTCCCAACGAAGGAGTCACGCAATGGTAAACGCTACACAGATCAAGCCCAACACGCCCGTCGTTTGCTCGAAGGACGGTCAGTTCGCCGTCGTCGATCACATGGAAGGCAGCGACCTCATCAAGCTGAACAAAGACGACAAGGGCCAGCACCACTACATCCCGCTCAGCTGGGTCAAATCGGTCGACAACAAAGTGCACGTCGATCGCACCGGCGACGAAGCCATGCGCGACTGGTCGACCGAGCCGAGCAAGTCGTAGCCACGGAGCGAGATACTTACCGCCAAGGAGAGTTGGGGCGATGCCTCGGTTCGCGTGCCACATACGCAAGCCCAAGTCGCTCACGCAGTGATGAGCGCACCCAACATCTTCGGCCTCCTTGGCGGTAAATATCCTCTCTCGCTCACGCAGGCCGCGGCCGAGGCCGTCGCCAGAGAATGACCGCGCTCACCAGCAGCACCACGAAACCGAGCCCCACAACCGATAGCTGAGGCCGCTCTGCTGCCCAGGTGATGGCCTTCACGAAAGTGTTCGGCGGGGGCGCGAGGGGTGGCTCGCCTTCTACCGAGAGCATCGCCGTGCTGCAGCTCTGGCCTTCACAGGCGAGCGAGCAGAGAACGAGTTCGCGTTCTTCGCCGTCGAAGGTGATCAGGTGATGCACGACGAGGCCGCCGCGGTCGGATTTGCCGCCGCGAATCTGTTCGAAGCTGTGCTCGTTCGTGCGGTGAGCCGTGACCGAGAGCTCGCGGGGCGTGGCCCCGAGCGAGCCGAGCGCGAGCGAGGTCGCGCGCTCGAACAGCACGTCTTCGATGCCGGGCGCGAAACGCGTGGAGGGCGCGACGACACAGCCAGCCAGCGTGTGCGACGTCTCGTTCCGAAAGTCGAGCCAGGCGACCACCCGGGCGCCTGCCACTTTGGAGACATCAGGGCGGGTCCCCTCGGTCGTTTTGATGCCGTCGGCGCGCACGAGCACGCGATGGGCCCGAGCCTCGAACAGGACGAGCGACCCTGCGTCGCCGCTCACGGAGCTTTTGGGTCGTTGCCCCAGTCATCGACTTGCGTGAGCAAGGCGCGCGCACGATTGCGTACGACGACTAGGCGGTCGTACACGGCCTGCAGCTCTTCGACGGCGATGCCCGGTGGCGGAGCTGCAACCGCAGCGATCTCCACCCCACCACCATCAGCAAGCCGCGCAGCGACCTGGGTGGGCAGCGAGGCTGCCTCGAGCGCCGGGGCCGCTGCTGGAGCCGAGCTCGGCGTTGCAGCATCAGGCTCGGGGACAGAGAGGTCGGGGCCGCCGTCTCTGAGGCGGCGCCTGGCGCCAGCGATGGTGAAGCGATGAGCGTACAGGAGCTCTTTGACCTTGAGCAGCGTCTCCACGTCGCGCCGCGAGTAGATGCGCTGGCCTCGCGCAGACTTCTGCGGCCTGACGGACCGAAACTCGCCCTCCCAGTAGCGGAGCACATGCGGCTCGACGCCCACGATGGTCGCTACCTCCCCGATGCGGAAGTAGAGCTTCTGCAGCTTGTCGCGCTCGGACGAATTGCTCATGCGCGGTACGAAATCCTCCGTGCGAAGTGAAACCCAGACCGGGCGCTTTCGCGCGCCTTTGTCCCAGAGGGGCACGGAGGATATTGTTTGTTGATTCAACCTCCGGTTGAATGAACCCGACAACTTCGATACGAGACAACCGCGCGACGCGCAAGGCGCTCGGGGACGTTGGCCCCGGCTTTCTCAGGAGTGCTTTCTCAGGAGGGCTTTGTCAGGAACCGTTTGTCTCTTCGCGCCCGCGCCGAGGATTCAGCCCCTGCTTCAGGATGTTGCTCGCCTTGAAATTCAACACACGCCGTTCGGTGATCATCATCGGATCACCCGTCTGCGGATTGCGGCCTTGGCGCTGCCGCTTATCGCGCAGAACGAAATTGCCAAAGCCGGAGATCTTGATCTTCTCGCCGTGACCGAGCGTGTCTTTCATCGTGTCGAACAGAAGATCGACGAGGTCGGCGGCCTCCTTTTTCGAGAAGCCTCCGAGCCTGTTGTAGATCGCCTGGACGATTTCCGCTTTCGTCATGCTCGCCGCCCTCTCGGCTCAGCTGTCACCCAGCAAAAGCGCTCCCCCAGAATAGTGGGGGGCTGCTTTTCTATTCAAGTGGGCATTTTCAGAGGGCCCGTCACTCGGCCGTCTTGGCTCACTCGGCCGTCTTGGCTTACTCGGCTGGCCTACTCGGCTGGCTTACTCGGCTGGCTTACTCGGCTGGCTTACTCGGCTGGCTTACTCGGCAGCGGTCAGCTCTTCTCGGGTGGACAGCGGGGCGGCGGCTTCAGGGGCAGGCCGCTCGCTGGCGATGCCCATCGCGGCGCGGGCGCGGCGGCGATTGGCCTGCTCTGCCGACACGAGGATCGCGACGTAGCCGTAGCCGATGGTGAACAACATGGCGAAGGGCGTGGCGAACCAGTGGCCTGTCTTCACCGACGCGATCACGCTGGCGAGCGAAATCAAGGCGAGGATGATTTCTGCGAAAGGCATGTCGGCGCGCATCTTGTAACGCGAGCTGTTGCTGCCCTGTTTTGGTGTGCGGATGAACTCACCCGACATCTGGCGCATGCCGTCGAACACTGCCTTGGCCAGGTGGGGCGCAAGACCGGTGCCGACTGCGATGAGCATGGGCATGCGAATCAGGGCGCCGAGCCGACTGCGGCCTTGAGCCCGCTCAGCCTCCATGTAGAAGGCGGCGAGCGAGCCTGTCGTCGCGGTGAGCAGCGGCAAGTCGATCATCAACATCGTCTCGTTGCTGGTGCCGGGCATCAGCACGAGCGTCGGCAAGAGCAGCACGCTCAACATCACGAGCAGGGGGTACGCGAAGTGCGGCGTGAGGTGGAAGAACGCCTCGATGCGCTGCCCCACGCTGATGTCGGAGCGCATGATGCGAGCCATCAGCTTGCGGGCTGTCTGCACGGTGCCCTTGGCCCAGCGGTATTGCTGCGCCCGCACTGCCGAGACCTCTTCCGGCAGCTCGGACGGGGTGACCACGTCCTGCCGATACACGAACTTCCAGCCGCGAAGCTGCGCGCGGTAGGAGAGATCGAGATCCTCGGTCAGCGTGTCGTGTTGCCAGCCGCCGGCGTCGCTGATGGCCGCCTTGCGCCAGATGCCGCCCGTGCCGGAGAAGTTGAACAGGTAGCCGGCCCCGAAACGCGCGCGGTTCTCGACCAAGTGATGGCCGTCGAGCTGCAACGCTTGCACCTTGGTCAGGGCGGAGAACTCGCGGTTCATGTGGCCCCAGCGGGTCTGCACCATCGCGATTTTCGGGTCGCGGAAGTGGGCGATCACGCGGCGCACGAAGTCGGGCTGCGGCACAAAATCGGCGTCGAACACGGCGATGAGCTCGCCCTTGGCGACGCGCATGCCGTTCTCGAGCGCGCCGGCCTTGTAGCCGGTGCGGTCGGTTCGGTGGATGTAGACGATGTCGATGCCTTGCGCGCGGAGGCGCTCGACGTGTGAACGTGCCAACGCCTGCGTCTCGTCGATGGAGTCGTCGAGGACCTGGATCTCCAGCCGGCTCGCTGGGTAGTCCATCTGGGCGACAGCGTTCAACAGGCGGCCGACAACCGTCGACTCGTTGAAGAGCGGCAGCTGAATCGTGACGTGCGGCAGCTCGGACTCGTCCTTGGTGTCGACGTACGCAGCGCGATCGATGACTTCTTGAAGGCGGCGGCGGTTGAGCCCGCATAGGACCACCAGAAACAGGCGGTGGAACCCGTACGCCGAGAGGAGAGCCAAGACCCCGAAGTACAAGATACAAAGGGCGATGTTCATCCGATCCGGGTGGAATTAACATCCGCCCCCGGCCCGATTGTCATGCACTTGTATTTTCTTGTAGGTCAGTGTCGGCGCTGGTCAAAAGCTTGACCGCACGCCTGTTCTCGCCGCTCGGACTGCGACATGCAATGACAACACCTGAAGGCCGGTCCTGGGCCTCGCGGATTTACCCAGCCATGCGTAAGAACCCACTTCGTCTACGCTTCTTCGCCGTCCCAGCCTTGACCGTCGGTTTCCTGCTCGGGTCGGGGTGCAACACCGACGCACCGCTCGACTTCGGAAAGACCCCAGACGGTCCCGGCGCAAAGGTCCGCTTCGACCTGGCCCACCAGCCGCTGCCGGACATTCCGTTGCCGAGCGACACGGCCACCTGGCCCGACCCGACCAGCCGCACGGGGCTTCGCATCAACGCCAGCCTGCTGGCCCCCACCGCAATCGAGCGCGACGCGCGTGATCGCTTCGATCGCCTGGAAGGCTGGGGCACGTTCAGCCCGATCACGCTCTCGTTCGATCTGTCTGAAGTCGACGACGAGCCGCGCAGGGCGGACCAAGCAGCGATCGATCTCCGCAACGTGATGACACGCCACCACGGCGACGACTACGACTTCGAGGACGACGCCGTCTATCTCGTGAACTTGCGCACGGGTGTGCCTGTCCCGCTCGACTTGGGCAACGGAAACTTCCAGTTCACGTTGAAGCGCCTCGACCGTTATTGGCCCAACGATCCGCGCAGAAGCGAGCGCAATCTGGCGTTCGACACGATCGACGAAACGGCGAACGGCAGCGTCACGAAAGAGACCTTCACAGCCGATCTGGACACTGATCTCGACGGCGTGCTCGACGTGCCGAACCTCGATCAGACCGATGCATGTCCCGACCCCGATCCGGTTTGCGACAACGACGACGGCAGCGAGACCTACAACGGCCCCGACTGCTTGGAGAAGCGGCGCGAGCGTGATCGCTGCATCGCCGATCACCTGCTGACGTTTTACGAACGTGAGACCGACACGCTGATCGTGCGGCCCCTCTTGCCGCTCGAAGAGATGACGAAATACGCGATCGTCGTCACCGATCGCCTGATCGACGCCAACGGCGACGCCGTGAAATCGCCGTTCGACCACGTGTACCACGCGACCCAGCGAGAGATCGCCGAGCGCATCTCCAAGGCGATCAACGACCCGACCCACGCTGCGTATTTCGGCGACATCGCAGGCACGGGCATCGAACACGTCGCGTACACCTGGGGCTTCACCACGCAGCCGACCGTCGACGACATGAAGAAGCTGCGTGACGGCCTCTTCGGCGAAGGCCCGTTCTCTCGCTTCGAGGACCAGTTTCCGGCAGAGATCGAGCTACATCGGTTGGTCGGCCAGGTTGCAGGCCTGGCTGAAGGCTCGACCGACCCGAGCGGTTGGGAGTCGACGACCGAGTGCGAAGCCAAGGTGCCTGATCTCTACATCGTGAAGATCGACGAAATCAGGCCCACGCTGGAGCTTGCCGTAGAAGAGCTGTTCGGCTCGGGTGACGGGCCGGAAACGCAGCTCTTGCTGAAGACGTTCGACGCCGTCGACTACATGGTGATCGGCTCGTATCGCTCGCCGTTCTTGATGGAGGGCGGGCCAGACAACCCCGACCCCAAGTCGGCGTTCAACGTCGACTTTCTCACCGGCGTCGGTGAAGTCACCTCCGACGAAGTGCAGTTCTTCATGATGGTCCCGAAAGAGACGGCGGAGTTCAAGCAGCCGTTCGACGTGAACATCTACGGCCACGGCTACACGGGGAACCTCCTCGAGCTCATCTTCTACGCGGGCAATCTCGCGGAGCATGGCCTCGCCACCGTCGGCATCAATGCCATGGGTCACGGCCTCGACCTCGGTGACCCAGCCACCGAGACGCTCGCCCAAGGTGTATTTGGCGGCGGCTGCGTCGGCCCCCTTTACGACGCGCTGACCATGACGCGCGCCCGCGATCTCGATGACGACGGCGCGCCCGACTCGGGTGGCGACTTCTGGTCGGCGTACCTTTTTCACACCCGCGACGGAGTGCGTCAGTCGGTGCTCGATCACATCCAACTGGTGCGGCTGCTCCGCACCTTCGGAACCGACAGCGGAAAAATGCTCTGCAAGAACGCCGATACCGGCTGGGCGAGCCCGGCGTCGGCGGCCTGCGACACCAACGGTGACGGCAGCGCCGAAGTGGCCGGTGACTTCAACGGCGACGGCATCGCGGATGTCGGTGGTCCGGACGCGCTCTACGGCACCTGGGGCGAGTCACTCGGCGGAATTTTGAGCGGTATTCACGGTGCAATCGACGCGTACGTGACTTCCGCTTCGCCAGGCTCCGGCGGCGGAGGCCTCACCGATATCGGCGCTCGATCCTTTCAGGGCGGCGTCGTCGAGGCCGTGCTGCTGCGGATGTGGGGCCCGCTCTTGGTCAGCGTAAAGGCGACCGATAGAGCAACCTGCACCGGGTCGCTGGACGACCCTGAAGACTGCACCGTGTGCGCGGAAGGCGAGATGTCGATTCGCTGGGTCATGCCCGACACCAACGACACCGGCGAGCTCGAGATCACGTGCCTATCGGCGAGCGACATCCAAAACACGACGCTGTTCATCTACAACGCCGACAACGAAGAGGTGCGCTGCTCGCGCGTGGACGACGCGCTGCTGTTTCGCGTGGGTGTGCCGGCCACCATTGGAGATCGCGTCATTCTGCAGTTCTTCGAAGGCAAAGACGCCGTCGGCAACTACGACGCTTGCAACCCGACCTTCAGCGGCGACGAGGCCCCCCGCACGGTGATCTCGACCTGGGGCAAGGGTCGCTTCGCGACAGACGCCCCCAACGTCAACGAGTCCGATTTCTGCGGCGGCCCGAGCTGCGGCCTGTTTCAAGGCGCCTTCGTCGTGGAGGGCTCGACGCTCACAGCGCCTGCGGAGGGTTACGGGCAAATGCGCCAAACGCCGGCATTGCGACGATTTCTCCAGCTCGCGCAGATCGCCCTCGAGCCTGGCGACCCCGTCAGCTTCGCGCCGTACTACGCCATTCGCCCGATGACCGATCCGTTTGGCGCCGTGATCGAGCCGCACGCCCTGCTCACGGTAAACACGATCGGCGACATGAACGTGCCATTGAACTCCGGCATCGCGTTCGCCCGTGCCAGCGGCGCGCTGCCCTTTTTTCGGCCTGAACAAGCGGCAAAATACCCCGAGTACGCCGACTACGTGACACCTGCCGCGCTGTACGCTGCGCTCGGCTCGAAGACGCCGAACCAGGACTTGATCGACAACCACGTGATCGAAGGCATCCCGGCGCTAGCCCGGCACCCTGCAGGTCCCGAGTGTGCCGCCAGCGCGAACGCGCTGATCGACGGCAGCTACGAGAACAGCGCGGGAGAGAGCGTCGCGTGTTTCGCGACCGGCTGCATCGACGACCCCAGCGTCTGCAAGGGCGCTTCCCATTGCGATGACAACGTCGACGCTTGTGTGCCGAACCAGCTCGGCGCCCAGACTTGCGAAGAGGCGCTGTTCGACGCAGACGATCTGGACGAGGGGCAGCACCTCTACTTCGAGCAGGCTTCGCCCGCTCCCCACCGTCTCGTTCGCTATACCCAGGCTGCTTCCGTGTCGACCATCGACAGCGTGTGGGAGCCGCGCTTGCGGGGCGCTCCCTACGGTGAAGACGGCGCCTGGACACCTAGCCAACGTGTGACCGGCCTGCTCGACGCGTACATCGTGATGCAGGGCGTACACACGTTCGTGAATGGGAACCCTTGCGAAAATTTCGACAGCGGCACGTACTTGACCAATCTGGTCGCGCGCTTCTTTCAGACGGACGGCACCGACGTCTACTACCTGTCGCACCCAAAGAGCCACCATTGCTTGGGGCGTGGAGCCGCGACGTGCGACTACCTCGCGCAATGAGCCCCACCTCATGAGTGATCGAGACCAACGTCACGTAGCGTGGATCAAGCAGCGTCTCGCGTCCGAATGGGGTAAAGCAGCGCTCGCGACCAACGCGGAAGCGAGCCTACGTCGCGTGCTGCGCACCCCGGTCAAAGAGCTCTTCGATGCTGGCTCGGTCGCCAGTTTGATCGAGCACGTGAGCGGCGATCCGATGCTGTCCGACAGCATTCGGCCGCTGTTTCGCGCTTCGATGTTGCTATCGATGGCGCGCCTTCGCGAGGACCCGGACAAGCTCGGCGTGTACGTCTCCGACGAGGCCAAGAGCTTGATCGAAAAGCTGCTCGATCGCCCTGGGCTCTTGCCGGAGAAGTTCGTGAAGAAGCTGCTCGCGCACGGCGCTTTCGAGCAGATCGCACGAGACGTCCTGGACGATGCCCTACGCGAGTTCTCGGAGAAGGTCGACCCTTTCAAGGCCGAGTGGGGCCTGCCCAGCCTGCTCAAGCTGAAGGGCCCATTCTCGATCGGCATCAGCGTGGTGGCGAAGAGCTTCGAGTCGGTGCGCCAAGAGTTCGACAAACGGATGGAGCCGGAACGAAAGCGCTTCTTGGCCGGCTTCGCCCGCAAATCACTCGAAATGGTCGCCGACTTCGTAATCAAACGAAACGATCAGCCCGAGTTCGTCGCTTTGCGCAGAGAGCTGTTTGCGTGGCTGCTCGATCAGCCAGTGAGCGAGCTCGTGGGCACCGCGTCGGAGACGAGCACCGATCTCGCTGAGCAAGCAGGCCACGCGATCGCGCGGCACGTCGCCTCGATGGAGGGCACCAAGCGCCGCCGCCGCGCCCAGATCGAGATGATCTGGCACGCGCACGGCAGCCAAACGCTGGAGCAAGCGCTCGGCGTTTACGGCGCGAAGATCGACCCGGACCCGAAGCCGCTCATCGAGGCGGCGTGGCCACTCGTGAAGGTCGCGCTCGCTACCCCCGAAGCGGACGCTTTCTTCATGGATCTGATCGGCGGTTTTAGCGACGCTGATCAATCGTGAACGCTCAGTCGTAGACGCTGGGGTCGGGGGGCGGCTCGACCGGCGCCGCGGTGCTGGGCGCTTCACCGGTGCGGGGCCGGGCGGCCTTCGACAGCGCCTCCAAGGCGATCACCAGGTTGGTGTCTGCCGAAGCCACGAACTCGATCTTCTTCTGCTTGTGGCCGGGCGCGTCGATCTTGAGCACGTGTTTCGCGCCGTCTTTCGGCAAGGTGCCGTCGTATCGGGTCTTCACCTTCTTTCCGTCGAGGGTGACCTTCGCGTAGTCGGGCGAAACGTCGATATGAAGCTTGATAGTGTCTGCGTCGGGCGCGGTGCTCGACGCGACGGGGCTCCCAGTCGTGGACAGCAGGGGCGGCGCCAGAAGCGCGCTAGGTGGCAGAGAGGTCGGGCGGTTGGCTATCGCCGTCGCTGCGGGCCCAAGCAGCACGGGGTCGTCGGCCGTCGCAAAGTAGACGCCGCCGGCGAGAGCCCCCACCGCCAACGCGATAGCCAGCGGTTTGAAAGAAAAGCCGCTCGCCCGAGGGTCGTCGTCCTCGAAACGCTTCGACGCGAGGGGACTGGCGAATTTCGATGGCTTGTCGTCCCGCTCTTCGAAGCTGGCTGCCGAGACAGTGGCGGTCACTTCTGCCGCGGGTCTCGTCGACTTTGCTTTGGGCGGCGCACTGCTCGCGAGAGGCAGATCTTCGCGCAAGGGTGTGACCGACGCCATGTGCTCGGCGCGCACCGTGATGGGCTGCGGCTCGGGAGGCGCGATGCTGACGCTGCGTGCTGGGCGGACGCTCTCGACCCTGATCTCTGGCGGCTCGTCCGGCTCTTCGCGGCTGATGAGCGGCGGCGGCGGCGGGCGTTTCGTTCGCACGTCTGCCCGCGTCAGCGCGGCCCGCGCCTCGGTCTCGATCGGGTCGGACAGCGTCGTCCGGTCGCCGTCATCGCGCTCTTCTGCGCTGTCGATCGCCGCCGCCCGCTCGCGTACCAGCTCTTCGGAGTCGAGCTCTTCGCGCATGTCCATCCCGAGCTGCTTCGCCAGGCGAGCCATCCGCACCGGATTCGGAGCGGGTTTGTCGCGACGACCGGGGTTCGAATCCTCGACGCGTGGGTCCCGATGACCGCGGAGAGCGAAGGCCGAAGGCACCGACAGCACACCGCGCGTCAACAGATCGGAAACGGTGGCCAACGTCTCCAGCCGCTTCAGCGGCGAACGCCGGATCACGTCCTCTAGCGTGGAAGTACCGTCGACCATGTCGATGATCTTCTTCGTGTCGCCCGACTCACGCACCTTTGTCAGCTGAAGCACGATGCTCACCACGCGATCGATCGGCTCGAGCTTGCGGTTCAGTCGGAAGATCGCCGCGCGCTCGATGATCTGCACGCTGCGCGCAATGGACAAGTTTTTGGGGTAGCGGCGCAATTCTTCGCGCAACATCGCGAGCGCCCCGTCGAGGTCTCCTCTGAGGACCTGGGCGTTCAGCGCCGGCCGCCGATCTTCGGCTAGCCACGCCAGGTGAGGGTTCAGCGATTCGATGATCAGCGCCGGGTCTTCTATACGAAGATCGGCGCCGTCTCCCGAAGGGAACACGTCCGAGCGGCGCTGGGGACGAACGCCGGGCATAACCGGCCGATCGCTGGCCAGCCTGGCCGCGGCCGCTCGCGTCTTCGACGGAAGGCCCTCGTAACGCAAGGTGGTGCTCTCGCGAAACAGCGCGCGCTCTTTTGGCGCGGCCGCAATGCCGAACGATCGATGAGGCGCAGGGGAGATGGCTGGCAAGTCCTCCTCGGAGGGCTTGTCCCACGATTCGTCGTCGGATGAATCTCGCGCGCTCACGTTTGTGTTCGGTGGGCCAGACCAGGAGCCCAGCTGCGAGGATAAGTGCGTAGCAACTCCTTGCGGAGCGATTAAATCAGCCTCCCAAGTACGCGGCTCGAATTTCCTCGTTCTGGGCGAGCGCTTTGGCGGCTCCGCTCATGGCGATCTCGCCGGTTCTCAGCACGTATGCGCGGCTGGCGTACTTCAGGGCCAGCCGCGTATTTTGCTCGACGAGCAGGATTGTGGTGCCGCTTTCGGCGATCTTGTCGATCGACTCGAAAATTTGTTGGACCAATTTCGGCGCGATGCCGAGCGAGGGCTCGTCGAGCAGCAGCATCGCGGGCCTCGCCATCAGCGCCCGCCCGATCGCCAGCATTTGCTGTTCACCGCCCGAGAGCGTGCCCGCTTCTTGTTTCATGCGCTCACCGAGCCGGGGAAACAGCGCCACGACATCGTCGATCGTCTCGCTCATCGCTGCTTTGTTCTTGTGATTGAACGCGCCCAGGTCGAGATTCTCGCGGACGGTGAGGCCGCCGAAGATCGCGCGACCTTCGGGGACGAGCGACACACCCGCCTCGACCACCTCTTCGACGCTGAGCGCGCCCAGATCGACCCCGTCGTAATGAATCGACCCCTCGGCGATCGAAAGCAAACGGACAATCGTCTTCAGGGTGGTGGTCTTGCCCGCCCCGTTGGCGCCGATCATCGCGACGATCTCGCCCCGTTTTACCTCGATCGAAACGCCCTTCAGCGCCCTGATTCCGCCGTAGGCGACCTTCAGGCCTTCGATCGCCAGTAGCGTCTCGCCAACGGCAGCCTTGGGCGCGGCCCGCGTGGGGTGTTTGGTCTTCATGCGGGCAGCGCTGCGCTTTCCGGCGCGTCTTCGTCGACCTCTTCACCCAGATACGCGGCGAGCACCTTCGGGTGCTTCTTGATCACCTCGGGCGCGCCATGGGCAATCGTCTCGCCGTGGTCGAGCACGTGAATGTCTTCGCAGACGCCCATGACCACCTGCATGTTGTGCTCGACCAAGATCACGGTGATCGCGAACTCTTCACGCAACCAGCGGATCTGCTCCTTGAGGCCCTCTGCTTCGCCGTAGTTCATACCGGCCGCCGGCTCGTCGAGGAGCAGCAGCTTGGGCTTCAGCATCATCGCGCGAGCGATCTCGAGCCGGCGCTGATTGCCATACGAGAGCGAAGTCGAGATCTCGTCTGCCATCACATCCAGCTTGAAGACGGCCAAGAGGCGCATGGCCTCTTTCCGGATCTCGGCCTCGTCGCGATAGAACAACGCTGAGCGCATGAGCGCCGACGCGAGGTGAGCCTTGCGTGTGTTTTCGCAGGCGATGAGCACGTTCTCGATCACCGTCATGCTCTGGAACAAGCGAATGTTCTGGAACGTGCGCGCGATGCCCATGTGCGCAATTTGGCTGGGCTTTTTGCCGGCGATGCGAGTGTCGCCGAAGCTTATCTCGCCCTCGAAATCGTACACGCCGGTGACCAGATTGAAGACAGTCGTCTTGCCAGCGCCGTTCGGCCCGATAAGGCCAAAGATGGTCTTCTCGGGCACCTCGAAGCTGACGTCGCTGACGGCTTTGAGGCCACCGAAGCGCTTGGAGACGTGGGTCAGCTTGAGCGCGCTCACGTCTTTGCCTCGCGACGCCGGAACCAGCGCCCGATCTCGTTTTCGCCGAACACACCGGCCGGTCGGCTGATCATCAAGAGAATGATCACGATGGCGTACACGACCATGCGCAGCGCATTGATGTCGAACTCCGGATGGGTCGCCTTGAGCGCCTCGACAAACTCGAGGCGCTGCAGCTGCTCGATCATCTTGACCGTGACAGTCACGAACACGCCGCCGAGAACAGCGCCGCTGACGCTGCCGGAGCCGCCGATGATCACCATCGTAATGGCGTCGAAGGAGAACGCGAAGTTGAACTGTTCTGGCTGAACGGTGGGGTTGCCGTCGCGCATGCCGGCCAAGAGCGCGCCGGCAACGCCAGCGCCCATCGCCGAGATCACGAAAGAAGTGACCTTGTAGTTGGTCGGGTCGACGCCCACCGCACTCGCCGCGATCTCGTCTTCGCGCAGCGCTCGCAGTGCCCTGCCCCAGCCCGAGAACTTCAGCCGCCAGGCGATGATGATGCAAACGATGACGCCGCCGAGCACCCAAAACGGCCCGGCATACTGGGCGATGCCGAAGTCGCTCGGCCCGGCATAACCTTGCGGGCCGCCAAGCTTCGCGATCTGCGCTCGAATGCCGGTGTTGGACGAGCCTGGGGAGGTGGTCGCGATCAACAGCCGAAAGATCTCGGCGAAGCCGAGGGTGACGATCGCGAGGTAGTCGCCTTTCAGCCGCAAGCTGGGCAGACCGACGAGCAAACCGAAGACGCCGGCCACCAAGGCGCCGGCGATGATCGAGGGCGGGACGACCAGGAACGAATTGGCGAATGCGTAGTCTCTTGCGCCCAACGAGAGGTGAATGTGGCTCGAGACGATCGCCCCCGTGTACGCGCCCACGCCGACGAAACCGGCGTGGCCAATCGAAAATTGACCTGCCATTCCGTTGATGACGTTGAGCGACAGCGCGACCAGCACGTTGACCATCGCCAACATGCAGAGCTGCCGATACGCGGTGTCGGGGATAATCGTCGCCAGCCCGAATTCGGCGCCAAACGCCAGCGCCAACAGGAGTAACCCCGTCAGCCCCCGCTTCACCCAGTGGCTCATTTCACCACGCGCAAATAAGGAGGCAATTCTCGCTTCGGTTTCTTCTTGGTCTCGGACGACTGCGGCAGGCCCTTTTCGGAGGCCACCTGCCGCTCCGAGGTGACGAAAGGCGGCGGCTGAAGCGGACGGCGAGCCGGTTCTGGCGCCACCTCGAGGCGCGGTAAACGGGTTTGCGCGACCACCTGCGGTTCTTCGATCTTGTCGCCATCGCGATCGCGCCGCGGCGCTCGACGCGGCCGCCCAACACCTTCTGGCGTGGACGAAACGCTGGCGAGCTTCGGTTTCGAGGTCGACGGCTTCAGCAGCTGACTCTCGATCGGCACGTCGTCAGGCCAAACCACACCGCGGCTGCCGACGTCGCTGACGACCGCGAACACTGCGCTCCACGGCAATTTGCACCAGCAAGGCGTGCGATTGAAGCTCAGCGTGCACGAGACCGACTCGTCGGTGACCAGCAGATCGATGATGGCAGGCTTGAGCGAGTAGCCGACGCGCAAGACCAGCTCGGCTTGATTCGAGAACGACTTGGGAACGACGACGCCCTCTCGCCGCGGGTCGAGAAAGATACGCGCGCTCCCGCGAGCCAGCAGCTCATCGAGCACGTCTTTCTTGGGAGGAAGCCCCCGGGTCGGATCCATCGGCGAGCAGAGCCTACCAAGGGCTCGCGCGTTCTGATCAATTCTTCTGCGCGCTGATCAATAGACCGGGCACGTCGCTGCCGAACTCGCGCCGCAAGTTTGCGAGGGGCTCGCGCTCGAAGACAGCGAGCCCCGCCTGCTGGAGGGCCGCCGTGACGTGCAGGTTCGAGTGAGCGTAGCGACCGTTTCGCAGCAAACTGAAGCCCTCGCGCTTTTTTGTCTCGACGGTGAGTGCTGTCTCGACTGTGAAAACGAAGCAGCCACGCGGCCGAAGCGCGCGGCTCGCCAGCTCGAAGAGCGCCATCAAGTCGCCAAAATAAATCAGGGCATCTGCGCACACGATGCCATCGAAGCGCGCGTCGCATGTCTGCAAGAATGCCGACAGCTCGCCTTCGATGAGCTCGCTGTACACGGCTCGCGCCTCTGCACGCGCGAGCATCTTGCTCGACAGATCGACACCGACGATATTGCTCGTCCACGAGGTGATCAGCGGGCCGAGCGCGCCAGTGCCGCAACCGGCATCCAAGATCGGGTACGAGCCAGGCCTCTTCGGCGCTTCCGCGAAGATCGCCTTCTCCAGCGCTTTGGCGCAGAGAGCGTGGCCCTGGTAGCCCAGGTGGCCGAGCACGTGATCGAAGCTCTCCGCGAATTGGTCGTAGGTCGCTCTGACATAGGCGTCACTCGCGCGCGCGGGTGCGCTCTCGCCCGCGTAGGCCGCGCGGCTGTGTTGCGCGATGGCGCTCTCGGGCTCGAGCTCGAGCCATTCGTCGAGGTAGCCAATGGCGACTTTGGGGTCGCCGACAGCGCGATCGAATGCGTCGATGATCTGAAAGTACACGCGCCCGAGCTTCTTTCGTTCGTCGTCGAGCGAGGGGTCGAGCTCGAGCGCGCGTCGATAAGCAGCACGCGCGCGGATGAAGTCGCCGCGCTTGGCGGACGCGTCACCGAGCCTCGCATGTGTCGAGGCCTCCCCCGGCTCGAGCAGCGCAGCCTTTTCGAACGACGCTGCCGCTTCCTCCAAGCGGTTCGCTCGTAGCAGCAACATGCCCAGGTTGAAGTGCGTCGCTGCAAAGCTTGGCTCGAGCTCGAGCACGCGACGAAAACACGCTTCCGCACGCGCGTGGTTGCCCAGCTCGAGCTGGATGTTGCCGAGATTGTTGTGCGCGTCGAGGTAGTCGGGCGCCAGCGCACAGGCGCGCTCGAGGAGCTCGACTGCGCGCGCCAGATCGCCGCGCATGTGCGCCAAAATTCCCAAAAATTGCAGCGCTGCAGGGTGCTCTGGTGCGAGCGCCAGAACAGCCTCGAAGGCCGACTCTGCGGCTTGGTTCTGCCCGCTCTGCAAGAGCTCGAACGCACGGCTCAGCTGTTCGTCGACCGCCACGCCTCAGCCCTTTTCCGAGTGCTCGTCGCCCTTGTCGAGGCTCGGGTCGTGTCCAGCCATACAGCGGGATGTACGCTGTTTTGCTCAGTGAAGGCGAGACAGATCGGACGCGATGCCCACCAGCGCGAAGGAGACCGCGGCAAGCGACAGCGCATAGGTCATCAATCGCTTTGCACGAAGGGCGGCGACCAGCTCTTCCGCGCTGCCACGCACCACCACGGCTACCTGGCCCCCGCCGCTTCGGTAGCCCACGCTGCGAGCGTCACCGAGCAGCAGCGCAGGGCCGAGATCGCCGCTGTCGTCGACCGCCACCGAGCCGAGGTGGTTGTCGGTCGGGAAGAAGCGGCCTTGCTCGATATGGCCCGCCACGCCGCGCGCGAGCACGCGTTCTCTACGAATGGAGAACAGGACGCGCAGCAGCGCCAAGCCAACCAGCAACAGCAGCCCACCGGACACGCGCAGCACATGCGCCGGAACTGCAGGCATACCGCCAGCGCTGACTGAAGTGAGCAGCACAGCACCCCCCGAGGAGAGGCCTCGCAACGCCATGCCCTCTTGCTCGACCAAGAGCCTGCCCCCGGAGTCGATCCAAATCATGGCGGGTCTCTCGCGACGCACCAGCACGCTGGTCTGCCGACCACCAGCACGCACATGAAGGAAGCCGGTCGCTTCCTGACACTCGCGTTCGGCGACGACGCGATCCGTACGGGTAACCGACGAGCAGCGCTGATGGCCCGCTGGCGTCGCGGTCTCGTCGCAACGGGTGGGACAGGCCGGCACAGCTACCAACATCTCGGCTGGTGGAACGATATTGCGGCCCGGCAAGATCGCCGCGCTCTCCGCCAGAGTCAGGGCGAGCAAGCCACCAGAAAGCGTGACCCCAAGCAGGGTGAGCGCGCTCCAGCGAGCGAGGCGTTCCCGCGAGAAAATATGGCTCGCGCCACTGGTGAGCGCACACGCCAGCATGGCGATGCCCAGGACGAAGGGGGAAGGCCGCTCCGCCAGGTGGGTCACCCCTGCGACAACCACCACGGACGCGCCGGCCGCAGCACCGAGAGCATATGCCGCGACCAGAGTCGCGCCGGCAGCGGAGAAGCTCAGCAAGATGGCTGGCAACGCCAGCACGAGCGCCGCCGCCCAAGGCGACCAAGCGAGCGCCAGGCCGCTGATCACGACGGCGATGGGCCCCGACAGGACCGAAAGAAACCAGTGCTCGGACAAGTCTCGACGCATGGAGCGCTGGATGGACGCCGCGGGGAGCCAAAGAGTTCCCGGAGTCTCGTTGCCGCGCTGCCCGACGGCCAGTAACATCGGGCGCCTGTGAGGCCGTCCGTTCAGAGTCTTCGCAAGACGTGAGCCAGCCCGACTCAGAGGCGCCGTCGAAGATCGAGTCTCCGAAGCAGCGCTACGAGATTGGCCTCAGCCTGATCGCTCTGTTGGCGTTCGTCGGCGCTGCTTACGTCGCGCACCCGGTGTGGATGGGCATCGTGCTCGGCACTGCCATGGGCTTCACCAGTGAGCCGCTGTATCGCTGGCTCGCACCCAAGCTTCGTTACAACAGGCCGCTGGCAGCGGTGTTGACGACCATGACCGGGGGGTTGCTCAGCGCCATCGCCCTCTTTCTCATCAGCTGGATCGCCGTCACCGAAGTGCTCGACATGGTCTCGGAGATCAAAATACCTTCGGGAGAAGAGCTGTTGGGCCCGCGCGGCGAGCGCATCCTGGAGAAGCTGCGCATCTCGCCCGACACCTTCGTCGCGCAGCTCAACGCAGCATTGCTCTCTACTTCGCAGCGTCTCGCTGGCAGCGTGGCCGAGGCCGTGGCTGCGACGACCTCGCTGATGCTCACGTCGGTGATCGCGTTCTTCACCATGTATTACGTGCTGCTCGAGTGGACGGCAATGGTGCGGCGCCTCGAGCACGTGATGCCGCTCGACCCGCGTCACACCCGCGCGCTACTCACCGAGTTTCGCAGCATCGGCCGCAGCGCTTTGGTCGGCACCATGGGAACGGCGGTGGTTCAGGGCTTGTTCGCAGGCGTCGGCTTCGCGCTCGCCGGCGTCTCCCAGCCGATGTTGTGGGGCACCATCACGATGCTGGCGTCGTTTCTCCCCGTTGTGGGCACAGCCGTCGTCTGGGTCCCCATCGCGATCGCAACGGCTGCCAGCGGTCGCACCGGTGCGGGTATTTTCGTGGGGCTGTGGGGCTTTTTCGTGGTGATGGCGGTTTCGGACTACATCGTGAGGCCTCGCCTGGTGGGCTCGAAAGGCCAGGTCCATCCATTGCCTCTGCTGATTTCGCTGCTCGGCGGCGTCGAGATGTTCGGGCTGATGGGCGTAATCGTGGGACCGATTCTGATGGCACTTTGCCTCAGCGTGATCCGCATCTACGAACAAGAGCACCCGCTCCCCGGCGACTGACGACGCGGCGCGCCGCAGCTTTCAGCCAGACAATCGCGGTTGGCCTTTCGGCTCGTTTCTGAATACTGTGCGCCCCTTCAAGGAGCGCTGATGAGCACCGCCAACAAGCCTGACGAGACGGCAGAAGCAACCGCAACGGGAAGTCCCGACGCCATCAAGCAGCTGGGCATGGGCGCTGCGATCGCGTCGCTCGGCTACGTTTTCTGGATCGTCGGCGCGATGGAGATGGTCGAGCGCCTCGCGTTCTACGGCATCAAGGCCAGCGCCAGCTTGTACGCCACCAATCCAGTCTCGAGCGGCGCGCTCGGCTTGACCGCCTCGCAATACGGTCAGATCACCGGCGTTTGGGCGGGTGTGCAGTCCTTCGTGCCGGTCTTCACCGGCGGCTTGTCCGACCGCTACGGCTACAAAGAGACGATCGCGCTCAGCACCTTCATCAAGATGGGCGGCTACGCGATCATGGCGTTCTTCCCGTCGTACTGGGGCTTCATGGGCGGGGCCGTCGTGCTCGCGCTCGGCACCGCGGTGTTCAAGCCCGGCATCCAGGGCACGCTGGTCAACTCGACCACGCCCGAGACCAGCTCGATGGCGTGGGGCATTTTCTATCAAACCGTCAACATCGGCGGCTGGCTCGGCCCGCTGATGGCGGTCTACATGCGAACGCACTACGGCTGGAAAGAGGTCTTCTTCTGCTGCATCGGCATCATCGCCTGCAACCTCTTGCTGCTGCTCACTTACAAAGAGCCCCACAAGGCGGAGCGCCTCGCCAAAGCGAAACTGGTGAAAGAGGGCAAGCTCAAGCAAGACAACCTCTTCCTCGACTCGCTCAAAGAGGTCAGCAAGACCCACGTGTGGCTCTACTTGCTGATCTTCAGCGGCTTCTGGTTCATGTTCAACTCGCTGTTCGACGTGTTGCCGATGCACATCCGCGACTGGGTCAACACCCAGACGATCATCAACGACCTCTTCGGCGAGGGTGGCACGCGCAACGGGGTGTACAAATTTCTCCTCGGCTTGAACGAGGACGGAACCAAGGTCGAGCCGGAAGGAATGCTCAACCTGAACGCGGCCCTCATCATGATCACCTGCTTCTTCTTCGCCTGGCTCAGCGGAAAGATGCGCGCCACCACCTCGATGGTGGTCGGCACTCTGCTCGCCACGGTGGCCATGTTCATGAGCGGCTACTCGGTGCTCGGCTGGCTTTCGGTCGGCGCCATCCTGGTATTCAGTGTGGGCGAGATGCTCTCCAGCCCGAAGTTCAGCGAGTTCGTCGGTAACTTCGCGCCGACAGGCAAGAAGGGCATGTACCTCGGCTTCTCGCAGCTGGCGCTCGGCATCGGCTGGACACTGGAGGGCTTCTTCGCGCCGATGATCTACGATCACTACGGCTCCAAAGATCGCTTCGCGCGCGAGCTGTTGGCCGAGCGCTGGGCCGACTACCCCTACAAAGATCAGGCGCTGGCTGCCATCAAGAGCGGCGACGCTTTCGAGGCGCTGGTCAACGCCACCGGCCAAGACCCGCACGTACTGACAGAGCAGATGCACAACAGCCACAACGTCGGCATGGTCTGGACGATCATGGGCGGCGTCGGCATCTTCACTGCGATCGCCATCTACCTTTACGGCCAGTGGTTTCGCACGCTGAAGAAGCTCTGAGCGACGCTCCCGGCAAGATCATCGGCGGACGTTATCAGCTCGCCGAGCTGATCGGCCGGGGCGGCTTCGGGTCGGTGTTTGCTGCGGTCGATCGAGCGCGCAATCAGCGCGTCGCGGTGAAGCTCTTGAACACTCTGGCGTCGCAGGACGCAGCGTCGCGACAACGGTTCGCGCGCGAGGCAGCGATCTGCGCGCGCCTCGGGAGCCCGTTCACCGTGCGCCTGCTGGACCACGGTGACGCCGGCGGCACGCCCTTCATCGTGTACGAGCTGTTGGAAGGAGCTTCACTCGCAAAGGAGCTCGAACGAGACACGCTCACAGAAGCGCGCGCCATTTCGATCACGCGCGATCTGCTGAGCTCGCTCGCCGAGGCGCATCGAGCTGGCATCGTTCATCGCGACGTCAAGCCAGCCAACGTCTTCATCACCCGCGATGGCAAGACCAAGCTGCTCGACTTCGGCGTTGCCGCGCCGCTCGCACAGACCAACCTCCGCGGGCTCACGGCGACCGGGGAGATCGTCGGCACGCCGCCGTACCTCGCGCCCGAGCAGCTGACTGGCAGCGGCGTTTCGCCCGCTAAGAGCTCGAGGCACCGCGGATGCTCGCGGGAACCCGCGCCATCGACATCGCTCTCCAGGTAGCGGCCGGTCTGTCGGAAGCCCACCGCATCGGGCTGGTTCATCGCGACATCAAGCCTTCCAATGTGTTTCTGGCAGCAGCGCAGGGCGGGCGCCAAATCGCCAAGCTGATCGACTTCGGAATCGTCAAGACGCTCGGCGCCGACACCGCGATCACGCGCGGTGACGAGATGCTCGGCACCCCCGAGTACATGTCGCCCGAACAGATCGGCGCGCCGGAAACAGTCGATCGGCGCACCGATATCTGGTCGCTCGGAGCGGTCATGTTTTGGATGTTGTCCGGCGAGCACCCCTTCACTGGGGCTACCAAGCTCGAGCTGCTCACTGCGGTGCTCAGCGACGAGCCTCGCCGACTCGGCTCGCTGCGTCCGGACCTGCCCGCGCAGATCAGCCAAACCGTCGATGGCTGTCTCGTGCGAGACATGAGCAGAAGGCTCTCGTCGGTGGCCGAGGTCGCCGCGCGCCTGGCACCCTTCGCATCCTCGGAAGGACAGCACGCGGCGGCGCTGGCGATGACCGAGGCCCCGCGATCGTCGGGGGTTCGTGGTGCGTTCAAGCCCTCCGAAGCGACCGAGCTGATGTCGCGGCCCGCCAAGACGGTCGAGTTCAGGACACCGAAGAAATGAGCCGATCAACCATTGGCTGACATCGCGCCGCGGATCGCTGCGACCACCTCGGCGGGGTCCTCGACCTCTACCACCAAGCTGACGTAGTCCTCGTGGTCGAGCGCGATGGTGATTGCGCGCTCTCCCTTGCGAATGTTCCAGAACAGCCACCTGCCCTCGCGGTAGAAACGCCCGGCGATCGCGATGCCAGGCATGTAAGCGCCAGGCAGACGGATGCTTCTATCCAGCTCTGCCTGCGCTTCTTCGGTGATGCCCAGCTCGACTCCGCTCACATGCGCGAGCGGGACCTCGAGGTGCTTCTTGAATGCCAGCACCACGTCGATTCCTTGAACGGTGAGCAGCAGCTTGTCCCCAATGATCTCGACTTTGGTCATGACGTTTCCCGATCTTTCTTTCTCTAGCCGCCCTCACAGCGCCTTGACCCACTTTTCGATGTCGTCGATCACGTCGAGCGCAACATTGCCGGGCTTCGCGTAGTCGTCAGGCTTTGCGAGCTTGCACCCGCAGTCGATGAACGAATGGAGCAGACCCGGATAGCTCTTCAATTTCGCGTTGGCCTTGCTGCCAACGCTCTTCTTCCAGCCTGCGAAGTCGACCATGTTGACCTGGTAGTCGGCCTCGCCCTGCAGCACCAACACCGGCATTTTCAGGCTGGCTGCCATTTGGTCGGGCTTGTAGCCGCGCATATCGAGCCAAAAAGGCGCAGGTATGCCGAGCGGCAGCGTCTCGGTCGGTGTCTTCGGGTCGAGCGTCGGGCTCTTCACCAGCTTCACGGCCTCGCGCATCGCTGGCAGCAACTGTTTGGCGCCCTCGCCGTTCGCACCCGCCATCGTGGAGAGGTACTCGATCTGCGTGAGCGCCACCTCTTCGAGCGGGCGCGTTGGTGCGGCCATGATGATCAATCCGGCCATAGTCGGGTCGAGCTTGCCAGCCCGGGGCGCCGCAAGCGCGCCCTGACTATGGCCGAGATAGACGATCTTCTTTGAATCGATGCGCGGGTCCTTGCGCAGCAGTGCCACCGCCTTCAGCGCATCGTCGATCGTCTCGCGCGCCAGCGTGATGTCGTCGCCCCACTTCGCGACGAAGCGTGCGCCATGCGTCTTCGTCACTTTGTCGTAGCGCAAGACAGCGACACCGCGCGACGCGAGGCCCCACGCGAGATCTTTGAACGGCTTCGACGCGCCAATCGTCTCATCGCGATCGTTCGGCCCGGACCCGTGGACGAGAACGATCGCGGGCAGCTTGGCAGCGCCGGCGGCCTTCGGCAGTGTCAGCGTGCCAGGCAGCGCCCACTCACCGTCGCCGACCACGACCTCCTCTTCCGTGAACGAATCGCTCTTGGCGTAGCCCGGCGGGGCCCAAGGCGACTCGGCCGTCTGCGGCTTGACGAAGAAGCCTGTCACTTGTCCGCCTGACTCGAACACGACGATCAGATTGACCTTCGCGCTGTCGAACTCGGTGCTGACGGTCGCCCGCACGAACGCGTCCTTTTGTTCGATCTTGCCGATCTCGGCAGACTTGTAGGCGCCGAGCTGCTGAATGAGCTGCTTCCAAGTCGCCTCTGCCTGCTCCTTCGTGAACGCCTTGGCCATCGGCGCGTCGAACATCGCGACAGCGTCGGCAAACTTGCCCTCGGCGAAATGGCCTACCAACTTGAGCGCCTTGCGCTTCACCTCGCTGTCGGGGTCGGGTTTGGCTGTACTGGGGTCCACAACCGGCTCCGTCGAGCTGCTCATTGTGGCGCTCCCTGTATCGGGCTGCGAGCGCGCAGTGCAGCCCGATACAGCCACCAGCAGCCAGACCGCGGCGAGATCAACGAAGCGATGATTCATGGGGCGACGTACCTCGGCCCCCATACGCAACGATCGGACCGACCGCCTATCAACGAAAACGGCAGATTTGATGGGTCCGTCGTGCAGCCGCGATGGGGCGCGCCCCGGGCGCGCCCTCGATCTGCGCGCTACTTCGCCAGCTCGAGCAAGCCGGCCGCGCCCATGCCGCCGCCGATGCACATGCTGACGACAGCGTACTTGCCGTTGCGCTTCTTCAGCTCGTGCAGGGCGGTCGCC
>Ga0163144_10004652_pt1 | contig 30825 bp, 16 predicted proteins | sample OliLak19BULKMAT1_FD_123175 | JGI IMG/M metagenome (GOLD analysis project Ga0163144, IMG submission 123175) | Freshwater microbial mat bacterial communities from Lake Vanda, McMurdo Dry Valleys, Antarctica - Oligotrophic Lake LV.19.BULKMAT1 | ecosystem: Environmental > Aquatic > Freshwater >... | reverse complement strand
CAGGCTCCAATCAGGACCGAATCAGGCCCGAATCAGGCCGCAATCGCCTGCTTGATCGGCTGCTGCCATTGCGCGAGCAGCTCGGCCTCCAGCTGTTTCGCCTTGTGAAGGTGCGCTTCCTTGACGTGCCCATAACCGCGGATGTGTTCAGGGATGGCCGCGATCTCAAGCGCAAGCGCGTGGTTCTGAGGCGTTAAACCGCTCAACAGCGATGCCACGGTCTTTCGATAGTCCACGATCAACTGACGCTCCATGCGTCGCTCGTCGGTTTTGCTGAACACGTCCAGCCATGATCCTCGCAGCGAACGGAAGCGGTGCAGCCACTTGAACGCCTTGAACACCCACGGTCCGAACTCACGCTTTTTGAGGTGGCCGGTGACTGGATCGCGCTTGCTCAAAACCGGTGGCGCCAGATTGAAATGCACTTTGTAGTCGCCTTCAAAGGTCTGCGCGAGCTGCTTTTCAAACTCCCCGCTGCAGTACAAGCGCGCCACTTCCCATTCGTCCTTGATTGCCATCAGCTTTGACAGATAGCGCGCCACGGTCTCGGTGAGCTTGCTCTGGCCCGGCACCTTGGCCTGTTCTGCCTGGCGCACCTGATCGACGAAGCTGCGGTAGCTCGCGGCATAGGTTGCATCCTGGTATTCGGTCAGGAAGCGCTCGCGGTGCTTGATCAACTCATCCACCGAGCGCGTGACCGGCTGGGACAGGAATGCCACCTGGGTGGCGCTTTCGGCGTGTGCAGCATCCAGCAACTTAACCGCATCCTGACGCAGGCCCGCAGCCTTTTGCACGCAATCCAGATCGTGTGCCGCCATTCGGCCCCACTGGAAGGCCTTCTTGTTCATCTCAATGGCTGCGTCGTTGAGCTCAATGGCGCGCATCAAGGCATCGAAGCTAACCGGCACCAAACCCTTCTGCCAGGCGTAGCCGAGCACGAATAAATTGGTCGCGATCGAATCGCCCATCAATTGCGTCGCGATGGTGCTGGCGTCCAGTACATCCAGATTCTTGTGCCCCAGCGCAAGACCGATGGCGTCCAGCATCTGCTTGAGCGGGAATTGCAGGTCCGGCTGACGGGTAAACGTACCCGGCATGCTTTCGTAGGAGTTGATCACCGCATGGGTGCGGTTCTCGCGGATTTTCGACAGCGCCCAATAATCATTGACCACCACCACATCGCAACCGAGCACCAGATCAGCTTCACCGGCCGCGATACGCACCGCGTGAATGTCTGCGGGCGAACGCGCTACCCGCACATGACAGGTGACCGCGCCGCCCTTCTGCGCCAGACCGGTCTGATCGAGCACGGTCGTGCCCTTGCCTTCCAGATGCGCCGCCATGCCCAAAATTGCGCCAATGGTCACCACGCCGGTACCACCCACGCCGGTGATCAGCACGTTCCAAGGCTCATGTAAGTCGGTCTTCATGGTGGGCATCGGCAAGGCACTGAAGTCAACGCCACCACCGCTGCCTTTTTGCTTGCGCAAGTTGCCGCCGTGCACGGTGACAAAGCTTGGGCAGAAGCCTTTTACGCAGGAAAAATCTTTGTTGCAGCTGGATTGGTCAATCGCACGCTTGCGCCCGAACTCGGTTTCGACCGGGAGTATCGAGACGCAGTTCGATTGCACGCCGCAATCGCCACAGCCCTCGCACACAGCCTGATTGATCATCGTGCGCTTGGGCGGATCGACCATCAGCTTGCGTTTGCGTCGGCGGCGCTTTTCTGCGGCGCACGTTTGCTCGTAGATGATGACGGTCACGCCCTGATAGTCACGCAGCTTGCGCTGGATGGCGTCCAGATCATCCCGGTGTTCCAGATCAACGCCAGTGGGAAACCCATCGACATTGTTCCAGCGCTCGGGGTCATCCGACACCAGAACAATCTTCTTCACGCCTTCGGCTGCGACTTGACGCGCCAGCTCTGGCACTGACAGTGAGCCATCGACGGGCTGACCACCGGTCATGGCCACGGCGTCGTTGTAGAGAATTTTGAAGGTGATGTTGACCTTGGCCGAGACGCAGGCGCGAATTGCCAGTGAACCCGAATGGAAATAGGTTCCGTCGCCCAGGTTCTGGAAAATATGCTGCGTTTCGGTAAACGCGGCTTGACCGATCCACGGCACGCCTTCACCCCCCATCTGCGTGAAGGTGTCGGTCTTGCGGTCCATCCAGGTGACCATGTAGTGGCAGCCGATGCCACCGGTGGCGCGCGAACCTTCGGGCACCAGGGTCGAGGTGTTATGCGGGCAGCCGGAGCAAAAATGCGCGGCGCGCGGGAAGTTGGCGCGCGGCAGGGCCAGCTCCTTTTCCTTCGCGGTCAAGAACTCCAGGCGCTCTTTGATGCGATCGCTAGTAAAGAAGCGCGCCAGTCGCTTCGCAATCACGCGCGCAATGCGCGCCGGCGTGAGTTCACCGGTGGAGGGAAGAATCCATTCGCCGGACTCGTCGTATTTGCCGATGATGCTGGGCCGAAGCTGATGCTCCCAGTTGTACATGTGCTCTTTCATTTGCGCTTCGATGAAGGAGCGCTTTTCTTCCACCACGATGATGTCTTCGAGACCGCGCGCAAAGGCGCGAATGCCCTCGGGCTCAAGCGGCCAGGTCATGCCCACTTTGTAGACGCGGATGCCGACATCGCGACAGGCTTCTTCATCCAGACCCAGATACTCAAGCGCCTGCAGCACGTCCAGATAGCTCTTGCCGGTGGTCAGAATCCCGAGCCGGGCACTTGGCGAATCAAACACGATCTTGTCAATCTTGTTGACCCGCGCAAAAGCCATCGCGGCGTGCATGGCGTATTGATGCAAGCGCATTTCCTGATCCATCGGGGGATCTGGCCAGCGAATGTTCAAGCCACCCACGGGCAGCACGAAATCGGAGGGAATGATGATGTCCAGCTGATTCGGATCCACATTCACCGAGGCGGAAGACTCAACCGTCTCGGCGATAGTCTTGAAGCCAACCCAGCGCCCGGTGTAGCGCGAAAGCGCCCAGCCCAGGATCCCCATATCGAGGATGTCCTGCACGCCTGCGGGGTTTAGCACCGGCATCATGGCGGAAACGAATTCGCCTTCTGAGCCGTGCGGCAGCGTCGAGGAGCGACAGGCATGATCATCACCCGCCAGCACCAGCACACCGCCATGCTTGCTGGTGCCCGCGGCATTGCCGTGCTTGAACACGTCGCCGCTACGATCCACCCCAGGACCTTTGCCGTACCACATGGCAAACACGCCGTCGACCTTGGCGCCGGGGAACAGATTGACCTGCTGCGAACCCCAGACCGAGGTGGCCGCCAGATCTTCATTCAAGCCGGCGACAAACTCGACGCCATGCGACTGCAAGTGCTTGTGTGCTTTCCAAAGCGCCTGGTCCAGGCCGCCCAGCGGTGAACCACGATAGCCCGAGATAAAGCCGCCGGTCTTGATGCCTCCGGCCTTGTCACGCGTGGCCTGCATCAGTGGCAGACGCACCAGAGCCTGGATACCGGATAGATAGATCCGACCTTGGGTCAGCGTGTATTTGTCGTCGAGTTTGTACTTACGATCAATTTCAGGATTTAAAGCGGCTACGGTCATGGGCCAGCGGTCGTTGAGTTGACAGACGCAAAGTGTAACCGGTTGTCCCTCCTGCACGAGGCGCGGCGAGAGGCAATGCAACTGAACCGTCGTGACTAAGTTGCCATTCGGTGGCGTAAGACTCGCCGCCAAGATCGCAATCGCCTAGCTAGTTAAGGCCTGTTATGTCGACCGGCCGAAATGGCATAGCGGTCAACCGTCATTCTGCGCCGAGCCGTCAGGTGCATCTGCTTAAATCAACAGCTTCCAGTCTCGGCGAAGCTGAGCGCGTTCGGCGCGAAACGACAGCCCTGAAGACCAGGATTCCAATAAAACGTGTTGTAAGGACCTACGCGCAGATGACCAACGGGCCATACCGAATTGACACGAATCGGCTATCGTGCGCGCCCCGCGACGCGTGCAGACAACGTGAACGCAACACTATCTTTTGAAGAGGAACCCCTGTGATCCGCGCTACGCTGAAACCCCTAACTCTGGCCCTTGCAGGCGCCTTGTTGCTCACCGGCTGTGGAGGCAGTGAAGCGCCCTTGGCCCAGGCCCCAAGCGCAACCCCGTCGCCACCAGCCGTGCAAGCGCCGAGCAAACTCACGATCGACAGCGCGAGCCTTCCGGCGCTGCCAACGTTCAACATCAGCGATCTGGATCCCGCGGTGCCGGTGTGTCGAGATCTCAATGGCCACGTCAATTCAAAGTGGCTGGCGGCAAACCCGGTACCCGCCGACCGTACCACTTGGGGCAGCTTTGAAATGCTCGGCGAGCGCTCGCTTGGCGTACAAAAGCAGATCGTTGAAACTCTGGCGGTGAAGGCCAATGTCACTGGCGTCGAGAAGGTAATCGGAGATTTTTGGTCCACCGGCAACGATGAAGCGGCGATCGAGGCGGCCGGGCTGAAACCCTTGCAGCCGATGCTGGATAAGATCTCCGCGCTGGTCACGGCGCAGGATCTGGCCACGTATATTCGCCAGTCGCACGCAGAAGGTCGCGGCATGCTGTTCGGTTTCGGCGGCGAGTCGGATTTCAAGGATTCGACCCAAGTCATCGCTTACGCCACCCAGGCTGGCACCGGACTTCCGGACAAATCCTATTACAGCGGCGCTGCGCACCAAGCCGAGCGCGAGGCCTATCAAGCCTATGTCGAGTCGCTGCTGACTCTCTCCGGGGTGGATGCGACAGCCGCGAAGGCCCAAGCGGCGGCGGTCATGGCAATTGAAACCAAGCTGGCCGATGTCTCGTACTCAAGCGAGGAGATGTCGCGCGATGTCTCCAAGTACTACAGCCCGATCAGCGTTGCAGATGCCGATGCCAAGACGCCGCTGCTGCCGTGGGGCGAATTTTTCAGCGCCAACGGGCTCAGCGCACCGGCTCAGTTCTCGCTCTCAAATCCGAAGTTTTTTGAGACCTTGAACGGCATGCTGAGTGAAGTGGCGATCGCCGACTGGCAAGCGTACCTGCGTTTCCACACCATTGACGGCGCCGCTCCTTATCTGAGCAAGTCTTTTGCGGAAGCGAATTTCGGCTTCTACGGCAAAACGCTGCGCGGGCAACTGGAGCAGAAGCCGCGCTGGAAGCGCGTCCTCGACAGCGTGAACGCCAATGTGGGCGAAGCGCTCGGCGAGCTCTACGTCCAGGTCGCTTTCCCAGCCGAGTCCAAGGCGCAAATGGAAAAGCTGGTCTCCAATCTATCGCTTGCGCTCAAGGGTCGCCTGGAGAATCTGAAGTGGATGGGGCCGGAGACCCGCGTCAAAGCGCTGGAAAAGTGGGCGAGCTTCACGCCAAAAATTGGCTACCCCGACACATGGCGTGACTGGGCCGGCCTGAATACCACGCGTGAGAGCTATGTTGCCAACATCTTTGCCGCAACCAAGTTCAACCACGCTTTTGCCATGAGCAAGATTGGCAAGGTCAAAGACAAGTCCGAGTGGGGCATGACGCCACAAACCGTCAATGCCTACTACAACCCGCTGCAGAACGAGATAGTTTTCCCAGCCGCCATTCTGCAGCCGCCGTTCTTCGACCCGAAGGCTGATCTGGCGACCAATTACGGCGGCATTGGCGCCGTGATCGGACATGAAATGCTGCACGGCTACGACGATCAGGGCAGTCGCTTCAACGCCAAGGGCAGCTTTGCCAACTGGTGGCAACCGAAGGACTCGGAAGGCTTCAAGGCCAAGACCAAAATGCTGGTTGAGCAGTTCAATGAGTACGAAGCTTTGGCCGGCAAGAAGGTCAACGGCCTGCTCACGCTGGGCGAAAACATTGCCGACCTGGGCGGCCTGACGGTGTCGCACGACGCCCTGAAACTGGCCCAAGGCGAGGGCTTTACCGACCTCATGATCGACGGGTTTAGTCAGGACCAGCGCTTTTTCATCAACTGGGCCACGGTATGGCGTCGTGGCTATACCGACAAGGAAATGAGCGTGCGCCTGGTCACCGACTCGCACGCCCCTGCGCGTTTCCGGGCCAACGGCGCGCCCAGCAATATGCCCGGGTTCGCGGAGGCGTTCGGCTGCAAGAAAGACGATCCGATGGTGCGCAGCGACAACCAGCGCATCGCGATCTGGTAGTTGAGGATCGGTTGGTTTTCGCTCGGACAGAAACGCTCGGGCAGGAAGCATCGGGCGGAAATGTTCGGACGGCAATGAGCGACCAGTCAGGCAGCAAGCAGCGCCGGTGCAAGACCGGCGTCGTCCCCAAGTTCATTTACCCGACAATTCAGCCGTGTAGTGCCATACGAAATTTGAAAGAACCGTAAACAACTGATTTATATTAGGTTTATTTTTTAGGTGACGAAGCAGGGTGTGCGGCCGTGAGGTTCCCGACGGCTGAGGGAGCTTTCGGGTTCCGCGCCCTGAACCCGACCAGCGCGTCCGCTTGGCTACGCGCGGCGTGTGCCGCGCATCGCCTGAGTTATCGACCCGCTTAGGCGTCGTCGCTCAGCAGCCCGCGGTTTTCCAGCAGAGCATTCACGTCTGGATCACGCCCGCGGAAATTGCGGTAGGCCTCGCTCCAATCGACCGTGTTACCACGGCTATAGACCCAATCCTTCAAGCGTGCGGCGGTGGCAGGATCGAAAATATTGCCCGCCTCGACGAAGGCTGCGAAGCCGTCTGAGTCCAGCACTTCGGACCACATGTAGGCGTAGTAGGCAGCCGAATAACCGCCGCCGAACACGTGCGAGAACTGGGTGCTGCGATGCCGCATGGGGATTTCTTCAATAGCACCGAGTTCCGCCAGGGCCGTGCGCTCGAACTCAGCTGCATCGACTGACGCGGCTTGCTCGGGCGTAAGCGCGTGGAAGCGCTGGTCAACCAGCGCCGATGCGACAAATTCGACGGTGGCGAAGCCCTGATCAAACTTTTCAGATTCCAGCAGGCGCGCAATCAAGGCATCAGACATGGGCTGCTTGGTCTGGTGGTGTAGCGCGAACTCTTTCAGCACCGGAGGCTGCAGCACATAGTGCTCCAGGATCTGCGCCGGAAACTCCACATAGTCACGTGGCACGGAAGTGCCGGAGAGGCTGGGATACTTCACATTGGAAAGCAGGCCGTGAAGCGCATGACCCAGCTCGTGAAACAGCGTGGTGGCCTCGGTCAGCGAGATCAGCGCAGGCTGGCCCTCGGGTGGCTTGGGCACATTGAGATTGTTCACCACGTGCGCGGTGATCGGGGTATCCAGACGACTTTGTGCGCGATAGCTCGCCATCCAGGCTCCGCTGCGTTTGCCGGTGCGCGCAAAGTAATCGACATAAAACAATCCAACATGCTGCTTGGCGTTGTCCAGCACTTCAAAAACCCGCACATCCGGGTGATATACCGGAATGTCCTTGCGTTCGACGTAGCTGATGCCGAACAAGCGCCCGGTCACGGCAAATGAGGCGTTGAGCATATTGTCCAGGGTGAAATAGGGCGCAATTTCCGAGGCGCTCACCTGGTAGCGCTCGATGCGCACCTGCTCGGCGTAATGACGCCAGTCCCAGCCGGCGAGCTTGAAGTCATCACCCTTAGACTTGATCAGCGCTTGCAGCGTGTCGCGGTCGCGCTTGGCTTGCGCAAGCGCCGGAGTCCAAACGCGCTGCAGCAGCGCAAGCGCGGCCTCTGGGGTTTTCGCCATACTTTCGGCGGTTACCGATTCGGCAAAAGTCTGAAAGCCAAGTATGGCCGCGCGCTCAGCGCGCGTTTTCACCAGCTCCGAAATGATCGCCTTGTTGTCGAACGCATTGCCATTGTTGCCCCGCTTGATGAAGGCGTTGAAATAGCGTTCGCGCAGATCCCGACGTGTGGAAAAGGTCATGAACCCCTCGTAGTCAGGACGCTGCAGGGTGAACACGTACTTCTCCGCCTTACCCATGTCTTTTGCGGTTTGCTGCGCCGTGGCGCGGACGGCGTCCGGCAAGCCATCCAGCTCGGACTGGCTCAACTCAAGCGTGAACGCCTCGGTGTCCTTGAGCAGGTTCTGATTAAAGCGCGTCATGAGTTCCGATTCACGCTTGCCCAGCTCAGCCACCTTGGCGCGGGCCGATTCTTCTAGCGCAGCGCCCGCGCGCACAAACCGGTGATAGGTTTGCTCGGTGAGACGCGCTGTTTCGGCATCGGAACCGCCCGCAGCACTGGTCGCAGCACTGGTCGCAGCACTGGTCGCAGCACTGGCCGCAGCACTGGCCGCATTGGCCTCAAAGATGGCTTTGACGCGGGCAAAAAGCTTCGGATCAAGCAGGATCTTGTTCTGGTGCGCACTCATCTTGGGCGCAAACTCCGTCTCCAGTTTGCGCACCTCGTCGTCACTTAGATTGGCGGTATAGACGCCGTACACCGCGCCCACGCGGCGCATGTCGGTAGCGGCGATTTCCATGGCTATCAGCGTGTTCTCAACCGTTGCAGCCTCGCTGTTGGCGGTGATTGCGCTGATCGCTGCAAGCTGATTTGCCATCGCAAGCTCAAGCGCGGGCGCAAGATGCGCGAGCTGGATCTCATTGAACGGCACCGCCGAAAACGGCGTGCTCCAGCTGCTAAACAGCGGATTGCCGGCCTCGGCATCTTGCTTGGCACTGGCCGCTGCCACCGGTGCTGCCGCCGGTGCTGAGGTAGCGTCCTGCTTCGGCGAGCAAGCAAGCAAAAGCGCCAGTGCGCCAGCAAGCGCGGTCAATGGGATAATTCGTGGCATCGGATGGATCCTGAAAGCAGGGATCCGGTTCTTAACCTACTTCAGCCTGCTGGACTCGTGACGAAGGTCATGGCAAACCAGCCAGCAACGGTTCGATCGTGAACTGAGCTCACTTTTAAATCACTCATGTCGATATTGTGACAAAGCAATAGCCAAATCCTTAGACGGTGTCTTTACTTATTCAGAGTCGAGTCGAAGTCCCGAGACCGTCTCTGGGCGCGCCGTCGCGCAATTCTTGAGTGGCCTCGAAACCCCAAGACCGTCTACCCCAACACGGTCATTGCGCGCGCAGTCGCGGCTGCACTTGCGCGCACCTTCAAATCGGCGCGGTTTCGCGCTCTGGCGCCTGCGCGGGAAAGCGCACGCTGCAGATCGTGCCCTGACCGGGCTGGCTGCTCAGCTCAACCTCACCACCTAGGGTGGCGCGTACCACGTTGAAGACGATGTGCAAACCGAGGCCGGTACCACCGCGATTGCGTTTGGTAGTAAAAAACGGCTCGAAGGCGCGCGCCAACGTGGCCGCATCCATGCCTAGTCCGTTATCGCACACGCGCAACAGCACACCTGGCTTGCCCGTGGCAACCACGCAGGACTCCAGCTCGACGCTGATCCGGCCCTGGTCCGCTTGTTCAAACGCGTGGATCAAGGCGTTCTGCACCAAGTTGGTAAGCACCTGGCTGATTGCGCCGACGTAGGTGTCGACGCGCAGCTCGGGCGCGGATCGATAGTCGAGCGCGATGGCTCGTTCCTTGAACAGCGGCTCCAGACCGCGCAGCAAGTCGCGCATGAACACGTCCAGGTCAACTTGACGGCGCTCATCATGGGCATGATCGACTGACAGCTGCTTGAACTGCCGGACCAGACTGGCGGCGCGATCGAGATGACCCACCAGCAGCTGCGTGGATTGCACTGCGTCTTCCACATACTGATCGAGCTCGCGCTTGCGCACGGCGCCCGCGCTCAGATCGCGCTGCAAATGCTGCACGCGCTGGGCCAAGAAGGTGCCGGCGGTAATGGCAATGCCAAGCGGGGTATTGACCTCATGCGCCACCCCAGCCACCAAGCGCCCCAGGGAAGCCATCTTTTCCTGAAACACCAGCTGGGTTTGGGTTTGCTGCAGGCGCTGCTGGGTCTGCTTAAGTCCTTCGTTCGCTTGCTGGAGCATGGCATTGGAAGCCTGCAAGTCCTCGGTGCGCGTTTGCACCAGAGCGTCGAGCGCTTTTGAGCGCTCGCGCAGCCGATGCGTGCGCCAGCGCCAGCCAAGCGCAAGCAGAGACAGCACCGCGAAAGTGGCGGAAACCGCAAACCAGCCGGTTTGCCAAAACCTGGGCAAGACGCGGACCGTCAGCTGCAACAGCTGCGGACTCCAAAGCCCGATCCGATTGCTGCCGCGTACGCGAAGCTGATACGTGCCGGGCCAAAGATTGCTGTAGCTTGCCCGACGCTGCTCGGCGCCGGTCGCGATCCAGTCATCGTCGAAGCCAACCAGTTGATAAGCGTAACGATTGCTTTGCGGCGCCGAGTAATCGAGCGCGGCAAACTCCAAGCTGAAGCTGCGTTGGTCGGTACTCAAGCTGAGCCCGTCCTTGGCCATCGACAACGGCGCCAGCACGCCATTGATGCGCAGCTCAGTAGCCACCACCGGCGGCTGGTAGGTCCACGGTTCGTATGCGTCCGGCGTAATCAGCAGCAAGCCCTCGGTACCGCCGCTGAGGAAGCGACCGTCACGCAAACGTCCGTGGGCGCCAAACCAGCTGGTGCCGATGTCGACGCCGTCCGCACGCGAGAGCTCGGTGCGGGTCTTGGCGGCCAGATCAAACACGCTGGTATTGGTCCAGATTCGGCCGCGAGCGTCTTGCAGCAAGTTTGCCCCAACTTCCCGGTTGGGCTCACCCAGCTCGGCGCTGACGTGCGCGAAGGAAGCGGTTTTCCCATCCCAACTGCGCAGTCTGTCCAGCCCCTGCGCGGTGGCAACCCAGAGCGCGCCGTCGCGGTCTTCAAGCAGTCCATAAATGGTGTTGTGGACCAGGCTATCGGCGCGTTCAGGCTCGTGCTGAATCACTCGCAGCCGCGCTTCGCCAGCGTGCAATACGCGCAGACCCGCGCTGGTACCCACCCACATTCGGCCCTGACGATCTTCCAGCATGGGCTGAATATGGCCCAGCAGCGGCCGCTCATCGCTATCCAGCATGGCCTCGGTCGCCAAGCTGTCGGTGTGCAGCCGCAGCACGCCTTCGGAGGTGCCCAGCCACAATCGGCCATCACGGGTAGGCAGCAGGGTGGACACGGTCTTCGGCCCGCGCACGGCCGAAATTCCGATCCCGTCCGGCGCAATACGAAACAGCCCCCCGCGCTGGGTGCCGGCCCAGACTGCGCCATCGAAGGTTTCCGCCAAAGCCAGCACCACGCCATCACCAAGCGCCTGCGGATCGCCCGGCTTGGGCCGAAAACCGCCGATGCGCCCGAGCAGCGGATCAAGTATGTCGATGCCGTTGCCGCCGGTGCCAACCCACAATTTGCCGTCAGCGCGCTCCAGCACTGCATGCACATCGGCAAAGCTAAGTCCGCCGGTGCCCTCGGTATCGAGGCGAATGCTCCGGAACACTTGGCTTGAGGCCAAAACGCGCTGCAGTCCGCCACCGTGAGTGCCAACCCAGACCGCGCCGGATGGAGCCCGCAGCAGGGCTCCCAAAGCATCGAAGGCCAGGCTGCCGACCACGCTTTTGTCGCTCAACCAGTGCTGCTTAATGCTCAGGGTTTGCGCGTCGAGGGCATAGAGCCCAACGGTGGTTGCCACCCACATCTGTTCAGAGCTCACTTGCAGCAGTGACTGGATGCGATCGGTGGCCAGATGTTTACCGCCTTCCGGCAGCTGCGTGCTCAGGCGCTGCAGGCGCTGTTCCGGCCCTGAGATGCGCGCCACACCGTGCTCGCGCGTGCCAACCCAGATGGCGCCGTCCTGCGCTTGGTACAGGGCATTGATGGCGTGCTCGGCAAACGGCTCGCTGGCATCACCTACGGAGCGGAAGGGCTCCACCAGGCCAGCCCCGGTGCGCAAACGCAGCAGTCCGGTCGAGGCACCGATCCAGAGCGTGCGGTCGCGGTCAACCAGCAGACTGCGCACTCGGATCGGCGCCAAAAGGGTCGCTGGCCTGGGCAGCGGCAGGTCACTGAACTGGCGCGTGCCGCGTTCAAAGACGCTCAAGCCGTCGCCGGTACCAATCCAAACTTTCTGCCCATCCACGGCAAGTGCAGCAATGCTGTCTTGGCTGAGTTTTCCTTGCTTTACACCGGACCCGGCGGGATCGCTGCGATGATTTACAAACTCGCCGCGCTTCGGGTCGTAGATCGACAGGCCATCAATAGCGGTACCGATCCAAAGCAAGCCATCTTCGGACGTCGTCAGCGCCGTCACATGATTGCCGGGAAGCGAGTTGGGATTTCGGTACTCGCGCTGCAAGTGCTCAGAGCGATAACCGTCATAGCGCAACAAGCCGATCGGCGTGCCTACCCAGAGCAACCCGTCTGGGGTAGCGGTCATCGTGGTGACGATACTGCTGGGAATGGCATCCAGCGAGCCGACCCGCTCAAAGTACGGTTGCGCGTACTGGAAATCGCCCGCAACGGCTATCCGGGTGAGCAACAACCAGCCAAGGCAGACTCGCAGCAAAGCCACAGCAGGCATTCCTATACGCAATATGGGGAAGCGTAATGCAAGCGGGCCGCTTACTCGATAGCGAGCGCGCAATCGTCTTCGTGAAGAGCACTCGCTAGGCTCAATGCGCGCCGCGTGAAGCCCGCGCTTCCGGACCATCCCTTGCGATCGCTAAGCGTTGCATCCTTTGCCGTGCGAAGGACGTGCTCGCAAACAAGGGCGCTTACTGTATCCTCGGCAGTTGTCCGGACCAATTAAGGCCAAATCATGTTGAATTCGATCGCGCCACACGTCAATGCATGGTCCCCTGAGGAAGAGGCTGCATTGCTGGAGAGCATCGATCGCTGGGTGGAGCGTGAGGTTCGTCCGATTGCGCGGCAGCATGATCAGGACGACAGCTACCCGCACGAACTGGTCGGGCAGATGAAAGAGCTTGGTCTATTCGGCGCCACCATCGCCCAGCAATACGGCGGCTTGGGTCTGAGCGCAAGTCTGTATGCGCGCATTGTGATCAAGGTGGCGAGCGCCTGGATGGCGCCCGTGGGGATTTTCAATTCGCATCTGATCATGGCCAGCGCGATCGAGCGCTGCGGAACCGACGCACAAAAAGCGCACTACTTGCCGCTGATGGCGGCCGGCGAAAAGCGCGGCGGCATTGCGCTCACCGAACCGAACGCAGGTAGCGATCTGCAGGCCATTCGCACTCAGGCCCGCAAGGACGGCGACGGATATCTGATCAATGGCGCCAAGACCTGGATCACCAACGCGCTCTACGGCGATATGGTGCTGCTTCTGGTGAAAACCGATTCCGCAGCGCAGCCTCGGCACAAAGGCATGAGCATGTTCATTGCCGAGAAAAGCGAAGGCTTCATCGTGGCCAAGAAGCTCAAGAAAATGGGCTACCGCGCGATCGATACCTGCGAGCTGGTGTTTCAGGATTACCGCGTCCCGGAGTCGCGCCTGCTTGGTGGCGTCGAGGGGCAAGGTTTCTATCAAACTGCGGGCGGTCTGGAACTGGGTCGCATCAATGTGGCCGCGCGCGGCTGTGGCATTGCCGAGGGCGCGCTGCAGCTTGCGCTCGCCTATGCGCAGCAGCGTCACGCCTTCGGCAAGGCGATCTGCGAGCACCAAGCGATCCAGCTCAAGCTAGCGGAAATGGCGTCCAAAGTAGAAGCCAGCAAGCTGCTGATCGAAAGCGCGGCGCGCAAGTTCGACAGCGGACAACGCTGCGATCTGGAAGCCTCAATGGCAAAATACTTCGCGACCGAGACCGGCGCGTATTGTGCCGAGCAAGCGATGCGCATCTTCGGCGGCTACAGCTACTCGGTGGAGTACGAGATTGAGCGCTACTTCCGGGATGCCATGCTGATGTGCATCGGCGAAGGCACCAACGAGATTCAGCGCATCATCATCGCCAAACAGCTGATTGAGCGCTCCGGCGGCAAGAAGTAGGGCCCGGTAATTTGAGTTGGGGGCAATTTGAGTTGCGGGCAATTTGAGTCAGCGACCACCCGCTCCCGTAGGGATGCGATGCATCGCGTCCGCTCGCCCAAGCCCAAGCGACCCATCCCGTGCCCGTGTGGGTGAACGGACCTCAGGGCCTTGAAGCAGCCCTCCCTGCCGCGCGCACGCGCTCAATCGCGCGCTGACATCGCAACCGTCTGGTCGCTAGGAGACTTCGGCGCGCGCATGAACTGGCTACTATTGGCGCAAGAACTCCACGCAGCGACGCAATGCTCCGGATCACCGAAATCAAACTGCCGCTTGATCATGCTCCCGAAGCGCTGCGCGCCAAGGCGGCGGAAGCGCTCAGCCTACCGGACTGCGCGATCAAATCCTGTGTGGTGTTCAAGCGTGGCTACGATGCGCGCAAGCGCGACGCCATTTTGCTGGTCTACACCCTGCACGTGGAGGTGGACGATGAAGATGCCGCCATTGCCGCTCAGCCGGGCAATCCGCATCTGCGCCGGGCTCCCGACATGCGCTACCGCTTCCTGGCCAACGCGCAAACGCATCCGATGGCCTTGCGGCCGGTAGTCGTTGGCTTTGGTCCCTGCGGCTTGTTCGCCGCACTGATCCTGGCCCAGATGGGTTACCGGCCTTTGGTGCTGGAGCGCGGCAAGAACGTGCGGGAACGCACCAAGGACACTTGGGGCCTCTGGCGTGGCCGAAAGCTGAACACGGAATCGAATGTGCAGTTTGGTGAGGGTGGCGCCGGCACTTTTTCAGACGGCAAGCTGTGGAGCCAGGTCAGCGACCCTCACCACTACGGCCGCAAGGTACTGGAAGAGTTCGTGCAAGCCGGCGCGCCGGATGAAATTCTGTACGTCAGCAAGCCGCACATCGGCACCTTTCGCCTGGTGAGCATGATCGAGAAGATGCGCCGCGAGATCGAAGCTCTGGGCGGCGAGATTCGTTTCGAGGCCCAGGTCAGCCAGCTGCATATCGAGCGCGGCGCGGTGCGCGGCGTGCGGCTGCGCTCGGGTGAGGAAATCGCCTGCAATCAGCTGGTTTTGGCAATTGGGCACAGCGCACGCGACACGCTTGAAATGCTGTCCGAGGCCGGTGTCTACCTGGAAGCCAAGCCATTCTCGATCGGCTTTCGGATCGAACATCCGCAGAGCCTGATTGATCAATCGCGCTTCGGAAAGTTTGCCGGGCATCCGATTCTCGGGTCGGCCGACTACAAGCTGGTGCATCACGCCACCAATGGGCGCAGCGTCTACAGCTTCTGCATGTGCCCAGGCGGGACCGTGGTGGCTGCGACCAGCGAACCAGGGCGAGTGGTAACCAATGGCATGAGCCAGTATTCGCGCAACGAGCGCAATGCCAACGCCGGCTTCGTGGTGGGCGTAACACCCGACGATTTTCCCAAGATCGACGCTGCCAGTCAGGTGCTTGCCGGCGTCGCCTTTCAGCGCCAGTGGGAAACGCGCGCTTTTGAGCTGGGCGGCGGCGACTACAGCGCACCGGCGCAGCGCGTCGAGGACTTTTTGTGCGGACGCCCCAGCAGCCAGCTGGGCAGCGTTGTGCCGTCTTACAAGCCAGGCGTGCAAGCCACCGATCTGAGCAGCGCGCTGCCTGATTACGCGATCGTTGCGATGCGCGAAGCCTTACCTGCTCTGGGCAAGCAGATCCGTGGCTACGCGATGCCCGACGCGGTCATGACCGCAGTGGAAACACGCACCTCATCGCCGGTGCGGATCAAGCGCGGCGCCGATTTCCAGAGCATCAATGTGCGCGGACTGTATCCCGCCGGCGAGGGTGCCGCCTATGCGGGCGGCATCATGTCGGCCGCGATCGACGGTATCCAAGTGGCGCAAGCGCTGGCGCTCGCGTCTGCGTCTTGAAGGCGCCTGCGGTCAATCGAGAAAGCGCACAGCAAGCACGAATACCAGCACGCTGGTGAATGCGGTCAAGACCACGTAGCAAGTGCCGGCAATGCCGTATTTGAGCGTGGTCATGATCCAGCCCTGCCGATACACGCGCTTTTGCATCACCAACAGATAGATCGGAATCCAGCCCGCGAGCAGGCCGGTCACCGGCGCGATAACCGCGCTGCTGAGAGAGAGCGCCTCGCCCAAGGCACGCCAGGCAATGATCAGAATGACGCTCAAGAAAATGAAGCTGTGGCTGTGCAGCGCAACGATCAGATGCTCGATATAGAGCCTGCGCTTGAACAGGTAAAGCAGCTTCAGGAACAGCGCAAATAGCGGCAGCAGAAAAAACATCGCGCGCGGGGCGTTTTGCCAAAGCGAGGGCAGCAGACGGTTCGGATGGCGTTCCAGGCTATGGCCTTTCTGCCAGAGGATGGCCAGCTGCTGGTTGCACCACGCCTCAAACCATGCCGGTGCCCAAGTGAGTCGGAGCGGATTGTTTAGCGGATCAAAATCTTCGCCACCGATTTTGACCTTGACCGGCGGCGAGCCGTCCTTATCGGGGCTTGACACAGGGCTGGAGTCTTGTTTCGGCTTGGATTGCAAGCTTGGCGCTTGCCCAGCGCTGGGTTCCGGTGTGCGCTGACTGCGCTCTGTGGGTGCTGCCGATTGCTTGGCTTTGGCCTCGGCAGCCTCCGTATCAGCCTTCGGCACAGCCTTGGACGCAGCGCCCTTATCGGACGCTTCAAAGCTGGGATTCGGCGTAATCCACGAGAGCAACAGCAGCATCGCGATACTGACGCCCAGATATATGCGGAACGGCTTCATGAAACTGAAGCGCTTGCCGGCAAAGTATTCGCGGGTCAGCTGACCGGGCAAGAAGTAAAGCGGGACCAGCGAGCGAAAGAACTTCCCATCCAGACTGAACAGCTCGCCCAGAGATTCCCGAGCAACCGAAATCAGCTCGCGCACCGGACTGCGCAAGGGCTGCCCACATTCGTGGCAAAACGGCCCCAGCAGCTGCGCGCCGCAGTTGGCGCAGTGCAGTTTCGACTCGCTCAGCGCTGCGCTCGGCGCCGGGTTAGGCATCGCGTTGGACGCCGGATTGAAAGCGGGATGGAACGGTTGGATTCAACATGCGTGGATTATCCGTCAGTCCGGCTGGATTGCCAGCCGAAACAACCGCGCCGGGCAGCCACCAGACGTTGCTTGGCCACGCTCATGGTCAATGCTCATTGGCTAGCTCAACTTTTATACACCGCCAGATCCAGCTCGCCTTCGCTTTTTGCCACGATCAAAGCCACCGCGGCATCGCCGGACACATTCACCACGCTGCGCACCATATCCAGCAGGCGATCGACCGCAAGGATCAGCGCCACGCCCTCTACCGGCAGGCCCACCTGGGTGAGCACTGAAGCCAGCATCACAATCCCGGCGCTGGGCACCCCGGCTGCGCCCACTGCCGCCAGGGTTGCCATGCCCACGATGGCCACCAGCTGTCCGGTGCTCAACTCAAAGCCGTAAAGCTGAGCGATGAAAACGCAGGCGATGCCCTGCATGATCGCAGTGCCATTCATGTTGATGGTGGCGCCAAGCGGAATTGCGAACGCTGCCACTTGATTGCTCACGCCAAGCCTTTGCTCAACCACGCGAAGGGTGACGGGCAAGGTTGCGTTGCTGGATGACGTGGAAAACGCATACAGCCAAACCTCGCGCATCTTTCTCAGCCACGGACGTGGATCCAATCCGCCGACGACTTTGAGCATGATTGGAAAAACAATCAGGAGCTGGATTGCCAAAGCGCCCAGCACAAGCAAGAAGTAGACGATCAGCTTCATGATCTGATCGAAACCCAAGTCAGCAATGGCGCGCGCGAGCAGGGCAAATACGCCGATCGGCGCGAACATCATGACGATGGTGACCAGCTTCATGACCACTTCGTTGATGTCGTTCACCAGACTCGCCACGCGCTTGCCGGCGTCTCCGGACATCAGGATAGCGGCACCCATGAGTGCGGCGAAAACAATGATCTGGAGCATGTTGGTGGTGGCCATCGCCTGCACGGGATTGGTTGGCACCATGGCAATCATTTGGTCCAGCAGCGGCGGCGGAGCGGCCATGGGCACCACTGGCAGGCTCACCTGCGTGACACCCGCGCCGGGCTCAATCCAGAGCGCAAGCAACAGCGCCATGGTGACCGCAAAAACAGTGGTAATCAGAAACAGCGCGGCAGCTTTACCGCCAACCCGCCCGAGCTCACCGAGATTGCGCAGTGAGGCAACGCCGCCCATCAAGGAGAAAAATACCAGCGGCACAACCATCAACATCAAGCCATTGCGAAACACATCGCCGATGTACTTGAACACCACGTCAACCAAGACGGTGTCCAACCAAGGCAGGCTTGCCTTGTACTGATTTATGAACACCCCCAGTAAAGCTCCGAGCGCAACGGCGATCAAAATCAAACGCGTTTGGCGCGCGGCGCTTTTTAGTACATCCGTTGCCATTGTTGCTCCTCAGCTTGATTAAGCAGCAGCGCAAATCCGCAAAGGGGTTGCCGTGCTGTCGGCCCAAAAGTGTACGGGTGATGGCGACCCGGCACGGCCGGCCGCCGCCGATGGTGGTGATATGAACACGCAATTTTAGGTTTGTCTATGCGTGCTGATTTCAGGCTCCGCCGGCGGCAAGTTTCATGTTCCGGCGAGACTTGGAGCGCAATGGCGCGACCGGCTGTCGACCGCCAGAGGAACACCGGCACCGCTGTCATTTCGACAAAGCGGCGCAATCGCATCGCGCGGAAGGCTTTAGGGCTGTGCCTTCGGTCGAGATGACGGGCCGGTCGAGATGACGGGCAGCAAACAGCTCGGGCACTAGACAGCTCGGGCACTAGACAGCTCGGGCAGTAATCAGCTCGGGCGGTAAACAGCTCAGCGATGAGTCACAGGCTTCCGAGTGGCTGATTGGCATGCGGGTTAACAGTGCAAAAAAAGAAAAAGGCGGCCATCCTGACCGCCTTTGCAAATTCCGGGTTCATCCCGGTTCTAGTGTTCGCGAAGCAGGGCGACTGTTACGCTTTTTTCTATGTGCAAGAGTAACTTAAAGCTTTAAGCTCATGCAACACTTTAAGTTATCTCGCGAAAAGCCAGCCCGCGTCGCGTTGGCAGTCACGGCATTCAGGGCGTGGTTGAAAGCAAGAGCTTGCGCACTGGCGCAGGCATGGCTGGCAGCGCGCTGTCTTGCAGATCAACCCAGATGCTGGCGCGATCGTGCACAGCCCAGCTTTGGCCCGCGCCATCCACGGCATGACCATGCGTCGCGCAGGCACGAAATACGCGCGCCACGAGACGGAAATGAGTGAACGTATGGCGCACCGTAGCGGACTCCGCCAGTGCGCTCGGCGCTTGCTGCCAAGCGCGCGCCAAGGCGTCTTTGGAATCAGCCTCGGGCAGGCACCACAGCGCAGGCCAGACACCTGTCGGCGGACGCTGGCAAAGCGCAATGCGTCCGGCTTGATCGGTCATCACCAGCCAGCAAGTATGACGCGTGGGAATGGCCTTTTTTGCCACGCGCGTGGGCAGCAACTCGGAAATTCCGCGCTGGCGGGCAAGGCACAGCTCCTGCACCGGACAAGACTCGCAGCGCGGGCCGCGCGGCAAACAAACGGTGGCGCCAAGGTCCATGCTTGCCTGCGTGTAGCGCGCCCCGTCCCTGTTCGGCAACAGACTTACGGCCAAGGCCCAAAGCCGGTCGGTCACGGAGCTTGATCCGGGATCTCCCGCAAGCGCATGCAGGCGACACAACACGCGCTTGACGTTGCCGTCCAAGATTGCGGCGGGTACGTCATAGGCTTGCGAAACGATCGCCGCCGCCGTGGAGCGTCCGATGCCGGGCAAGCTCGCCCAGGCGCTCTCAGTGCGTGGCCACTGCGCATCAAAATCCCGCACGATGGTGTTTGCCGCCTGATGCAGAAAACGTGCGCGGCGATAGTAGCCCAGCCCTGCCCAGCACCGGTTCACGTCTTCAAGCGCGGCCCCGGCCAGCGCACGCACATCTGGAAAGCGCTCCATAAAGCGCAGGAAATAAGGAATCACGGTGCCGACCTGGGTTTGCTGCAGCATAATTTCGCTGACCCAAACTCTGTACGGATGACGCGGATTTTGCCAGGGCAAGTCGTGCCGCCCGTGCACAAGCTGCCAATCCAGCAGCCGCTCAGCGAAGGTTTCGCTCAAAACTCAACTTTGCTCTGCGTGGAAGCAAGCGCCTGCATGGTTAGGCACTCGATGCGCGCCCTGCCGTTGGGTGTCGCTGACTGGAACCCGCTCATGCGGTTTGAATCGTCAGATCCGGAACCGCGTCCCCCGCTGCGGTAGCAGGCGCCTGAGCGGGGGCCTGAATGGGCACCTGCGCGGGCGCTGGCTCGCTGTCCACATAGGCTTGCGCCACTGCTTTTGCGATAGTGCGCACGCGCAGGATGTAGCGCTGGCGCTCGGTTACGCTGATCGCACGTCGCGCGTCAAGCAGGTTGAAGGTGTGGCTTGCCTTACACACCTGCTCATAAGCCGGCAATGGCAGACCCACCGCGACCAGCTTCAGCGCCTGGGATTCGCACTCGTCAAACCATGCCAGCAGCGCCGGCACATTGGCATGCGAAAAGTTGTAGTGGCTGTGTTCGATCTCATTGCGCAGATAGACATCGCCGTAGGTCACAACCCCGTGCGGCCCGCGCGTCCAGACCAGGTCATAAACATTGCCAACGTTCTGCAGATACATCGCCAGCCGCTCCAGGCCGTAGGTGATCTCACCGGTGATCGGCTTGCACTCGATGCCGCCGGCCTGCTGAAAGTAGGTGAACTGCGTCACTTCCATACCGTTGAGCCAAACTTCCCAACCCAGACCCCAGGCCCCGAGCGTGGGTGATTCCCAGTTGTCTTCGACCAGACGCAGATCGTGCGTCAGCGGGTCGATACCCAGCGTCTTGAGTGAAGCGAAATAGAGTTCAAGGATGTTATCGGGATTGGGTTTGAGCACCACCTGATACTGGTAGTAATGCTGCAAGCGGTTGGGATTCTCACCATAGCGGCCATCCGTGGGACGCCGCGAGGGCTGCACATACGCTGCGAACCAAGGCTTTGGGCCCAGGCTGCGCAGAAAGGTTGCGGGATGGAAAGTACCGGCGCCAACCTCGGTGTCAAGCGGCTGGATCAGGACGCAGCCTTGCTCAGCCCAGTATTGATTTAGACGCAAAATGATTTCTTGGAATGTTGGCGCGGACATGTCACAGAGCAGCCCTAAGGGATGCGCGCAGCATAACGCGACCGGCTAGACCCTTGGAGCGCAAGCTCGCATCGGCGCAAACTGTCAGTCCAAAGAAAGCTCCACTAGCCCGAGGCAAAGCAGTCTATGCAGCAAATACCGGTTGAGGTTCAGGCCAAAAAACAGTCCAGAAAAGCGCCCACAGCAGGTTCTCGGCGCGCAAATGGGATGCTGCTTGCGCTGCTACTGGGCCTTGCAATGCTGTGCAGCTGGCCGGCGCATCCCGAAAAGAACCCCAAAGCGCCTGAGCGCACGCTGCTGGTGCTGGGTGATTCGCTTTCGGCCGGATTCGGTCTGGCCGCCAAGGAAGGTTGGGTTTGGCTGCTGCAGCAGCGCGTTGGCGCGCGCGGCTGGCGTGTGGTCAATGCCAGCATTAGCGGCGAAACCAGCGCCGGCGGACGCAGCCGGATCAGCGCTGAACTGCAGCGGCACAAGCCAGCGCTGGTGATCGTGGCATTAGGTGCAAACGATGGCCTGAGAGGCCTGCCGGTCGAAACAGCGCAAGCCAATCTCGCGTTCATCCTAAAGGCCTGCAAGCAGGCTTCCGCCAAAGTGCTCTTGGTTGGCATGGAAATGCCGCCAAACTATGGTGCGTCCTACACTGAAGCCTTTCGCAACATGTACCGCGTGCTTGCGGCCAAGCAGGACGTGCCGCTGCTGCCTTTTTTGCTGGAGCCGATTGCACGCGACCGCGCTGCATTTCAATCTGACAACCTGCATCCGGTGGCCGCAGCCCAGCCACGCCTGCTGGAGCACGTGTGGACCATGCTGAATTCGCTTACGGCGCCGCCGCCAGCGCCCTGAGCCCTGAGCCCTGAGCCCTGAGCCCTGAGCCCTGAGCCCTGAGCCCTGAGCCCTGAGCCGTAAGCCGTAAGCCGTTAATAGCGCTGCTAAATTTCAAGGCACGAAGCCACTTCGGAGGATGAAACTCGGTTTCAGCCAACCTGAGCGAGACTTGCGCTCATGGATTTAAGCGACTGCGCGCGCAATGACCGTTTGCTCAAATCAGGGTTACTGACTCGGGTCATTCCGCGCGCAGCACTTCGGCGCAGTTGCTCAAATCCACAGCTTCCGATTTCGACGAATATGAACAAATTTCACGCCAAAAGAATGCTGAGTGCAGCGTTCGGCGTGCCGGATTTGGTTGCGGCGTAGTCTTGGACGGCAGGCACGTCTCCCCTACAAAAACGGCGCCGTGGCGCATGCCTTGCATCGCCGTGTGCTTGCGCCCAGAATCCGCGCCCTTAGCGGGGAATCGCTTTTCGCGGGTTGCGCATCAAGCATCGATACGCAAGCGAGTCCTCGACGCACCACGCTAGCGCGGTGTTTTCGCTGCCCTACTTGGGGCTTGGAGACGCTTCTGCAGGCCGAGGCTTGGTCCTCAGCCCAACTGCTGCTGCACATATGGAGCACTGAAAGCGCATGCAATCGATTGCTACTTGGTGGATGTGGAGCGGCTTTACCGCTCTGGTAATCATCGCTCTGATCATTGATCTTTTGGTCATGCGCCAGCAGGGGGCGCACAAAGTTTCTTTGCGTGAAGCGCTGCGCTGGTCGCTGGTGTGGATCGCACTGGCGCTGGCCTTCAACGCCGCACTGTGGTGGTACCTCGATGGCGCCGCGGGACGGGAAATCGCCAACAGGAAGGCGCTTGAGTTTCTGACCGGCTATCTGGTCGAAAAATCGCTGGCGGTGGACAACATCTTTGTTTTTCTGATGATCTTCACTTTCTTCGGGGTGCCCAGCGAGTACCAGAAGCGCGCGCTGATCTTTGGCGTGATTGCAGCCATAGTCCTGCGCGCCGTGATGATTCTGCTTGGCGCACTTCTGATCGCCAAATTTCATTGGATCTTCTACGTATTCGGGGTGTTCCTGCTCGTTACGGGCGTCAAAATGGCGCTGTTTGCAGACGAGAAGCCCGATCTGGAACTCAATCCAATCGTCCGCTGGGCAAGAAACCACATAAAGATCAGCAGCGGGTTCGACGGTGAGAAGCTGTTCACGGTCGAAAACGGCGTACGCATGGCCACGCCGATGCTGCTGGTCATTTTGATGATCGGGATCACCGACGTGATTTTTGCCGTGGATTCGATCCCGGCAATTTTTGCCATCACCACCGATCCCTTCATTGTGCTGACCAGCAACGTCTTCGCGGTGCTGGGCCTGCGCGCGATGTATTTCATGCTCGCGGACATGGCAGATCGCTTCCATCTGCTCAATTATGGACTTGCTGCCGTGCTGTGCTTTATCGGCATCAAGATGCTGATTGTGGATTTCTACAAGATCCCCATCGCGGTTTCACTGGGCGCCGTATTTGTGCTGGTGGTCGGCTCGATGGTGGCATCTCTGCTCATTTCGCCCAGGCGAGAAACGCACTAACTTAACCTTGATGGCACAAAGCCACGCCCGAGACTAAAACTCGGCGCCAATGCCTGGCTGTCATCGCCGGTCAATGCCTGTCATCTCGACCGCAGGGAGAGATCTAAACCCGCCCAGAACGAGATGTCTCCCTTCGCTCGAAATGACAAGGCTGGTCGAAATGACAAGGCTGGTCAAAATGACAAGGCTGGTCAAAAAACGGGAAAGCTGGTCGAAGTGCGGTTTCAGACTTCCCGCAGGGGCTGGGGGCTATACTCCCGTCCCGGTTTCCACTGACTGGGTAAAGCCCATGACTCCATTGATTTTTGTCACGGGCGGCGTGGTTTCGTCCTTGGGTAAGGGCGTTGCCTCCGCCTCGCTCGCCGCCATTCTTGAAGCGCGCGGCTTAAACGTCACGATGATGAAACTCGACCCGTACATCAACGTTGATCCCGGCACGATGAGCCCCTATCAGCATGGTGAGGTCTATGTCACCGATGATGGCGCCGAGACGGATCTGGATCTGGGTCACTACGAGCGCTATATCCGCACCCGCATGAGCCGGAAAAACAACGTCACCACAGGCCGAATCTACGAGAACGTGATTCGTAAAGAGCGCCGTGGCGACTATCTTGGCGCGACGGTGCAGGTGATCCCGCACATCACGGACGAGATCAAGCAGAGCATTGAAACCGCCGCATCCGGATACGATGTGTGCCTGATTGAAGTGGGCGGCACGGTTGGAGATATTGAGTCGCTGCCTTTTCTGGAAGCGATTCGTCAGCTCGGCGTCGAGCGCGGTCCCGGCAATTGCCTGTACATCCATCTCACGCTGGTGCCTTACATCAAGGCCGCGGGCGAGATCAAAACCAAACCGACGCAGCATTCGGTGGCTGAACTGCGTTCAATCGGCATCCAACCTGACGTGCTGCTGTGCCGCTGTGAGCAGGAATTGCCGGAAGCCGAGCGACGCAAGATCGCGCTGTTTACCAATGTGCCGGTGAGCGCAGTGGTCAGCGCCATTGATGTGGACCAGATCTACAAACTGCCGCAGTGGTTCCACGCCCAAGGCGTGGATCAATTGATCGTCGAGCGGCTGCACCTGAAAGCCAAGCCCGCGGACCTGAGCGAATGGATGAACGCGGTGGACGCCAGCGTCAATCCCGATGACGAGGTGACCATCGCCATCGTGGGCAAATACGTGGAGCACAAAGACGCCTATAAATCGCTTACCGAGGCTTTGCGTCATGGCGGCCTGAAGCAGCGCACGCGGGTCAACCTGCGCTGGCTGGAATCGGAGGCAATCGAAGCCAATGGCACCGGCGCACTGGAAGACTGCGACGCGGTCTTGGTGCCGGGTGGCTTTGGCGAACGGGGCTTCGAGGGCAAGGTTGCCAGCGCTGGCTATGCGCGCATCAATCGCGTCCCGTACTTCGGCATCTGCTACGGCATGCAGGCCGCAGTGGTGGAATTTGCGCGTTCCGTGGCGGGATTGCAGGGCGCGAACAGCACCGAAAACTTCAAGGACACCCCGCATCCGGTGATTGCATTGATCACCGAGTGGCGCACCGCAAGCGGCCAGACCGAGCGCCGCAGCAACGAGAGCGAACTCGGCGGCACCATGCGCTTGGGTGCGCAGCCATGCCGACTGCGCGCCGGCAGCAGGGCGCGCGCGCTCTATGGACGCGATGTCATCAGCGAACGCCATCGGCACCGCTATGAATTCAACAATCTGTATCGACAGCAGCTGGAGGACGCCGGACTTGTGCTGTGCGGCAAATCACTGGACGACATGCTGGTGGAAATGGTCGAGCTCAAGGAGCATCCCTGGTTCCTGGCCTGTCAGTTCCACCCCGAATTTCTTTCCACCCCGCGCGATGGGCATCCGCTTTTTGTCGGCTTCGTGCGCGCAGCGCGTGAGTACAAGGCACAAATGAAACTTCGCTTGAGTGCAGTGGCATGAACCTGTGTGGCTTCCAAGTTGGCCTGACGCAGCCGATCTTTCTCATCGCGGGCCCGTGCGTGATCGAGAGCGAAGCGCTGGCCCTTGATACCTCGGGAACGCTGAAGGAAATCTGCGCCGAACTGGGCATTCCGTTTATCTATAAATCCAGTTTCGATAAAGCCAATCGAACTTCGGCAGGCAGTTTTCGCGGTCTCGGTATGGCAGCGGGCCTTAAGATTTTGCAGAAGGTGCGCCAGCAGATTGGTGTGCCGGTGCTTACCGACGTGCATGAAGACTCGCCGCACGATGAAGTTGCCAGCGTGGTCGATGTGCTGCAGACACCTGCCATGTTGTGTCGCCAGACCAATTTCATCCAGGCCGTGGCGCGCACCGGCAAGCCCGTCAACATCAAAAAAGGCCAGTTCCTGGCGCCTTGGGACATGACCCATGTGGTCGAAAAGGCGCGCGCCACTGGCAATCAACAGATCATGGTGTGCGAGCGGGGCGCAAGCTTTGGCTATAACAATCTGGTCAGCGACATGCGCTCACTGGCGGTGATGCGGCAAACCGGCTGCCCGGTGGTGTTCGATGCCACGCATTCAGTGCAGCTGCCCGGCGGGCAGGGCGGCAAGAGCGGTGGCCAGCGCGAGTTTGTGCCGGTGCTGGCACGCGCCGCGGTGGCCAGCGGCATCTCCGGCCTGTTCATGGAGACGCACCCGGATCCGGAGAAAGCCTTGAGCGATGGACCCAACGCGTGGCCGCTGAACAAAATGCGCGATCTGCTTGAGGTCTTGGTTGCGCTGGATCGCGTGGTCAAGAGCGTGCCTTTGCACGAAAACGAATTCTCGAACTAGCCGTGGCCGAAGATCGCGGCGGCGCGCAAGAGGTGTTAAATTCCCACTCGCTGCGGGTCGGCCCTCGACCCCGCGAGCATGGCGAATCGGGTGTAGCTTGCTGATCCAACAACTCAAAGATCGATTTACCCGCGCCGGCATGAAGCTTGTTGCCAGCGAAGGCATGCTTTGCATTCCGGCCCGCGATGCGACGGGCTTTGATGTCTGGGTGCGCGAGGACGGCTGGAACGAATGGACCCTGGGATTTTCCCGCTGGAGCGAGAAACAGACCGACGCCACCGCGCTGCTGGCAACCTTGGCGCTGGGGCTCTCCGACGGCTGTCGGCTCGAAGTAACCTCCCAAGCCGGACGTGATTTTCGCTGGACGCTGCAACAAAAGCACGGCAGCGAATGGAGCGCCGGCAGCAGCTTCATAGACCGCGCGTTCCATATTCTTCCGTTCAAGCGCAAGCGTTTTCTACAAAATAACTGGATGCGCAACGACGATTCGATTCGGAATATCGATAGCAACTGATCCGAAGTGGCTTATGTTGCGCGCGCAAGCCGCGCCAATGCCAAAAGGCAGCAGACCAGGCCTGCCGCGGCAGTAGGCCATGGCTAGCGCAGGGTCTATCCATAAAAATCAGGCCGGGTACTGGTCAAGTTGCGCGCACGCAGCTATTGTTCCTGCCGACTTGGGCCGACCGGCCCGACTCCACTCATTGTCCTTGGAGGACTCTATGTCGCATCGGTTCGCGCGTTTACCGCGCGCTTCTACGCTGGGCTTGGCCGTGCGCCGGGCGCTGCTCGCATCAGCATTCACGGCAATCGCTACCGCAGCGAGCGCCTCAGCACCCGAGGAGGCGCGAATCCAGCTCAATGCGCGCCTGATCGACTCAGCGTCGAAAGAAGCAGATGCGCTGCGCGGCGCGCGCGCACCAACCAGCGGACGGCAGCTTCACCTGGTGCAGTACGTAGGTCCGATCCAGCGTCGCTGGTATGAGGTGCTCGAAGCCACCGGCGTTCGCATCGTCGATTTCATCCCTGATTACACGTATCTGGTGTATGGCGACGAACCGGCGCTGACCGAGCTACAGAGTCTCGCCAGGTCAGAAGGCAGCGGTATCCGCTGGGACGCGCATTACTCCGGCGACCTCAAAATCAATCCCGGCGTGTACGAGTTTGAACGCAAGGGTGTCCAACCGGACTTCTACGCAATCCAGCTGATCGATGACCCAGCCGCCAACGCAGAAACGCTGGCCCTGATCCGCAGCGCCGACTCCGGCGCCAGCCGGGTATGGCAGTTCCGACACTACGTGAACGTTGAAGCGCGCGTTCCGCTCAACGCGCTGTCGGCGATCGCCAACCGACCGGATGTGATCTCGATCCTGCCGGACATGACGCCGACACTGCACGACGAGCGCCAGAATCTAATCCTTGCGAACCGCTTGACGACCGCGGGCGCCAACGTGGTTCCAATCGCCCCGAGCGCGACGGGCGGCATCGCCTATCTTGACTGGCTGACCTCGCTTGGCTTCAACCAGGCTCAGTTCGATGCGTCGGGCTTCAGCGTCGATGTCTCGGACCAAGGACTCGACAACGGCACCCAGCAGCCGATGCACTTTGCGCTGTTCCGTGGCGGCGTCCCGAACGATGCAAGCAATCCCACCAACAGCGTGGTGGTCTACAACAAGCAGGAAGGCACCGCCGGAACTGCCGACCTTACAGGCTGCGGCCTCATCGGCCACGGCACTTGGACCAGCCACGTGGTGGCGGGCAATGTTGCGAGCGTCGCGCGAGCCAATCCGCACGGCGACGATAGCTTCCATTTCGGCGGCGGCGTGGCACCCTTCGCGCGCATCGGCAACTCGGTGTTCTTCGACACCGGCGGCACCTTCACCAGCCCGAACGTGGTCAATTCGACCTCGCGGGCGTACTCAAACCTCGGCACCAACGTCAACGGCGCGCGGATCAGCAACAACAGCTGGGGCGCGCCCATCAACGGCGCCTACAATGCCAATTCGCAGGCTTACGACGGCTTGGTCCGCGATGCGCAGCCGACGGGCTCGACCCATCCAGCAACGCTCAATCAAGAATTGGTGGTCGTGGTGTCGGCCGGCAATTCGGGCTCCGGCGCGCAAACGATGAGCGCGCCAGCCACCGGCAAGAACGTGATCGCGGTCGGCGGCTCGCAGAACGTCCGCCCGGGCGTTGGCGACGCGGTCAACGCGGACGCAATGTATGTCTCGTCAAGCCGCGGTCCGACAGCCGACGGCCGCATCAAGCCCGACATCATTGCGCCAGCGACCAACGTCGCCGGCGGCGTGGTGATGGCCGATCGCTCAACCGCTGCGCCCGGCAACAACAACACCTGCTATACCGGCACTTTCCTGCCAACGACGCCCGCACAGCGCTTTTATCGCACCGGCAGCGGGACTTCGTTCTCCGCTCCGGCGGTCGCCGGTGGCGCCGCCTTGCTGCGCCAGAGGTTCATCAACCAAAGCCTCGACCCGCCGTCGCCGGCGATGACGAAGGCCTTTCTCACAAACGCCGCGACCTACATCTCAACCCTGACCGACAACCTGCCCTCGAACAATCAGGGCATGGGGCGCATGAATCTTGAGCGCAGCTTCGACGCGACGCCGCGCGCATTGCGCGATCAGTCGGCGGCCGATCGCTTCACTGATTCGGGCCAAATTCGCAGCTTCCTCGGCACCGTCAGCGATGCGACCAAGCCGTTCCGCGTGACCATGGCGTGGACCGACCTGCCCGGCTCGTTGACCGGCAATACTTTTGTCAACAACTTAGATCTTCGCGTCACTGCCGGTGGCCAGACCTACCTCGGCAATCGCTTCAGCGGGGCAAACTCGATCACCGGCGGCAGCGCTGATCTGCGCAACAACATGGAGAGCGTGTTCTTACCGGCCGGCGTCACCGGGCCGTTCAACGTCACAGTGACGGCGACCAACGTCAGCGGGCAGTCCGACCCGACCATCACGGGTCCGAATCAGGACTTCGCGCTGGTTGCCTACAACAGCAGCCAGCTCCTGCTGTGCCCCGGGCTCACGCTGACTCCGGCGGCGCTGCCGACCGACGCTATCGGTGGCGTCCCCTTCCCAAGCCAGAACTTCATTGCCTCGGGTGGCGATGCGCCGTACAGCTTCTCGGTCACCGGAGCGCTGCCGCCAGGGCTGTCGCTAACGCCAGCAGGCGTCCTCTCAGGCACGCCGAGTGCGCCCGGCACCTTCAACTTCGGGGTCACCGCCAGCGACGTAAACAGCTGCGCCGGAGCGCGCAACTATACGATCAGGATTATCGCGGCCGAGATTCAGCAGACCACTCGCACGCTCACGACCGGCAACGGCGTGCTTGAGCCAAACGAGTGCAATGGCTTTACGGTTCGGTTGACGAATACGGGCACCAACGGGGCAACCGCGGTGAGTTCGACGCTATCAACGTCGACGCCGGGAGTTGAGATCACGCAGGCCGCGTCCGGCTATCCGAACCTCGCCTCTGGCGGCGGCAACGCGATTAATCTGACCCCGTTCCAGATCAGCACCCAACCGACAGTGAGCTGCGGTAGTACCGTCAATCTCACTCAAATCGTAACCCTGACCGGCGGATCCCCGGTCACGTTCAATTTCGCAATCCCGGTCGGCGAGGCGGGCGGCAACTACGCGTTTGGCGCTCCCGGATCGGGCGCTGTGATCCCACCGGGCGGCACGCTGGTTCCAGGCAGCGAGGTCGATGACGCGGTCGTCGGCGTGCTGCTGCCGTTTGCGACCGTGATTTACGGCAATCCGGTCGCTTCCGGCGCGGGCATCCAGGTCAGCACCAACGGCACAGTCCAGTTCGTGGCCACCGGTGGCTCCCTCGCCCTTGCGAACAGCGCGCTGCCTGCGGCCGTATTCGGGACTGCGGTGCCGGTGCTGCTGCCGCTCTGGGATGACCTTGACCTGCGCAGCACCGGTGGCGGGATCTACACCCAGACGATCGGCGCAGCGCCAAATCGACAGTTCCTGATCGAGTGGCGCGGCCGGCACTTCAGCGAGAGCTCGGGACCGCAGTCGATCAACTTCGCAGTAGTGCTCAATGAGGGCGCCTCAGGCGCGTTCGAGTACCGCTATGTGCAAACTGGGACGAGTGCAGCAGTAGCAAACGGTCTGAGCGCCACAGTCGGTATACAGGCGGCGAACGCGGGCACCATCTTCACCCAGTCGTCGTTCGATCAGGCGGTGGTCAATCCGGGCCGGGTCCTAGCTGGGGCGCTGCCGCAGGCAATCTGCTCGCCGGGCCCCGGCATCTGCATCGGCGGCAATCAGTTGTTCATCAACGGCTTCGAATGAGTCGCTGATGGCGTGGGCGCTCTTGCGCTCTCATTGGCCCTCGCTTTCGCGGGGGCCAGGGCTGTTTGGCGTGCTGGCTTGCTTTGAGCGGCTATCCGGGTAAATGCAGCGCTGATTGGTAGCGAGCTGCCTGTCGTGACAGCCAGCTCAGTCGGGCCAGCTCAGTCGGGCCAGCTCAGTCGGGCCAGCCCAGTCGGGCCAGCTCAGTCGGGCCAGCCCAGTCAGGATAGCTCAGTCGGGATAGCTCAGTCGGGATAGCT
>Ga0163144_10004649_pt1 | contig 30844 bp, 25 predicted proteins | sample OliLak19BULKMAT1_FD_123175 | JGI IMG/M metagenome (GOLD analysis project Ga0163144, IMG submission 123175) | Freshwater microbial mat bacterial communities from Lake Vanda, McMurdo Dry Valleys, Antarctica - Oligotrophic Lake LV.19.BULKMAT1 | ecosystem: Environmental > Aquatic > Freshwater >... | reverse complement strand
GGGCGTAATTGACATGGGCGCGTGCGCGTCTTAGACTCTATGTGGCGGTGGTCTGGTGACAGAACCGCTTGTTTATCCCGCTTTCGCTGGTCAATCGAGAAAAAAAGGTATCGCTATGAGCATCCACTACCTGCATCCCCGTGTTTTCAAAATCAATGTGGGTTTTATGTTGACCGCCCCGGTGGGAACTAGCCAAGACTCGACCTTTGACTTCCCGGATGTTCGCATCAGCGATGACTTAACCCTACATTATTTGCGCGGCCCGCTGCGTATCGGACGCACCAAAGAGGGACTTCTGGTTCAGGCCACCCTCCACGCGGGCGTCGAGGTCGAATGCTACCGCTGCCTTGACCCCGTGGCGACGGATTCGGTGATTGAGATCGAAGAACTTTTTGCGACCAATGACGAGTTGGATGCCGAATTCCGTATCCACGACGACGCGATCATGGATATGGCTCCGCTATTGCGGGCCGAACTGTTGATTAACACTGACCAGCGCGTGTTATGCCGCGAGGACTGTAAGGGACTCTGCCCGGATTGTGGGATTAACCGCAACCGCGAAGCCTGTACGTGCGCCGAGGATAAAATTGACCCGCGTTTCGCCGCGTTGAAAGACCTCCTCAAGCGCGATTAGGGCGATAGACGGGGCAGTACAATCGTGAAGGTGCTGCCCACCCCGACCTGACTCTCTGCTCGAACGCTATGGAAAACTTCCCAAACAAATTTCGGTAAATCCGCACAAATACTCCCTAACGCGGATTTAACGTGCGTGGGTTAAGATAGTCGCTGTTCATTTGATTTCGGGAACTAGAGAAGCGAGCGTCGGCTATGAAGCGCATCGCGGTCATGACGAGTGGGGGCGATGCCCCCGGCATGAATGCGGCAGTCCGGGCAGTGGTTCGGACGGCAATCGAACATGATGTTGAGGTATGGGGCATCCGCCAAGCGTACACCGGCCTTTTAAGCGGGGATATGCAAATCATGCAGAGCCGCGATGTCAGCGGTATCTTGCAGCGCGGCGGGACAATCCTGCAAACAGCCCGCAATATGGAATTTAAGACCCCTGCTGGGCAAGCTAAAGCCCTCCAACGCCTGAATGAGCGCGGCATTGAGGGGGTCGTCGTGATTGGTGGCGACGGCAGTATGCGCGGCGGGATGGCGCTGCACCGTATGGGCATCCCTGTGATTGGCATCCCCGGCAGCATCGACAACGACATCTGGGGGACGAATATGGCAATTGGGGTTGATACCGCCCTGAACACCATCCTTGATGCGCTTGACCGTCTGCGCGACACGGCTACCAGCCACAATCGCGGCTTCGTCATTGAAGTGATGGGGCGCAACTGTGGCTATCTGGCGTTGATGGGCGGAATCCTCGGCGGCGCAGAGGTGATTATCACCCCGGAACGTGCGCCGACGATGGAAGAGGTCGTGGACGCGCTCAAAGATGCTTATAAGCGCGGCAAAAGTCACGCGATTGCCGTGATTGCCGAGGGCGCACCGTATCGGACAACCGATTTGGCCGATTACCTCAATAAGCAAGAAGTCGGGTTTGAAATCCGTCTGACGATTCTCGGCCATACGCAGCGCGGCGGCAGCCCGACGGCCTTTGACCGCCTGTTGGCGACCCGTATGGGGACGGCGGCGGTAGAGCGCCTTTTGGCGGGCGAATCGGCGGTGATGGTCGGGCTGGACGGGCGGCAAATCAGCAGCGTGCCGCTGGAAGAAGTCACAACCAAGATGCGCGCCATCGGGGAAGAATATTTCAAGATGGCCTACACGCTCTCGCGCTAGGCTGATTTTCGCCGCACCCTCTGAAGGGCATGAGGACGCCTTTGGGAAACCGAGGGCGTTTTTTTATGAACGAATTATCGAACATTTGCGCTAAAAACCATGTTGTCCTATAATTAGAAAATACGGTCTATTGTTGAGGGAGATAAAACGTGATGTCTAACGCCGCCCTGATTTTTGGCAAACTCACGCCCATGATTCCAGCAGGGAAAGATATGCGTGCCGCTGTTGATTTTTACGAACAGAAATTAGGGTTTACGGTGGCGTATAAGGACGATGATTTGAGCATGGTCATCCTTCAGCGTAGCGAGGTTGAGATTATGCTGCAAAACAGCGACGACCCCCATACGGCATCGCAAACCAGCTTCAGGATTCAACTCTCAGATGTCGAGGCGCTGTATAACGAGTACCAAGCTCAAGCGATAGCACCGTTTGAGCAGGCTGAGGGTGCTGGGCTAGGGTTACTCCGGCGGATGCCGTGGGGGACGCGGGAATTTGCCGTGCGTGACCTCGCGGGGGTGTGCATCACCTTTTATCAGCGCGTGTAGAGCAGTCGGATTATCCCGCCTGATTCTTTCGCCGTGCCAGCGGGATAATCAGGCCGACGGTGAGTAGAATCAGCAAACCGATGCCGATGATGAGCGCATAAAATTGTGCGCTGCTAATTCCCGTTGGAATGATGAGTTTTTGACCATACCAGAGCGGGTTTTTTAAGTCTAATCCGTTTGCCCAGACGATGAGCAAATAGGGGACATCATAGTGTTGTCCAAGAGCAGACAGTGTGTCACCTGATGCCACAACATGAACGGTTTTCCCCTCAAACCATTCGGGATAGTCGATGTAGCACTCGCGGGTCGGCTTAGGGATGGCACGATATTGATACGGCAAAATATCAATGAGCGCGGGTGTGGCATTGGCTACTATGATTTCTGATTGTTCGACGCCAAAACACCACGCGCTAAGGGCAGGACTATTAATTAACCAGCCTTCCACAATTCGCTGGAGTCGATCCGGGGCAGTTGGGACATCTTTTTGATAGGAACGGGCTTGATATGCCTTGCGGTGATACCAAATCAGCGTATTTGGGTCTGCGAGGTCATAACAATGTGTGCCATCGGAGGTGAAGGTAAGGTTTGTATGGCGATAGTCGATAGCAGAGTCTACCGACTGGTCATAACATGCATATTTGATGGGGAGCCTGTTTGCGTCATAACAGGGTGGTCGGTCTGTTGGGATAATCCAACCCAAGTAGCTATCTTCCTTGTTGAGTTTGGCGCGGTTGGCATCCTCAATACGGTTGATACACACGTTATACAGATATGAAATTGTCATTAATGAGCGTATCCCATAGTCTATGAGATGCTCGCCAAGTTGTGGCTCTGATAGTGGATTACCATCCATATCTTCATAAATAATTGGAAGGCCGCTTGCAGTGTCATAACATGGGCGGGTTTGTGGGAGAAAAATTGTATATCCTGTGCCGTTTATGTGGGGATTGGCGTCTAATAGGTCATCCACGCAGATATTATACCGGCGTGAAATATCAATGATGTACTCTTCGGATTCGACTATATGAAGCAGTAGATCACTATAGGTAAACTGGGTATCTGTTTGGTTTGGAAAAGTGCTATCCCTGTAGGAATAAATGCCGCCTAAATCCCCCCTCTCCCACTGGGTGGCGAGGGGGATTTAGGCGGCGTTTTTGTCCCTCGCCCCTTGTGGGAGAGGGACGGTTCATCGATGGATGAACAGGGTGAGGGCATTTTCAAACGGCCTCTTAGAATTTTAGGCGGCGGCGGATGCTGCGATAAAGTTTGTTTTTACGCACGCGGCGCACAAATTCCAACACTGGGGAGACGCGCTGATTTGCCCGTTGGAACGCCTCTAAATCGGCGGCGAGTTTTTCGCGGCCATAGGCGTCTTTTTGCGCCTCGTACAATTCCATTGCGTAGCGGTGTAGCGCCATATCCAGCGGGCAAGCGGCCTCAATCGCAGCGGTGAGTTCGGGCGTCAGATTGGGGCGCTCCTCTTTGTTTTTGAGTCGCTTGCCGGTGTTGATCGAGTGGTAATAGACCTGTCCCCAGCCCAACGCTTTTTGCATCATCAGCACCGAGGCGTCAAATTCTTCGGTGAAGCCGATGATTTTATAGTGGTCGCGCAGATTGGCTTTTGCCTGTTCGAGTGAAGGTTGGTCGGTGGTCTGGACGACGGCCAGCGAGTCGGGAGTCGTGCCATTCATGCCCGCAACATAGCGCGTGATGAGCGTGTTGACCGTGGGGTGAGCCGCATATTCGACCAAAGATAGGTTCATCGCCAAGTCATAATTGCGGCGGATCGTGGTACTCCGCGCATAATAATAATTCGAGATGATGCGCTTGACCGGGTGGCGCAGCATGGTCATATAAACATTTTCGCCGGTGGGGAACAGATAATGAATCCCGAAATGGACATGCCCAATCACGCAACTGACGGTATCGCGCTCCGCTTGGCTGATGGCTTGCAGAATTTCGAGGTTTTCTGATGGGTTGCCTTTGCGGATGTTCAGGCGCGTCGATTTGGGGTATTGGCGCTCGACGATGGCGCGGAGGGTTGACCCGGCGGTCTTGGGGACGTGTGTGAATAGTAGGCGGGGCTTTGAGGTCATGGGGCGAATGTCCGTTTTATAGAAGACGTCGAATGGCGCGATAGAGGCGGCTTTGGCGTAGTGGGTCGGTGAGCGTTAGGATGCGCCCGGCGATGCGGTTTTTGCGCTGGAATTGTGCAAGGTCATGCGCCAGCGCATCAAGTCCATAAGCGCGTTTTTGCGCCTCGAACACTGTGAGGGCGTGTTGATAAAGCGTGACATCCATCGCACAGGCCTGTTCGACGGCTGCGATTGCCTCTGGCGACAATTTTTGGCGGGTATCGTCTTGGCGGGTGATGTTGCGCGACATATAGAAAATATTGCCCCAGCCCAGAGCCTTTTTCATCAGCAAGAGCGACGGGTCGAATTGCTCGGTGATGCCGACCACCGCGTATTGCTCGCTCAGGTTGCGCTTGGCGACCTCTAAGGCGTCGGGCGGCAAGGCCAGCGCGTCAGCAGGTGGGGTAGGGCTGGTCGGGTCGAAGGTGAAACCATAGAGCGCCCGCGTGACGGCTTGGTTTTGGAGTGGGGCTTGTGCGAAGTCTTCAAGGCTGAGGCGCATGGCGTTAGCGTGCTGCTTGTGGTGTGGCAGGCTACGGGCGAAGAAGTAGTTTGAAATCAGCCGCTTCACCGGGTCGCGTAGCAAGGTGATATAGATGCTCTGGCCGCTGAGGTAGGCGTGAATCCCATAGGATAGATGTCCGGCAATCAGTCGCAGGCTGTCACGCTCATCCGGTGGGAGGGTAAGGATGTGGCGGGCGTTGAGGTAATTATTGTTGTCTTTGAAATGGACGGTATGGCGCGGATAATGTCGCCCCAAGACGGCGCGGAGTGATGTGCCGCCGGTCTTGGGGATATGGGTGAAAATCACACGGCGCGGGTCGGTCATCCTAACCCCCACTGATTCGCTTGAGTGCTTTCTTGAGGCCGCGCTGAGTCAGGAGACGCCGGATTTTGCCCATGCGGGTATGCCATAGATTATCGCGCTCAAGATCGGTGATGTCGCGCTCTAAGGTCGGGCCATAGGCTTGTTTCTGCGCCTCAAACAGCGTCTTTGCGAAGTTGTATAAAGCGAGGTCGGAGGCGCACGCTTTTTCCAGTTGAGCGTAGATATCGGGCGGGACGGCAGCCCGTCCACCGCCGGAACGCGAGACGTTCTGGACGGTATAATGCGCCGATTTCCAGCCCAACACTTGTTGCATCATCAGCGCGGAGGCGGGAAATTCTTCTAGCAACCCGACGGAGGCAAAGCGTGTGCGGAGATTATGTTTGGCGTGTTCGAGGGCGTCAGCGGGCAACGGCTTGGGGTCTTTGCCTGTTTTATCAGCGGCGTCGGTCATGCCCAATCCCGCAAGCCAGCGCGTCATGCGTTCACCGTGGCCGAGGCGTCCAGCAAATGTCACGATGTCCAGTTCACGCAGTCGAAGCTGGCGCTCGTCAGGGTGCTGATTGGCGGTGACATTGGCGTATTGCGAAATCACGCGGCGGATCGGATGGCGCAGCACAGTGACATACGTCCAGTCATCCGGTTCTGGCAGATAAGCATGTATTCCAAAACGGAAATGACCCATCACCAGCAGCGGATCTGGTGTATCGGTAAGGCGATTGACCGTTGCCATTGCGTTGGTACGCCAGTTGCCGCGTGTGAGGTTGATGGTCTGACCCGGCGGGTACTGTCGCCCGATGAGTTGGCGCACGGTAGACCCGCCGGTTTTGGGGATGTGTAGGAAGATGACTTTATCGCGTTTCAACGCCGAAGCCTGTCCGATGAACCTGAATTGCTCAGACTGGTATTATAGCCGAGTTGACACTGACACGATATATCCTGTCCTAGAGCCGCTCCGCCGTCGATTTGGCCTGTGTGAATTGATACAGATAGTCGGGGCCGCCCGCCTTGCTGTCTGTGCCGCTCATATTGAAGCCGCCGAATGGGTTTGCGCCGACCATCGCGCCGGTGCATTTCCGGTTGAGATACAGATTGCCGACATGGTATTCACGCCGTGCGCGTTCCAGTTTGTGCTGGTCGCGGGCGAATACCGCCCCAGTCAAGCCGTAATCGGTGTCGTTGGCGATTTGCAGCGCGTGGTCGAAGTCGCGGGCTTTGATGAGCGCCAGCACCGGGCCGAAAATCTCGTCTTGGGCGATTCGGGCATCGGAGTCTACCTCACCGAACACGGTGGGCTGAATGAAATAGCCGCCGTCTGGCGTAGCGACGGCCTCGCCTCCGGCCAATAACACGCCTTCGGATTTGCCAATCTCGACATACGACATGATTTTGCGCTGTGCGGCGGCGTCAATCACTGGGCCGTTGTAGACGGTGGGGCTGGATTCGGTGACGCCGATGGTCAATTTCCCTGTGAGTTCAACCACCCGCGCCGATACCCAGTCATAAACCGATTCGGCGATAATCGCACGGCTGCCCGCGCTGCATTTTTGCCCTTGAAACCCGAAGGCGCTGGCGACGATGCCTTGCGCGGCGGCTTCAAGATCGGCGGAGTCATCAACCACCACGGCGTCTTTGCCGCCCAGTTCCATAATGGCGCGTTTGAGCCATTTCTGACCCTTCACCACCGTCCCCGCTTTGGCGTAAATGCCGAGTCCGACCTCACGGCTGCCAGTGAAGGCGATGAAGCGCGTCTGCGGGTGGTCTACCATCCGCGCCCCAACGATATGGCCGGGGCCGGTCAGGAAATTTAGGACGCCAGACGGCAGGCCGTTGTCCCAGAATAATTTACAAACCATCCACGCAATCAATGGGCTTTGCTCGGCGGGCTTGAATACGACGGTATTTCCGGTAACGATAGCCGCGCTCATCATGCCGCAGGCAATCGCACAGGGGAAATTCCACGGCGGAATCACCGCGCCGACCCCCAACGGCTGATAAATCAGCGAGAGTCTTTCGCCCTCATACGGGGTGAGTTTGTGGCTGGAGTCATAAATTTCAATCGCTTGACGGGCATAATATTCTAAAAAGTCGATAGCCTCGGCGGTATCGGCGTCGGCTTCCGCCCATGATTTGCCGACCTCTAACACCATCGCGGCGCTGAATTCGTGCTTGCGTCGTCGCATCTCACCAGCGGCACGCAACAAATAACCGGCACGTTCGGCGACAGCGACGTGCTGCCATGTCTCGAACGCGCAACGGGCGGATTCTATGGCTTGGTCGGCATGGCTGGCGTCCCCCTGCGAGAAGTAAGCGAGTTCCTCAGAAGGTTTGGACGGGTTAATCGTGGCATAGTTGTTTGGAGTGATGATGGATTGGCCGCCAATGACCAGCGGATGTGCGCCCCCCAGACCCGCACGAACTTGCTTGAGCGCGGCTTCAAAGGCCGTGATATTGGACGGGGTTGTGAAATCCGTATAAGGTTCGTTGCGGAACGCGGGGAGCATGAGGTGCAGCCTCTTTGTGCATTATGTACAAATACGATTGTTAATATTGTACCATATCAGCATATGGTTTTGCCAATAGCTCCCCTCAACTTGAGTTTGAAGTGAGCAGTAGGCAGTTTTCAATGGTTGGCGACTGAGCGTCATAATAACGCCGATTTTACTCGATTCGCTGGGCGCGATAAGCCGCCCACCGCAGCAATCCTTCCGTCATCACTCCTTGAATGAGGATGACGCCCATGATCATGACGCCGAAATAGGCCATGTTTTCGACGCCGCGCCAGAGTTTTTCCAGATGAGCCGCGTGTAATAGGCTGAAACCAGAATCGCCCAATAGGGTTGAAAATATGACTTGCCAGCCCTCGCTAGGATCTGTGCCAATCATAGTAAGATTTCTCAACGATCCAAGCACCATCACGCCGATGACTGTGAACAAGAATCGAGCGATGGTCAATATCGCTTGAATCATACCGAGGGCGAAGCGTGAACGGGTGAGCGTTGAGAGGAATAGGCCGAGCGCCGCCTCAAACCCGATGCTGCTCAGGGGGAGCAGGAAAATCCCAGTCAGCATCAGCGCGAACAGCGGAATCCCCGCGACCCACGGGACAGATGGGGTCGCGCCGCCCACAATCTGATCAAGATACTCACCCCGGAATCCCATGATGTCAAATAACAGCACGCTGAACATCCACAGGCGCGGCGCATAGACCAAGACGCCTAGCCAACCGCTCAGGCGATAAAAAATCGTGGCTGTCCATGCAGCGCGGACGGCTTGGCGTGCGCCGCCTGCGGTACTCCGCACGATGTCCCATGTACCACGTCGTCGTTGGTCATTGATGATGTTTAGGGTTAGCGCGAATATCCCCGCACTGGCGGCAAATTGGCCGAACACCGTGAATTCGAGCAGGCTGTTCATCATCCCAGCCGTGCGCGAGGCCGCCGGAGTCATCAGATAGTTACCGCCGAGCAGGATTACCGCGATATAGACCGCTGCGCCCAAGCTATGGATTATCCATTGGCGGCGGTTGGTGTTCGCGGAGCGCCCCAGAATCAGGCGAATGGCGGGCTGGTCATCTGAGGCGGAAACCGGCACAAACCAACGTATCAGGCGCTTAAGCATCGGGCGCTTTTCCGGTCAAGGCTTGATGAACGAAGGTCGATAGCCCGTTATCGGTCAGCGCGGCGTCCAATTCTGTCTGAGTGAGAGTATGGGTGGCGTTCGCGGCGATGTAGTGGAGCTTGACCTGAAGGTTAAACCCCTCACGGGAATCAAGCCGTTCACGCACGGCACGAGCATAGACCGCCAATTGAATCAGGTGGCGTTCAGAGTGCGTGCGGAGGTCGGCCTCGCTGTAGCCCTCATCGCTTCGCGCCACATAATCGGTTTTATAGTCCACCAGCGTCCAAACCCCGCTTGGCGACCTGAACAACAGGTCGATTTGACCGTGGATAATGCTGCCGTTGAGGTGGTAGACGAACGGGACTTCGCGGTAGACGGCTGGCGAATCTTTGATGTCACGGTACAGGGCGGAACGGCGGTAGCGTTGAATCAGGTCGAGGGCGCGGGCGACGGCATCGGCGTGTAGGGCGGGCGCGAGCGCTTGCCCCCAGACAAGGCTTTTTAGCAGGCGACGCAAGGCGTCGTCTGGTTCGGCGTCATAGCCGAATCGGATGGCCTCGTGGACGACTTCTCCCACGACCCGGCTGGGTGCGCGGCTGTTGAGGTTGCCGCCGGTCAAGAATCGGATGGCGCTGTCGGACTGTCCTAGAACCCCGCGCCGGAACCGACTCCGCGCACGGTCACGCTCAATTGAGGTCGGGGCGTGTCGACTCTGGCTGAGGTGGCTGAGGTCGGTGGTGGTGACGTGTCTGGCGCGGTCAACGATTCGAGTCGGGATCGGTGCGAACAGCGGCGGGGTGGCGGGTGATATGGACTCATCTACCAGTGGGAGCGTGCCGCCAGAGATGCTGGCGCGGACGTTACGCGGCAGTTGGCGAGCGGTGATGTCGGTATATTGAACATCGCCGCCGTGCGCGTGGATGAGAGCCGCTTGGTGGTCGAACAGGTGCTTCAGGCGTCCCTTTGCTGATGGATCGCCCTCTTTGTTGATTTCGTAGTGGCCGGAGATGATGAGTAGGTCTTTGGCGCGGGTGGCCGCAACATAAAACAGCCGTAGCGATTCGGCCTCCTCACGCCCCTCTTTCATCGACTTAGCGTGCAAGTACGGGAAAGGCACGGCTGCGCCCTCTTCACGGGTCGGCAGCTTACAGGCCAATCCCAGCGTTGGGTGCATCAATAGCGGGTCTTTTTCGGGGTTTTTATGGTCGTTCGCCCCCGGCAAAAATACGACGTTGAACTCCAAGCCTTTGCTGGCGTGAATCGTCATGAGTTGGACGGCGTTTTCTGCGTCCAACGCGGCGTCGGATTCGCGGGCTTCGGCGGTCTTGACCTGTTCGACATAGGTCAAAAATTGGCTGAGGGTGACGACGCCGGTATTTTCGGCCTGTTCGACCAATTTCTGGACGTTGGCGCGGCTTTGCGTGCCGTGCGCTTGCGATTCCAGAAACGCCAGATAGCCGGTGGCGTCGATGGCCTCACGCAGAATATCCGCGATACGGGCGCGGCGGGTGCGCGGCTTGAGCGCCAACAATATGCGGCGGGCGAAATCTAGCGCATCACGTTCGTCCTCTGGAAAATCGGCGGGCGGGGCATCTGCGGTCACGGCTGACCACAACGACGGCTGGGGCGGCTTGCTATTCCGCAGACTGTATAGCGCCGCGTCGCTAAACCCGAACAGCGGTGAGTGCAGCGCGGCGGCTAAGGCCAAATGGTCGCCATCGTTATACAGCGCTTTTAATAAGGTCACGAGGTCGGCCACTTCTGGGCGATTGAAGTAGCCGCGCCCGGCGTTGGTGATATACGGGATGTCACGGGCGCGTAGCGCGTCCTCATAGACCCCGAAATTGGTGCTGGTGCGGCACAAAATCGCCATATCGCCATAGCGCACGTTTGCTTTGTTGAGGTCGAAAATCTGCGCGGCGAGGTCGGCGGCTTCTTGTAAGCGGGCGCTGTCCGCGCCCCATTTCTCGACGCCGGAAATGAGGTCTTGGGCGGTGTCAAAGATACGGGCGCGTAAAAATGGCGGTTCCCCACGCAAATCAGGACGGCCTGCGTCTAATGCCTCGAAAGGCACATAGCCCGCCGAATTATCCCCGCTGGGGAGCGTCATCACGCCGTTAAACAGCGTGTTCATCGCGTTGAGCAGCGGCTTGTGCGTCCGGTATGACGTGCTGAGGCTGACGGCGGTATCCATAGTGACGGCCTGAATCGCCCCGCTGGCGCGGATGGTCGCCGTCGCTTCGAGGAACACGGTATGGTCAGAGCCGCGAAAGCCGTAAATCGACTGTTTGGGGTCGCCGACGATGAATAAGCGTCCGGGTTGATCGGGCGGGGCGATGCGGCGGATGATTTGCCATTGCGCGGCGCTGGTGTCTTGGAATTCATCGACCATGACGTGCGCGAATTGGTTGCGATAGCGGGCGGCTACGGCATCATCCAGCAAGACTTGACCGGCCAATTGTTCGAGATCGTTGAAGTCGAGCGCGTTGTTGCGGCGCTTGGCGGACTGATATTCTGCCCAAATTCGCGCCGCAATCACGCGCCAACCGATCAGATAATCGGCGGCCTCGCGGTGTAGGTCATCATCTGGCGACATGCCGAGCATCGCTACGATGGCTTGTACAGCGCGGGATGGCGCTTTGGCTACCCCGTCACGTATCGCCTTGAGCGTTTCTTTGTCGCCCCAGACTTTGGCGCTGCCGACGTTCCCCGCAGTCGCTTTGAGGAAGGCGTACTCCGCGAAAAATGTTTCAGGGGTCGGGGATGCTTTCAGACGGTCTAGCGCCTGACGGTGTTCCAGAATATAGACCGAGAGTTTGTCGGTTGCGTCCGGGATGGGCAAGTCATAAAACTCGGCGATTTCTGGGGAAGTGAACAGCGCCCCGATACTCCGCGCCATCTGGGTCTGCCAACGCATCAACCATTGGGTGAGTAATTCCGCCGCCGTCTGCGGTTGGGCGGAGGCCTCGGTGGACTGAGCGACCAACTCGACTTTGAGCGCGTCTTTGACCGTGTTCAAGCCGTAATCGTGGATGACGCGGACGGCGGCTTGCGCGTCTGATGTGGCGGCGGGGGCTGACCCCAATTGGCGTAGCACGCGGTCACGGGCGGCATTGAACATCAGCTTGCCCTGTACCTCGTCCAAGACCGCGAACGATGGGTCGATGCTGCATTGGGCGGCATTGGCACGCACGATGTCCCCGCACAGGCTGTGGATGGTGCTGATACGCGCTGCGTTCATATCTTGCAGCGCGACGGTCAACCGATGGTGATGGGCGAGGTTGGTGGTTTTGCTCAAGCGTTTTTCGAGGTCTTCACGCAGACGGGCGCTCATCTCGGCGGCGGCCTTGCGCGTGAAGGTGATGGCGACCAGTTCGCTGACGCGGCGACCCGCCTCTAACAGCGTGAGGTAGCGCCCGACCAAGACCGTCGTCTTGCCCGACCCCGCGCCCGCCGTGACGGCGATGTTGCTGTCAATCTGAGTGATAGCGATGTGTTGCGCGGGATTGGGTTGGCGTTCGGTCATGTGCGTGATGAGTCCTGAGTCGTGAGAAGGCTTTTGGAATTATAGCCCAATCCGTCTATCCTCGGAAATTTGCGCCGCGACGGGTTTATTTCTTGTCGCTTAGGGGTGAGGAATGCTATACTATCCTTTCAGGAAGCGTCGAACAGGGAGCGAACGACTCATGCAAAAGGCTATAGATAATTATCTGCACGCAGTCGAACGTGAATTCAAAACCGGAATTGCGGTTGAACACGCCTATCGCCCTGCGCTAAAAACCTTGTTAGAAGCCGTTGAGACCGGCCTCAATGCGGTCAATGACCCCAAGCGAAGTGAGATTGGTGCGCCGGACTATCAAGTCTTGCGCGGCCAAACCACCATTGGGTTTGTCGAGGCCAAAGATATTGGTATCTCTTTAGACAAGACCGAAAAAGACGAACAAATGCGGCGATACCTAACCGGTTTTGCCAACCTCATCTTGACCGATTACTTAGAGTTTCGCTGGTATATACGCGGGGAACACCAGCAGACCGTCCGTATTGCCAGCGTCAGTAAGAAGCACATCACCCCGAATGAGAGCGCCTTTGACGACTTAGCCGCGATGTTGCGCGGTTTCGTACAGGTGATTGTCCCCACCATCAACACCGCCGCAGAGTTGGCAAAACGCATGGCCGCCAACGCCCACCTGATTCGGGACTTGATTTACAACGACTTGAACAGCGCTGCGCCGAGCGCGAGTTTGGCGAGTCAGCGTGAGGCGTTCAGAAAAACCCTGCTGCCCGACATCACCGACGCACAATTTGCCGATATGTACGCGCAGACCATTGCATACGGTCTATTTGCGGCACGGGTGAATTATCAAGGCGACGCGACGCGCTTCTCACTACGCGGCGCAGACCGAGACATCCCGCGTACCAACCCATTTCTCCGCAAATTATTCAGCAATATCGGCCTCGATTTGGGCGAACGGGTCATTTTCATCGTCGATGTGTTGGCCGATTTGCTGGCGCACACTGACATGAACGACATCCTGAAAGATTTTGGCAAATCGACCCGTCAACAAGACCCGATTGTGCATTTTTATGAGACTTTTTTGAGCGAATATGACCCCAAACTGCGCGAACAACGCGGCGTGTATTACACCCCAGAGCCGGTGGTGAGCTATATTGTGCGCGGGGTTGACCACCTGTTGCGGACGCGCTTTGGGCGGGCGGATGGCTTGGGCGATAGTGATACCCTCATCCTAGACCCCGCCACCGGCACGGGGACGTTTCTGTATTTCGTCATCAAGCAGATTTATGAAAGTGGATTCGTCGGGCAAGCTGGGATGTGGGACGGTTATGTCCGTGACCATCTGTTACGGCGGATTTTCGGGTTTGAACTCTTGATGGCTCCATATGCCGTGGCGCACATGAAACTGGGTTTGCAGTTGACCGATTTAGGCTACACCTTCAGCACCGACCAACGACTGGGCGTTTACCTGACCAACACGCTCGAAAAAGCCGCCAAGAGCAGCGAGACCTTGTTCGCCCAATTTATCAGTGAAGAAGCTGACGCCGCCTCTGCCGTCAAGCGTGACAAGCCGATTATGGTGGTCTTGGGCAATCCGCCGTACAGCGGTCACAGCGCCAACCGGAGCGAAATCCCCGCCAGTTTTCAGAAAGGCGACACCTATATCAAAGGCTGGACGGCCAAACAGGGTGGCGGCGCAAGTCCAATCTATGGCAAGGCGACCAAGGCCCTGCCCGCCAAACTGCAACCGACCTTCATCGGTAAACTCATCCGTGATTACTTTTTTGTCGATGAAAAACCGTTGGGTGAGCGCAATTCCAAGTGGGTACAAAATGATTACGTCAAGTTCATCCGGTTTGGGCAGTGGCGCATCGAGCAGACTGGTCACGGCTTACTCGCCTTCATAACCGATAACAGCTATTTGGATAGTCCGACCTTTCGCGGGATGCGCCAACACCTGATGCACACCTTCAGCGATATTTACATCATCGACTTGCACGGCAACAGCAACAAAAAAGAACAGACTCCCGACGGCGGGGTTGACCAGAACGTGTTCGACATTCAGCAAGGCGTGGCGATTGCGATTTTCGTCAAAGAAAAGGGCAAAACCGGTTCGGCGACGGTGCATCATGCCGAGTTGTGGGGCAAGCGGGCGGAGAAATACGCCGCGTTGCAAGCCAACGACCTCCAAACCATGCCGTGGAAGACCGTGCAGCCCCAAGCCCCGTTTTATCTGTTCAGCCCACAAAATCTTGATTTGAATGCGGAATATCAGACGGGTTGGAGCGTCAAAGATGTTTTCACTATAAATGTACTTGGTTTTCAAACACATAGAGATGGTGTTGCAATTGCCTATGATGAATTGACGTTAAAAACGCAAATCAAAACATATCTAAAAACTGATACCGATAAGAATGCTTGGACTGAATACGCCCATCAGGTAGCGTATCGCCCATTTGATAATCGATGGGCTTATATGCACAAGTCCGTAATAGATAGACCTCGCCCTGAATTAGTACAAAGTGTCTTAGGAAAAGAGAATTTATGTCTGAACACGATGCGTCAGACAAAAATGACCTCATGGCAACATGCGCTGGTTTCAGATAAACCTGCTCCGGCAGTATACATTGAAATCAAAGACGGCTCATCGGTATTTCCCCTATATGTTTACCCTAACAAACAGATGTTCGATAAAGAAAATAATAATGGAAGTGGGTGGCCGTTGAGCGATAAAGGCCGCCGCCCAAATCTGAACCCCATATTTGTAAGTGAATTGGCGACGAAGGTGGGTTTGACCTTCATCCCTGAAGGGACGGGCGATTTAACCGCTACCTTTGGGCCAGAGGATATTTTCGCCTATGCCTATGCGGTGCTGCACAACCCAACCTACCGTGACCGTTATAGCGAATTTCTCAAAATGGACTTTCCACGCCTACCTCTGACCAGCGATGTCGCACGCTTTAAGGCGCTGGTCGGTTACGGGGCGGAACTGGTCAAGCTTCACCTGATGACGCATCCCGCGCTTGTAACCATCATCACGACGTACCCCATTCAAGGGGATAATATCGTCGCCAAAAGTTACCCCAAATATACCGAGGAGGATGGGCGGGTATGGGTTAACGCCAAACAATATGTCGCGGGCGTGCAACCAGAAGTGTGGGAATTCCAAGTTGGGGGGTATCAAGTCTTGCACAAATGGCTGAAAGATCGGCGAGAGCGTGTTTTGACCTATGACGACATCAAGCATTATCAGCGCGTGGTGGTCGCTTTAAGCGAAACCATCCGCGTCATGGACGCCATTGATGAGGCTATCCCCGTCTGGCCGATGGTATAAAGGCAACCTCACCCCAACCCCTCTCCATCGGAAAGGGGCTTTTGATTCGGGGAGATGTAAAACCGTCCTTACGTGATTTCTCATCTCATCACTCAGGACTCATCACTAATCACTGCTTTTTACATCCGGTCTGGGGCGGACATGCCCATCAGTATCAGGACGCGGTTGAAGGCGACATGGGCGGCCTTGTAGAAGCGCAAGCGGGCGGCGGCGATATCCATGTCTACGCCGTCACCGAACACGCGCAGTCGGTCATATAGCGTGTGGAAGGCCGAGGCGAGGTCGTGAGCGTAAAAGGCGATACGGTGCGGCTCAAAACTCTCTGCTGAGTAGCGAATCTCATCACCCAGCGTCAGCACGCGCCGCACAAACGACAGCGATTCGACATCTAAGAGGCTCATATTCGCGTCGGCGTCGGTGAAGCCGCGTAACTCGGCCTCACGCAGAATCCCCGCACAACGCACATAAGCGTATTGGATGTAATAGACCGGATTATCGGTGGACTGGCGCACCGCGAGGTCGAGGTCAAAGTCGAGACGGCTGTTAGCACTCCGCGCCAGCAGCATATAGCGTACCGCGTCGGAACTGGTCTGCTCGATGAGGTCGTCTAGCGTCTCATAGTCGCCACGCCGCGTACTCATCTTGACCTCTTTGCCGGCGCGAATCAGGCGGACGAATTGCATGATGATGACGTGGATTTTGTCGGCGTCGCCGTCTAAGGCACGCACGCCGTATTTGACGACCTGATGCTCGGTGAAATGGTCTGCGCCCAAGACGTTGACTAGCAAGTCGAATCCCCGCGCCAGTTTGTTCATGTGATAGGCGATGTCCGGCAGAGTATAAGTGGCCGTGCCGTCTGATCGCAACACAACGCGGTCTTCGGTGTCGCCAAAGCGGGTGCTGCGGAACCAATGGGCGGGCGCGATTTTAGCGTTTTGCGCTTTGATTTCGTCGGTTTCGGTCTCGCGCACCGAGCCGGTGTAAATCAGGTCACGCGCTTGCAAGGCTTTTAGCGTCGCGTCTACCGAGCCATCGTCATACAAGGTGTTTTCGTTGAAAAAGTTGTCATGCTTGATTTGGATACGCGCCAACGTCTGCTGAATCATCAGGAACATCTTCTGTTCGGCGTATTCCTTAAAGATTTGCCAATCTTCTTCGACCAGCGTGTTACCTTTTTCGCTCACCAACAACTCGGCAAATTCCTTGAGATATTCGCCCTGATAGAACGTACCTTCTTCTTTGGGCAGTTCTGCCGGGAGTCCGAGGGCTTGGAAGTAGCGGATTTTCATGCTGTTGCCGAGGTTACGCATCTGCGCCCCGGCGTTGTTGAAATAATATTCGCGCTGGACGGTATATCCGGCGGCTTCTAGCACACGCGCCATCGTGTCACCGACGATTGCGCCGCGACTACGCCCGATATGCAACGGGCCAGTCGGATTGGCGCTGACGAACTCGACTTGGGCGCTTTTGCCCGCACCGAGGCTGATAACGCCCAGCTTATCGCCCGCGCCCGCGATATTGGCGACTTGGGCGCGTAGCCAATCTGGGTTGAGCCGGAAATTGACGAACCCCGGCGGCGCGACCTCTACAGCGGCCAAGAACGGCGACGGTTCGAGGTGCTTGGCGATGGCTTGAGCGATGTCCAGCGGCTTGAGGCCGATGGTCTTGCTGACGGCCAGCGCGCCCGCGTAGGCATAATCGCCCATTTCGGGGCGGTTGGGCGGCTTGATTTCGACAGGCGGGAGGGTGAAAGCGGGTAAATCACCGGCGGCTTGCGCGGCACGCACGGCGGATTCAATCAAAGTTGCGTGGGCTTTAAGTAGCGATTCCACGGGTTGACCTCATGATGGGTGACGAATGACAGCATAGAGGTGGATTGTATCAGAAAGGGGGTGGGTTTAGGGGGTGGTCTTATGATACGTCGGGGTCGCCCGCGATGGCGTAGAGCAAGACGCCGATGGACGAGATGAAGAAACTGCCGATAATCCCAGCAATTTGAAGTTTGCCAATCACGACATCCCCGGCAGTGATTGCGCCATTACTGCCGAATCCCAACACATCAGCGAGGCCGCACATCGAGGCGAACACGATGCCGGTCAAACCCAAGCGTGAGCCAATTTGTTGGGCGAGGTTGGACGGGACGGTGGTGTAGTAGATGAACTTAACGTACAGCAACCCGCCCATCACCAGCAGGCCGAAGCCAATCAGAATCAAGACCAACTGTACCAAGCCGACCCCCGGAGTTGGCGGACGCCCGACCACGCCGGGGAACAGCCCCATCACCAGCAGGACAAACCCCAACGCGCCAAGCACAATCCCAAACTGCGCGACGCGCACCATATTTTACTAACCTTTATTGACTGATAGGGGGGCGGAGCACGCTGCGCCCCTACGAAAATCCTGATCTCACGGGTATTACACGCCCAATTTACGGGCGACTTTTAGCAGGCCGCTGACGCTTTTGCCGTCGATGAGCGTGCCGTCCATCACCCACGCGATGGCTTGCGCCAATGGGACGCGCTTGACCTCGATAAATTCGTCCGCATCCGCCGCCAACCGTGATTCGATTAAATCGGTGGCGAAAAACAGGTGGATGAACTCAGTGGTATAGCCGGGGGCGACGAACAGCCCACCCAACGACTCTAATTTTCCGGGGCGATAGCCGGTTTCCTCTTGCAACTCGCGGACGGCGCATACAGCTGGGTCTTCACCCGGCTTCAACGTCCCCGCTGGAATCTCGAACATGATTTGGTCTGCGGCCAGCCGGTATTGGCGCACCAGCAGCACATTCCCATCCCCATCCAGCGGCACAATCGCCACCGCGCCGGGGTGGATGACGCGCTCCCGGATGGATGTTTCGCCATCCGGGAGGGTTATATCATGCAGGTCTAGCGAGATGATCCGCCCGCTGTACAGGTGTTGGGTCTTGGTGATGATTTCGCGCATATCCGATTACCGTAGGCGCAGTTCTTGGTGGTAATAGATGCGGTCTGGGTCGCTGATTTTGTCTGAGTTCAGCGCGAGGATGTCGCGGATTAGGACGTTGCATTTCATCGAGATGCCGAACAATGTCTCGTATTGTTCAACGATATAGATGTCACCGCACACGCCGCCGACGCCGATGGCCGTCCCAACCGCGTTGGGGTCGTTCACGCTCACACCAGAAGAAACGGTATTGAAGCCGTCCGATGTCCCCTGACCGCAATTCGGGATTTGGATTTGCTGCCCAATGCTAATCAGGGCGGGGTTAGCGATGCCGTTGTAATTGGCGATGGTTTGGTAGCCGACGCCGTATTGGAGGCCGATACGGAACAGGTTTTGGCCTGCCGTGACGACATGCGTACAGTCTGACCCAACTGGCTGAACCAATTGCGTGGTGGCCGTGGGTTGGAAGAATTCCGGCGTCGGCGTCAGGCTGGGCAGCAGCAACGGCGCTTCTGCGCTTTGTGTCAACGAAAAGACTGCCTGAGTCGCGGCAGCCACATCCAACGTGACTTGTAAGATAACTGGGTCGATGGTCACATCTAGCTGCGCCACAGCGGTGATTTGCGCGTCCATCGTCGCAAACGCATCTGCGGTGGCTTGGGCGGCTAATAATGCCGCGTCCGGGGTGGTCGTGATAACAACGGTGGTAATCTGCGGCTCCGGCGTCGGTAGGACGGTTGTTTCCGTCGCGGTGGGCGTCAGGGTCGGCAGATTTTGAGCGACGGCAGTCGCGGGGATTTCCTCGGTGCTGGCACGCAGCAAGCATCCGCTGGAAAGCAGGCCAATCGCCCCCATACAAATGGCGATACTTAGGTTTCGCAAAAATTTAGGCAACATACCGTCATACTCCCGGCGGTGATTGTGCAGCAAGCATAACGTATTATATAGCGTACCGTGCGCTTTGCCTAATTCATTTGGCGGGCGCGTGGAAAATTCAAAGGGAGAACTTGAAATGCGCGCTGTCCTAGCCCTGTTGTGCCTGTTAAGTCTGGCCGCATGTGAGGCGGTATTCGGGCCAGAGCCTACCCTTACGCCCACCCCACTTTACCCCGAATTGCGACCCAGCCCCTCGCCTGACATCCGTTATCCCACCGAAATTTCCGGCGACATCCCGATGGGCGACGGCATCACGATTCCGGTTGTGGCGGGTTTGCCCGCACAGTCCGGAGTCGCCACCGAAATCGCTCTCCCAGAGATTTCTCTCCCCAGCCTGATTACGGTAACACTGCGCGATGGAAGCTTCCTAAATGCCGAGGTGTATGCCGGACAGACCGGCAGGCCGGGGATTCTGTTGGTCGGTTCGACGTTTGAGGACTGGGGCGGCGTGCCGGTCACATTGCGCGACCTCGGTTATACGGTTTTGACGGTACAGGGCGGGGTTAGCCTAAACGCGCTCAACCTGTCCGCCATGCTCGACATGCTCTCGGTGCAACCGAATCTTGACCCGACGCGGTTGCTGGTGATGGGCGTGGAGGACGGTGCGACGATGGCGCTGGTCGGTTGCGCGTCAGACTCGCGTTGTATCGGCGCAGTGGTCATCAGCCCTGTATCGCAGGAGACCTTGACCGCAGCCGCCCGTGCGATGGGGCCGCGCCCAGCCTTGTTTGCCGCCAGTAGTGAGGACGGCGACTCGCTGGCGGTGGCGGAGGCCGCCCGTCAAGCCGCCCAAAACGCCTTGCTCCAACCGTTTGAGAGGGCGGGGCGCGGAGCGCAAATCCTCAGCACCCGCCCAGATTTTGTCCGCCTATTGGGTGATTGGCTCGCCGAGGTCAGTGGTCAATAATCATTCAGTGATGAGGCATGGTCACGCCGTGATAACCAAATGATTATCGGGATGAGGTTTGGGTATAATCAAACCAACATTTGATCGGGATGCAGACGGAGAAAAGTCATGATTGAGACGCCGCAAAATTTCCGCCACCGCTACGCCATCGCCGTGCGCTATGGGGATATGGACACGCTCGGCCATGTTAATAACGCCAAATATCTGACCTATATCGAACAGGCGCGTATCGAATATGTGCGTGAGTTGGGGATGTGGGACGGCAAAACGTCGCAGTATGGAATCATCATGGCGCGGGCGGTAGTCGATTATAAATCCCCGGTCACGATGGATGACGGCGAGGCCATCATCTTTAGCCGCACGGCGCGGATAGGCAACAAGAGTTTTGATATGGAGCATTGGGTGATGGTGGAGCGTGACGGTCAGGCGGTATTGGCGGCCACTGCTGGTATTGTCGGGGTGGCGTTCGATTACCTGTCTAACGAGACCATCGTCGTCCCCGACGCATGGCGCGAGAAAATCACGGATTACGAAACGCAAAGACAAGGCTAAAGGGACGCCCTTCTGGGCGTCCGTTTGCGGTGAAAATAGGACGGCAAGAATGCCGTCCCTACATTCGCTATCATTACACAAAGTCTGAATACGAGCCAAGTCCTGAGATAGGTTAAACCTAAACTCAGGACTCGCGACTCATCACTCCGTTAGTAGTACAACTCGAAGCCGTAGTCCTCGCTGCTGAAATTGAAACCAGAGCCGCCGTCAATGTCGATGAACGCCCGTACCGTCACTGGCACTGTTCCGGTGAGTCCTTTCGGGAACGCGCCATAGGGGAGGTGAATCCAGTAATCCGTCCATTCGCTGGAGTCATACTGCGGGGTGACGACTTCTTGCACGGTCAAGTTACCGCTGGGGTCGCAGTAGTAGTCATCGAATGATTTGTCACACTGAACCTTAGACCCGTCCTCGAAGTAGAAGAACAGCGCCACGCGCACTCCTGTATCTTTTGCGCCCTCGGCGGTGAACTTGAGATAGGTACGGAGGCCGCTATCGGTGCTGTGGTCGCCGGTGGTATCGAACTCTTGACTCTCGATGTTGATACTGAAATCCGCCGTCGTCGTCGAAGGATTACTGCTGCTGCCGCCGCCAAAATCGATGATGAAGGGTTCAGCTGCGCTTGGGTTTTCTAATGAGCCAGCACCATTGAGGCCGACATTGGCCTGTGCGGTGAAGTTCACCTCTCCCTGCAACCCATCTGGGAAACCGCTGTAGGGAATCCAGAACCAGTAATCCTCCCAGATGGTGTCGTCAAACGACGGGACAAGCACGGTCTGGACGGTGATTCCGTTGTCCACGCCGCAATAATCCGCCGACATATTCGCACAACTCAACGGGCTACCGTCCGCGTTGTAGAAGAATATGGCCGCACGCACTTCTTGATCTCGGTAGCCGATGGCATGGACTTGGGTATGCACTTTGATGCCTGATTCGCCCCCGTCTTCCGCCGCGACATCGTATTCGATGCTGCTGATAGTGACGGCTACACTCTGCGTGACGATGGCCGGGGCGGTATCCCCGACGGGGTAGGTCAGGGTGATGGGGGCATTGATGGTCTGGCTTCTGACCGATGCAAGCTCTTCGTTATCGCAGTCGCGCATCGAAATGTCATAGTCGCCGGGGTCAACATTAAAGGTGACGCTCTGGCCGGTGGCGAGGCTGCGCTCGCCCAATTGGTCTCCGCCCCAGTCACTAGACGTGATGGGCGAGATATAGACGAAGCAGATGGCTGTCTTGTCGGTGTTTTGAATGGTCAAACTGGCCGATGCGGTGGTAGTGGCTGTGCCGCTCTCATAGGCTGCAAGCACGGTCTCTACGGCGATGAACGGCAAGACGCCGCCCAAACGCCCTAGCGTGCGCTCCTCACTGCGTACCATGGTCGGGATGCCGAGGAATTGACCTAGCCCATTGACGACCAAGCCGCCAGAATTGCCGGGGGATATTTCTGCGTCGGTGCGATACCACGCTGGGACGCGGCGCTCGAACAGGTTGGCGTTTTCGACGCTGGTGATTGACCCTTGTGTGACAATCAGATAACCGTCGCCGACGCCGGGGTAGCCAAAGACCCAAATGCGCTCGCCTAAAACAGCTTCACGGGCGGCATCTTGAAGGGCGGGCAGGTTCAAACTCCCCGCGCTAATCGGGTTGCCGCGTGGGTCACGATCAATCTGCAAAATCGAAAAGTCGATGTCGTGGAAGTCTTGTACGATGCTGGCAAAACCGATGGGGGTGGGGAGTTCACCGACTTCGGTGGTGCTGTAAACGAGGAATTCATCGCCGCCTTCGATGACGTGATGGTTGGTATAAATCAGGCCAGATGGGTCAACAATCGTGCCAGAACCGGTAGATTGCGCTTGCCCGCCGCTAAAATTTTCGATATAGACCACCGACTCCGAGATGCGGGCGATGTCCGCCGCCGTCAAGCCACTATTGCCTTGCGCGGCTGCGGTACTGCCTATCGCCAAAACCAAAATGACCAATGCCATAAAACTCAAAAAGCCGCGCCTCATGATTCCCCCCGATAGTTGTGTCTTGTCTCAAATATCCTAGAGAAGATTATGACACAAGTTTTGGTTTGTGCGACGATTGTTTATGCCGTCTTGGGGCAATTTCAATAGATTTGCCCGATCAGCGGATATATAGGGTGAGCGCTCATACCTGAAAGGTCATGACTTGGACGACCAACAAGCCGCGTCGAATTGCCGGAATAACGATTTCATATAAGGGACGGGGCGGCTCATGAGGCCGCCCGGTGGGTAATACCTAAAAAGTTTCTAAGCGAAATAATCGCGATGGGTTGTTTTAATTTACACTACAGTGAAAATCAGAGGCATTGCAATGCTCAAAATTCATGAGTTCGCCCAGCAAGCGGGCGTAACCACTCGTTTATTACGGTATTATGACTCACTTGGGCTGTTCAAACCGGCGGCGGTAGACCGTGACAGCAGTTATCGCTATTACACGCTTGAACAATTAGAGATGCTTCATCGCATTATGGCGTTGCGAGGGCTGGGCTTACCGCTTCAGCAAATCGCCGACATCATAACTTTGGCATTACCAACTGCCGACCTTGCCAGCATTTTACACGCGCAACAAATCCATCTCGAAAACAGCATCGCTCGTGACCTCTCACGGTTAAAAGAGGCACAAGCCCGCCTTGAGGCGCTGACCACCCCAATCCCGTATCAAGATGTCGTGATAAAGTTATTGCCACTGGGGAAAGGGTTGCGTGTGTGTGCCGAACTGGGCGCAGAAGAGAATATACCAGACTTGTTCGCCCAAATTTCACACGCGCTCTATACCCATCACTTGTATAAGCGAGTTGAATCCATCATCGGGATTTATCCACGCCATGCGATGTTAGTACAGCCCGTGACTTTCCCTTTCCCATTTGAAGCGGTATACATCATGCCCATCGCCCGCCTAAAATCCATCTCGTTAAGCGGCGGGCGACAACTTGAACCGTTTGAATCCACGGCTGTGATACAGGCCGCGTGCGTCTTACACATTGGCTCGTACCAAACCTTATTCGACTCGTATCGCGGCGTGTTCAATTACCTCAAAACCTATGGACATCGTATTACCGGCGCGCCGCGTGAGGTATATTTACGCGGGCAAACCGCGTCTGGTCAGCCGATGACCGAAATCCAAATCCCCATCGCCTCTCAGGGGAGTTTGCCAGAGAATGTGCCGACGTAAATATTTGTCCCGCCCATGCTGCCGCCTTCGATGTACAGATAAAATGTCCCGTCGTGATACGTCGACGCTGTCCACCAAAAACCAGAACTGCGTGGAATGGTATCCGACAACCACACCGAGGCTGCCGCTGATTGCCATGTCACTCCATCGGCGCTGGTTGCATACCCGATAGACATGCGTGAATCACCCCCGCCATAGGGTGCGGTGCGATACAACATCACCCACCCATCGTCGGTCTGATGGACGTTTGGTTGATTCACAAATGTCTCGCCATCAATACCACGCAGAATCGGGTCGCTCAATGCAAAAGCGGGGTCAGTGGTTGTTTCATCATTGTATTTTTCCCACACAATACCATCGGGTGATGTCGCCATGCCGATTCCAGAAAAAGCGCGGTCACGGTTGTTCGTCGCGCCATAATACATGGCATATCCGCCCTCAGTCTTGATCACACGCGGCCCGACCAAACCCAAATCATCCCATGTTCCCGCCTCACCCGGCGACAGCACTGGCTCTGCATCCACCGTCCAAGGCCCAAGCGGGGTTTCAGCGGTTGCGCGTCCAATGAAATTCCGTGCTTTAGACGTCTTATTTTCCCACGTATAGAAATACAGCACCCATGTCCCATCCTCCGCGACCAGCAAACTAGAGGCTAAGGCCGCCAACCCTGCATAGGGGACTTCGGCGGTGGTCAAAACCGGTTGTCTCGATTCTTCTTGCCATGTGATACCGTCCTCAGAGGTCAAGTAACCCATCTGAACGACATCCGGCCAATTTTGAAACCCATTGCGAATCATGTGAAACTTGCCGTCGTGAAAGGCAACTGCACCCGGATCGGTGAATCGTCCATCCCAATCAGACGACTTCGGGCTGTGACGAATCACCGGTTCGTTTTGTACCAAGGTGAATAAAGCTGAGTCTGCCTCTTCCTCTTGTGCCGATACGCCCAAAATACCTGCCAATAACAACCCACTCACCATCAAAAATACCCGTCCAACGTGTTTCATCGTGCTTTCTCCTCGAAAAAATAAGACGATAACCCCAGTCTAAACGTTGACGCGACGGCAAAGTCAAGCGGTTTGTTGACGACTCATCACCCATCACTTTTTTAACGCTTGGGCATTGTGTACAATTGAATCGATGTTTGATAGATGTACTTGTATGGAGGATTAACCCTTGCGTATCGTTACCTTTACGCGCAGCACGCCCGATACCGCCGCGAAGGTGGAAGTCGGCGCGGACGGCGCAGTGACATGGGGCGGGACGGCCACCGTCGTCAACCCGTGGGATGAATATTCGCTCGAAGAAGCCATTTTGCAAGCCGCCAAAGCGGGCGGCAAGTCGGCGGTGATTGCTGTCGGCGCGGCCATACACGATGATTCGCTCAAGCACGCGCTGGCGATGGGCTTGGATGAAGCCTATCGCATTGAGGACGCCGGTCTGGAAGCCACCGACAGCTTATCGTATGCGACGGCTGCCGCCGCCGCTGTCAATAAGTTGGGCGATGCCAAGCTGGTGATTTTCGGTAAGGAATCGGTGGACGTGGGGACGGACAGCCACATCATCCAGACCGCTCGCAAGCTGGGTTGGGCGATGGTGAGCTATGTGTCCAAAATCCTCAGCATCGACTACGCCAGCGGCGCCGTCAAAGTTGAGCGGTTGGTCGAGGGCGGCAAACAAGTCGTCACGGCGCCGCTTCCGGTGGTGTTGAGCGTGATGAAGGGCATCAACGAGCCGCGCTACCCGACCTTTATGGGCATCCGCAAGGCGGCGAAGGCCGTCGTCCCGGTCTGGTCGTTGGCCGACCTCGGACTGAGCGCACTCGCCAAGAAAACCCAAGTCCTGCGCTTCAAGAATCTACCCGCCAAAAGTGTCGAAGTTGAAATGCTGACCGGTGAGCCGGAACAAGTTGCGGCCAAACTGGTCGATAAACTGCTTGCAGAGAAGGTGCTGTAACCCCATGAGCGCGATTTTAGTTTGGATTGAAACATTTGACGGGGCTGCCCGCACGACCAGTTGGGAAGCCTTGGGCGCGGCTAAATCCCTCGCCACAGGGTTGGGGCAGCCGGTAATCGCTGTCGTGATGGGCAAGAACGCCGCCGCCGTCGGGGCGCAAGCCGTGGCGCACGGCGCGAGCAAGGCGATTGTCTCTGAGGACGCGACGCTAGAGCCGTTTCGCCTAGAGCCATACGCGGCGCTGCTCACCAGTTTGGTTAAGGAACACACGCCCTCGGCAGTGGTCGCCGTAGCGACGGGCGCTGGGCGTGAGTTATTGGCCGCCAGCGCCGCCGATACCGATAGCGCGATGTTGAGCGATGCGATTGAACTCAGCATCGTGGACGGCAAAATCAACGCGGTTCGCCCGGTGTACGCCGGTAAGATTTTGAGCGATGCCGTCGCTGAAGGCACAGCCTTTGTGACCGTGCGCGGACGCGCCTTCCAACCGGCGACGGATACCGGCGCGGCGGGTGAAGTCGTCAGCGTTGCGCCGGTTTTGGCTGAGAGCGCCGTGGCGGTCAAAATTGAAGGATTCGAGGCCGAAGTCGGTTCTGTGAATCTGGGCGACGCCGCAATCATTGTCAGCGGCGGGCGTGGGATTGCCAATAACCCGAAGGATGCTCCGGGCGGGACGGATAAGGCCGATGTCTGGAAAGCACAAGACGGGTTTGAGACCTTGCTCAAGCCATTGGCCGATGTTTTGGGCGGGGCTGTCGGCGCGAGTCGCGCCGCCGTAGACGCGGGCTATATCAGCTACGCGCACCAAGTCGGGCAGACCGGCAAGACCGTCGCGCCAGATTTGTATATCGCGGCTGCGATTAGCGGCGCGATTCAACATCAGGCCGGTATGCGGAACAGTAAGGTGATTGTCGCCATCAACAAGGACGGCGACGCCCCGATTTTCAAACTGGCGCGCTATGGCATCGTCGGCGACATCTATAAGGTGATTCCGGCGATTACCGCTGAACTCAAGAAGCGGTTAGGGAAGTAAGGCGACCTATTATGGCCGTCTGATTCCTGCGTTTTAGGGCGACCCATTGGGTCGCCCTAAAACGCAGGTTTTGTAGGGACAGCATTTTGCCGTCCGACGCAAAAAATTACGCCGGTCTTTCCGCCGTTGGGATGTCCTCCCAGCGGCGGTTTTGCATGTCACGCGGGGAGAGTACCGGCGCGGCGCTGGTATTCCACGGCACGCTGAGGGTCGAATCATCCCACGCCACGCCGCGCTCATCTGAGCCGTCGCCATAAGTGTTGTTGACGATATACGTCAGCGTGCAGTCGGTTAGCGCATAGAACCCGTGCGCCACCCCAATCGGGATGAACAATCCGGCTGCGACATCGGCGCTGAGTTCGAGCGTGTGAGTCTTGAGATAGCTGGGCGAGTTGGGGCGCAAATCGGCCAGCCCGACGCGAATCGTCCCTTTGGTCACAATCCAATAATCGACCTGATGAAAGTGATAATGCAGCCCGCGCAATACTCCGGCGGCGCTGTCTGAGCGATTGGTCTGGAATTTCGCCCAACTGACCTGTGGAAACCATTCGGCGCGGAAGGTCTCGGCGAATTGGCCTCGGTCATCTTTGAAGGCGCGTAGCGGCGTATACAGCACGTCTGCGATGGCGTCGATGGGTTGGGTTGGGCTGGTCATAAAAAACCTCAGTGATGAGTGATGAATGATGAGAAAAATGCGCCTCATGCCTGTTCATCATACCGCAACCAGATGGGATGCTCCACTGTATCCATTGACGGATTTACCGTAGGGACAAGGCAAGCCCCTTATCCATTTACTTTGTGCGCCCCTTACGGATTCCAGTTCTGCTCAAATGGGGGATGCAACGTTACCAAGTATGTTGCGTATAATGAGACGCAGATGAAAACCTATCCCAACCCAAAGGAGTCCACCCCAATGACAGCGATGGTAGAAGTACGCGGGCTGAAGAAAACCTTCAACCGTTCAGATGGGACGCCCGTTCACGCGGTCAAAGGCGTGACGTTTGACATTAATAAAGGCGAGATTTTCAGTTTATTGGGGCCGAACGGGGCGGGCAAATCAACCACCATCGGCATGATTTCTGGGTTGGTCACGCCCAGCGAAGGCGAGGCGCGTATCGGCGGATTCTCCATCACCAAACAGGCGATGCAGGCTAAGACGCTGATTGGGGTCGTCCCGCAAGACATCGCGCTTTACCCGCAACTGTCCCCGCGCCAAAATCTTGATTTTTTTGGGCGGATGTATGGACTCGGCGGGGCGGAACTTAAGAAGGGGATTGATGAAGTCATCGAGTTCATCGACCTCAAAGACCGCCAGAATGACCGCATCGACACGTTCAGCGGTGGCATGAAACGGCGCGTCAACATCGGCGTCGGGCTGTTGCACAAGCCGCAGTTGGTCTATATGGATGAGCCGACGGTGGGCGTTGACCCGCAGAGCCGCCGCCGTATCCTTGATACGGTGTTCCGTATGCGCGATGAATACAATATGACCGTGCTATACACCACCCACTTGATGGAAGAATCGCAGGAATTGAGTGACCGCGTGGCGATTATTGACCACGGCGAGATTATCGCGATGGGGACGCAAGTCGAGTTGATGGCACAGGCGGGTGAGGAAGACCGCCTCGTGTTGATTGTGACCGGAAACGCGCCAGAGTCGCTCATCACGACGTTGGGCGCGGTGGCTGGTGTGACCAAAGCCGTCCGTGAGCCAGCGGTAGAGGACGCAGATGAAACCCGCATCAGCATTTATGCCAAGAGCGGGCGCACGACTTTGCCGGATGTCCTACGCGCTGCGAACGGATCTAACGCGACGGTATCCTCGGTCACAGTGAAAGAACCTGACCTCGAAACCTTGTTCCTGAACCTGACCGGGCGGGCGTTGAGGGACTAATGATAACCTTACGGAAAATCCTAACGATTGCGTGGAAGGACGTGCGGCGCACCTTCACGGACCGTAATCTGATGTTGATTATGCTGGCCGCGCCGCTGGCGATTTCGACCATCATCGGTGTTACGTTCGGCGGCGTCGCGCAGGGCGCAGCGCCTGTTACCGATATTCCAGTCGCGGTGGTGAATCTTGATGAAGGGACGGGCGGCACAAACTACGGCAACATCGTAACTGGAATCCTCGCACCACTCCCGTCTGATGAAACTGGCGCGGATCCGCTTGAGCAGACCGGAAATTTTAACCTTGATGCGCTGACTGATTCGGGCATTGAGGCACAAAATTTTGTTTGCCCTCAATCTGCCGAAGTCACATCTGGCGGGGCGATGCAAACCAGCGACGCATCTTTGGATGAATTGCTGGAAGGGGTGCGCGTCACGACTCCAGAAGAGGCACGGGCGGGGGTTGAGTCTGGACTGTATGCCGTCGCGGTCATCATTCCTGCCACCTTCTCAGCCGATGTGGGCTACACGCCGACTGACCAGACGCTGACTCCGACCACCATTGAGGTGTATGCCGACCCCAATAAGCCGATTGCGACCAGCATCGTCCGCTCGATTGTTGAGCAGGTGGCAGTGCGCCTTTCTACCGGTAATGTCACGCTTAGTTCTGTGCTGACGCCCGTGATACCGCCCGCCAACCCCAACCCGTTATTGATTTTGTCGGTGGCGGGAAGCCAAGCCTTTGCTCAGGGGATTTCCTGCACCTTTGAAGGGGTTGGTAGCCCAATTTTAATAGACCAACAGACGGTAGAAGGCGACGAATTTGTGTTCAATCCGCTGGTTGTGATTGGCAGCGCACAAGCCATCTTCTTCGCCTTGTTCACCGCCAATGGCAGCGCCAGCGGCACGATTGACGAGCGTAAAAACGGGACGCTGCAACGTATGGCGATTACCCCGACGCCGCTGGTCGCTATCTTGACCGGCAAGTTGCTCTCGACCTTCCTGAACGTGCTGTTTCAACTGTTCTTCTTGATGGTCGCGCTGACGTTGGTCAATACGTTGATTTACGGGCGACTCGAGTTCATCTGGGGCAGTAATATCCCGCTGGTGCTGTTCATGCTGTTCACGATTGCGCTAGGGACAACTGGCTTGGGCGCGATTACGGCTGCTGCTTCACGCAACTCAGAACAGGCCAATACTTTTGGCTCGATTATCGCCATTTTCAGCGCGGTCTTGGGCGGGGCATTCGGCTTCCAACTGGGCGGCGGATTCCAATACCTGTCGGTGGTGTATTGGGGGTCGAACGCCTTCAACAAGCTGGCAAATGGCAACAACGACGTATTGCTGAACGCGCTGGTCTTGACGTTGTTCGGCGCAGTGACGTTCGGCATCGCCTTCGTGATTTTCGCCCGCCGACTGAAGGATTGAGGGTAAGGTAGACGATGAATAAAGTCATAGCAATCGCGCTGAATGAACTGCGCGTGCAATTGAAACAACCGGCGACGCTGGTGTTGATGGTGATACTCCCGGCGGCGCTGATTTTCGTCATTGGACTCGCCAATGGGCAGGGTTTGGGCGGCAAGGTGGCTGTCCGGTCTATCAGGGTTGATGTGGTAGATAACGACCAATCGCCAGACTCGGCCTCGTTGTTAGAGTCGATGCGGGCGCTCGATTC